>Ga0209742_10000064_pt1 | contig 59107 bp, 55 predicted proteins | sample DeeMarSeWOR38_10_FD_187462 | JGI IMG/M metagenome (GOLD analysis project Ga0209742, IMG submission 187462) | Marine sediment microbial communities from White Oak River estuary, North Carolina - WOR-3-8_10 (SPAdes) (version 2) | ecosystem: Environmental > Aquatic > Marine > Intertidal zone >...
CATCGGCTCCCAGCGTAGACTATGCCACCACGATCCCGCAAACAGTTTTCATGATCTACCAGTGTATGTTTGCCATCATTACTCCGGCCCTTATAACAGGAGCATTTGCAGAAAGAATGCGCTTCGGTCCGTTTCTCATTTTCAGTGTTTTATGGGCTGTCCTGGTTTACAACCCTGTTTGTCACTGGATATGGGGAGTTGGCGGCTGGCTGGCGAATAAAGGGGTGCTTGATTTTGCCGGTGGTTTGGTTGTGCATCTAACCTCAGGTGCAGCAGCCCTGGCTGCAGCAATAATTCTCGGGCCCCGCAAGGGATATGGCAAGGACAGCTTTATGCCGCATAATTTGCCCATGACCCTGCTTGGCACAGGGCTTTTGTGGTTTGGCTGGTTCGGCTTTAACGGCGGCAGCGCCCTGGCGGCAAACGGGATTGCTGCTACAGCCTTTGTCTCAACACATCTTGGCGGTATGGCCGGTATGGCCACGTGGACCCTTGTGGAGTGGCTGCATCGGGGTAAGCCGACAACGCTTGGCGCTGCTTCAGGAGCAATTGCCGGCCTGGCAACCATAACACCAGCTGCAGGTTTTGTGGGCCCCAATGCCGCGATAATAATAGGTTGTCTTGCAGGGGGCTGCTGTTATTACGGGGTCACCCTGAAAGGACGTTTTGGTTATGACGACAGCCTTGATGTGGTAGGTATTCACGGACTGGGAGGTGTGATCGGCACTATCTGTCTCGGGGTTTTTGCCTCCAAGCTGGTGAATCCAGGCGGCGCCGACGGCTTGCTGGCCGGGAATCCTGCTTTTCTTGGCACTCAGATATTGGGGGTTTTCGTTGTGGGAATCTATGCCTTTGCTTTAAGCTGGGTACTGCTCAAGATTGTGAATGCAACAATGGGATTACGGCTGGCTGTGGATTCAGAAGTAAGTGGACTTGATTTAAGTGAGCATAGTGAAACAGCATACAGTTAATAACTGTTATGTTGCCGGATAAAAAATAAAAGGAGCGTGTCATGAAAAAAATTGAAGCAATTATAAAGCCTTTTAAGCTTGATGATGTCAAAGAGGCTTTGAATGGGATCGGCATCAAGGGCATGACGATTTCTGAGGTTAAGGGATACGGCCGCCAGAAAGGGCATAAGGAGATCTACCGGGGTGCAGAATACATTGTTGACTTTATTCCCAAAGTAAAACTGGAAATAATTGTCGATACCCCCCAGGTGGATGAAGTCATTGAAACAATATGCCAGGCTGCAAAGACCGGCAAGATTGGTGACGGCAAGATTTTTGTTCTGCCTGTTGATGAGGTCATCAGGGTCAGGACAGGTGAAAAAGGCAAGGAAGCCATTTAAAAGATTGTACTTTTTACCTGTGCAGACAGAAACATATAAGCAAACTGGAGTGAGGCACGGACCTTCAGCAATGATGCAGACAGCTATCGAACCCCAGGATTTTACTGGCCTTCAGGCCCGGCGGCAGGCCCTTGATGCTTATTGGCAGCAGGGTATAAGCGGGTATACCCTGCTGCGCAAACATTCCGATTTTGTTGATCACCATCTGGCAAGCAACTTTGAAAAAAGTGTTCCGGCAGGAGAGGGTTTTGCCCTGGTAGCCCTTGGAGGCTTCGGCAGGAAAGAACTGTACCCGTTTTCAGATATTGACCTGATGCTGCTTTATGACCCTGCCCAAAAGGAGAAATTGCCCGGTCTTGTTGAGGCAACACTCTACCCGCTGTGGGATACCGGGCTTGAGGTGGGGCATGCTGTCCGCACCGTGGATGAATGCATGGCCGCTGCGGCAGAGGATTTTTTTTTCAGGGTGGCAATGCTTGATGCCAGGCTTATAGCGGGTTCTGTTTCGCTATATACTCAACTTACAGAAATTTACAAAACAGAATATATTGAAGGCAGGCGGCGCGAGTTTCTTGATGGCATGCTGGAGCAGCGTATTAAACGGGAGAACCAATACGGCCGGCATACCTATCTTCTTGAACCGCATATAAAGGAAAGTTGCGGGGGGTTTCGTGATATCCAGTCAATGGTGTGGACGGCCCAGGTTGTTTTCGGGCTGAAAGACCTGACGGCAATGCGGCAGGCGGGCCTTCTCTCTCTTGAGGAATTCAAGAAGTTTGAAAAGGCCCAGGATTACCTGATCCGTATTCGCAACAGGCTGCACTACCTTAGTGACCGCAAAAACGATCAGCTTTTCTTTGAACATCAGGAGGAAATGGCCCAGGCCTTCGGTTTTACCAATGAAAAGGACATGCTTGCAGTAGAGCATTTCATGCGTGAAGTTTATGGACATATGCAGACAATATCGGTAACCACGGATCTCTTTTTTGAGCATGTAGAGGAGGTACTGGGCAGAGAAGATGAGCAAAAGATGGCTAAGATTCTTGAGCCGGGCATCGAGGTGCGCAACAACAAGATCCACCTGGTAAATACCGAACTGATCCAAAGCAAGCCTCAGCTCTTCATGCGGCTTTTTTATCAATCCGCCAGGACCGGCAAGCCCCTGCATTTCAGAACACGCAAAACCATTACAGCCAATCTGTACCGTGTTGATGCCAATCTACGCCATTCCCGCAGAAATGCAAAACTCTTTTTGGCATTGCTTGTTGCCCCTGAACCCTTCAGGGTCTTGGAAGAGATGCTGGATACCGGTTTTCTGACGGCATATATCCCTGAGCTTGCCAAGGTTGAATCCCTGGCACAGCATGATGTGTATCATGTCTTTACCGTAGACCGTCATCTTCTCCAGACCATTAACGAATTACAGCAATTAATAGAAGAAGACGCCAATACCTACGCAGAGGTAAATTCTCCGCATATTTTGTTTCTGGCCGGACTGCTGCATGATGTCGGCAAAGGCTTTGGCCAAGGTCATGCGGACAGGGGGGCTGACCTGGCCCGCAAGATAGGGGAGAGAATCGGCCTGAAAACCGAAGAACTCGACACTCTTGATTTTCTGGTCCGCAATCACCTCTTTCTCTCGCACACCGCTCAACGGCGGGATCTCGAAGATGAAGAACTGATTATGCGATGTGCCCGTCGGGTCAATACAGAGGAAAAACTTGCCATGCTCTACCTTTTGACCATTGCCGATGCCAGAGCAACCGGCCCGACTGTCTGGAATGACTGGAAGGCAGCCCTGCTGCTTGAGCTTTATCTTAAAATTGCCCTGGTGCTTGGCAGAAGAGATATTTCAGGCCATGAGCAGGCCCGCAGTGCTAAGCTCGGGGCGCAATGGATACGTGATAAGGTTTCAGAATTATTGCCCGCTGGTGACAAAATTAATTTCACCCTTTTTTCAGATGACTATTTACTCAGTTTTCCGCCCGAGGTTATTGTAGAGCATATCACGAACGCCAAAAAATTGGATACGCAGGATGTCTTGATTTTTCATGAGCAAAGCACGGAGTCCTGGTCCCTATTGGTCATGGCCAAGGATCGGCCGGGGTTGCTGGCCAGAATTTTTGGCGTGCTTGCACTGCACAACCTGAACGTACTGGCAGCAAAGATCTTCACCTGGGCTGATGGTACTGCTGTTGATACAATTGAGGTTTCCTCGGCAATATCAGAAGTCTATGAATGGCAGGATTGGGCGGCCATGGAAAATGAACTGCACCTGGCCATAAAGCAGCGTCTGGGGCTTGAACATCGTCTGAACCAGAAGCTGGCACCACTGAGAAGCAAACCGCTAGGGACGCAGAAACGTCTTGCGGCAAAGGTGACCATTGATAACCAGGCATCAGAACTCTATTCGGTTATAGAGGTGTTTTCCGAGGACAGGATCGGCATACTCTATGATATTACCAAAACCCTGTCTGATTTCGGCATCAGCATATACAGGGCCAGGATCGGCACCAAGGCAGACCAGATCGTAGATGTTTTTTATGTGCTTGACAATGACGGCAAGAAGATCGAAGACCCTGCCTTTAAAGATGAACTGCAACAGGGATTGCTTTATGCAGTCAAAAATGAATGAGAAGAAACCATGGAGGCGACAGGAATAAAACACAAATAAAAGGAGTTTTCTATTCCAGTAACAAGAAAAATTTAACCATTCAATAAAAGGAGACAAAAAATGACCAGAGCGCAAATAATGAAAATCATCAAGGACCAGAACGTCCAGTTTTTCAGGCTGCAGTTTATCGATATCAACGGCATCATGAAAAACGTAGCAGTACCAAAAAGTCAGATCGAAAAAGCCCTGGATGGCGACATGATGTTTGACGGATCCTCTATTGACGGCTTTGTGCGCATCAATGAATCTGATATGTACCTGAAACCTGATTATGACACCTTTACAGTATTGCCCTGGAGGATCAAGGAAGGAGTCGCCGCTGCCAGGATCATCTGCGATGTCTATAAATCTGACGGCAAAACCCCATTTAGCGGTTGCCCGCGCGTCAACCTGAAGCGGGTACTGGCAGAAGCGAAGCAAATGGGTTTTGCCATGAATGTCGGCACAGAGGCGGAGTTCTTCCTGTTCAAGCGGGATGCTAGCGGTGATGCCACCACAATTACCCATGATACCGCCGGGTATTTCACTGTGGATACTGACGACGAAGGCATAGACTGCCGCCGTGAGATCATATTGGTCCTTGAAAAAATGGGTTTTGAGATCGAGGCCTCCCACCACGAGGTTGCCGAAGGACAGCATGAGATCAACTTCAAGTATGCCGATGCCCTGACCGCAGCAGACAACACTGTGACCTTCAAATGGGTTGTCAAAACCATAGCAAAAAAATACGGCCTGCATGCCACCTTCATGCCTAAGCCTGTTTTCGGCATCAATGGCAGTGGTATGCACACCAACCAGTCGCTCTTCAACCTGGATGGAACCAATGCCTTTTTTGACCCCAAAGATAAGCTGCAGCTCAGCAAGGTAGCATACCAGTACATTGCCGGTATCACTAAAAATGCCCGAGGCTTTGCGGCGGTAACCAATCCCCTGGTCAACTCCTATAAGCGCCTGGTTCCTGGTTATGAAGCACCGGTTTATGTTGCCTGGTCCGCTTCCAACCGTTCAGCACTGATGCGTATTCCTGCTGCGCGCGGCATGAGCACCAGGGTAGAGGTGCGCTGCCCGGATCCGTCCTGCAACCCCTATCTGGCCTTTGCCATGATGCTGAACTCAGGTTTGGACGGTGTCAAGAACAAGTTGACCCCGCCGCCGTCTACCGATGTCAATATCTACCAGATGACATCCGGGCAGATGCGGAAGGCAAAGATCAAGAGCATGCCAGCCTCGCTGCTGGAAGCCCTTGAGGAGATGAAAAAAAATCCCATTGCCAAGGAAACCCTTGGACCACATATTTTTGAAAAATATGTGGCAAGCAAAGAAAAAGAGTGGGACAGCTTCAGGATCCACGTCACGGATTGGGAGATTGAGAATTACCTGAAGATTTTCTAAGTTATTTTCCGTATTATAAAGCCCGGGGTTTGAGCCCCGGGCTTTATTCTGTAAAAATCGGGTGATTCAGGGAGCAACTTTTCGACATGCTTGGAATTCTCGGCCAACAATCATGGCACTCTAAGCGTGCTGAAATTTTTGGTTTTGATACTTGGCGGGAGTGAGCGAGACTCAATTACTTTTTGACCTTGAATTTCTTTGGCTCAATTCCGTACTGATGGATCTTGTAGTTAATGATCCTGAGGCTGGTGTCGAGTTCCTGGGCTGCCCTGGTCTGATTGCCGCCTGTTCTCTTCAGGGCCTCGATTATCAGCTCCTTTTCAAAATTTTCCACTGCACCTGCCAGGGACATGGCCTGCTTTGAGTTGACGCTTTCCGATGTCTGCAGACTTGGCGGCAGGTGGTAACTCTTGATCGACTCCTCGTCGCAGATGAGAACCGCCCTCTCGATACAGTTCTGCAGTTCCCTGACATTACCGGGCCAGTGATACTGCAGGAGCAGATCAATGGCAGGAGTGGAAATACGCCTGATCTCCTTGGAATTTTCCTCGTTATATTTTTTGAGAAAGTATTCGGTCAGCAAAAGAATATCTGTCCTTCTTTCCCGCAGTGGAGGCAGATATATGGGGAAAACATTAAGGCGGTAATAGAGGTCTTCACGAAAGTGCTTGTCTGCCACGGCTTTTTCCAGGTCACGGTTGGTTGCTGCCACCAGCCGCACATCACACTTGATGGGACTGATTCCTCCCAGCCTCTGAAACTCCCGATCCTGCACAACCTGTAGAAGCTTGACCTGCACAGAATGAGTTAACTCCCCGATTTCATCAAGAAAAAGAGTGCCTCCTTCGGCAAGCTCAAAGCGCCCTTTCTTCATGGTATGGGCACCGGTAAATGCCCCTTTTTCGTGACCGAAGAGTTCGCTTTCCAGCAGCGTTTCCGGCAGAGCGGAACAGTTGACCACAATAAAAGGTTTTTTAGCCCTGCTGCTGTTGTAGTGCAGCGCCCTTGCCACCAGTGTTTTACCGGTCCCGGACTCGCCGCGCAACAGGACAGTGGCATTGGAATCCGCAACCCGGTGCAGCATTTCAAACATTTCCTGCATGCGGCTGCTATTGCCTATTATATTTGCAACCCGGTATTTTTCTGACAGTTCATTCTTGAGTTCAATATTTTCCTGGGTTAACCGTTCCCTGTCCTCCTTTTCCGCTTGGACACGTAGAGCCGTCTGGGCAATGAGACCGCTTAAAATGGTGAGGTAGCGCAGTTCGTCTTCGTAGTTCAGGTCCTCCTTGTATTCCAAGTCTATGCTCAGGGCTCCCAGGGTGCGCTTGTCATGCTTGATGGGAACACAGATAAAGGAATTACGCTGTTTGCTGAGGTCACCGCGTGTACCGGTGCGGTTCAGAAATTGAGTTTCCTCGTTAATATGGGGGATGACGATTGGCTGGCCTGTGGCAACGACCCTGCCAGTTATGCCTTCTCCGATCTTGTATTTCCCCCTTTTTCTGGCTTCAAGCGACATGCCGTGGGCCACCTCAATTTCCAGTTGTCCTGTAAGCGGATTGATAATGGTAACCGTGCCGTTATGCATTTTTTTACGTACAGACAGAATGTCCATAATCTGCTCCAGGCTGGCACGCAGATCAGTGGATGATGCAAGCACTCTTGTCACTTCGTACAGGCAGGTGATATCCTCCAGTTCCTTGTTTATTATTTCTTTTTCCGGCGGTTTCATCTGTTTTGTTTGATATTGAATAGCTTGGTTTCGTGCTGCTTGAAGGGTGATATTGATTTGCGTGAAATATAAATCCTGATATATTCCAAATTTGTTTTTATGTGAAGAGGGACATTACATAATTGTCATAATTTTGTCCAGTTACATTTGCCCCGGGACACGCCTGACCAGAGAATCATGGGGGATAAACCGGTTGACACCTTGCCTGAAAAAGGAATAGATTCGAAAAAATTGAAACTGTCTGATTTTAGGTATTTCTTAAGCAATTTCACAAGGAAATTCAGTGCAAAATTAATTCAGGAGAGAAAACGGGAATGGGAACAGGAACTTTTTCAGTTTCAACAGGCAGCAGAATGGAATTTGTGGATATAACAAGCCAGCTTCAAAAGGAAGTTACCCGGTCGGGCATAGGTGACGCTGTCTGCTATGTATACAACCCGCATACCACCGCAGGACTGACCATAAATGAAGGCGCAGACCCTGCAGTCCAGGATGACATTGTGTCGGTTTTCAAGAAGATTATCCCGTTTGACCATCCTTACCGACATCTGGAAGGCAACTCGCCGGCCCATATTATGGCTTCTCTTATGGGCAGCTCGGTCACCGTGTTCATAGAGAACGGCAGGCTTGTTCTTGGCACCTGGCAGAAAATCTTCTTTTGTGAATTTGATGGTCCCCGCTCCAGAAAGGTCATTTGGAAACTGCTGTAACATACAATTATTTATGGATGAACTATGAAGAACAGAAAAAAACAGGACGGGAATAAAAAAGCGCTGACACAATCCATAGTTTTCGGATTTGACAGGGCTATGGACGAACATTCTCTGCTGCTGTTCTTGCGGCAATTTACCGATAAAAAAGTATTGGATGTCCTGCTGCCGCGCCTCCAGGACCAAGATATTATTGCAACCGTGGATTTTCTGACCACGATCATGCAGAAACACTTTTCAGAGCATGAATATCACAGCCTTTTTCTATCAGAATAGGCGAAACGCGCAAGGGACAACAGAAAATGGGTTCCGGGATAATTGAAGACCTTTCAGCTTTTCTGCACATCCTGAAAAAGGAGTCGGAACTGCTTGAAATTGATGTTCGGGTTGATCCGTCCCTGGAAATAGCGGAAATACACCGCAGGGTCATTGCCCGGGGTGGTCCGGCCCTGTTGTTCACCAATGTGGTCAACAGTGAGTTTCCGGTGGTAACCAACCTGTTCGGTACCAATCGGCGTATGGAGCTTGCCTTTGGTTCCAGGCCCCAGCAGTTTGTCAAGGATCTGGTGCGGGCTGCTGAAACCCTCATGCCGCCAAACCTCGAAAAGCTCTGGGCAATGCGCGGTCTGATATTTGCTGGGCTCAAGATGGGAATGAAAACTGTCAAATCAGGGCCCATTCTCGAGGTTCATAAAGCCCCCCCGAAGCTGATGGAGTTGCCGCTCCTGACCTCCTGGCATTCTGATGGGGGCCCCTTTGTAACCCTGCCACTCGTCTATACTGAACATCCTGATTCAAGGGGTCATAATCTCGGCATGTACCGTATCCAGCGTTATAATGATACTACAACAGGCATTCATTGGCAGATTCACAAGGGGGGAGGATACCATTATCATGCCGCAGAGCAAAGAAACGAAGCGCTGCCTCTTACCCTCTATATCGGAGGCCCTCCGGCCTTGATATTGGCGGCAATTGCCCCATTGCCTGAAAACATACCCGAACTTGTCCTGGCTTCACTGCTGCTTGGCAAAAAGCTGGAGATGGTGAAAAACCCGCACGGCGGCCATCCCCTTGTGGCCCAGGCAGAGTTTGCCCTTACAGGAATTGTCCCCCCGCATGTCAGGCATCCGGAGGGGCCCTTTGGCGATCATTATGGCTACAATTCCCTGCAGCATGACTATCCCATCTTCCAGGTGCAGCATATGTATCACCGCAAAAAAGCAGTCTATCCGGCTACGGTTGTCGGGCGGCCGCGCCAGGAGGATTTTTTTATCGGTGACTTTCTGCAGGACCTGCTTTCCCCGCTGTTTCCGCTGGTGATGAGCAGCGTACGCCAGTTAAAAACCTATGGTGAGGCAGGGTTCCACTGCCTGGCTGCAGCCAGGGTCATGGACCGCTATCCACGTGAGGCTTTTGCAGCGGGTTTGAGGATCCTCGGAGAAGGACAATTGTCCCTGACCAAGTTTCTTATCCTAACCGATGGGGATATTGACGTGGAAAACTTTGCAGGGCTCTGGCATCATGTCCTGGCAAGGGTTGACTGGGAGAAGGACTTATTCGTGTTTGCCAATGTTTCACAGGACACCCTTGATTATACAGGCCCGTCGGTGAACAAGGGTTCCAAGGCAATGCTCATGGGTCTTGGCAAGGAGCCGCTTCGACAACTAACGGATAGCTTCACAGGTTCTCTCCCGGACGGCCTCAGCCATCCAAAGGTATTTCTGCCCGGTACTCTGGTCGTCCAGGGCCCTGAGTATGAAGCTGAACCGGACCTGGCACGCAAAACTGCCGAATGGCATGGCCTTGGTGACTGGCCTGTTGTCATTCTTGTTGATAACTCACATGCGGCAACACTGAGTATGCAAGAATTTCTCTGGACCTTTTTTACCCGTTTTGAACCTGCAGCAGACATCCATGGGGCCAAAGAATCAGTAGTGCGGTATCATGTAGGACTGAAGCCGCCGGTAGTATTTGATTGCCGCATGAAGCCCTGGTATACGGATATACTGGAGGTGGATCCGATGACCAAACAAAAGGTGGATGCCAGGATCCGTGAGATTCTGCCGGCAAAGTGGCGCTAAGGATTTTCAGGTCGTGAAATGAGATTTTAGTGAGATTTAATGCAGGAGCGACTCCAAAAAATATTAGCCAAGGCAGGCATTGCTTCCAGGCGCAAGGCCGAAGAACTGATCAGAGAGGGCAAGGTCAGGGTTGATGGCAAGGTTGTCACTGAAATGGGAATCCAGGTCGACCCGGGCATCCAGGAAATTGAATGTGACGGGATCCCTGTCATATCCCAGGAGAAAAAGATTTATATCCTGCTGTATAAACCTGCGGGTTTTCTTTCCACGGTCAATGATCCCCGGGGCAGACCTATCGTTACCGACCTTCTGCAAAATGTCAAGGAGCGGGTCTATCCCGTGGGCAGACTTGACCGTGACACTGAAGGGGCCTTGCTGCTCACCAATGACGGTGAAGTGGCCCAAAAGATTCTGCACCCCAGCCACGAGGTAAATAAGACCTATGTCGCAAAGGTAAAAGGGAAACCCAGTTTAAAAAAACTGGCATCGCTTTCCAGGGGTATAGAACTTGAAGGCAGGAAAACCTGGCCTGCCGAGATAAAGGTTCTGCATGCTGAACTGCAGGAGACCACAATAAAAATCGTTATCCATGAAGGCAGAAAAAGACAGGTCCGGAAAATGTTTGAAGCAGTCGGTCATCCTGTTCTGCAGCTGAAACGCATAGCCTACGGGCAGCTGGAGCTCGGAGATCTGGAGTCCGGCAAATACAGGTTTTTGGGCCCAGGGGACATTAAAATGATTTTCAGGAAATAAAATTGTGGGTCTCGTACAGAGGTCGAGAGTAAGGTATTGAGCCCGTATGGAATTAATACTATGGGCCGCTGATGACGGCGTGGCTTTTTACAGTTGTCTCAAAATTCCTCTTTACAATATGTTAACTGCTTGATATAAATATACCTTTATTGGCAAATTTGTTAGGATGGACTGGTTCGGCAGGAAGCATCAGACCAACGTGAACTGCTTCGGGGAGAGAAAAATGAACAAGTCAGAACTTATTGAAGCGTTGTCCCAGGAAATTAATGTGCCCTTAAGGGAGGCCGATTCGATCACCAATACCATATTGGATTCGATGACAGATGCCCTTGCCGCAGGCGAGAGTATTGAAATTCGCGGATTTGGTTCCTTCGTGGTAAAAGAGTATGGTTCCTATCAGGGCCGCAACCCGAAAACCGGTCAGAAGATCAAGGTGCCCCCCAAGAAATTGCCATTTTTTAAAGTCGGCAAAGAGTTGCGCGAGAAAGTCAATAAAAAATAGAAAGGCTGTCTTCCCTATTCTTTTATCTCGCCAACAAGATCATAGGTATGGGCCTCGGTGATCGTAACACTTACTATAGCACCGGGATCAGCAGTCCCCTGAGTTATATAAACACATCCGTCGATCTCAGGGGCCTGGTGCCTGGTCCTGCCCTCCAAAAGCAAGTCAGATTCTTTGCTTAAGCCTTCCACCAAAACCTCTTCCACCCGGCCAATATGTCTCTGGAGTGCTGCAAAGGAAATTTCCGCCTGCAGTTCCATGATTTTGCGTAATCGTTCTTCTTTGACCTCTTCAGGAACCTGGTCCGGGAAGGAAGCTGCCTTGCACCCTTCCTCATTGGCATAGGCAAATACTCCCAGATGTTCAAAATGGTGTTGCTGCAAAAAATCAGTCATTTCTGTCATATCACCTTCTGTTTCACCCGGAAAACCAACCATCATGGTTGTCCGCAGGGCAGCACCTGGAACCGTGGCACGAATTTTATCCATGAGCTGTATTATCTGGTTTTTGCTATACGGCCTGTTCATCAATTGCAGAATACGGTCACTTACATGCTGGAAAGGGATGTCCAGATACGGAACGATACGGGGATTTTCTGTCATGAGAAACAGGAGTTCCTTCTGGACTCGGGCAGGGTGCAGGTACAGCAGCCGTATCCAGGGGATCTCTGTGCTGGCCAGGAGTTCCAGCAGCAGGCCTGAGAGATGAGTTTTTTTCTTGAGATCGAGGCCATAGGCCAGGAGATCCTGGGCTACGAGGGTGAGTTCCTTCACACCCCCTGCATCCAGGCGACGGGCCTCTGTTATCAGATCAGGTATGGGGCGGCTGCGCAGTTTTCCGCGGATGGCAGGAATGAGGCAATATGAACAACGGTTGATACAGCCCTCGGTGATTTTCATATAAGCCCGGTGCGGGGGGGTAGAAACCTTGCGAGGCAGGGAACTGTCCATCAAGAAAGGAGATTGTTCCAGGGAATGGGCGAAAGGAACAGGGGGTTTTTGTCCATGAAGCTGCTCGACTATGTTATGGAAACCGTTTGTTCCAATGAAAAGATCAACCTCGGGCAGCTCCTTTTCAAGCTCGATGCCATAGCGCTGCACCAAACAGCCGGTGACTACCAGTTTTTTAGCCGGATCCTTCTGCTTATAACTGGCAAGAGCCAGTATTTCATCAATTGCCTCCCTGGCCGCTGATCCGATAAAACCGCAGGTGTTTACCAGCAGCACATCAGCATTTTCAGGCTCTGCCGTTACGCGATAGCCGTCTTTTTCAAGCAGGCCCAGCATGATCTCTGAGTCTACCAGGTTTTTTGAACAGCCAAGGCTGACCATGTATAGTTTTTTGTTCATTGTGTTGTTTTGGGGGAATTTCATAAAAATTTATACTTTTCTCTTATTTTACTTTCTTGTCCTGGCGGATTTCTTATTATGAGATGGTTGTTAAACCGAGGAAAACTTCTGGCGCAAGAGGTTCCCGGCATTAACGATTATTTTAATGACCATAGTCCTGAGCAGAAATCTGCCAGAAAATGAAGGAGATCCCTGCTTCTTTTCTTAAAACCTGTCCCGCGGAAGCCAGGATTCCATTTTCCGGACCAGAGTTCGTCGGAAACCAGAAGAACCGCGGTCAATTCTACCCTTCTGAAACTGGCGGCTGCAACAAGGGCGCCATATTCCATGTCCACGCCCAGAACACCCTGTCTGCCAAGTCGGCCTACCTGGGCAATACTTTCCCGGTAAGGTGCATCCGTGGTCCACACCGGCCCGGCATGAACTTTCAGCCCTTGTGCGCGCAAGATGTCAGTGAGAAGCTGACGTGTTGCAGTATGGGATTCGGGGCGGGAGGTCAGGGGATAATGGGCCGAGGTGCCTTCATCGCTTACAGCCCAGGTAGGCAGCAACACATCACGGATTCGCACGGTATCGCTTAAAGAACCACCCCAGCCATAAACAAGAAAGCGGTGCGCCCCGAGGGCAATGAGCTTTTCAAGGGTTAAAACAGCCATTGGCGCCCCAACAGCGGGTCCGGCAACAAAAAAAGATCCAGTCGGGGGGGTGGGGGGGACCACGGCCAGTTTGCTGTTGAAGAGAAAGTGTTGCCCGGCATTTCTGTTTTTTGCGAAGCGCAGGCCTTCCTCAGCTTCAAAAGGATTGATCAGGAGCATTCCGCGCGCAGGGAGTTCCGGCTCACCTTTTTCCCTGACAGGATTGATTATCATATCAGTATCATCCATGCAGCGTATCATACTATGAAAGATGCGAATGGGCTATGGCCCGGGACAAAAAGAAAGGCTGCAGGGAATCCCTGCAGCCTTGCAAACACCATGCAACTGGTTCTTCTGTGTTGTAACGCGGTTAATTATCCTATAAATGGATTAGCCATCAGAAGAATAAGGGATATAACCAGACCGTAGATGGTCAGTGACTCGATAAGAGCCAGGCCGATGATCATGGTCACTGTGATCTTGCCGGAAGCTTCAGGATTCCTGGCAATACCGGAACAGGCGCCGCCAATACCTGTACCCATACCGAGACCACAACCCAGGGCAGGAATGCCCACCGCAAGAGCAGCAGCAATACAGACCAGGGCGACATTAACGGTGCCGCTGGATGCTGCAGCCCCACCTTCCGCGGCAAATGCTACGGCAGAAAGTGCCAGGACCAGGATGCTGGTCAGAATACTTACCTTTTTCATCAGTTTTTTCCTCCTCAAAGATTTATTATTTTGGCCTTCTTCCAACAAACTGTTTCAGACAGTAAAAATTTCAGATTAATGGGCATGCTCCATGGCTCCAGAGAAGTAGAGAATGGAGAGCAGCACGAATACCAGGGCCTGCACCAGGGATACGAATACGCCGAGAAAAAGGATCGGCAGCGGAGCAAAGAAAGCCCCGGCAAGCAGAAAGAGAATGCCAAGCAGGGTTTCCTTGGCCATGATATTGCCGAAAAGCCGTATGGAGAGCGACAGGATCCTTGCCAGGTGGCTTATGACCTCAATGGGGAACATCAGGGGAATAAGCCAGGGGATCGGCCCCAGAAAATGCTTGATATATTTGACCCCATGAAACTTGATGCCAAGAATATGAGTGGTCGTGAAAACGATTAAGGTGCATCCCAGGGTAATATTGATATTGGAAGTGGGTGACATGAATCCCGGCATGAGGCCGATGAGGTTGGAGGTAAGGATATAAAAGGCAAAGGTTGCCAGCATCGGGAACATCAGCCTGGCGCCCTCCTCCCCCATATTTTCAGCCATGAATCCTTCAAGGCCGCCAATGATCAGCTCCCAGAAATTCTGGCCTTTGCCCGGAATCATTTCCATCTTGCCGAGGGTAAGCTTTGGCACGATGATGAGGAAGGCCATGACAAGCCATGTATAGGTAAGATGGGGTGAAACGATTTTTGCCAGGAGAGTATCCCCAACCGGTCCATGGGGAACGGGCAGGCCAATTGCTTGAAGAATGACAGAAATAAATAGTATTGGATGTTCCATAGTTTTCTATGATGCCTCCTTTGCAGTCAGGGCAACTTTTCTGGCAGCTCCCGCTACCATGATTCCGATACTGATCACCACTGTTGAAAGCCCAACCAGCAAACCAACAAGATGAACGGATTTATACCTCACCAGGAAAAACAGTATAAGAGCAAGGACTGTCAATCTGATGTAATACTTAATCAAAAAACGGCCTTTTGCCGCAGTCAATGGTCCTGACAGGACCCGGGTAATATCCTTTTTCAGCAATATAAAACTGATATTGGCGATAAGTCCGCCGATGAACAATCCCTTGGCAAAGAAAGGAGAGACGAAAAGTCCTCCTGCAGCAGTCATGGCCACCAGCAGCAGCCAGTTGAGGCGCTCCATCTTACCCAGGGGAAAATATTCAACAGCGTGGGACAAAACCCATTCCTCTTATAAATCCTTCCTTTTTGTCAGCATGTACAGGTTTTTGAAACCTGCAGCTATGCCAAATCCTAAAAAAATCAGGGTCAGCCAGGGAGCTGTTTTTCCCTTGAAGACCTTATGGTCCAGTAAATATCCGATTCCCACTCCGACAAATATTGCAGCTGCCAGGGTAAGACCGATAGTTGAAAAATCACCCAACAGCTTCATTATTTCCTTGCGGCTGTTGGACATTTTTTCTCCTGAAAAGCACAAAAAATCAACCGGCCATGAAATGGAAAATCGATCCATTTCGTATCATGGTGTGGGCTCAAAGTCAACGGCTTTTTTACTATTTTTTGATTTTTTTGAATGACGATTCAGTCATTTCAAGGGCTTGTGCTAAATCTTCTTTACTGTGAGCATCGGAAATAAATGCGGCCTCGAATTGGGATGGTGCGAGCCAGATTCCGGATAGCAGCATTTCACGGAAGAATTGCCCATACCTTTCAGTATCTGAACCCATAGCTGACTTGAAATCAACAACCGGACCGTGGTTGAAGAATGTAGTCATCATTGAGCCTACCCTGTTCAAGGTGATTTGCCCCGGCAGGTATTTATCCGCGAGTTTCTGCAGCTCGGCTGCATATGATGCGGCTTTTGTTTCCAGGCGGTCATAGAATCCGGGTTCGCTCAATGCCTGCAGGGTTGCAATGCCTGCTGCCATTGCCAGGGGGTTGCCCGAAAGTGTGCCTGCCTGGTAGACCGGACCCTCAGGAGCAATCCTGGACATGATCTCCTTTTTGCCCCCGTAGGCCCCGACCGGAAGCCCGCCGCCGATGATTTTGCCAAGGCAGGTCATGTCAGGGGTAATGTCGAATCTGCTTTGGGCCCCACCGAGTGCCAGGCGAAAGCCTGTAATGACCTCATCAAAAATTAGGACAATATTGTGCTGCGTTGTCAGCGCCCGCAGTTTCTGGAGAAATCCTGCCGCCGGCGGCACTACCCCCATGTTGCCAGCAACCGCTTCAATAATGACGCAGGCAATTTCCAGGGAGTCGTCCGCAAGGGTTTTTTCGAGCGTCTCAAAATCATTATAGGGGATGGAAATGGTATTTTTTACAATATCATCCGGTACGCCTGGACTGCCTGGTATGCCTAGAGTGATAACTCCTGACCCTGCCTGCACGAGGAATGAATCAGCATGGCCGTGGTAGCAACCGTCAAATTTAACCACCACTTTTCTACCGGTATAGCCACGGGCAAGCCGTATTGCACTCATTGTGGCTTCAGTACCGGAACTGACAAAACGCACTTTATCCATGGCAGGAAAGGCACTGGTTACCATTTCGGCCAGTTCAATCTCAAGGGGCGTCGGTGCTCCGTAGCTTGTGCCGTTTGCAAGGGCCTGTTCAATGGCAGCAACAACCTTGGGGTGGTTATGGCCCAGGATCATGGGGCCCCAGGAGCAGACGAAATCGATAAACTCATTGTTGTCCACATCAATAATTTTTGACCCGAGTGCCTTTTTAACAAAAAGAGGGTCACACCCCACAGACTTGCAGGCACGGACCGGGCTGTTGACACCACCCGGAATCAATTCCTGGGCCTTTTTAAAATAAGATTTTGAGTTATCGATATTCATGATTTTCCCCTCCTCAGGTCATTATTTATAACTTTTATAAGGTCGAATTAATTTTATTATGTTTCAGTGGAGTAAGGGACTATAGCACGGAGAATTTTATTCTGTCAAAAGCAAAACTTTTTGCGTTAAAATCAATATCACATTAGCTGGCTGAAAACAGGGATAATACAAGAATTTTTCCTTGTCATAAGCTGGCACAGTCGTTAAGATGCCATCTCTCAGGCGTGATACAATTGGACAATTTGTATGAATTGTAAAATGAAATAATAGGAGTCGTGAACATGGCAGGAGAAAACGTAAAACACCTAACCGATGCAGAATTTGAAGAGTATGTCCTGAAAGCAGATTTGCCCAGCCTGGTTGACTTCTGGGCTCCCTGGTGTGGCCCCTGCAAGGCAATTGGCCCAGTGATTGAAGAACTTGCCGGGGAATATGCCGGTAAAGTGCAAATCACCAAGATGAATGTTGATGATAACCCGACAACTCCTGGGAAATACAGTATCAGGGCCATACCAACCCTCATACTCTTCAAGGGGGGAGAGATCGTTGACCAGGTTACCGGGGCTGTAGGCAAGACTCAACTGGCCGCTATGCTTAAAAAAGTTACTTAAGAAGAATTATCATCCGGCACCAATCATTTCATAATGGCAAAAACCGACTACCAACTCATTATTCTAGGGGGTGGTCCGGCCGGCCTTACTGCAGGCTTGTATGCTGCCAGAGACCAGCTTGAAGTCCTGCTGGTTGAAAAAGGTGTTGTGGGTGGCCAAGTCCTGGTTACGGACTGGATTGACAACTATCCCGGGTTCCCGGAGGGGTTGACAGGTTCAGACCTGGTTGAAAAAATGGCTGCCCAGGTTGCCCGGTTTGGGCTTAAGACCTACAACGGCAATGTGGTAAAGGTCGAACTCTCAGCAGCAACCAAAAAGCTGACCCTGGAAAGCGGCGAAGAACTGCGCAGCCGGGCACTGATCATATGCACAGGTGCACGGCCCAATAAGCTTGGCATACCTGGTGAGGAGAAACTCACAGGCAAGGGCGTTTCTTACTGTGCCACCTGTGACGGCCCCTTTTTCAGAGGGCAGGAAATACTGGTTGTCGGTGGGGGTGACACAGCGGTTCAGGAGGCTGACTTTCTGACAAAGTTTGCCAGCAAAGTGACCATTATCCATCGGCGGGATACACTGCGAGCTACAAAGGTTCTGCAGGAGAAGGCCTTTGCCAATGAGCGCATAGAATTTATCTGGAACTCAAATGTAGTTGCCATTGAAGGGGAGAAAGAAATTGAACGGGTACGGATCCGTAATATTGAAAACGAGGAAAAAGAAATTGCTGCCAGTGGTATTTTTATACTGATCGGCACCATCCCTAACAGTGAAATTCTACCCCTGGAACAGCTAGGTGCAGATGAACATGGATTTATAAAAACCGATGAAGAGATGCGCACCAGGGTCCCGGGGGTAATGGCAGCAGGTGACATACGGAGCAAGACAGTACGTCAGATAATTAATGGTGCCGGTGAAGGTGCCGTAGCGGCAATAACTGCTCAACATTACTTAAGCGAATTGGACTGACTGCCATGAATATTCTGTTTTTCAAACATAAACACCTCTATATTTGCCTCCTGGCGGTTCTTTTAACCCTGCCTTTGGCCGGTTGCTCCAAGGAAAAATTCTATTCAGCCCTTGGTTTTCGTGCCAGTTCAGGAGACACTGCTGAAGGTCTGGCTTTAAAGGGCTTGGATTATTACAGCCATGGCAAATATGAAAAGGCAAAACGCTCCTTTGAAACCCTGCTGAATCAATATCCCTTCAGTGAGTACAGCCTGCTTGCTGAACTTAAAACAGCTGACAGTAATTATTTCCTGGAAAACTATGAAGAGGCATTTTTGCAGTACAAGGACTTTGAGGAGCATCATCCCACCAACGAGGCCATCCCCTATGTTATGTTCCAAATGGCCATGTGTTACTACAAACAGATAGACACAATTGACAGGGACACCTCAACCGCCATCAATGCCATATATTCATTTTCCAGGTTATTGCGGGCTTTTCCCAATTCACCATATACGGAGGAGGCTCAGGCCAGAACCATGGCGGCTCGAAATTTTCTGGCGAATCACGAATATTACGTCGCCAGTTTTTATGAGAGGACCTATGCATACGAAGAGGCGAAAGCCCGCCTTGAATATCTGCTGCGTCAATACCCTGAGACGAATATTGCAGTTAAGGCAGAAATGCTCCTCTATGATCTGAGAAACAATAATCCGCCGGGCAGGACCTTGTTTGGCTGGATTCCAAAGTCCTTGCCGGACTGGGAAGATTTCACACCGGATGAGTGATACATACCCTTTTGCTTGCCGCTTCACTGCGCAAAACTAAAGCCGCGTGGGATTAAGATATCTCAGGCGGCTTTAGTTTAAAAGACTGGGGAAATTAATGCACATCAAAAGCGCTTTCACTGAAACCGCTGATCCTGTCAAGAGAAACTTCCATGGCTTTTACCGGGCATACCGTGACACACAAACCACAACCGCTGCATTTTTCAGCATCAAAAATAACAGCCATTTCGGGACGCTTGAGTGAAAGAGCACCTGTGGGACAGATTCCGGTACAGGCACCGCATTGGAAACAGCGCTCATCATCGCGGTGAATAGAGGTGGCAATACTTTCAGCCTTGACGTCCAACCCTTTGAGATATTTGAGGCCTTTCCTGATGTTTTCCCTGTGTCCCCGCAACTCGAGGATCATCACCCCTTCATGCTGGGGAAGAATTGTAGCCTTGAGAATATTAAATTCAACATCAAACTGCCTGACAAGTTGGCAGATGATGGGTTGATCCACTATATCCTTGGGGAATCTCAGTATGTAAATCCTGGTATACACGATTAGTACCTCTTATTAGTTTTTAAGGGTTAAAATTCCAAGGGAAGTTTCTTGGCAAGCTCCTGCAGTAAATTATCCAGGGGCGCTTGCGTATCAATGATGATTAATTCCGAGGCAGCCAGTTCATCTGGCAGCTCAAACCTTTTTTTCTGCTGCAGATAAATTTCCCAGCGGCCGTCAGAAACAGCAGCAGGATCCAGGGCCCTTAGGTCCATTCTTCGCTGCATCTCCGGTTCAGAACACTGGCAGAGTATAAAATATACCTTGCAGCCCAACTTTTTGGCAAGGGACCTGATATCCACTCTGTCCCGGATATACTGGTATGAGGCGTCAAGAATAACCGACTCGCCCCTCTGCAACACTGCTTCTGCTTTTTCTAGCAGGGCTTGATATGTTTTTCGGGAGAATTCCCGGGAGTAAATGCCTGTATCAACTGCCTGGCGCAGGTTGTCGGTCGGGCTGATACCGGCAAGCTCCTTGCGAACCAAGTCAGAATTATAGCAATGCAGCCGTTTATGCCGGGCCCAGCCCTGGGCCAGAGTGCTTTTCCCGGTCGCGATCATGCCGAAAAAGACATAAAGCACAGGTGTTGTGGTTTTCTGTTCAAGGGCTGGCATAGCGTTCGGCAAGCTGGAAGTATTTCCCGGCCATTTTCTGGCAATGGCTTTTGGTTGCAGCGTCAACTTCCTCGGCATGTACGGTGAAAAGATTTATTTTTCCCCGCACGTAGGCCCTGTAGCACTTGTAAAAGTCAAGCATGGTATGCAGGCCGGTGTCGCCGGAAAGTTTGATGAATTGCTCCACAAAACGCTCAGACAGTCCTGAAAGTCCGTGATAATCAAGATCCATGGCCAGAAAGGCAATGTCACTTGCAACGTCACAGTAACGGAACCGTTCATTGAACTCGATGCAGTCAAATATATACACCTGGTCTGCCAGGCAGATGTTCGCAGAATACAGGTCTCCGTGACAGTCCCGTATGCGGCCGGCGGAAATCCTTGCAGCAAAGAGTTCGTTTTTTTCAAGAAATGCAGTGGAAAATTTTTTTATACGCTCAAACTGGCTCTTGCTGAGCGACGGGCTGTCAATAAAGGCTTCAGTTTGAGAGAAATTCTCAAAAATGTTGACACTGATCGCTTCCGGGCTGCCAAATTTCCGGATTTCGGGTCCGCCCTCTGCCCTGCTGTAAAAAGGGACCAGAACATCGCAGATGGCATCAATCATTTCAGGGGCCAGGCGCCCGGATTTGATGACATTTACCATCATCTGCTCTTCGGGCATGCGCTTCATCTTGATGCCATACTCAACGACATGTTCCATGTCTCCCTGCTGGCCCGGTCTAGTCAGATTGAATGTATCGTCTGTCTTTGTCAGGGCGACCAGATCAAGATAAATTGACGGGCAAAGCCGCCGGTTTAAAACGAGTTCCTGCTGGCAGAAGTGACGTCTTTTATCAATGGTTGTAAAATCAAGAAAGCCGAAATCAACCGGTTTTTTGAACTTAAATACGAGATCGTCTGTTATGAAGACATAGGATATGTGCGTCTGGACAAGTTTGACAGCTGAGGGCTGTGGTGCATAGGCAGCCGGCTGCAATAAAAAAGATACAAAGTCTGGCAAGTTTTTATTATGCATTGAAAAATTCTATAATTATGTAATGTATCGTAACCTCTACAGAGAATAATCTGACCTCTTGTTGCAAGAGATATGTTTCACGAATAAGCTGGCAACTCTACCAGAATAATATCTATCAGTAAAGTTAGTCTGCTCGGATTGCTTCCTGTTCCTCTTATAATTATTTACTATCTCCGTAAATGAAAAAGAATATTTTCGTTTGAAAAAAAGGGGAAAAAAGGGTTCATTGGGCAGCAAAAGACCAAGGAGTATTTATATTTATGGCAAAAACAGTCCATTTTTTACCTGATAATGTCAAAACGAATGTCGAGGAAGGTGAAAACCTGCTCACTGTTGCAGCCAATGCCGGCATCTATATCCATGCATTCTGCGGTGGTGAAGGCGTATGCGGCAAGTGCAAGGTCAAGATAGAGCAGGGTGAGGTTGCCGCCACCCAGGCGACGCAGCTGAAAAGCTCTGAGATAGAGCAGGGTTTCCGGCTTGCCTGCCAGTCCAAGGTCGTCACGGACCTGGTGGTACAGATCCCGGAAACCATCAGGAAAGATGGAAAAAAACTCAAGCGTAAGCCCAAAACGACCCGTGCCATCTCGGCCCGCTCCCTTGATGATCTCATCGGAGGCTGGGATGTTGATCCACTGGTGGAAAAGCGGTTCTTTGCATTAAGCAGGCCGACGATTGAAGACAACGTTTCAGACCTGCAGCGGCTCACCAGGGCCATAAGCAGGGGCTGCCCCGAGTGCCAGGCGCCTTCCTATGACCATCCGGAACTGCTTCAGGAGCTTCCTTTTGTTATGCGCAAAGCCAACTGGGAGGTGACCGCCATCCTGCTGCGCGGCAAAAGGATTGAAGAGCCGGACCGCATCATTGCCGTTGAGGCCGGCGACACCACCAGCCTCCTCTATGGTCTGGCAGTGGATATAGGCACGACCACGGTATGCGGCGTGCTCATTGACCTCAACAGCGGCGAAGTCCTAGCCGAGGCCTCTGAGTACAATGGCCAGATCCAGTACGGTGAAGACGTGATCTCCCGTATTATCTATTCCCAGCGGCCGGGTGGTCTAGATGCCTTGCAGCAAAGAGTGGTCCACACCATCAACAGCGTCATTGCAACGGTTTGCCAAAAAGTATCCATTGTACCTCAAAACATCAGCTACATTATGGCCGCAGGGAATACTACCATGTCCCATCTCCTGCTAGGCCTCAATCCGAAATTCATCCGGGAGACGCCCTATACCCCGACCTGTAACCAGTATCCCGTTACCAAGGCTGCAGCCATAGGGATTACAGCACATCCCTCAGTCCGGCTTTTTCTTTATCCCTCCGTTGCAAGTTATGTCGGCGGTGATATAACTTCCGGGGTTCATGCCTGCCAGATGCATAAAAGTCCGGAACTTACGCTCTTCATTGATATCGGGACCAACGGCGAGATTGTCATTGGCAATCAGGAGTGGATGGTCTGCGCCGCCTGTTCTGCTGGGCCTGCCTTTGAGGGAGGAGGCATCAAGCATGGCATGCGGGCATCCAGCGGTGCCATTGAGAATTTCCATATCGAACCGGTCACCCTGGACCCTATGATCATCACAATCAACCTCGCCAAACCCCAGGGTATATGTGGTTCAGGCCTCATCAGTATTGTAGCCGAACTGCTTGAAGCGGGCGTCATTGACCAGCAGGGCAAATTCAACCGCAGCCTCGATCATCCCAGGATAAGGGATGGTTATGACGGTTACGAGTATGTCTTGGTCTGGGCCAAGGACTCAGCTCTGGACGAGGATATTGTCATCACCGAGGTGGATCTTGACAATCTGATGCGGGCAAAGGGTGCCATGTATGCAGGCTATCAGACCCTGCTCGAATCAGTCAGTATGACCTTTACAGACCTTGACCGGGTCATCCTGGCCGGCAACTTCGGCAACTACATTGATCTGGAGCAGGCAATCTGCATAGGCCTGCTGCCAGACATCGAGCGCGATAAATTCTACTACCTGGGTAATGCTTCGCTCCTGGGCGCCCAGATCAGCATCATCGACCACAAGCGCTTCTGGGAGCGCATTGTGGTGAGCAAGCTTATGACAAACATGGAACTTTCTGAAAGTCCTAATTTTATGAATCACTACATGGCTTCGCTCTTTTTACCGCATACGGACATGAGTCTCTTCCCAACAGTAAAAAAGAAACTGCAGGAATCAACCGCAAAGTTTGTTTAATCAAGAGAGCTTCCCTTCTTAAGCCATTTAATTTCCCTGGCGGTCTGTGGACCTATGACAGTAAAGGAAAGGCTGTCCGGCATATCTGATTCGGAAGCAGAAAGAGGGATCGCTCTCCCCATGATCTCTGCAAATTTCTGTGGCAGCAAGGGGTTCTGTTCAGGATGGGCATATCCTTCAGGATAGATGGGTTGGAGGGTCTGCAGGTTGTACTTATCGGTGGCGCCAAGGGTGTGCAGCATTTCATGGGCAATAACCACATTGTTGCGGACAGCTTGATACCGTGAGGCAAAAGCCTTCACCAGGCAGATGTGCCCTTCCTGCAGGCCAAGGGAATGGTCGAGTTGGCTGTGGGTATTCGGGTCATAATAGAGCACAAATACCTGAATACTGGCAAATGGCCCATCGTAGGTGTCATGTTTCCATGCCCAATAGCGAAACTGCAGACTCCACCAGATGATTGCGAAAATATTAGTTTCCAAAGGAGGGACGGGAGGCAGGATTGATATCTCCGGGGCCACATCCAGGACCACAGGATCAACGAGCGAAAGTTTGTAACGCATCCCTTCGCTTTGCATAAAATGCGCAATGGATTTGAAATCGACCCGGGTGAGACTGGTAATATAGTCTGCAGTAAAGGGGCTGTCATCTGCATTGATGGGGTAAATGACGATGGAGAGCGGCTGGTCCCAATCGGTTATGCGCCTATGGGTTAGATAACTGTTTGCCCCGACAAGAAAAAGGACAAATAAGAGAATAATTATGCGGATTTTTCGGAACATATTGGCTCAAGGAGCTAAACGTTGTTGCTTGTTTACAAGCTTTTTGGTACAAGCTATTTTTGAAAACCAATAAACTGCATGCTATAGTTTTTTTTTCATATCGGTGCATCACTTTACCGTGCGTCGTCAAAGAGCCGGAAGGCACCGTCTTCTGAATAACAGTAGCACAAATCTGTCAATAAAGCGGTTTGAAATTACCTGATAACCAAAGCACAAAGGAGAGGAGGAATGGCACAGACTGTAAAGGCAATCGCAGAGAGCATTAATATAATGGGAAAGCGAAGCGGTACAGCCATGAAGGAGAGAAATCCCGGACCGATCCAGGAAATGGCCAAGGAAGAGACAGCTGCAGGGTCGACCTATCTTGATTTGAACATAGGCCCGGCCCGAAAAGACGGCCAGGAACTCATGCCCTGGGTCGTTAAGACGGTTGAGGCAGTCAGTGATCTGCCCCTGGTTCTGGATACGACTAATGTTGAGGCCATGGCTGCCGGTTTTAAAACAGTTAAGAATAAAACCGATGCGGTGTTAAACTCCATTATGGCCAGGCCTGAAAGGATGGAGGCCCTTGTGCCGATTGCAGCTGAGGCTGGCTGCAGCGTGGTTGCCCTGCTCTGGGGACCGGAAGGTATGCCGCGTGACTCGAACGAAAGGGCTGCCCTGGCTGTTGACCTGTTGATGGCACTATCTGAGGCCGGTGTCCCCAATGAAAAAATGCTGTTTGACCCCATTGCATCACCCATTACCCTGGGAGCAGACCAGACCCTGGCCGGGCTTGAATTCTTGAGCATGTTGCAGGATATTGCCCCGGGAGCCGGCTCAACTATTGGACTTTCCAATGTGTCCAATGGTGTGGCCGAGCATCTCAGGAAATACCTGGACCGCACCTATCTTATTATGCTGATGAAACACGGCCTGACCACAGCGATCGTCAATGCATACGACGATGAGATCATGGCCATCTGCAAGGGAGAACGGCAGAACCTGGTTGACCTGGTGCATGGCATGATGGATGGCAATGACCCAGACCCGGCTTCACTTTCCGGGGCCGAGCTGGAGCATTACAAGACTTATAAGGCTCTTTCGGGACAGACGGTATTTTCCGAATCCTGGCTGGAACTCTAATGCATTTTTGTAAGCGCTCAGCTTGATTCGATCGCAAGTTTTTTCATACTCGAAAGGCGACAGGGGGCCGGGTCCGGCCCCCTGTCGCCTTTAGGGCAATACTATTTTCCCCGCATGCGAGCGGGCCTGAAGTGGGAAGTGAATGGCAGATATTCCTTCACATCATTATATTTATGGGACCTGTACCGATTTTATAACAGGGGAAACCATAGTTGATACGGATGACGAGCGTTGCCGGCAGGACCTCGCCAGGTTCCTCGTTGAAGAGAAAGGATACGCGAAAAGCGACCTGGAGCCGCGTTTGTGTATTGAAACGCTGTACAATGGGCAGTTTGTTGCTTCAACCATTGATATTACGGTGCGTGCAGTCGGGAAAAGATTTATGATACTCCGCTTTGCGCCTGGCTCCATCGTGACCAGGGAGCGCTCAGCCATTGCAGCTGCAAGGGTTCTGGAGCCAGCATACCAGATTCCCCTGGCAGTTGTTACAAACTGCAAGGATGCGGAAGTGCTTGATACCTATACAGGAAAAGTTATCAGGCAGGGACTTGACAAGATACCGGACATGAAGGAAGCAAAGGATCTTCTGAAGTCACTGCGATTCGAGCCTTTTACTGATGAGACAAAAAAGGATCGCGAGCGCAGAATCTTAAATGCATATGATGTGGAGATTTGTTGTGCCGGAGGTCCCTGCGCCCTTCCCGGTGCCCCGGAAGGATGATACAGGAAACAGAGGAATAAGTGAACATCCAGCCCTTCCCGGGGTGGCGAAAAGATGATCCCCAAAAAATCTGCTGCAGAGGAGACAGGGTCTTGCTTTTACCCGGCAGAGCAGGGCATAAAATAGAAAATAAGGCGGTGCTTGGAAATAATTCCATTTGTTTCGGTTTACTTACGAACTTGGCAAAGCTTGGACCATCAGGCTAGCGGAAGGTTTATGTAACTATCAATAAAGAAAACCACTAAAGCTAAACGGTTTAAGGAGTAGCAGGAAAATGATACAAGAAGCAAAAAACTGGACAAAATCCAGCTGGCTGGACTTTCCGGCACTGCAGCAGCCCAATTGGCCGGATCTCAATGAACACAGGGCAGTGCTGGAGTCCATTTCACATCTGCCGCCGCTTGTTTTTGCCGGCGAGATACGAAATCTCAAAAAGAAACTTGCCCGGGCGGTTTCAGGAGACGCTTTTCTCCTGCAGGGCGGAGACTGTGCCGAAGATTTCCAGCACTGCACAGCACCCAGCATCCGGGAAACGCTGAAAGTCATCCTGCAGATGGCCATTGTCCTAACCTATGGGGGCGGCAAACCTGTTATAAAGGTGGGCCGTATTGCCGGACAGTATGCCAAACCGCGTTCCTCTGACACTGAGATTGTCAACGGGGTTGAAATTCCAAGTTATCGCGGTGATATGGTCAACAGTCCTGAAGCAACGCTGGAGGCCCGCAGGCCGGATCCGCAAAGGCTGCTTAAGGGATATTTTCTTGCTGCCACAACGATGAATATCATGCGGGCTTTTACCCGGGGCGGCTATGCAGCCCTGCACAGGGTTGATGCCTGGAACCAGGAGTTTGTCAAGTCCACCCCCATGGGTCAGTCTTACGAGCGCTTGGCAAAACATATTGCAGATGCCATTAACTTCATGCAGGTGGTCGGTATTGATACAGATACTCCGCAGTTCAACCAGGCTGAATTTTTCACCTCCCATGAGGCCCTGCTGCTCGGGTACGAAGAGGCTCTGACCCGTCAGGATTCAACAACCGGTGACTGGTATGACTGCAGCGCCCACATGTTGTGGATCGGGGACCGCACGCGGCAGCTTGATGGAGCCCATGTTGAATTTTTTCGCGGGGTATTGAATCCCCTGGGTATGAAAGTTGGTCCCAAGCATGACATTGCCGAAATAAAGAAGATCATAACACGCTTAAATCCTGACAATGAGGCCGGCAGGATGACCATTATAACCCGTTTCGGGGCTGACAAGATTGCTCAATACCTGCCCCAGCTGGCGCAGGAAATCAAAAAAGAGGGTTTACAGGTAGTCTGGAGCTGTGATCCCATGCACGGCAATACCTATACTGCCGAATCAGGCCACAAGACAAGGAATTTCAATAATATCCTGCAGGAGATCAGGTCCTTTTTCGAGATTCACTGGGCTGAAGGAACGGTTCCGGGCGGTGTGCATTTTGAATTGACCGGCGAAAACGTTACTGAATGTACCGGCGGCGGTCGTAATATACTCGATGAACAACTGCAGCTCAACTACCAGACAAACTGCGACCCGCGCCTCAATGCTGAACAGAGCCTCGAACTGGCCTTCCAGATAGCTGAAATGATCCGCAGCTGAGGAGAGCGGGGAAAGATTTTATTTATCCAAAGAGAGCTTGTTAAAGGTAGTATCAGGCGGAACAGGATATTTGCCGTCAAAACAGGCCTTGCAGAAAGAGTCTGAATTCACTCCGGTGGCTTTTACCATGCCCTCAAGGCTCAGGTAGTAAAGTGAGTCAAGGTCAAGGTAATCCCGGATTTCCTCCACAGTTTTTTTGGCAGCAATGAGTTCTGTAGGGGAAGGGAAGTCAATACCGTAATAACATGGGTTACGGGTCGGAGGGCAGCTTATGAGCATGTGCACCTCTTTAACACCTACTGCGCGCAAGGACCTGATCCGGCTGCGTCCTGTCGTCCCTCTGATGATCGAATCCTCAATTACTACAACCCGTTTCCCTTCGAGAAACGAGCGTACCGGGTTGAGTTTGACCCTGACACTGAAATCACGCATGGACTGGGTGGGCTGGATGAAGGTGCGGCCCACATAATGATTACGGATAACCCCCATCTCAAGAGGTATGCCCGATGCCTGTGAAAAGCCGATGGCAGCATAGTTGCCGGAATCAGGAAAAGGCATTACCAGGTCTGCCTGCAGTTGACATTCGCTGGCAAGGATTTTCCCCATCTGCTTGCGGCTCTGGTAAACATTCATGCCAAAGATATCGCTGTCAGGACGGGCAAAGTAGACATGCTCAAAAATACAGAAGCTGTGTTTCTGCTTGGGCCAGGGAAAAAGTGATTTGAGGCCGTTTTTATCAATGATCAATACCTCTCCCGGCTCAATATCCCTTATATATTGGGCTTCCACAAGGTCTAGGGCACAGGTTTCCGATGCCACAATATAGGCGCCGTTAGTAAGCTGCCCCAAACAAAGGGGACGAAACCCACCGGGATCCCTGATTGCCACCAGCTGGTCCAGGGTCATGAGGACCATGGAGTAAGCCCCCTTGACCCTGGAAAATGTTTCGGTTATGGCTGCTTCCAGCCCTTTTGGAGAGTTGCGGACCAGCAGATGGACAACAACCTCGGTGTCCATGGTGGTTTGGAAAATAGAGCCCTTTTCTTCCAGTTCATCACGCAATGTTCTGGTGTTAACCAGGTTGCCGTTATGGGCAACGGCCAGGGTGCCGCCCTTGTGGGAAACGGTAAAGGGCTGGGCATTTAGGAGGTGGGATGCGCCGGTGGTGGAATAGCGCACATGACCGACCGACAGGTGGCCTTTGAGGCCATTGAGAATGTCTTCGGTAAACACCTCGGGCACCAGACCCATGGCCTTGTGCTGCGATATCCTGCTGCCGTCAGAAGTGACAATACCGGTACTTTCCTGGCCGCGGTGCTGCAGGGCATAAAGCCCGAAATAGGTGAGCCGGGCAGCATCCGGGTGACCGAAAATGCCACAGACTCCACATTCATCTCTGGGGCGATCTTTAACTATCTGGTCCATTTTCCCTGTATGGTTGGTAAAAAGGTTTATCTTTAAAAAGGGAACAATATAACCACTTTTCAGGAATGTTCAATCTATCAATTTTATAGTAATCCTCCAAAATCCCTGAGTCATCAACGGGGCCAGTCATCATCATTAATATCAAGAGCGTATGACCTGTCCGCATCGTGCAAATGGACGATGCCGACAATTTTATAGTAATCCTCCAAAATCCCTGAGTCATCAACGGGGCTGGATAAATCCATGAAGTTACAGACGAGAAACCAGTCTCCTGAGAGCTTATGAACGGGATCAACAATTTATTTTTTTGTGCAGGAGTGGGGATTGTCTTCTGATTTGGCAAAATTATCAAGACCCCGGTAGAAATTTACCCATGATGAGGTGTTGTTCAGAGACCAGTCCCTGGGAGGAATAAACCCGCTGGTGAAATTTTTTTCCAGGCCGTAGGGCTTGAGGCGGTCATAGGCCAGGACATAAATGCAGCGTTTTCTGCCTGGGTATACTTCGCACCAGCCGTTGTGGCTGCCCCCGCAAGGGCCATTGAGTAAATATTTTGCACAGCGGGACTGGGGGCAGAGAAAGGCCAGCTTTGCCAGGGTGCAGTCGCCACAGTTCAGGCAACCGAAGAGCGCTGTCTTGCTGATAAGTTCAAAGTTGGCCAGGAGTCCACGCAATCGGGTTTCGTCAAGCTGCAGGCATATTTTTTTACAGAAATCATACAGAGTCCCCTCAGGTTCAAAAGCGGCTTCGTGGACCCAGCTGGAAAAAGAATAGGCTGAAATCCAGGGCGGCTTTTTAGACGGCCTTGCCGCTTCCCTTTCTGTATTGAGGCCTGTTGCATGGTCCTTCTCATAATAGTGGAATGTTTCGGATGGCCAGAATGAAAGATCGGGAATGAGACTGCGCCAGTCGGAGACCATTTCATCTGCCTGGCTGAGGACAAAATCAAGATCGGCAAAGGTAAGCCCGGGGCCACCGATATGAGCCCCGTCATATCCAAGACCCTTTAAGACAGCGAGCAGCTTGGCTGCCCTCAGCAGCCGCGCCTTTTTCCCCTTGTCAGCAGTTCGTGCCTCCCACTGCACCTGTTCATACAAGGCATCAGGAATGAGACAGCCGGGCAGCTTGCCCTCGTGCATGAGTTCAACTACCTTCAGGCTGGGGATAAAGACATTGCCGAGGACAGGGATATTCAACTGGTTCTGCTTCATATACTGCAGAAGTTCGTGGAATTTCCGGGCGTCGTATCCCAACTGGGTTATGATAAAGTCAGCCCCGGCCAGGACTTTGCGGTGCAGTTTGTAATACTGCATAACCAACTCGGACTCCAGAATCTTAAAGGGCGAGACGACCACCCCTTTGAGAAACGGAATACTTTTTATCTTTTCTTTGCTGCCATCATTTTTCTGTTGGTCCTGTTCCTTCAGGTTCATACTGGAGAGCAGATCAAGGACATGGATAGTATCAAGATCAAACACAGGTTTGGGAAAGCCGCAGTATCCCTCCTTGGGATAATCGCCGGCAATGACGAGCAGGTTGTGCAGATTATGCCTGTCCCAGCCGAAAAGAAGCGATTCCATCTGGTTTCTGTTCTTATCCTTGCATGAAAGGTGGATAATGACCTCGGAGCCCATGGCCAGAATTTCCGTACCCAGGGTTTCAGGGGAGAGGGCGGGCTGACCTCCTGCATTTTCCGTAATGCTGAGGGCCTGAAAGCGCCTGTCGGCAGCAACATCTTTGGCCAGGTTGACGATCCTGCTGATTTCCTGGGTCCTGCCCCCCCTCCCCGGAACTAGTTCAAATGTCAGGGTGAATTCAGCAGGATCCTTGAGAGAGCGGCGCAGCCTTGAATTATTTTCTTTCATAAGAGAATTTTCCAGTTGGCCAGCCTCGATTTGATCTTGAACTTGAAGCCTGAGTCCAGTATGCAGTAGCTAACTGCCCAAAATGGTGTTTCAATAGGTTTCCCAGGCAGGTATTTATACGTGTATAGTATATGTATTTAAGCAAATATTACACAGATACTCAATAAAGGAATTTAATTTTTTTTGGAACATCAACTAGTTGCCATACTGATAATTTATCTGGCTGTTGAAGGGACGCAGCAGTTTCTGCTCATGCTCAACCTGAGGCATCTTTCCAGGCATGGGGCTGAAGTGCCTCCAGGTTTTAAAATGCATGTGGATAGTTTAACATTAACAAAAATGCGGGACTATACTGTTGCCCATGGCCGCCTGGACAGGATAGAGGCAGCCTTTTCAACAGGCATTACACTTATATTGCTATTCGGCGGACTGCTGAACTGGCTCAATAACTTCATTGCTGCACGAGGCTCGACGCCGGTTATTTCAGGAGTTGTATTTTTCATGGTACTTATCTATGCCAATACACTCATCAAAATACCTTTCTCCCTCTACAATACTTTCGCCCTGGAAAAACGGTTTGGTTTTTCCAACGAGACATTAAGCCTCTGGGTCCAGGATTTTCTGAAATCACTGCTTGTGTATACCCTGCTCTCAGTGTTCCTGCTATACTGCCTTCTGTGGCTGATCATGGCCCTGCCGGATATGTGGTGGCTGGCAGGCTGGTCCTTCTTTCTGCTCTTCAGCATTTTTCTGCTTTACATTTCTCCGTATGTAATTGAGCCGCTTTTTAACAAGTTCAGTCCCATACAAAACGCCGCCCTGGAAGAACGCATCAAGCAGATTATGGCACGGATCGGCTTGACGATTAACAGGGTGTTCACCATGGATGCCTCAAAGAGGTCCAGCCACAGTAATGCCTATTTCACAGGTATCGGCCACGTGAAAAGAATTGTCCTTTTTGATACCCTGCTGTCCAACCACGCTGATGATGAGATAATAACCATCCTGGCCCATGAGGCCGGGCATTGGAAGAAAAAACATCTTCTTAAAATGCTGGCTTTCAGCCAGGCTGTAGCCCTGATCGGATTTTATGCGGCTTACAGACTGACAAAAGGGGATTACCTCAGCGAGCTTTTCAGGCTTGAAATCCCCAGCATGCATGCAAAGCTTCTGCTGGTCGCATTTATCGGCTCACTGGCATTATTTCCTTTTCGGCCCCTGATGGCCTATATTTCCCGCCGGCACGAGATAGAGGCGGACAATTTTGCTGTAGAGTTGACGCAAATGCCTGTTCCCATGGCAAATGGACTCATAAAACTGGGGAAGGATAACCTGGCAAATTTGCATCCACATCCATGGTATGCTGCTGTATATTACAGTCATCCGCCATTGGTTCAACGGATAAAAAGAATTCTGGCTGAAAAAGACAGCGGCAAGGTATGAAATAGATTACTCAGAAGTCGAATGAAATGGCGGAAAGAGAAAGAAAAGAAGCGCTTGCTGGCTATCAGTCTGTAAAGGTATTCCATGAGCATGCTGCAGAGTATGACAACTGGTTTGCGTCCAGTCTGGTATATGAAATTGAGCTGGCAGCTTTGCAGTCTTTAAAGAGTTTACTACCAGGCCCAAAGATGGAGATAGGGGTTGGACCCGGCCGCTTTGCCAGGGATCTGGATGTTGCCTTTGGGCTGGACCCGGCCTGGGCACCACTTAGATTGGCCCTGCAAAGAGGAGTAAAATGCTGCCAGGGGCTCGCTGAAGAGTTGCCTATAAAAGACAGGGCGCTGGGGACAGTAATGCTGCTGTTTACCCTCTGCTTTGTGCTTGAACCACAAAAAACAATGGCCGAATGCTGCAGGGTTCTTAAAGATGACGGCCATCTTATTATCGGCATGATTCCGGCAGAGAGTATTTGGGGAAAGCACCTTGCAGCCAAGAAAAAAGCAGCCCATATTTTTTATGAGCATGCAAATTTTTACTCGATTGCAACTGTCGTTGAGTGGCTTGCCGAGGTCAACATGAACATTATTGAGTGCAGATCAACATTATACCAAGCGCCGGAACACGTGAAACAGCAGGAAGTTCCCCTGGAAACCCTTGATGAACAGGCGGGTTTTGTTGTTGTCGCTGCGAGGAAGGGTCATGTCTAGGATTATTACCCTGACCACGGATTTCGGTTTGGAGGACGAGTATGTTGGAGTCATGAAAGGGGTTATACTCGCACGAGCTCCTCAAGCAATAATTGTTGACCTGAGCCACGCAATAGGAAGACAGAATATCCTCCAGGCGGCGCTGCTTATCAAGTCAGCCTACAGGTTCTTCCCGGAAAAAACAATTCACCTGGTTATAGTCGATCCGGGGGTGGGCAGCAAGCGCAGGATAATCCTGCTGCAGGCAGCGGGGCATCTTTTTCTTGGGCCTGACAATGGCGTACTGGGTTTGCTTCTTGAGGCCGAGCATTTTCAGACAGCCCATGAAGTGCAATGTGACAGGTATTATTTGGCGCCTGTGAGTTGCACATTTCACGGCAGGGATATTATGGCGCCGGTTGCAGCCCAAATTGCTGCAGGTCTTGATCCTGCAGCTGTAGGACCTGTCATTGCGCGCCAGACACTGAAAAAAGCCGAGTTAGCTGAAGCAAAAACAGACAGGGCGCAATCCACTATAACAGGCGAAATAACAGGCAAAGACCACTTCGGCAATCTGCAGACAAATATAAGGGCAAGCAGCCTGCATAATCTCTGCGGCTGGGAGAAATCCAGAGCAAGAGTCTGGGTCAGGAACCAAACTATTGCTGGCATTCAAACCGCTTATGCTCACAAGGCTCCGGGGCAGATTTTGGCAATAGTGGGGTCCAGGGGAGTTCTTGAAATTGCGGTCCACCAGGGAAATGCAGCAAAGCTGCTTGATGCAGATGTGGGTGACGAGGTAACAGTATATATAGCAAAGCCGGAGTGATCTGTTTTGCAGAAAGTAGAAGGCGGGACTAAGGTCTTACTGGGCAGAATTTGGCTTTATTTCTGTGTGAGACGTGGAATTAAGACCTGGTGCCGCGCAACGGTTTATGAAGCTCCGTAGGAGAAAGAGCTGATTCGGGTTCAGGTCGGTAAAATGTATGCCGCACTGCCGCAACTCTCCGGCAGCAAGAAAAGAACCGGTGTCGACAGCACGGTCCCATGCGTTGCTGCATGGAACGGCTTCAACAAAACGGTCGTCAGAAATGAGGTCAACTTTGAGCTTGCTATAATCAAGTTCGCTATTTGCAGGTTTATGATAGGTGATTTTGGCTCCTCCGAGGGAAATGTCGCTTACGGAGCCTATGATTTCTGGGGATGAAGTGATGAGAACAGCAATTATACCACTAGAAACAGGTAAGCGCGGGTGCTGACGGCGTTCGTGATCCACAGAACTTTCTGCCATGGTTGTTCTCCTTAACTAGTCATTATTATTGCCAATATAATTGGTGCCCTAAAATTGTCCATATTTTTTTCAAATTGCACTAAATATTTCTGTAAAAGATTAAAAGACCGGGGGCAGTGAGCAGCAATGCAGTGTCGGAAAAAGGAAGAGATAGAAAAGAACGGAAAGCAACATTATTTAGCATGTCAGGTTTGCGGGAAAATAGTGAACGCCAGGGAATGCAGCTGGGATGAGGATGATGGTCTAATGTGCTGCCGGGATTGCCGGGCGGAAAGGGAGAGTTGCGGCTGCAGCGATTAGCCGTTCTACAAATAAAAAGAAAAGAAAAGGCCGAACATAAATGCCCGGCCTTCAGGTTTTTTTAACGTGAAAACAGCTAAGGTTTATTCTTCTTCTGCTTCGGCTGCGGGCAACCTTCCCTCTTTCAAGTCCCTTCCCTCCAGGTAGCGGATGATGGATTCAGCCGCCTCTTTACCCTGGTAGGCAGCCTTTGCAGCAGTCTGCGGGCCCAGGACAGCATCTCCGCCGGCAAATATCCAGTCTGTAGAGGTTTGCATGGTTATCTCATCCACCTCAAAGGTATTCCAGCGAGAAAGGGCCAGCTTGGTCTCAGGGTCCGCCATATGATCGACATCCTGGCTGATTGCCGGGATTATGGCATCCGCATCGATCATGAAGTTGGAATCAGCAACAGGAACAGGACGGCAGCGCCCGGAGGCGTCACACTCACCCAGCTCCATCCGGATGCATTCTATTTTCGTCAATCTGCCGTTTTCACCATGAATCTTTACCGGGGCCGCCAGGAATTCGATCTTGACCCCTTCCTCTTCCAGGTGATGGATCTCAGCCTGCGAGGCCGGCATCTCTTTCTTGGTGCGGCGGTATAGGATAAAGACCTTGTCGGAACCGGTGCGCAGGGCTGTCCGCGCAACATCTATGGCAACGTTGCCGCCACCGACCACGACAACATTACGGCCAAGGTTGAGGGGTTCTCCCAGGTTCACCCGGCGCAGGTAATCTACACCGTGCATGACACCTTCCAGTTCCTCACCTTCTATTCCGAGCTTGCGGCTGGCATGGGCGCCGATACCTACAAAGACAGCGCCATAGCCATTTCTTTTAAGATCTTGCAAACTCTTATCCTTGCCGATGGTGACATTATTGACAATTTTTACTCCGCAATTGACCAGGGCATCGAACTCGGCGTTGATAATATCGCGGGGCAGCCGGTAGGCGGGGATGCCGACAGTCAGCATGCCGCCGAAGGCGGGCAGACTTTCATAAATAGTACAGTGATAGCCCTCATGGGCCAAGTAGAAGGCACAGGACATGCCTGCTGGACCGGAACCAACGATGGCTACCTTTTTATCCTTGGGCATGGCACAGGGTTTGAGCATGTTTTTCTTGTTTGCCACCATCCAGTCCACCAGGAAGCGCTCCAGCATGCCAATGGCCACCGGGTCTCCCTTCTTGCCCCTGATGCAGGATCCTTCGCATTGGAATTCATGGGGACAGACCCTGGAACAGACAGCGGGTATGGAATTGGTTTCCCTGTCCTTCCAATAAGCCTCTTCAAATTTTTTCTCCCGCAGCAACCTGATAAACCCTGGAATATCATTATGGATAGGGCAGCCATCCCTGCATTTTGGTTTCTTGCACTGCAGGCAGCGATTAGCCTCTTTAATCGCGGTTTCCTCATCAAAGCCGAACACCACCTCATCAAAGTTGGTGATACGTTCTTCGGGTTTCAGTTCCCTAGGGTATTGTCTCTGGATTTCTAGTCGTTCTTTGGGCTTCATGTGTTCCTCCTCTGGTGATTCCCCCTCCGTTGTACCTTAACTGAAAAAAATAAAGGCCGCCCCCTCGGGACGGCCTTTATTTAAAACATCTGAACTTGCCATTGCAAGTCTATTTTCTCATTGTTGGTGCTGGGCAATCTTCAATCTGGCCAAGGCTCTCTGCAGAGCTGCTTCAGCCCGCGTCCTGTCTATTTTTTCCTGTTGTTCCCTGGCCTGCAAAAGCCTCTTTTCCGCCCTTTCCTTAGCGCGCAGCGCCCGGTCAACATCAATTTCATGACCGCGCTCGGCAGATTCCACTAAAAAAGTGATCTTATTATTGGAGACCTCACAGAAGCCGCCGCTGATCATGAGCTCCGTTTCGTTGCCATCTTTCTTATAGCGGAGAGTGCCAACTTTTATGGTGCTTAAAAAGGGGGCATGATTGGCCAGCACTCCAAATTCACCGGCAAAACCGGGCGCGGTAACAATATCAACATCATCACTGACAATTGATCCCTTTGGAGTAACGACTTCGAGTTTGATTTTTTCAGCCATGTTTTTTCCTTACGCCTGCAATATCAATGAATGTTGCAGTTTACGCTGCAGACTTTGCCTTTGCCGCCTTCTCAACAGCCTCTTCAATGGTACCGACCATATAGAAGGCGCTTTCCGGCAGTTCGTCATGCTTGCCCTCGAGAATTTCCTTGAAACCGCGGACAGTATCCTCAACTTTTACAAATTTACCCGCCATACCGGTGAATACCTCGGCAACGGTAAATGGCTGCGACAGAAAGCGCTGGATCTTGCGGGCCCTGGTAACTGTGACCTGGTCTTCCTCAGAGAGCTCATCCATCCCGAGGATGGCGATGATATCCTGCAGTTCTTTATATTTCTGCAGGGTAACCTGGACACCGCGGGAAACCTGGTAGTGCTCATCACCAAGGACGTTGGGGTCCAGGATCCTGGAGGTGGAGTCTAGGGGATCCACGGCAGGATAAATGCCGAGCTCAACCAGCTGCCGGGAAAGAACAACGGTGCCGTCGAGGTGGGCAAATGTTGTAGCCGGGGCTGGGTCTGTCAGGTCGTCGGCCGGAACGTAAACACACTGGACTGCGGTAATGGAGCCCTTGGTTGTAGAGGTGATGCGTTCCTGCAATTCACCAAGATCGGTACCGAGAGTTGGCTGATATCCAACAGCCGAGGGAATGCGGCCGAGCAGAGCGGAAACTTCCGACCCGGCCTGGGTGAAACGGAAGATATTGTCGACGAAGAAAAGCACGTCCTGGCCCTCTTCATCACGGAAATACTCAGCCGCACTCAAGCCGGTCAGCCCGACACGGGCCCGGGCTCCCGGCGGTTCTGTCATCTGACCATAGACCAGGGCAGCTTTTGGCAGAACGCCGGATTCTTTCATTTCGTGGTACAGGTCGTTACCTTCACGGGTGCGCTCACCCACGCCGCAGAACACAGAGATGCCACCATGATGCATGGCGATGTTGTTAACCATTTCCATCATGACAACGGTCTTGCCGCAGCCTGCTCCACCGAAGAGGCCCATTTTACCGCCGCGGGGGAAGGGGACGAGCAGATCAATAACCTTGATGCCCGTTTCCAGCACGTTTACCTCGGTATCCTGTTCAGTAAAGGCAGGTGCAGGTTTGTGGATCGGCCGCATCTTGTCGGATTCGATAGGCCCCAGACCGTCAACCGGCCGGCCGACAACGTTCATGATCCGGCCCAGAGCATTCGGGCCGCAGGGGATCAATATGGGATTTCCTGTATCCTTGGCAGCCATGCCCCGCACCAGACCGTCGGTCTGGTCCATGGCAACACAGCGGACAACATTGTCGCCCAGATGCTGGGCAACTTCGATTATCAGGTTGCCCTCGACGTCATTGATAGCCGGGTTGCTGACGGCAAGAGCGTTCATGATGTTGGGAAGTTTGCCGGGTTCAAATTCGACATCCACAACCGGACCGATTACCTGTACTATTTTTCCAACTGCTTGTTCTGCACTCATCTGGAATAAGCCTCCTCAGGGTGTATTATTTGCCAAGAATTTACTTCCGGGTTTTATTCTTATCATTTCAGGGCCTCTGCCCCACCCACAATATCCATAAGCTCGGCAGTAATGCCCGCTTGTCTAGCTTTATTATACAGAAGGGTAAGATCATGTATCATATCCCTGCAGGCGCGGGTGGCATTATCCATGGCGGTCATTCTGGCCGCATGTTCACTGGCTCCTGTTTCCAGCATGGCATGATAGATCATGACGTTCATATAAAGTGGCAGAAGTACATCCATGATTTCCGTGGGACTCGGCTCATAGATGTAATCCCCGGCAGCTGAGCCTGCAGCAGCAGTAACATCTTCCGCGCTGGTTTCAGGCTGGACGGGCAGAAGCACTTCGGCCTCGGGTCTTTGCACGGCAACGCTGTGGAATTTTCCATAAATCACATGAACCTTGTCAGATTCGCCGGCCAGAAAATTTGCAGCAACATCCTGGGCAATGGACCTGGCATTAAACATCTGGAAACTCCCCATGATATCGGTATAAGCCTTCCTGACATTTCCAGTTTTCTTGAAGTAGGCATTCCCTTTTTTCCCGACACAGACCAGGGAGACCTTTTTGCCTTCCGCCTCATATTGCCTCATGAGTTTTTCAGTTGCCTTTAATATGTTTGCATTAAAGCTGCCGCAAAGTCCACGGTCAGAAGTGACGATTACAATTTCGACCGACTGGACATCGCGGACCTCCATGAGCGGAAACTGGCCGCTTTCCATGTTGGCGGATAGATTGGTCATGGCCTGGTTGAATTTTTCCGTGTATGGCCGGAAATCTTCCATCTTCTGCTGGGCTCCACGCAGCCTGGCAGCCGCAACCATATTCATGGCGCTGGTAATCTGTGAAGTTTTCTTCACACCACCAATTTTTGTTTTTACATCCTTCAGACTTGCCATTGCTTTGCCTTATACCTGCTTTTTAATTGAGGCCTCTTGAACTTTTGAACGTTTCTCCGAAGGTGGTCAGCGTATTTTTCATCAATTCTTCAAGTTCGCTGTCAATTTCCTTTTTTTCCTTCAAACCATCAAAAACTGCTGGAGCGTGCTGTTCGATGTAGGCATAGAGTTCTTTCTCGTAGTCAGCCAGCATGTTTACCGGGATGGGATCAAGAAAACCCCGGGCGCCTGCGAACAGGATGGATACCTGTTTTTCCATGGGCAGGGGCTGGTATTGCGGCTGTTTGAGGATTTCAACCAGCCTTTCACCACGATTCAGCTGCTGCTGGGTGGCCTTGTCAAGATCAGAACCAAACGAAGCAAAGGCGGCCAACTCACGATACTGGGCGAGATCAAGGCGCAGGGAGCCGGCAACCTGTTTCATGGCCTTTACCTGGGCTGCACCTCCAACTCGGGAAACTGAAAGGCCGACGTTGATAGCCGGGCGGACACCGGCGAAGAAGAGGTTTGGCTCCAGGTAGACCTGGCCGTCTGTAATGGAAATAACGTTTGTCGGGATATAGGCGGAAACGTCACCTGCCTGGGTTTCAATGATCGGCAGAGCGGTGAGTGATCCTGCGCCCAGCTCATCATTTACCTTGGCGGCACGTTCCAGCAGGCGCGAATGGTTAAAGAAAATGTCACCGGGATATGCCTCGCGTCCAGGTGGACGGCGCAGCAGCAGGGAAAGCTGGCGGTAGGCAACAGCCTGCTTGGAGAGATCGTCATAAATGATCAGGGCATGCTGGCCGTTATCTCTGAAATATTCACCCATGGCGCATCCTGCATAGGCCGCGATATATTGCAGCGGAGCGGGATCGGAAGCACAGGCAGCAACGACCGTGGTGTATTCCATGGCCCCGTGCTTGCGCAGTGCTTCAACCACCAGGGCGACGGTTGATTTTTTCTGGCCGATGGCAACGTAGATGCAGTGCATGTCCGTTTCTTTCTGGGCAATAATCGCATCGACGCATAGTGCTGTCTTGCCTATCTGGCGGTCGCCGATTATAAGCTCTCGCTGACCGCGGCCGACCGGTGTCATGGCATCAACAGCCTTGCTCCCCGTGTAACAGGGTTCATGCACCGATTTTCTGGCAATAACGCCGGGGGCGATAACCTCGATCTTCCGGGTTTCCGTTGTTTCAATCGGACCCAGGCCATCAATCGGCTGTCCCACACCGTCTACTACTCGGCCTTCCATTGCCGGTCCGACCGGGACCTCTGCAATCCTGCCAGTACGCTTGACGATGTCGCCTTCTTTAATATGCTCAACATCACCCAGAACCGCGCAACCGACGTTGTCCTCTTCCAGGTTGAGCGCCAGGCCGAGGATGCCGCCGGGAAACTCCAAAAGCTCCATGGCCATGCAATTTTCAACACCATAAACACGGGCAATACCGTCACCTACCGAGATTACTGTTCCCGTTTCACTCAGATCAACCTTGCTTTCATATTCCTTGATCTGTCCCTTGATAATTTGGCTGATTTCTTCGGCTTTGATCTGCATTTTGCCTATTCACTCCCCTTTATGGATTCATTCAAACCCGCAAGTTGTGTTTTGATGCTCCCGTCCATCACCAGATCCCCGACCTTGGCAACAATGCCGCCAATTATCGAAGGATCAATCTCGGTCGTGAGAATCACCTTTTTACCTGTAATATTTTCCAGGGCGGTCTGCACTTTTGCCTGCAGCGCGCCTGATATTTCCGATGCAGCTATTACCGTGCCGCGGCTTACGTTCTGGTCGGCATCAACAAGGGCCTGGAATTGGGCACCAATTTCAGGCAGAATGTCTGCGCGCCTTTTCTGGACAACCAGATTGAGAAAATTCATCATGTACTGATCAGCCTGCAGCGCTCTGATCAACTGCGCCATAACCTTTTCCCGCAGTTCCATGGGATATAAAAGATTTGTCAGCGCATCCATGGCCTCGGGATATGTTCCCAGAAAATCACCGAGGACGTTAAGCGTCTCCCTGTAAGCATCGCTGGTTCCTTCTTCCCGGCTTACAGCAAAGAGAGCCTTGGCATAGCGTTTCGCTAGTATCGTCTGTCTCACTGGACTCTCCCTACTTTTGAGAGATAATTTTCAATTAGTTTCACCTGATCAGCCTCCTGCAGATTTTTTCTGATCAGTTCCTCTGCCATGACAACAGCTTGATTGGCAACTTCTTCACGCAGTCGCAGTTTTGCTGCAGCCAGTTCATGCTGGATCGCCATTTCAGCCTGTCTTTTGATATCGGCCGCAGCTCTGTTGGCCTCTTCAATTATCCGTTCTTTTTCCGCTTCGCCCTGGGCAAGTGCGGATTGGATGATTTCACTTACTTCCTTGTCTATGGCGGCGAGTTTTTCCTCATAGGTTTTATAGGCCTTGTCAGCTTCAGCCTTGCGTGCTTCCAGGTCAGTGAACTGTTCCCTGATTGACTGCTGGCGGGCGCGAAGGCCATTGGCCACGGGTTTTGCCAATACTTTTATCAGGACTATCAGTAAAACGGCAAAGTTTAGAACTCGCCAGAGTAGATCCCACCATTTAGAGGCAGGGATCCCCCAGAAGGCAGGGCCTGCAGGTGCACCATGCTCGCCGCCGCTGGAAGCATAAGCAAGGGTTCCTATGGCAATTATGCTGAATGCGGCAACAGATATTTTTAAAATTTTCGGCCAGTTAGCTTTACTTTTCATTTTCAGATAGACCTCCCCAAAATTTTAGCGGCCATATCAGAGGCAAAGCTACCTATCTGTCCTGACAGCTGCTGCTGGGCATCTGTAAATTGTTTTTGGATTTCATCAAGCTGGGCTGTTTTGTTAGTCAGAGCCTCCTGGCGGACTTTTGCCAGGGATTCTGCCGTTGATGCTTGAGCCGCACCCCTGGCCTTTTCAATTTCTTCCTTGGCCCTGCTCCTGGCATCATTGAGTTTTCTGCTTATCTCTGCCTTTCTGAGTTCAGCATTTTTCTTAAACGTCTCTATGGAGCTGGCCAGTTCAGCAAGCTGCTCTTTCCTTTTCGTCAGGACCGTCCGCACAGGCTTGTAGAGCACCGCGTTCATGACAACGATGAGGATCAGGATATTAATGATCTGAATAATGACCGTTATGTCAATGGTAATCATTTCAAGGGGCTCCTTTTTTACAAGTGCTTGCTTTTTGGCGCATTAAAGCCTTATGAATGAATGCTCGTTCATAAAATTAATGGTGCTTATCTAATGTATACTGAAGGGACTGTCAACTTTTTTTATCAATATTTTACAAGACGGATTATGCAAACAGAAGCAGCAAAAAATAAATAATCGCCAGGAATAAAGAGTGGTGAACATTTACGGCAAAAAATGCAATAGTACTTAGTGGCAGGAGAAAATGTTTTCAATGACAATGGGTGCAGGAACGGATGAATTTGACGGATCTGTAAGACCTGGCGACTTTCTCCCCAGAAAGACCTGCTGCCGCTAAAAAATCAGTATCGGCAGAGTTCTGTGCTGTAGTAAAAAAGGTTACTGGCCTGCGATAATTTTGAAAACTGCCTGCAGGGCATCATCGAGCTTATCCGGATTCGGGCCCCCGGCCTGGGCCATATCTGGACGCCCGCCACCCTTGCCACCTACCAGCACGGCGATTTCCTTGATAATATTCCCGGCCTTATACGTATCGGTCAAGTCCTTGGAGACCATGGCCAGCAGGGCTGCCTTGCCCTGGTACTCTCCGCCTAAAACCACAATGCCGCGGCCAAGCTTGTCACGGATCTTGTCCCCCAGCTCCCGCAGTGTTTTGGGAGAATCCAGGACAACCCTTGCTACGACAACCTTCGTTTCACCAACCACCCTGGCGTTTTTTATGATTCCATCGATGTCGCTGAGGGTCAGTTTGGCTGTCAACCGGCTTACCTCTTTTTCCAGGTCTTTGTTGGCATTTATAAGCTTCTCTATTTTTGCATCAAGGCTATCTGCCGGCACTTTGAGAAGGTTGGCAAGTTTTGCCAGTTGCCTTTCCCGGGCCTGGAAAATATTGACTGCCTCTGGGCCGGTGACAGCTTCGATACGGCGAATCCCTGCGGCAATGCCTGTTTCAGAAGTAATTTTCAGGAGGCCTATTTCTCCTGTAGCCCTGACATGGGTGCCGCCGCAAAGTTCCTTGCTGAAATTGCCAATGGAAACAACCCGGACTGTATCGCCATATTTTTCGCCGAAAAGAGCGACTGCCCCTGTCTTGATGGCCTCCTCCCTTTCCAGCATTGTTGTGTCGAGTGGCGTATTTGCCCTGATCTCTTCATTGGCAATTTTTTCTATCATTTCAAGCTTTTCCGGTGTAATGGGCGAGAAATGTGTAAAGTCAAAACGCAGGCGCTCCGGGGTCACTAAAGAACCGGACTGTTTGATATGGCCACCGAGTACAGACTTCATGGCGGCATGCAGGATATGGGTGGCAGAGTGATTGCAGGCAATGCGTTGGCGCCTTCCCTCCATTACTTTGAGCTCAACCTGTTCGTCAAGTGCCAGGGAACCCTGGGTCACTTCTGTCTCATGGAGTATGACGCCATCAGCGACAATAATGGTGTCCAGGACCCTGGCTGAACCGTTTGGGCCGACTATTTCGCCCTGGTCGCCTATCTGGCCTCCCGCTTCAGCATAAAACGGGGTTTCAGGACAGAAGACGGAGACGCGTTCACCCTGGCCAGCCCTGTCCGCATCTTCTCCAGCATGATCAACCAAACCTTTTATGACTGAATTTGCCCGGTGTGTTTTATAGCCGACAAAGCTTGTTTTATGTCCCTCGGCGACAAGTTTTTTCACTCCAGGGGGCATTGCTGCAAGTGAGCCGCCCTTCCAGGATTTTTTGGAGAGAGCGCGCTGTTCTTCCATGGACCTGGCAAACCCGGCTTCATCAATGGAGAAACCCTGTTCGAGCGCAACATCCCGTACGATATCAACAGGGAACCCATAGGTGTCATAGAGCTTGAATATGAATTCTCCGGGGATAGTGCTGCTGTTTTCCTTTTGCAGCCGGCGGATCTCGGTGTTGAGCATTGCAAGACCGTTATCAAGGGTTTCGCGGAACCGCTCCTCTTCGTTGGTAACAACCTTGGCCAGAAGATTTGCAGCCTCTGTCAGGTGCGGATATGCGTTTGCCATGGTTTTAGCGACTTCAGCTGTAATTTCAGCCAGAAAAGGTTTCTCCAGGCCAAGGGAACGGCCAAAGCGTACAGCCCTTCGCATGATACGGCGCAGGACATACCCCCTGCCTTCGTTGGAAGGCAGCATGCCGTCAGCCACCAGAAAGGCAGTGGCTCGGCTATGATCGGCAATAACACGCAGGGCCGTATCAACACGATCATCCTGGCCGTAGTTCTTGGCGCTTAAACCTGCTATTTTGCTGATGAGGCCGGAGAAAAGATCAGAATCATAGTTGTTGTGCTTCCCCTGCATAACGGCAGCGACCCGTTCAAGGCCCATGCCGGTATCAATACTGGGCTTGGGCAGGGGTGTCATCCTGCCGGTTTCATCCCGGTAAAACTGCATGAATACGAGATTCCACAATTCAAGGTAGCGGTCACAGTCGCAGCCGATTGCACACTCCGGCCGGCCGCAACCGACCCCGGACCCTTGGTCAATATGAATTTCCGAACAGGGGCCGCATGGTCCTGTATCACCCATGGCCCAAAAGTTGTCTGCCTCTCCCAGCCGCACTATCCGGCCCTCTGGCAGGTCCTCAATCTTTTCCCAAAGCCCGAAGGCCTCATCATCATCCTCAAATACTGAAACCCAGAGTTTCTCCTTATCCAGCCCTAGGTTGACCGTGAGAAACTCCCAAGCCATGCGAATGGCATCTTCCTTGAAATAATCCCCAAAGGAAAAGTTGCCGAGCATCTCAAAAAAGGTATGGTGCCGGGCAGTGTGGCCCACGTTCTCCAGGTCATTATGCTTGCCGCCGGCGCGTACACAACGCTGGCAGGTGGAGGCCCGGGTGTAGTCTCTTTTTTCTTCCCCCATGAAAACCCGCTTGAACTGAACCATGCCGGAGTTGGTAAAAAGGAGGGTCGGGTCATCCTGGGGTATCAGGGACGAGCTGCCGATTATTGCATGGTTCTGTTCTGCAAAATATTTGAGGAATCGTGAACGGATATCGTTGCCAGTCATAGTGTTTTCCAGGTAGTTGTTCTGTTGCTTAGAGGTGTTGAAAAAAATTATTTCAAATGGGGCAGCATTGCCTTGAAGGCAGCGGTTCCTGCCTTGTGCAGCAGTTCATAGACCGCCATTTCCGTGGGCCCGACACTCATGCCCATGGCCTGCATTCTGTTTATTGCCAGCCTGGCATTTCTTTTTTCCCGCGAGGATATGGCGTCTGCTGCGATCCAGGGTTGATAACCGGCCAGCAGAGCTCCCACGGAGGTCTGGAAGATGCATATATGCGCTTCAGCCCCGGCGAACAGAATGGTGTCTATACTTTTAGGCAGAGTGAGCATCAGTTGACTGACTGCAGGATTGGCAAAGCCATTGAACTCTGTCTTGTCAATGCAGGGAACACCTGTCAACAGTTCCTCTAACTCAGGCACAAAAGGCCCAAGGCCCTTCTTGTATTGAGTCGTTGCCAGGATAGGGATTTCCAGGGTTCTGGCACAGTGAATAAGCAGGCTGGCATTGCGCACCACCCTTTCTGCCTTGTAAATGGAGGCCATAAGGCGTTCCTGCGGATCAACGATCATGAGGCAGCAGCGTTGGGGTGTCAACAATTCAGGGTTTTCATGCATGGCACATTCCTGTTATAAGAAATTGATTCACTCGGTTCAGCAAATGCCGGGATACACTGTTACAGCGTTGAAAAAAGATACCTTAACTATGCATAACAATTCAGTATAGCCACTAGTTTTAGTTTATCAAGAGTATTTTTAAATGAGAGGAAAAATAAATCCAGCCGGTAAATCCGACTAGGTGTTAGCGTCTTTGTTTTAACAATTTCGGGAGTTAGGTCTTGCTCAAAAAACATATTATTGGCATCATTATATATTAGTGTTTTGAGTTGATTGGACTTTTGCAGGGTTTTCCATGCTGATCACTATCCATAAGGAATTACAGGCACATGCTAAAAGACGAGATCATTGAATTTTTTGAAAAAGTTTTGCCGTTTAACCGGCTTTCACGTGAGACTCTGGGACAAATGGTCGATGAAATATCCATGGAATACTACCCCAGGGGAGAGGAGATTCTGCAGCAGGACGGCCCGCCAAGCGAATTTCTCGGTGTCATCAAAAAAGGCGGGGTAAAGGTCTATCAGACGACGGAAAATGATGAGGAGGTAGTTGTTGATTTAAGGGGCGAGGGGGAGCACTTTGGCATGCTGTCATTGCTCAGCGGCGACAGAGCCCGGAATAATGTCGTCACCATTGAAGACACCATCTGCTACCAGGTGCCTAAAAAGACGGTCCTTGCCATCCTGCAGAATAATCCGGAGGTAAATGAATATTTCCTCAAGTCATTTTTTGTCAATCTGCTTGACAAGACCTATGAAGAAACGCGCAAAGCATATACAGGCGGGACAACGGGTGAACAGTTGCTGTTCAGCACAAAAGTCAAGGATATAGTCCGCACAGCTCCCAAAACCATCGCACCGGATATTTCCATCCAGCAGGCCGCGGTTGAAATGGCGGCAAACAAAATCAGTTCACTGGTGGTGGTAGATCCTGCTGGATTACCCCTTGGCATGGTGACAGACCGCGATTTCAGGGAAAAGGTTGTTGCCGAGGCCCTGGATGTGGCCAACCCTGTTAAAGCCATCATGAACACCCCCCTCATAACAATCGATTCTGAGGATAACTGTTTTGAGGCACTGCTGAGAATGATCCGGCACAGGATCCACCATATCCTTGTTTTGAAGGATAAAAAGTTAAAAGGCATGCTAACCAACCACGATTTTATGCTGCTCCAGGGATCATCACCCACCATACTTGTTAAGGAGATCGGCCAGATTAAAACAATTGAGGAGCTGCGTGATACGGCCCCCAAATTCTACAAAGCGGTTTCATCCCTGCTGCGCTATGGCGCCAGGCCACACAATATTACCGGCATGATCACCGAATTGATGGAGAAAATTACCAATACGGTTGTTGATATTTTTGAAGAAAAAAACGGTGAATCCCCGGTTCCTTATTCACTTTTTTTCTTTGGCGGCGGGGGCAGGCATGAATTGACCTTGAGCTTTAAAGTCAAAATGGGCGTTGCCTACCAGGATGTTTCTGAATCAGGGCAGAAGCAGAAGATTGATACCTATTTCAAGCTCCTGGCCGAAACATTGAACAGTTCCATGCTGGCATGTGATCTTACCGGTAAGGAGTGGTGCCTGAAAGATGAGAACATCCAGAGTGCCTCTACCTGGCAGGAAAAGTTTAAAAAATGGGGGACCGGAGCCGGGACCGGACGGGATGTGGGCTTTTTTGATATGCGTGCCATAAGAGGTGAGCACAACATGATTAATTCTCTGCGGCAGTTTCTCATAAACCGTGCAGCCCATTCAAGGGGGCTCATGGAGGCTCTTGCCGCAGAAACTCTGCAGATAAGGCCTCCGCTGGGCATTTTCAGGGATATTGTCGTGGAAAAGGGAGGAGAGCACAAAAACGAGCTGAATCTCTATGAAAAAGGAATAAGACCCCTTGCAGGCTGTGCCAGGATATATGGAATTGAGAAAGGCGTGATACGCCGTTCGACTTTGGGGCGCCTGCATGAGCTTTCCAGGCATGGCTTCAAAGTTGCCGAAGATATGGCCCAGGCTTTCGGGTATCTCAATGCCCTGCTGATACACAGCCAGCTCCGCCAGGCGGAAGAAGGAACCCCGCCTGATAATTTCATCAATCCTGATATTCTAACCAACTTTGAGAGAAAGACACTCAAGGAATCCTTCCATTTAACAGCAAGGCTGTATGAAGAAATTGAAGGCAATTACTGGAGTGGCAAGGTGCTGCCGTGACCTTTTTTTTAAAGAAGATACTGGGGCAGCCACGCGCAGAGCTCCCGGACTGGCTGGAGAACCAGCAGGACCTCAAGAAACGGTTTGATGCGGCAAGGGGAATTAGGGAGACTGATTTTGTTGCCTTTGATACGGAGCTGACCGGTCTTGACTTCAAGCAGGACTCCATTATTTCCATTGGTGCTGTCAAGCTGCGGGGCACGACAATTCTCCCGGCCAAGACCTTTTACCGTTTAGTCAAGCCCGATTGTGAACTGAAGCATAAGAGCGTGGTGGTGCATGAACTTACCCACACCGACCTGGCATGTGCCGAGGACCTTCTTGATGTTATCGGCGATTTTGTGAAATTTATCGGCGATGCTGTTCTCATTGGTCATTTTGTCCATATTGACCTTAATTTTGTCAATAAGCCGCTGCAACAGGCATATGGCGTCTCCCTGAAAAACCCGGCCCTGGATACATCAACGCTGCATGACTGGCTCTATGATAATGATTCGCGGTTTGCCAGGCATTACCAGGGTATGACCATGAAATCGGACCTGTTTTCCATGGCAAAGAAATACGGGGTTGACGGGGGCAAGTCACATAATGCCTTCAACGATGCCTTCATAACGGCCCAGCTATTTCAGCGGTTTGCCCCGTTTCTGCCAGGATGCGGGGTCAGAACCACCAAGGAACTGCTCAAGGTTGCCAGACCGTAAACCGTTTAATCAGGAAGAGAGAAGATAAATTTTGAGCCTTCGCCGGGGCTGCTTTCAACCCAGATATTTCCATTGTGGTATTCTATTATCCTGCGGCAGATGGCCAGGCCCAGACCGGTACCCTTGGGCTTGCCGTCCCTGAGGTCTGTTATCTGCTTGAACTTTTCAAAAATTTTCTGCTGTTCATCGGGGTGAATGCCGGGACCATTGTCAGCCACCTCGACCCGGATTTCTCTCTCCTTGAAGTAAAGGCGGACAATGACCCTGCCCTGTTCCGTAGGGCTGAATTTTGCGGCATTGGACAATAGGTTGATTACAACCTGGAATATCCTGTCCCGGTCAGCAAACACCCTGACGGGAAAGGTCGGCACCATCTCGATCATGGCAACCGACTTTTCGCGAAAAAGCTGGCTGGTTGCGGCAACAGCTTCCTTGAGCACCTCTGTCAGGTCAATATCTTCCATGTACCAGTCAGCCCGGCCGGATTCAATCTTGGCCAGGTCAAGAACCTCGTTGATGAGTCTGGTAAGCCGCTCGGTTTCTTTAACCATGATGTCAAGGTACTTCTGGCGTTCCTCCTGTGGCATGTCCACGTTGTCATGCAGGATCTCTGAAAAGGCGCGGACCGAGGTCAGGGGTGTGCGCAGCTCATGGCTTACGGTTGAGACGAACTCATCCTTCAGGCGGTCAAGCTCCTTGAGCCGCCTGTTGGCTTCCTGCAGTTCTTTGGTGGCAGCTTCAAGTTCAATGGATTTTTCCTCGAGTTGGTGGCTGTATTCAAGCACCTGGGAGGTTTCATCAATTATTTTCATGACACCCTCGGGGCTGATCTCCTCGCCCTCTACTACTGAGGAAACCATGACACGGGCCGAGGCGGCGCCAATGGCACCGGAAAGCAGACGTTCGGCGAACTCAACGAGTTCGGCATCTGCCTGCTTATCTTTTGTAAAATCAATCTTATGGATGCGGGAATAATTGGCAAAGGCCCTTTCAGACTGGCGCGCTCCTATGAAGCGTGCCAACAAATCCTGCAGTTCAGTGATCATGGCCTTGCCCCTCCAGAGGTGTGTGCCGCCACTGTGGCGGTAGACATCTACAAAAAGCGAGGCCTGTATCCGGTCCATGGTGCTTTGTCTGTCAAGAAGTGAAATGATGACAAGGAGTCCTCCGTTGACCAGCATGCTCCAGAAGACCGAATGTGTGATGGGGTCAAACATATCCAGGCCGAAGAGCTTATATGGCCGGAGTTGTTCAATACCGAAAGGTCCATCTACCAGAAAGGAAAGAGGAAGCCAGCCTGACCTGGCAAAAGAAGGCAGCAGCAGGGTATAAAACCAGACAAGAAAACCAGCCGACAGGCCGCATATGGCCGCCCGGCGGCTGGCATCTTTCCAGAAAACGCCGAAGAGGATTGCCGGACTGAATTGGGCCGCAGCGGCAAAGGAAACCAGCCCCATGGTTACCAGGGTATATGATTCGCCGATAAAACGGTAGTAAAGGTAACCAAGTAAGAGAACTGCGACGATACTGCAGCGCCGGATGAAAAGAAGGACACGGCCTAGCTGCACCTGCTGGATAGCAAGCATCCTCAGCAGAACAGGCATGACCAGGTCATTGCACACCATGGTGGAAAGCGCAATGGTTGCAACAATAACCATGCCAGTGGCTGCGGAAAGCCCACCCAGATAGATAAAGAGAGCAAGAATGTTCTGGCCCTCGGTAAGGGGCAGGGCCAGAACAAAAATGTCCGGTGGAACATGCCCTTCCGGGAACATGAGCATACCGGCAAAGGCAATGGGCAGTACAAAAATGTTGATGGCGAGAAGATAAAAGGGGAAAAGCCAGGCAGCCTTCCTGATGTGTTCCTCGTTGACATTTTCCACCACCAGCACCTGAAATTGCCGGGGAAGAAACATAATGGCCATCATGGAAAGAAAGATCAGGGTAAACCAGTTTGTATAGCCCCCCGGCAAAACTTCAAGCTGCATGAGCCGGGAAATTTCAGGATAGCGGATGGCCCAGTCAAAAAGATCAATCGGGCCGTCAAACATGATAAAGGTAGCAAAGATTCCGGCGGCGCTGAACGCCAGCAATTTGACCACAGATTCGAAGGCAATGGCGGCGACCATGCCTTCATGGCGTTCTGTTGCATCAATATGGCGGGTCCCGAAAAGAATCGAAAAGGCCGCCATTATCATGGCCACGGAAAAGGCATTGTCATTCCAGAGGGAAGTCTTGTGCTCCTCTATCATTGCCAGGTCAGGATAGTGCAGCATTACTGTATAGCTCGTGGAGACGGCTTTAAGCTGCAGAGAGATGTAGGGCATGATGCCGACAACCGCAATGATCGTCACCAGACCTCCGATCAAGGAACTCTTGCCGTATCTTGAGGCGAGAAAGTCGGCGATAGAGGTAATGCGGTACACCTTGGCGATGCGGATCATTTTGCGCAGCAGAAACCACCACAAAGCAGCCATCAGGGTCGGGCCCAGATAGATGGGCATAAACCCGATGCCGGTTTCTGCGGCCCGTCCCACCGAGCCGTAGAATGTCCAGGCCGTACAGTAGACGGCGATGGACAGGGTATAGATATACGGGTTGGAAATAATTGACATGCCCCGGTCAGACCGCCAGTCTGCGTAATATGCTATTGCAAAGAGAGTCCCGAGGTAACAGAGGGAGACAAGCAGTATGACCCATTCCGGCAGCATGTTACTCTGATTTCCTGCTGAATATTGGTGGGAATGAAGTTCTGGGCAGCTTTTTCCTCTCGGTCACGATGGCAATCGACAGGATGAATAAAACCCAGAAGACAAAGAGATACAGATAGAGTACAGGAATGCCGTACCATAAAGCAATTTTACTGAAAAGAGAGAGCAGCGGATAATTGAGAGCAAAGCAGCCAAAAGCGAAAAGTACCAGCAGACGCTGTATTTTTCTTTTTACCGGGGACATGGGAAAAACCTCTCAAGTTGCTTTTGCGTCCGTTATGCTGATTGGCAGGGCAAGACGTAACATGCTTTTCGAATTTTCCTGTTGCTGGCTCCAGATGTCTCCGTCCATGGAGCGGAGGATGGCGGCAACGGTCATGCCTCCGATACTGTGTTTCAGTTTGTTTGCCAGCATTTTCTCGACTGTTGCTGTCGGTATAACAGGACCGTGCCAGACAAAGTCAAAATAAATAAACTGGGCACCAATGTGGGCTTCACAGGCAAGTTTCTTTCCCTTGTGTTTATACTGGATTGAACCGGCGAGGTAATCCAGCACCTGAAGGAGCCCGTACAAGTCGATTCTGACCCTGACCGATTGTTCTGGCGATGCTGCAACAGATATTTTTTTGTTTTGCAGGTGATGAGCCGCGTAACCGAAGAGCACCTCGGTGTTTAATCCAGTCAGATGATTCTGCGTCTGCATAATAACCCGGCAGGATCTGGCAAGGGCATTAAAGGCCTCGGTCAGATTGAGTGATTCCTGTACCAGGACATTCTCAAAGGCACTGCGCATGACTGGTGACATCTCAGGATATTCAGTCAGGTTTTCCACTGCTGCCTGCAAATTTGTCAGCGGAGACCGAAAGTTCTCAATGTTCATAAAGAGCGGATTGTCCGGCATATACCAGGCCGAAATATCTTCAAAAATAATGACAAAGTGATTTTTTGCTGCAGCCAGGGGCGGCAGGAAGCTCAGGCGGCAGCGGAAATACTGGTCCTGACTAATTGATGCATTCATAAACTGGACAAAGGGGAAAGGCTCAGGCTGGTTTTGTAACTCAAGCTGGTAGCGCAGAAGATTCAAGGCCTGGATAACAGGGGCCTGAAAACACAGGTTGTAAAGAGAGGTTCCCCTGCCTGACAAAAGACTCAGGCCAAATAAATCTTCTGCAGCCTGGTTGAAGAGGGTTATCTTCGCATCAGGATCGCAGACGATTACCCCGTCTTTCAGTTCATGCAGTAATGTTTTTAGGAGTGCGCCATGGTCCATTGTGTCAGGGAGCAGCAGATGTTTGGCAAGTTATGCGCTTCAGTCAAAAAAGGCACCAGCGCCGGAGAACAAAGAAAAAGAATTTCATGCAAGTAAGGTTTTTACCTTGTTGACAAGTTCCTGGGTGGCAAAAGGTTTTATGACATAGTCATCCGCTCCGAGCGCCAGCCCCTTTTCCCTTTCCACATCCCGTCCTTTGGCAGTCAGCATAATAATTTTAATATCTTTCCAGTCGGGGTTTGCGCGCAGTTCCTGGCACACCTCATAGCCATCCTTTCTGGGCATCATTACATCCAGGAGAATTATATCCGGAATTTTTTCAGCAATAGTTTCCATCGCCTCTTCCCCGTTGCTTACAGAGCGGACTGCATAGCCTTCTTTTTTCATGAGGAATTCAAGGGATAAAACGATATTGGGGGCATCATCAACTATCAGAACATATTTTGCCATGGCTATAATACCTTTAAAATTGGCAGGAATTCATTAAGAGCATACGAATAAAAAGATAATAAAAAAATAAATCAAGTAGTTATGGTGTTTTCGGCACAGTCTGCCAGTTGTATGTTCCCGGATCTGTGGAGCTGGCTATCTCAATGTTTCAGCAAAAAATATTGTAGCTTTTAGGCATTCGATGGTAAAGAATGTTAGCTGAAAGAGGGAGATTGCGCAACAGAGTATTGAGTCTCCCTGCCGGATAAGAGAATTTGCGCATCAACCAATGCTGCCGGTCCTGACCATGAAAAGTATTGCCATATCAAAAACCATTGACACCGGTCCTGAACTGCCCGGCGGTTCACAGGCAGACCATCAGGGTTTTTCCGCCGGAGATGCACATACCCGGGAAACCGTGGCCAGAAGCCAGAAACGGTTTCGCTACGCATTTTTAACAAGCCCTGACTCTGTTGCCATTATCAAGGCAAAAGACAGGACCTATAAGGATGTCAATGAGATGTTCTCCCTTTTTCTCGGGTATGCAAAAGAAGATATTATCGGCAAAACCTTTATGCAACTGGCCGTCTGGCAGAACCCGCAAGAGCAGAAAAAGCTTCTCAGTTCCATTGAGAAACGGGGCCCGGTTATCAATCAGGAAACCCGGTTTACTGACGCTGCCGGAGAGGTTAAAACAGGTTTGCTCTCAGTCATGACCATGCCCCTTGACCAGGAGCTTCACTTTGTGCTTGCAATACGGAATATTGACGCGCTGCGCAAAGTTGAGGAAGCCCTTGAAAAAAGCGAGAACCGGTATCGGGAGCTTTTTAACAATATGAGCAGCGGGGTTGCTGTTTTTGAAACAAAAAATGATGGCAGGGATTTTTTATTCATAGACTTCAACCGTGCTGCTGAGCGCATTGAACAGGTGCAGAAGGAAGATGTTCTCGGCAGGAATTTCGTTGAGGTTATTCCTGCAGTAGAAAAATATGGCTTGCTGGATTCGTTCAAAAGGGTCCTCAAAACTGGGAAACCGGAATATCACCCGGTGGCTATTTATAGGGACGGCATTCTGAAAGTATGGAAAGAGAATTATGTATACCGGCTGCCATCCGGTGAGATTGTTGACGTCTATGACGATATTACGGAGCGCAAGCAGGCTGAAGAAAAACTCTTGATCTATCAGGAAAAACTGCAATCACTCGCCTCTGAATTGTCTCTGGTGGAGGAGCGCGAGAGGCGTTCCATAGCCACAGACCTGCATGATCAGATCGGACAGACGCTCTCGGTCATTAAAATGCGCTGCTTCGAACTTCGCGATAACCTGAAAGACCCGAATCTCCTCAGGCAGGTTGATGAAATCAGGGAAATGGTGAAGCAGACGATCCAGGACACCCGCTCCCTTACCTTTGAATTAAGCCCGCCTGTTCTTTATGAATTAGGCCTGGTTGCGGCCATAGACTGGTTGGCAGAGCAGTTTCAGCTCAAGCACAACCTTAGGTGTACTGTTGAAAGCGACAAAAAGCCAAAACCTCTAAGCCAGGACATAGAAATTGTCCTTTTCCGTTCAGTGCGGGAACTGCTTATCAATATAGTAAAACATGCCAGGGCCCAGAGGGTAAAAATAACTATCCGGGTCAACAAGAAAAATCTCCGCATCAGGGTTACTGATGACGGCGTCGGGTTCAATCCGGAGATGAAGGCGACCAGGGCTTACAAAGAGCAGCAGTTCGGGCTCTTTAACATTACCGAAAGAATACGCCACCTCGGGGGCAGGCTGGAGATGGATTCCCAAAAGGGAAAAGGCACGATGGTAACCCTGGTGGCACCCCTGCAATCATCTGATAAGGGTTGAGGTATCGTATGAACATTCGTGTTCTCATTGCTGACGATCATAAAATCATGCTGGCCGGCCTCCGTTCCCTGCTTGAAAAGCAGACAGATTTTGAGGTCGTGGCTGAGGCGGAAAATGGCAGAAAGGCCGTGCAGATGGCCCAGGAAAAAAAGCCGGACGTGGTTGTCATGGATGTTTCCATGCCGGACCTGAACGGAATTGAAGCCACAAAGCAGATTATCGAAAGCCTGCCTGGGACCAGGGTTATTGCCCTGTCTATGCACTCAGACAAACGCTTTGTGGTAGGGATGCTGCGGGCCGGTGCCTCAGGGTATCTCCTGAAAGACTGCGCCTCGCAGGAACTTGCCACAGCCATTCACCAGGTGGCAGGGGGCAGAAAGTACCTGAGCCCCGAGATAACCGGGGTGGTCATAGATGACTTCCTGCTGGGGGGATCTGCAGCAGAAACTGCGACTGGCACGTCGGTGCTGAGCGCCAGGGAGCGCGAGGTGCTGCAGCTCATTGCCGAAGGCTGGTCCACAAAACAGATTGCCTCCCACCTCTACGTCAGTATTAAAACCATTGAAACCCACCGCAGGCAGATCATGAAAAAGCTAGACCTGCATTCCATTGCCGACCTGACAAAGTATGCCATCCGGGAAGGGCTCACCTCCATAGAATAGCGGTTTTTGCATAATAAGATCATGGTGCCTGGGCCATGGTGAAAAGCCCGCAAAAAACAATATAGGGTTTTGCGAAGCGCAAAATCAGAGAATCCCTTATGGTGTTTTTGCGGGCTATTCTGTTAAATGCGTTACAATTTAATATATTGATATGATATGCAAAAACTTTATGGAAGGTCTTCTGCAGCGTGGTACACGGGCCAGGAACAGTATGTCTTGCCCCAGGTATTACAATGTGGTAGAAATGGCACCATTGATATACCTGTTTTCAAGCTGGGAGAAAAACGTGTAATTGCAACAAGTAATTAAGGTATTGCTTGTGGCGGGCCTACAGAAAAAAAGGAGGTGATGATGAAAGGCGCCCTGCTGCAGCAGTAAATGGAATCTACACTCAACTTGCAAGAAAAGGAGGGGAGCTTTGACTACTGCAACTGTTTGGTTATTTATTTTTGTTGCCGCCTACTGGGCCTACTGTATTTTCTGGGGGATTAAGGGCGCCAGAACGGCTAAAACCGCATCAGACTACTTTATTGCCGGCCGCCAGATCCCGATCTGGGTTTTCGTCTTGGCCGCTACCGCAACAAGCTTTTCCGGCTGGACCTTCATGGGCCATCCGGGCCTTGTCTACCGTGACGGTTTCCAGTATGCCTACGCATCTTTTTATACCGTCACGATTCCCTTTACCGGTGTTATGTTCCTCAAGCGCCAGTGGATCATCGGCAAACGTTTCGGCTTTGTAACCCCGGGCGAGATGTTTGCTGACTACTACGGTTCAGAGGCCATCCGCATCCTCACCGTTATCGTGGCCATGATCTTCTCGGTGCCCTATCTGGGGGTGCAGCTCCGGGCCTCGGGCTTCCTGTTCAACGTTCTCACCGACGGTATGCTGGGTGTTGAGGCAGGCATGTGGATGCTGTCCATCGTCGTTATCATCTACGTGGCCTCCGGCGGCCTGCGCGCTGTGGCCTACGTTGATACCCTGCAGTGTCTGCTGCTGGCTTTCGGTATCGCCATGATCGGGGTTATCACCCTGAACGCCGTGGGCGGCTGGGCAGCCCTGCAGGAAGGCATCGGCAAGTTAACCTCGAATGAGATTGATCCGATTCTGGGCACCATGATCGACACCAAGAGAACGCCTGACGGCTACAGCCATTACACCGCGATCCCAGGGGTCATCCAGTTTGTCAAGGACGGCACCAAGGCGGCGGGCGGCGCCTGGACAGGCGTCATGTGCCTGACCTACATGTTTGCCCTCATGGGCATCCAGTCTGCCCCGGCATTCTCCATGTGGTCGTTCTCGAACAAGAACCCCAGGCCTTTTGCTCCGCAGCAGGTTTGGGCTTCATCAGCCGGCATCGGCTTCATCCTGATTATCTTCACGGCCATCCAGGGTCTGGGCGGCCACCTCATCGGTGCCGACGCTGCTGCCCTTAAGGCCGGGATCGCCAAGGACATCTTGAATGTCGGCGGCAATATCATGGAAATGCCGGGCAAGCAGGGCATGATTGTTCCGGCCCTGATCCATCTCATGGCTGACACGGCCCCCTGGCTTGTCGGGCTGCTGGCGGTGTGCGCCCTGGCAGCAATGCAGTCAACCGGCGCGGCCTACATGTCTACAGCGGGCGGCATGCTGACCCGTGACCTGTACAAGCGTTTCATCAACCCGGAAGCCTCCCATACGACCCAGAAACTGTTCGGCCGTCTCGGTGTTGTCATTATCTGCGGCTTGGCCCTTATCGTTGCCACCACGTCCCAGGATGCCCTCGTTCTCCTGGGCGGCCTGGCCGTGGCCTACGGCTTCCAGATGTGGCCGGCCCTGATCGGTATCTGCTACGTGCCGTTTTTTACCCGCCAGGGTGTCACCATTGGATTGATTGCCGGTCTGGTTGCTGTAACCCTGACCGAGTCCATCGGGCAGACCTGGTTCGGCATCACGGCCTGGGGCCGCTGGCCATGGACCATCCATTCTGCCGGCTGGGGTATTCTTTTCAACTTAGGCTTGTGCATCATTGTTTCCGCCATGACCCAGGGCGGCGACAACAAGGCCCACAAGCAGAAGTTCCATGACTTCCTGGCTGAAACAGCAGCAGTAAGGCCATCCAGACAGGGGTTGAAGCCTCTGGCCTGGATCGTCACCATCATCTGGTTCATTTTCGCCATCGGACCGGGCGCTGTTGTCGGGAACACCATCTTCGGCAACCCCAATGATGCCACGACCTGGATCTTCGGCATGCCCTCCATCTGGGCCTGGCAGATCCTCTGGTGGGCTCTCGGCGTTGGCATGATGTGGCTGCTGGCGTACCATATGGAAATGTCCACCATGCCGGAAAAAGACATCGTCGCCCTTGTTGAGGATATCGGTGATGTCGCCAAAGCCAGGCTTGATGTTGATAAGCCGTAAACGTTAACCCATAACTTTTCAGGGACTCCGCGACCACGGGCTTTTAGCCCGGAGTCCGGAGTCCCATTTTTTTGAAACGCATATGCTGACATTCTGGTACGGTCTCACCTCTTTTCTCTTTGCCGCTGTTTTGTTCTTTCCGGTGCGGAAACTGCTGCTGGCGATAAACATCAACCGCATCCAGGCAAAAAACAAACGGGCCATAACTGAGGAAGAGCTGCAGGGGCTGAGAAAGAAAATAAATGTAATTGCAGCCATCATCTCGGTGACCTTTGCCTTTTTCTACAACAAATACATGATGGTGAAGTTTTTCCAGCCATAGTGTCAATCATATGAAGAAAAAAATACAATTTGATGCAAAAGCCGTCCCATATATCATTGGGCTGCTGGTTCTCATCGGGTTCATTTTTTACTGGCGTACCGGGGTCGAGAAAAATCCGGGAGACTATAACGTCAGGACAGGAAATTACCGGCTCGAAGACGGCCAGTATGAAGAGGCGGTTAAAGAATTTTCAGAAGCTTTAGGGAAAAATCCTGACCATGCCATGGCCCGTCTCGGGTTAGCCGTGACCTATATGCAGATGGAAAAAGATGACGAGGCCATGCAGGAGTTCAACCTGGTGATTGAAAATAATCCGGACTTGGCCCCAGCTTACGCCAACAGGGGAATTCTTTACGACCGGAGGGGGGAGCACAGAAAAGCCCTTGCTGATTACAAGAAGGCAATGGAGCTTGACGCTGAAATTCTAGAAGGACCTGGTTGGCTGTGGCGCTTTATGCGCAATATAGACGAAAAGCCGCCAACCATCAGGGACAGGGCCGCCTATCTCGAGGCAGAACTTGCCAAGCCGGAGGAAGAACGGCTGCTGAAAGTGCCCGAAATAGACGAAAAACAGCGCATGTATAAAATTGATGATTGACGTGGGTGTTTTTACCTAGTAATG
>Ga0209742_10000065_pt1 | contig 58941 bp, 40 predicted proteins | sample DeeMarSeWOR38_10_FD_187462 | JGI IMG/M metagenome (GOLD analysis project Ga0209742, IMG submission 187462) | Marine sediment microbial communities from White Oak River estuary, North Carolina - WOR-3-8_10 (SPAdes) (version 2) | ecosystem: Environmental > Aquatic > Marine > Intertidal zone >...
GGCTTTTTATTATAGAATAATATCAATCTACATCGAAAAATCAAAAGTCAAATCTTTATCCGCGTTTATTCCCTCTTCCTCCTGAGTGATTTTCCCAACAGCTGAAGCTACCACATCATAGGTTCCCTCCGGCAGGGTGATGGAGTAAGTACCATTTGCAACATTCATAGAAGCTACTTCTATCATTACATTACCCGCGCCGCAGTCTTTGTTCTGCCTGAAGCTCAGGGCTGTGTCGTTGCCAGTAGCCAAACCCGATACTGTGACGCTTAATTCGATATTTTCTGTTTCTGCAGTGAGAGTGAAATTAGCAGGGGCATTATCAAAGTACCATTCAGCTTCAAGCACTTGACATTCTGGCAGATAGCCTGTCTTAGTTGCAACTATATTGTACGTATTGAGTGGCAGAAGCAGTGTATAGGTTCCATCTGACACTGTTGTTGTAGTCGATTCCACTATTACTGCATCTTTAGGATCAAGACCATCTGCCGGAGGAGTGTAAACCTGGGCGCTGACTGTAGCCTCTTCCACAGCAGTGTTATCCTGTTCTCGCACCACAGTCCCGCTTACCGAGTTGTCCACCGTTTCCAGGACCTTGATTGTGGGCTTCAGTCCATAACTCCCGTTTCCTTTTGCGACGATTGACCTGTGGGCGTCAAAATCAATGACGAGTTCGTTGGCCCGGTCGGCAACAATATCAAATCCGTTCACGAGCTTGATGCCGGTATTGCCCCCGCTTGGAACCTTCAGCGGAAAATCATCATTGTTAGCATCAATAAGGTAATTGAAAGAAGGGTGCGGCTGGTCCCAAATATTATTGTCCGGAGAATCAGGCTCTCCCTCGCTATCTTCAAGTATGAGCCGCATCTGGTTATAATGCCCTGCCTTAAGTTCAGCTGTGCCCAGATCAAGCATCACTCCATTCACCAGTTCCAGAAGATTAACGGTACGGGGCAGATCAAGTTCGGGGAGCGTTTCCCACCCACCCGTTTCATGGTGAACATGCACCTCGTTAATAGTCACGTAAACAGCCTGATACAGAGGCGTGGCCGCATCGGTCAATTTAATGTTCAGGGTACCGGTCGCGGCAGGGGAATCCGAGCCCCCGCAGGACATTAGTGATATGGTCATGCCCAAAAGGGCACAAGAAGCAATTAACCATTTGAAGAATCTATACATTTCAGCCTTCTCCTGCAAAAATTCCTGATAATTTTTTTGGTCCTGATGGCCATCAAGCTGCGGAGGCCAACATTAATTTGTCATAGAGCCCTGAAGCAAATGTTATGCCAATTTCAGGACTCTTTATTAAATAATACTTTTCTTAGCACACTGCCATCTGGCGATATATTTTTTTACGTCAAATTTGCGGGCGCATCCCCCATAACTCATATAACGTATTTTACCATAGACCGGTCTTTCCTGCCATGCCCTGTCATGCACCCCGCCGATACTCCAGGCAATTCCCGCATAACCGTTGGGGTCCCTGCCGTCCAGTTCATACCTGTCATTCAGATATATTGCTGTTTCTAGCGCCTCTTCAGGACTTGCAGACCATTCCAGGATCTTTTTTGCCCAGTACATGCGCATATAGCCGTGCATTTTTCCCCGCACCACCATCTCGATCTGGGCTGCATTCCATAGTTCGTCATGGGTCCTCCCGCCATCAAGCTGCTCCAGGGAATACCGGTACTCTCTCTTGTCCGCGCGGTGTACATCCAGGGTTTTCCGGGCCCACTCCGGGAGCCCCTCGATACGGTCATAATTTTCATTGTAATTACAGAAATTGTCTGCCAGCTCCCGCCTGACAATAAGCTCTTCAAGGAAGGCTTCCTTTTCCTTGAACCCTGCTTTTGCTGCCTTGACAAGCAGGGCTACCCGCTGGGGTGAAATATGGCCGAAATGCAGATAGGGTGACAAATGCGATTGCCCGTCAAGGTTCGGATCATTGCGGTTCCGGTTATACGCCTGCAGCCCTTCCCTTAGAAAAAGTCTGGCCTTTTCCAGGGCGGCATCTTCCCCGGCGACCAGCCAATCCACCTCAGGAACGGACTGGTCTGCAACATGGTTTCGGGTTTTTCGCCAGTCAACTGGAGCATCAGGGCCTGCCCTCCCTGCAACAGGGTGGGGTATAAGGGCAGGAAAGTCACATAGAAAATCCGGCAGCAGTCTCTTTAGCTTGGGCCGCAGGGTATAGGCGGCATATTCCTGCTTGGGAGAAACATGCCAGCAGGGCACTATGTTGTGCCCGTCCGCCATATAAAAAGAGCAATCTATTTGAGCAGCCACACCCTTCTGCCAGGATCGCTTTATGCGAAGCGGATCAAAATCAGTGACCAGAAAGGCCCCTTTTATTGCTGCCAGATAGTGAGGCAGGGTTTGCGGGGGGGCGCCTTCAAGAAGCACAAAGGGTATCTTCAGCTTTGCGAGATTTTGTTCCACCTCCTGCAGCCCTTTCAGCATAAATCCGTAATGCCTGGTATTGGCCCCGGGATAATCTGCTACAAGACAGAAGACGACAACCAGGGGTCTTTTGTGCTCTAAAGCAAAATTCTGGGCCAATAGGAGGGCCCAGTTATCAGCAACCCTCTGCTCACGGGTCATCCAGTAGACAACAGGGCCACCTGCGTCTTTCCCCTCAGAGACCCGCCGGACTCTTTCCGGCGCTATTTTATGTAAATATATCAAGTCGCTACCCCATTTAAAGGGAGATCCCTGTTTCCTTGCCCAACAGTCACAATACCAAGATAACCGTCCACGGTGACTTCATCCCCGCCATGGATCAGCTTTGTTGCATCTGCTACTCCGGTAACACAGGCAATGCCATATTCCCTGGCAATAATGGCGCCATGTATGAGCATGCCGCCCCGTCTTTCAACCACTCCTGCAGCAAGCGGTACGACAAAGGTCATATTCGGGTCAACCGCATCACAGACCAGAACCTCTCCCTTCCTGAATAAGGCCAGGTCGCCGGGGTTCCGGATTATCCTGGCCCTTCCTCTACCGATACCCGGCCCCGCCGGCTGCCCGAGAAGCTGGCGCGCTTTCATTTGACGGCTTTCCTGCTCAGGCGAGAGTTCTTTGCTTTCCCGTAAACATGGCCTGTATTGCGGATCTCTCAAACAGCGCACGACCTCATTCTCAGGCAATTGTTCCACAGCATCAATATTATTCCGCTTGAGACGATTTCTGCCTTCCTGCAATGCCAGGACATACTGCTCCTCTATCCTGCCAAGCAGGATATTATCATCGTCCCGCAGCCTGTAACTGGCCCGCGCCAGATCAAGCAGGTCTTCCGCCTGGGCCCGGTTGTCACCCTTCTTGAATTTTTCAAAAAACATTCTTTCCAGGCCTTTTTTATCTCTTCCAGCACTGTGTTGCTTCCTCTCTTCCAGGGTGCTGCTGTCAGCCATTTGCATGATTACACTTACCAGCCCCTTGCGGCTCTCAGCACAGGTGTTATCGCTATAGGTGCCGCAAAAAGGATCACCATACTTACTGCTGAATTCAGCCATGAGCCTGTTAAATTCAGCATCAATTATCTTTTCGTGATCTCCTGCTGCAAGAGATTGCTGCAGGGCGGGGTTTTGTTTTACATGGGCTCCAATTTTCTGCAATGCCGCATTACGCTTCAGGCTCATGAGAGGTGCATGTGCAAGCAGCTCAACAAACTCAAACGGATCTTCCGGGTTGACAATATCGTTGTAAATCTTGCCAAAAAGCCTCATGCCATGGGCAAAGGGAATAAAATCCTCCCAGTAGACCCCGGTCCATTTTTCTTTTATTGCCCGGCGTGTCTCAATTTCTCCTGCCAGCTCTGTATCCGGCAGAAGCAGCAGGTCCGTTGCAGCCAGTTCCGCTGCTCTGCTTATCATTGCGGGAATATGCTCGTTTTCTATTTTTATACGCAGTTTTTTCAGGTTTTCATGGCTTCTGTGCAGGCTGAGATACCAGCCCCTCTTGTCATCAGCATCATCATCCTGTCTCGCTGTTACCGGCCGTGACTGCAGGATGAAAAAATCACTGACAATCTTTGTCCATTCTACGTCCTGGGGTTTCCCAAAAATATTCTCCAGCTTTTTCGCCTTCCCGTAAATTGTGATAACCTCCTCAGCATTTAGAGGCGGCTTGATCATCTTATCTGGAGGCAGATCCTTGAGAATTACCCCGCCCCCGCCAGGCGCCATGAATTTTTCCCTTTTCGGTCCAATATGCTCTTTTATGGTGTGCTCTTTTCTATGCAAAAGCCAACGGTCAGGTTCTACCGCACCATCAACCAGTCCCTGGTTGAGCCCGTAAACTGCCTCAACAACACCTTGCGCCACATCTGTCGGGCTGACACTGAACGTCACACCTGAAACTTCACCGGAAACAAGCTCCTGCACAACGACCGCCATGGCGCTTTGCGCAATATCAAGGCCAAGCTCCTGGCGGTATAAGAGCGCCCTGTCTGACCACAAGGAGGCCCACACCAGCTTAACATGCTCGAGAATCGACCCTATTCCCCGAATATTTACAAAAGATTCATGCAGCCCGGCAAAAGAACTGGCTGCTGCATCCTCCTCAGGGGCTGATGAACGCACAACTACCGGCGTGTCTGTAAACTGTTTTGCCACTGTTTCACTTATTTCACGGGAAAGGGGCTCCGGAATTATGCTGCGGAGAAACATGTTTCTTATCCTGAGTGCTCCATCCCAAATCTCCTCCCAGCGCATATCAGAAAATTGCTTGCGGTGCAGTTCCAGCTGAATCTTCTCCTGCAAACCGCTTTCCCGCACAAACCGTTTATAGGCCTCAACGGAAATACAAACGGTGGCAGGCACCCTAAAACCTTCTTCATGCATTCTCCGGACAGCTATAGCCTTGCCTCCGAAAACCGCTGAATCTTGCCGGCTTATTTCAGATAACAGATAAATCGTTTTCATTTTGTATGTGCAGTTCCATAACTTCCTGAAAGCGGCTGACAAGGTAATAGCGCTGTACTGCAACCCGGATGAACGCAGTGGTTGGGGAGCGCAGAAAAGTGTCCAGGTATGGATGCTTTTCTAAATAGAGCGGAACAAGATCTCTTCCGGGCCCACCCACGGCAAGCTCCTGCGCGACACCCATGACGGTGACGGCTTTTGCATCATGAAAATCCTTCTCCTGATTGGACCGGTTATCAATGAGCAGAGAAACCCTGGGATTATTCTTAATGTTGGCAAATTTTCTTGTTGCCTTGGGGGTGGCCAGCACGATGGTCTGTAAATCCTCACTTGCAGCAAAAGCAATGAGGCTGGCATAAGCAAATCCCCCGGCACTCTGTGTACTCAGTACCGCAAGTTTCTGATCTGAGAGCAATGTTGCAATTTCCTGTTTCAGTTTTTCCTCATTCAGCATTTTATTCTCCCTTGCGTCGGCCTGACATTGCTGGCCTGCTGCGTATACCCGGTCTTGACAGATCCTTTTCAGATTTTATTACGAGCTGATACACCGCCGGATACGATCAGTTTCATCACCTCGCCGGGATCGGCTGCCAGGGGAATAACCTGCTCACGGGCCACAATTATAAGGTTGCCGGCAAAATTATAGGATTGGGGAATATAGACTGCCACACTGTCTTCGATGCCGACAGAGTCAAGACTGTCACGGGTGGCAAAGCCCAGAACCTTTAAATTGTTTTGCCGGTTAATGATCACCTGGACAGGCCGACTAAAGCTTTTCCTGTCTCCGACAAAGGCGTTCACCAGATCCTTGATGGAAGTATAAAGCATTTTGACTAAGGGCAGCCGGGTAAAAATCCTATCCACCAGGTGGAGGATATTGCGCGTAAGAAAATTTGAGGCCACAAAACCTATGAGCGTGATAAAAACGATAGTGACCACAAAACCCAGGCCAGGAACCGGAAGATTAAGCATTCCGTCAATTTTGTTAAAAAGCCAGTAAATGACGTATATTGTGACAAAGAGCGGAATCAGGAAGAGGAGTCCCTGCAGAAAGTACTGACTTATCCTTTTCATAAATTTATCCTCATGCGCGGTAATATTTTAGACCTGTCAAAAAAATTTAACTTTGTATCAAAAGCTAACACTTTATTATAAAAATCTATTACTTTGGAGCCTTCTGGCCCGTTCCTTTCACACTGACCTGCCCTGTGGTGTTATCCAGTTCGATGTTGACAGGCAGAAATTTTCTTATGACAGCAATATTCGTAACCAGATGGCTTGTAACCTTTTCTGTGATAAAAAAGGAAGCGCCATGAGCAAGGGACGCATAAAGGATGATCTGATCTGCCAGATGGCTGTCTACTGTAGCAATAGTCATATCAAAAGCCCTGAAAGCCCTGCATGCTTCATCCGCAACTTCTTCGGCAGGTTTGCCGCGCTTGCCAAGGGCACTGAACCCTGCACCAGTATGCTCATAATACGCCTCCAGAAAGACAAAATTGCCAGGACTGAAAGACTGAGATTTTAACGCCCTTACCCTCAGCTTGTTTTTTTGTTCCGCGAGGCACATTTCCGCGTGTGCTATCTCCCTCTGGGCAATATGTCCAGGCAGGTGGACGCTGCTGCAGGCTGAGAACTGCAAACTCCTCAATTCCCCCCTATTTGCCAATTGCACACCGTGCAACCCGTTGCAAGGTTTGACATGCACCCGGATCTCTCCACCCCCCTTGGGATAAAAGCCCCAGCGTACCAGTTCAAGATCAATGTCCCCGCCCAGCTTTCGAACAACCGGCAGAAAAACCTTGTCCAGGTAATGGAATGGGGGGCTGAACGGCACATGGGTGCCTCCTGTTATCGTTACTTCCGAAGGCTGGCGTGCAAAAAGCAGAGCTGGCAGCACCGCGCCGAACAGCATGCTGGCAGCACCGGCTGTTACAATCTCGAAGCGGTACTTACCGCCTTTTATGGCCCGAGGCGCGAACTCCAGCCTGGTAGAGTGCTTGTGCGCCCCAATGACCTCTGCATCCGTTATCCGGGCCAAGGCCAGCACCCCGGCAAGATGCTGGGTTTTCAGTCCCGGCTGCGCCCGGTTGGCCCGAATGCTGTCAATCTTGACAGGCTGCTGGAGCAGCGCTGCCAGGGCCAGCGATGTCCGCAGGATCTGGCCGCCGCCTTCACCCTGGCGGCCGTCTATATGGATTGCTTCAGGCATGGTTCTTTTTCTTTATCACAGCCTCTGGATAAGATAAAGAAATGTCTGGAAGCGGCTTTTTTGTTTTATTGTTCTAAACTGCTTAAGGAGTTCTTTTGTATTTGTACTGCCTTTTAACGGTGATACATAAATGCACCCTTTTCCGGCACCTCCTTCAGTTCTTCCTTTTTCACTCAAACAGGTGATAAGTGAGGGGATATGATTGGCGGGCAGATCCATCCCCAAAAGAAAATTGGCAGTTACCTCAATATCCTCGTAACGTTTGTTGATGACAAACATGCGCTTAAATGCCTTTTGCATAACTGTGGAACTAACCGGTTTTTTGAGAAATCGCAGGGTTTCATCATCAAAAGATTCGAGCCCGAGGTTCACAAAAGTATAAAAAGGCAAACCGTTCAGGCTGCGCCAGAAATATTCCTCCATCCTTAAAAATGATTCTGCGCTGCCAAAGAGAAACAGCCTTGGTCCCTGCATATAGGATTTTTTTATGTCGAGTATTGCATATGCCTGTTCAGCAGCAAAAATGATATCACCCGGTTCGGCACACAGGGCGTCGTGCTGGCCCAGGTAGATGCTGTTGTAATTTGACAGATCAGGCCCGAAAAATTCCTTCAGGGCAAAAAGCTGATCCGTTATTTCGCGCCTTGGCCTGCATGACAGATCAAGGCCGGTTTTCACCTCACAGAAAGAACAGTTATACATACAACCGTCCATGATCATCAGCGGCATAACATCATAGTCAACATGCCTGCAGTCCGGGGGCAGCACGCTGACCCTGGCTTTCAATATCCTGTGAAGGCGGTCGGCTCTCTGGCGTAAGTAATCCGGAGAGTTTCTGGCAACAAGAGAATAAAAATCCTGCAGCTCTTTATTCTCTTTTCCACTGAGATTCATCATCCTGCTCCCAATTTTCGCAAATTCCTGCAGGGCCGAAGCAACACCTTGCCTGGCAAAAGGATCTTCCCTGAAGAGCGAGTTGCTTGAGTATATGGGGCAGGGCAGATAATATTCACCGAACAGATCGACCACTCCGCTATAATAGCTGCCGGTGGAATAGTAGACCCAGTCGTTGCCGATTGTCCTTTTCAGCCATTCTGCAGGATGGGGCCATTCAGGACCGGTGCCGATTATATGTTTCACTTCACCGTTCAGGTTAAACTGAAATCGGAATTCACCGTATTCCATTTCAGAATATCGGCCGTAGCGCACAGGATAGCTTGATTTGGTATATTTTTTTTGACCCTCACGGTCCAGTGTTATTTTAAAATCCTGCAGCCGGTCAGTTGTCATGATCCTGTATACTATTACTTCTGTGTTCTCAGCAGAATTGATCTTTGATGAATTATATTCTACCAGCCTTTTCTCCAGGGTATAAGAATAATCTCTATAAAAAAAGACGGACCCGGAATCGGGTCCGCCTTTGGGGAGCTGCCGTCAAGGGGTGTTGGACGGCATTGGGAATAGAGCATGAGACACACAATACAGTTTCTGACAGTTCTTGCTCCCTTGCCAGGTTGCAAGACAGATTTTCTGTATTGTATGATTTATTCAATGCAATGAAGATGCCATTTTAGTGCAATTCTTTAAATTATTGTTATTATTGAAAAAAAATGAAGAAATAAAAATCGCTTCGGAAGCCGGCCTGTATTTGTGAATGATATTCCCTACATTTTATAAACAACCCAAGACATTGATGAATATATTATTATTAATATCAATAAGATATATTGGGCACAAAAATACAATTTTTTATACATGCGGTGTGCAATAATTATACAGATGCTGATTTGGGGGCTTCTTTTCTCACCTTTTCAGATATGAAAAGCATTCTTATATCATCGATTATCAGGTACACCGAGGGCACGATAACCAGCGTTATGACCGTGGCAAAAACGATACCGTAACCCAGGCTGATGGCCATGGGGATGAGAAAACGCGCCTGCCGGGAGGTTTCGAAGATCATCGGTGTCAGACCTCCGAAAGTGGTCACCGTGGTGAGCATGATCGGCCGGAAGCGATGGACCGCTGCATCATGTACCGCTTCCCGCGGCATTATGCCCAGCCTTCGCCGGCGGTTGGCAAAATCAATCAGGACCAGGGAATCATTTACCACCACGCCTGACAGGGCAACAATGCCGAAGAGACTGAGCACGCTGAGGCTGTAGCCCATTATCAGGTGGCCGATGACAGCGCCAACCAGGCCAAACGGTATGGAAATCATGATAATCATGGGCTGGATGTAGCTGTTCAAAGGGATTGCCAGCATGGCATAGATAATGATAAGGGCAATCATGAGACCGCGCAGAAGGGCTTGAACGCTTTCCTTCCTGTCGGCCTGGCGGCCCTCGAAGCTGTAACTGAGGCCTCCATAGCGGGACTGCAGCTTGGGCAGTATGTCTGAGACCAGCGCTTCCATGACCTGGCCGGCCTGGCTGCGGGGCGTTACATCTGTGGAAACGTTCACCACTCTCCGCCCGTTCCGCCTTTCAATGCTTGTATCGGCCCTGCCCCGTTCCAGGGTAATTACCTCCTGAAGGGGCACTTCGCCACCATCCGGCGTTCGCAGTATCATCTCCTCAAGATGATACTCTGAAACCCGCTGTTCCTTGGGCAGCCGAACCATGATCTTGACCTCGTTGCGCCCCCGCTGCTGGCGCAGCACCTCGGCGCCGTAGTATGCCTGGCGCACCTGCCTGGCGATGTCGGCTGCCTGCAGACCAAGGCTCTGACCCTCGGGCAGGACCTTGAAATCAATCTGCTGCTTGCCCGGCGAAAACCCGTCATCTATGTCGACGGTATTGGGAAAATAGCCGAGCGCATCGGCTAATTCACCGCTGGCCTCCTCCAAAACCTTGATATCCCGGTGGCTCAATTCAACCGAAATTGCCGCCCCGCGGCCCGGACCCCCGGCGTCAGACTCGAACTTAATCGATTCCAGGCCAGCTACTTCGCCTGTAGCCTCCCGCCATAACTGAGTTACCCTGGCCGTTGAAATAGGACGTTTATCCGGAGGGGTCAGGTAGATGCGCACCTCGGCCTGGTTGTTGTTCACCTGGGCAAAAATGCCCTCTGAAAGCTCATCTCCGCCGTTCTTTGCTATTATCTCCTTGCCTTTCTCCACCAGGAGCTTTTCCACTTCTGTTGTCCGGTTGACCGATGTGCCGAAAGGCAGTAGTGCGGTGACGGCGGCATAGTCGGATTCCACCTTGGGAAAGAGCTCAAAACCCATGCGGCCGCTCTTGACATAACCGAAGGCGATCATCAGGATGAGCAGCCCGATGGAAAATGAAACATAACGCCAGCGCAGGACAAGGGAGAGGAAGGGGCCGTAACGGGTGTGGACCATGCGGACGAAGAATTTGCTGAACCGCTGCTGCCAGTGATGCAGGAAAGCAAAAATTTTCCAGGTATCTTCTGCATTTTTCCGGTGTCCCAAATGGGCCGGGAGGATGAAAAGGCTTTCGATCAGCGAGATGAAAAATACTGATACCACGACGAGCGGTATCTCCCTGAAAACCTTGCCCATGAACCCGGGGACGAAAAAGATCGGCATGAAGGTGACCATATTGGTCAGGACACTGAATATTACCGGCATGGAGATCTCGCCAGCGCCGGCAATAGCTGCATCAAGCCAGCCCATACCCTGCTGCCGGTTGTAATAGACGTTTTCACCAACCACAATGGCATCGTCCACCACGATGCCCAGGGTTACGATAAAGGCAAACATGGAAACCATGTTAAAGGTAACGCCGATGAGCGGCAGGAGCAGCAAGGAACCCAGAAATGAAATCGGGATGCCGAGGCTGACCCAGAAGGCCAGGCGTGCTTCGAGGAAAACTGCCAGCAGGATAAAAACCAGGGCCAGGCCGAAATAGCCGTTGGTGACCATCAGGTTGAGGCGCTGCCGGTATATTTCCGAGCGGTCATTCTGGGATACAAGGGTCAAGCCTTCCGGCAGGTTGGTATTGACCTGGTCTACCAGGCGGTGGACAGCATCGGCCACGGTTATAGGTGACTGGTCTCCGATGCGGTAAACTTCAAGCATGATGGCGGGTTGACCGTTAAAAGTGGCAAACTGGTCCGTCTCGGCAAAATCATCGCGGATCACCGCGATATCCTCGAGCAGAACCTCTGTCCCGTCAGCAGAAGAAATGATCGGGATCCTGCCGAATTCACGGCCGAAGTCGCGCCGTTCCGAGACACGGACAAGCACATCGCCGCCCTCGGTCTTGATGGCACCGCCGGGTATCTCAACTGCCTGCCTGCCGACGGTACGGGCAATATCATCCAGTGTCAGTCCATAAGTCCGCAGTATCTCCTGGGGGATCTCGATGCTGATCTCGTAGTTGCGCACCCCCTGCAGCTCAACCTGGGAGATATCCGGATCCATGAGCAGCCGGTCCCTGATATTTTCGGCCACTTCCCGCAGGACCCACTCTGACTGGTCTCCATAAAGGGCCAGGGAAACAACATAGCGCTTCCGGGTCGGAACGGTTATCTGCGGGTCCTCGACGTCATCAGGGAAGGAGGTAATCCGGTCGACCGCATTCTTGATTTCCTGGGCAATCTGGGAGACATTCTCGCCCTCGATGATCTCAACGCTAACCGTGCCCGAACCTTCCCGGGCCGTGGCAGTAATCTCCTCGATCCCCTCCAGGCCCTGGATGGCCTCTTCAACCGCCAGGATTGTTCCCCTCTCCACCTCCTCCGGGCTGGCGCCCGGATAGTTCAATGATATGGTGACAAGATCAAGTTCAAAATCGGGAAATACATCCTTGCGCATGTTATTTCCCATTATTAGGCCGCCAATAAGCAGAACCAGCATCAGCAGGTTGGCGGTCACGGAACGTCCCGCCATCCAGGATATTGGGCCCCGCGGGCGGTTGTCTTCAGGAGTTGTCATGGTTTTTTCTGCCCGCTGCCTTCCGGTTTGTTCTGCATTTCGCCGGCCATTTGCCCCCCAGTCTCTTCCAGGCGAAGATCCATGCCGTCAACCGGAGCTGCAAGAGCCGACACGATCAGCAGGTCGTCAGTCTGCAACCCGTCCCGCACATAGACATGCTCTTCTTCACGCCACAGGGTCTGCACCTGGCGTATTGCCAGTTTCTGATCCTTGTCCGCGAGCCAGACCTGGTTGTCATTGCGCAGGGCAAATCGCGGGATACGGTACACATCAGTCAATGGCGCTCCATCGATGAGGACCCGAACGTATTCGCCGATCAGCAAAGGCGGCCTCCTCGTTTTTCCTGCCTGCAGATCCAGGGGGTCCTTCACTTCAACGAGGAGACGTGCCATGCGGCCCTCCTTAGACAGGTCGGCGAGCATGCGGATGACCTTACCCCGCCGCCTGTTGTCCTCGCGGTAGTATATATTTGCCTCGGCTCCCTCTTCATCATTATCCGTGGGGATTTTAAGCCACTTGAGCTGTTCGACAGGCACAGATACCTGCACCCGGTAGGCATCCGTGCCTACCAGGTCGGCCAGCTTGTCCTGGGGTGAAACCTGGGAGCCAAGGTCCACGTATTTATTGAGCACTAACGCATTGAAAGGTGCCGTAACCCTGGTCCTGGCAAGATCGAACTTGGCCAGCTCCAGCTCGGCCTTTGCCGCCTCGATATCGGCCTGGGCCTTTTCCAGGTGAGGTTTCCGCAAGGCAAGCTCGCTTTCCACCTCGCCGCTTTTATTCTCGCCGTAAAGCAAATCCCATTCCCGGCGGGCCACGTCCTGCCTGCCCAGTTCCAGCTTATAGGCGTATTCGGCATCTGACAGGCTGCGCTGCTTTTGCTGCAGCGCCAGCTGGTAATCTTTCGGGTCGATCTGGAGTATCGGCTTCTTTTCATGCAAGAGACCGCCCGGGGTGAACTCGGGATCCAGGTCAATAATCTCCCCGCCAACGGGGACCTTGAGCACTACCTCCTGGGCTGCTACAACCAGCCCCATGGCCGGGATATTGATCATATAGGTGTCACGGGCTAGCGGCATGGTCTTGACCAGGGGTGCCATCCTAACCGGCGGCCGCCTGTTGACCTTCGGTTTCGTGTGGATCAGATAGCGCGCCCCGGCAATACCTGCAGCTATGAGTATGACACTCAGGACAATCCTGACTATGGGCTTGGGAGCAGCCGGTTGCTGTCCTTCTTTTTGTTTGTTCGCCTTGCTTTCCATAATTCTAGTATCCTGTTTGACTCAATTTTTCCGGGGCCGGCGGCGTCAATGCATCGGTCCATGTGCCGCCAATGGCTCGGTAAAGATCCATCCTTGCAATAAGCAGGTCCGTTTTCCTTGCTATAAGGTCCAGTTCAAGATTCTGCACGGACAGAAGCTGGGTCAGTACCGGCAGGTAATCGATAAGGCCGTTGGTATAGCGGAATCCTGCCTCTTCAAGGGCAATCCTGGCTGCTTTCAGCTGGTTTTCAATGCCTCTTATATTGGCACGGATCTTCTCCTCCCGGACGAGGGCGCTTTCCACCTCCCGGACCGCGACCAGGACAGTCTGACGGTATTCAGCAAGCTGCTGCCGTATACCGGCCTCGGTGTACAGCACCTCCTCCTTGCGCCTCCCCCCGTCAATTATGGGGGCTGTCAGGCCGGCGGCAAGATTTGCCAGCCAGTTGTCAAACAGGTTGTCCAGGTCATCACTGCTGTATGCCGCAGCTCCCGTCAGCCGCAGGGCCGGCAACCGGTCTGCACGGGCAGCTGCAAGGTCATGGTCTGCAGCTGATAGACGGTCATAAGCGGCCAGAATATCAGGCCGGTACTCCAATAGCTGGGCCGGAATACCTGCAGCCGGGGGGGCATCAAGATCGGGTAGCATGGCGCGTGCGAACCTGGGGCCATTATAAGGCTGGCGCCCCAGCAACACAGCCAGCTCATCAAGCAGCAGCCGCTCCTCCATATCAATGAGCGGCATCTGGGCCTTCACCCGCTCCACCAGCTGTTTCTGCTGCATTACGTCAAGAGCTGAAGCCAGCGATTTTCTGAAACGCAGTTCAACCAGGTCCAAGTATGTTTCATTGGCGCTAAGCTGCTCCTGCAAAAGGATTTTCTGCTGACGCTGGGCGATGATACGAACCCAGCGTTCCGCTACCTCTGCGGCAACAGTGACAGCAGCAGCGTTCAAATCCTGACGCGAGGCCGCCGCTTCAAGTTCTGCCGCCTGTGATTCGGCCCTGATGCGTCCCCAGAGATCAATCTCGTAGCTTGCCACCAGGCCGAGTCTGTAATTTTCGCTTTCGGTTTCCAGGCCCGGTGAATCACTCCGAAAATAGGCGGCCTCGGCCTCGCCGCTCATAGTTGGAATCAGGTCGGCCCCAGCCTTGGCGGCCAGGGCTTCAGCCTTGCCAAGCCTGGCCCAGTATGAGGCCAGGGTCTGGTTGCCGGCCAGTGCTTCCTGGATAAAACCGTTCAGCTCAGTATCGTTGAAAGTTTCCCACCAGCGCTGCTGAGGATCAATTATTGCTTCCTGCATAGAGTAGGATGGCGGGACAGAGGCCACCTCCTGCGGTAACCGGGCGGCCGGCGCAAAAGGGGCGCACGCGGGTATGACCAGGGTCAATAGGGCCAGGATAAGCGGCTCCCGTATTAATTGAAATATGTCAGGGGATTTGTTGATAGTCACTGAACTGCCAGCCAGGTATAGTTTTCGTATTGCGCAAGAAAAAATATATTCCCTGTCTTTTATAAAAAGTCTTCCGCTCCAGCACAGGCCTCCGGTGCAGAGAGTTTTTCAAGCTATGCTATAATCATTTATTTGCGTATATTGTCAACCAAATAGCTAGTTAACAGGAAATATTATATAGATGGTTTAACACTTCAAAAAGTTTACACAACCGGCCTCCCAGCCTCAAAATTTCAGGGCAGCACTCCGTAACGGACTGCAGCCCTCAAATATGTAACCGGCCCTCTATTGAAGAATACCCGCCAGCACCACGCAAATGGCCTGCTACTTTTCCCGCAGCAGTTCCACAGTAAAGAGGATATCTATGTCCTTGCCCACAATACCCATTTTATAAAACTTTCCATCACCGACATGATATTCCAGGCGGTCAATGGTCAGCGTGGTATCAAGCCCGGCTACAATCTCGCCCGCTTTCAAGGGGTTTTCCTTCTGGCCGTGGTAGACAAACTCAAGGGCTAAATCCCTGGAGACATCCTTTATGGTCAATGTGCCCTCAACGATATATATATTGTCGCCTCCACGTGAGACCCTGGAGGATTTAAAGGTTATTTCAGGATATTTTGCAGCATCGAAAAAATCCGGGGAACGAAGATGCGTATCCCGCTTACTAACTTTTGTATCAACGGAATTCACCTTGATGACAAAATCAAACCTGCTCTTTGCAGGATTATCCGGGTCAAAATACACATCGCCGCTAAAATCCATAAACTGTCCCCGGACAGTCGCATAGGTATGCTTGACCGCAAAGAAAAAATTTGTATGTACAGCATCGAGCTGCCATTGCTGGGCTGATGCCTGAAGCGGCACCAATGTGGATAACAGCAGGAGGGCAAAAAGTATTCTTTTCATGGCGTCTCCCCTTTGATAAGATTGTGTAATATTTGCTACTTAGCAATAATTATTAATTCTTTTCGAAAGAATATAGCCGAAACTCTGCTTTGTAAAGCGGCGTGCAAAGAATATCTCTTTTAAAAAATTTATTGCATTATCGCTGAAAGTCGCCGGATCCAGAGTCTGGTAATCAGGAGAAGGGCAAGGGTGAAAATTATCAGGGCCGCAGTCCGCGGCAGCCCTGACTTGAATGTTTCACTGACCCAAAGAACGTGGGTTGGCATTATTGCCATTGTCAGGGTTGCACCCAGGCGATGCAGGAGGAGCCACCCGGTATAGGGTATTTTCAAAACCGAACGAAATATTGCCGTGCCGGAAAGGAGGAGAATTATGCCAAACAGGCCCATACCAAGGAACTCAGGATAATATTTTTTTTCAAATGTATAGGAGGTGAAGTTTTCCGAAGCTTTGATAAGTAATGGATGCAGACAGACAAGGCAGGTAATGAGCATCCCGTTGCTGCGATGCATGCTCAATAAACGTTTTGCTGAAAAAACCTGCTCGAAAATAGTAATTCGGGAGGCAAGCGCAACCTGAAAAAACAGAAGCACTCCAATGGTAATGCCAATCATCTTGCCGCTGCGCAGGTATGCTTTCTCCATCCCGAACTTGTACAGTATGGAGAACGACTCAAACTTAAAAGGAATGGCCCAGCCGCCAACAAGCACCATAAGCGCCAGTGAAACAAAAAAGGTGCCAAGGAGTATCCTTGCAGTTGTTGATAATGATCCTGAAGCGTTCATGGTTTTGCCGTATAATTCTTGCCCGGGCAACAAATCTACCCGGCAATGTATCGGCCGGATTTGTTCTTAACCAGCCTGCAGATTTGTCTGGGCTGATAGGCTCTAGCCCCGAATCAGCGACAAATGCCTGGCATAAAATCAACTGATCAATATCGATCTTCCATATACTTATTTTCTCCTGCTGCAATCTGACCTGTTTTTTTTTAAGAAATCAAGGTACAGTTGCTTCGCGCTGCAGACAAAATACAAATGATATGGAGTCCCCATAAAAACGAAAAATACTTTACTGCATCATCTTACAAGGGAGACTGCACATGAATACTCCGTTTCCGGCAAAAACCACTTCCATACTACTCTCCATTTGTCTGTTTCTTCTTCCTGCAGCAATATGTTTCGGGCTTGGCAACAGCGGGGAAACGGCAGCAGATGAGAAAACGCCGTATACGGTCCCTGCAGATAAAGCCCGGAAATGGGCAGGTTTGAAAAATGTTGCCCTGAGGGACTATGATGTCTGTCAAGAACATTGCGGATACGAGCAAGCGTGTCTGGACAAGTGCAAAACGGCATATAAACAAAGACTGGATAGAGAGTACAACATGCTGCTCAATGAAAAAGAGGCAGGCTCAGACAAGTGAGGCAGGCTCAGACAGAATTTTTTCCTAAAGGCAGGAGCTGAGCGTTCTGGCACAATATCCTGCAAGTGCATATAGTATACAAATCAAGTTGCTTGAAAAAAAAGCACTTGTCGATCGCAATTTATTCTTAGCCGCTATGGCTGAAGCGCCTGAGAACAATTGGTGAGATTTGTATTGATCCTGTTATGCCAGCCAAAACAGGTCTGTATACTCCGTATATGACATTATGTAACAAGGGACATGCGGTTATCAATATTTGCCAGGCTTATAATCAGTTATCTTCTGCTGTTCAGCATGCTCGCAGGAGTCAGCCTTTATTTCATTTATCATCTCAGCCGGTTTAACCAAATTACCCGGTCAATTATCCTGAACGATACGTCAATCCTTGAATATTCCAATCAGCTTACGGATGCCCTGCTGTCAGAGTCCCGTTATGACCGTAAATTTGTAGTATTAAAAGATCAAGAGCTCTATGACAGCTACCTGCTGGCTAAAGATGAATTCAACCAGCTTCTCAATGAAGCTCTCCCCAAAACAACTTCAGAGGAAATTAAAAATTTATTCTATACTATCGGTGCACAGCACCAGAGATTTAGCCGTCTGGTCGACGAGGAAAGAGAACTGATAAGAATTTCCGAAACATACCCGGCAGAGTGGTATGTGGAAGAAAAGAAAAAAGTGGCTGATGACATCATTGAACAGTTAAAAAAAATCAGGCAGACCAGTGAGAAGAATGTCTTTGTCAAGATTGTCAATTTAAGTGAAAGCGGAGATAAAGCGCGCAATGTTTCAATCATGATTTCTGTTTTCGCTTTATCGACCGGCCTTATTGTTGCTTTCATCATCACCAGGAGTATCAAAAAGCCATTGGATGTGATGCGAACAAAAACTATAGAAATTGCGCAGGGAAATTTCAGTGGAGATCTTGAGGTCAGGTCACCGCCTGTGATTGCTGAACTGGCTAAGGCCATTAATTCCATGTGCCATAAACTGCAGGAAATCGACGATATCAAGTCCGGTTTCTTTTCGCATATGTCACATGAGCTGAGAACACCCCTTGCCTCCATAAGAGAGGGGACTACAATGCTTCTTGAGGGGCTTGGCGGTGAGACATCAGAAAAGCAGCAGCGCATCCTTAAAATAATAATCCAGGAAAGCAATCGAATGATCGATCTTGTGAATGCTCTCTTAGACCTCGCCAAAATGGAAGCGGGAATGCTGACCTATCAGTTTACAACGACAGATCTTTTCTTTCTGGTTAAAGAATCTCTGGACGCTTTGGCGCCTTTGGCGGAGGCAAAAAATATTACCATAGACAACAAAACCCTCTCCCTGCAGAGTGTTAACGTTGACCAGGAGAGAATGCTGCAAGTTTTTCGTAATATTATTGGAAATGCTATCAAATTTACTCCTGAAAACGGTTCTATAAAAATTGAAACGCATGAAAAGAAGGATTTTGTTGAGGTTGCCGTGCATGATACCGGCATTGGCATACAAGAGGAAGATCTCGAGAGAATATTTCACAAATTTGAACAGATAATCCCGGCCAAAGGTGAAAAGATAAAGGGAACAGGATTAGGATTGGCAACCGCCAAGCAGATAATTACCGCTCATGGAGGAAAGGTGTGGGCAACAAGTCAAGTAGGACATGGAAGTACTTTTTATTTTACTTTGCCGTTAGCTTCATAGTTGCAGGACTCAACATTGTTTCTTGTGCTCCGGTGCAAGACAAAATAGCCGTCTTAAAAGCGCATCAGCAACTGGAGCAGTACAGGGAAAGCATGGCGGCCGGTTTTTTTGAAACCATTATTGAGCAAAGCGAACAGGTCCTTGCAGAAAACGAAACAGAACCTCCGGCTGATATATTTCTCTATGTCTTGGGGGAAGTGTATGCACACCCCGCTTTTGCAGGCAGGGATTACGCTTTGTCGCAGTATTATTTTGAGAAACTTATTGAGAATTTTCCCGATTCGCAGCTAACCTCAGAAGCAATAACATATATCAGTTTGTTTGAAACAATTGCGGCCAGGGAAAAGGAAATAACAGATGCAGAACAAAAAACCGCACAAACAGAAATACCGATAGAAAAAGAGGAAAAAACCGCATCAGTTACCGAGACCCGTCATATAGTTACGAACAAGAATTTTACAGAAGCGGTCCGGAGAAATCTGCAGATTTTAGCAGAGAGCGGCGAGAAAAAACCTGCAGATGAGGCGCTCTATAATCTTGGCCTGATATATGCACATATTGACAATCCTGCAAAGGATTACCAGAAGTCGCAGGCCTACTTCAATGAATTAACAAAACAGTTCCCGGATAGTGATTTGGCTGAAGAGGCGAGAATATGGCTCGGGCTCTTTGAAACAATAGAAAAAATACAGCAGATTGACATTGAAATAGAGCAGCAGAAAAAACAGCTAACCCGCTGACAAGTAAAACTAAGTTATGGCAAAAACAAAAATAATGGTTGTTGATGACGACAGAAACCTTTTAGACCTTATATCCATGAGGCTGGAAGCTTCAGGCTATGATGTCTATCCATTCGATCATGAAAATCTGGCAAAGGAAGCTGCCGGCCAGGAGATGTTTGAAGCTGCGGTAATTGATTTGCAGCTGGTCAAGCAGGACGGTCTTTCTTTAATGGAGGAACTTCACCTTATTCATGCGGATATGCCGGTGATTATCCTGACTGCACATGGAAGTATAGAAAGTGCGGTTGAGGCTATGAAGCGCGGTGCCTTTACCTACTTGACCAAACCTTTTGACTCCCGGGAGTTGATTCTGCAGATTGAACGCGCACGGGAAAAAAATAAACTGACCGGTGAGATTAACAGGTTAAAAGAACTCCTGGAGGAACGATTTAATTTTGCCAATATTATTGCAAAAAGTGCGCGGATGCGCCTCGTCCTTGAACAGGTTGCCCGAATTGCCGACACAGAATCAAATGTATCTATATACGGAGCCAGCGGTACCGGAAAAGAATTGATTGCCAAGGCAATCCACATTTCCAGCCAGAGAAAGAATTTTCCTTTTCTGGCGATTAACTGTGCGGCTATTCCTGAATCATTGCTGGAAAGCGAACTTTTCGGCCATGAGAAAGGGGCCTTTACCGGTGCAGTGAAAAACAGCAAAGGACTTTTCACCAGGGCTGATAAGGGGACTTTATTTCTTGATGAGATAGGAGATATGCCTCTATCTATTCAGGCTAAATTATTGCGGGTCCTCCAGGAAAGGACTTTCGTTCCTTTGGGAAGTGAGAAACCGGTCTCGGTCGATGTGCGTATTATTGTAGCAACCAATAAGGATTTGAAGGAGGAGGTCAAGAAAAGGAATTTTCGTGAGGACCTTTTTTACCGTATCCATGTCATTCCTGTTGAACTCCCTCTGCTAAAAGACCGCAAAGAAGACATACCCCCACTTGTTGAACACTTTATCAAAAAATACAGTGACCAGATGGGTAAAAAAGTTAAATCCATCACGCCTGCTGCCATGCAGAAACTCATGCTGCATGACTGGCCCGGGAATGTCAGGGAGCTTGAAAATACCATTGAATATGCCATTGCCATGACAGACAGCAATACCCTTACAGAGAATCTTATTCTTCAGACAAAAAACGGGCAGGATGAACTGCTCACGCTGCAGGAAGCACGCGCCATGTTTGAAAAAAAATATCTGCAGAACCTTCTTAACATTACCAACGGGAATGTCAGCAAAGCTGCGGAATTAGCCGGGAAATACCGGGCTGATTTCTATAATCTTATGAAAAAACACGATATTACCCCCCAGGACTTCAAAGCCTGACTTCACAAATTCGGCCTGCTGTTCCCGTTATTCGTCCTTCTGGCAAGTATTCCTGCTTGATCATGATTTCTGGGACCGGCAACATTTTTTCTTTGCCGCCAGGCGAACTATCACTACCAAACATTTTGAAATCACCGGTGCATTTATTGCCATGCGTTTGCCATGGTTCATAATCAGGTTGCACCCTTAAAAACATCCAAGTCCAGACCGGACCCGGTTCCAGAAATAAAGCGGATCTCATAAACATCTCATGTGCAGTCATCTCAAACACTGGCTGCATACAGGCCAATTCTAAAGGTCGCTCCAGCAAATCTTCATAACTTCTGCTTGGCATCTCTTTTCTGAACGGCTAACATAACCGGGCAGCTTTTAATTCGTTATAAGGTCCCCAAAAGCCAAACGTAAAATTTTTTCCCATTACTATCTTTTTCCATGCCGTTATGTCCGTGAGAATTTTTCATCCATAGGAAATGCGAAAGTGACTGACACCAATCATGACCAGAAAATTCTTGAATCCCTAATAGAAAGCGCCCAGGCTTTTCTGAAACCCCATGATTATAAACAATCGGCACGAACTGCTTATGACTGCTGCAAAAATATTATCGGTGCCACGGCAGGCTACGTTGCACTCCTGTCAGCCGATAAATTACAGAACGAACTCCTCTTTCTGGATATGGGTGACTTGCCCTGTGACCTGAGCCCGGACCTGCCCATGCCGATTCGCGGGCTTCGGGCAGAAGCCTATTCCAGCGGCAAAGTTGTGTATGACAACAACTTCCAGCAGAGCGAATGGCTGCAATACCTGCCGGATGGACATGGCCGGCTTGACAACGTCCTGTTCGTTCCCCTTGCATTAGATAATAATGTTGTAGGACTTTTCGGCTTTGCCAATAAACCAGGGGGGTTTACTGAAAATGATGTCCTTGTTGCCAGGGCTTTTGCCGAACTGGCTGCAATCGGCCTGATGCAGAATAGAACCCTGGAAAGCCTGAAAACCAATGCCAACCATCTCAACACACTCATGCAAACCGCCCTTGATGCCATAATCACGGTCAATGGGGACGGTGTCATTTTTTTCTGGAACGGGGCGGCAGAAAACCTCTTCGGCTACAGCGCCGATGAAATGGTTGGCAAACCCTGCACCGGCATAGTACCGGAGAAATATGCGGAAGCCCACAGGCAGGGTTTTGCCAGGTTTGCGCAAACCGGGGTTTCAAAACTTGGCGGACACCTTGTAGAAGTGGAAGGGTTGAAGAAAAATGGCGATACCGTTCCAATAGAACTTTCAATATCCAAATGGGAGACTGATGGAAATACTTATTTCACCGGCATAATCCGAGATATTACACAACGCCGGCAAATGGAAGATACAATCAAAGCATCCGAAAAACGCTTGCGGGAAATTTTCCAGATGATGGATGGCAGCGGCGGGGTTTACAAGGCTCTCGATGATGGCGGGGATTTTATTATTCAGGAATTTCACCGGGCAGCTGAACCGGGGAATTCAACAGGAGGAGCACCTGACGATCTCCGCGGGAAGAGATTTCTCGACGTTTTCCCCGCAGGCAAAGAGTATGGATTGTTTGAAGTTTTTCAGCGCGTCTGGAAAACAGGAAAAGCGGAATACCACCCGGTCATCATCCATGATGAAAAAGGCCTAAAGAGCTGGCGGAAAAATTATGTCTACAGACTTTCCAGTGGTGAGATCGTCGCCCAGTATAAAGATATCATTGAAAGAAAGCGGATGGAGGCCACGCTGCTTGATAGTGAAAACCTGTTCCGCACTATTTTTGAGACGACCCCGGATCCGATTAATTTAAACAGTTTGGATGACGGGAAGTTCATTCTCGTCAACAGAAAATTCCTTGAATTGACTGGCTTCAAAAAAAACGAGGTGATAGGCAAAACTGCTCTCGATCTCAAGATTTGGAATGATTTGGACAAGCGCGATCAATTTTTCAAACAGCTCCTTGATGAAAAGCAGGTAAATGATTTTGAGGCAGAATTCAGATGCAAGAACGGAAAAATCCTCACCACCTTGGTTTCAGCCAAACTGCTTTCCTACCACAACACCCCGCATCTGCTTGCAGTAACAAAAGATATTACCGAACTGAAACATGCTGAGCTGGCCCTGATCGATGCCCATACAAAGCTTGAAAAGAAGTACGAGATCAGTACCGAGAGACTGAAAGAGTCAGAGATAAAATATGATGCCCTGGTCGAAGCCCTTTTGACAGGAGTTTATATGTGCAAAGGCGCCAAAATTGTTTTTGCAAATAACCAGTTTAGCGAAATGTTTGGATATAACAAGGATGAACTGCCCAACAAGAACATGATGGATCTCATCCATCCGGACGACCGGGAATATTTTAATACATTTTGCAAAATACCAGATCCCAAAGATTCTGGAGAAGGTGAGTATGAAATAAGAGGAATCAGGAAAAACGGTGACATTATTTATCTGGCAGGCAGAAACAGGGTTCTCGAATTTAATGGGAAGGAGAGCATACTGGGGAACGTGAGCAATATTACAATGAGGAAAATGGTTGAACATAAACTGCAGAAATCAGAGGAGGAAATGCGTTTTCTTTCGGCTCAACTTCTATCTGCAGAAGAGCGGGAAAGAAAACGTATCGCCAGTGATATTCATGACAGTATAGGACAGGCGCTTTCAGCAATTAAGTTCAGTGTTGAGAATTCACTCTCCGCCATGAGTGAAAAATCCTTTTCTGCGGCAAGCGAGGTGCTTGAAAACATAATCCCCCTTACCCAGCAAACTATCGAGGAAGTCAGAAGAATCATAATGGATCTACGCCCTTCATTGCTGGATGACTTGGGGCTGGTGGCAACAATTTCATGGCTTTGCCGTGAATTTGAAGCCGTTTATAAACATATCCTTGTTGAAAAAGAAATAGACATTGAGGAAGCCGACCTCTCTCCAGGCCTTAAAACCGTTATTTACCGTATTCTGCAGGAGGCCCTGAATAATGCTGCCAAATACAGCAGAACGGACGTTATCCATCTTCGTCTTTTTAAGCACAGGGATACCCTGGAACTGATGGTTGAAGATAGCGGGGTAGGCTTTGATGTTGATAAGGTTCGATCCAGGATTGCTCACAATAATGGAATGGGATTGGCCAGCATGAAAGAGCGAGCACAATTGTCAGGAGGATCATTCTTTATCGAGTCAAAACCCGGGAGGGGCACAAGGATTCATGTTTCCTGGCCGCTAAAATCTGACACTATTGGCAAAGAGTAACCACCTGCCTTGGATGAGAACTTTCCTGGCAAAAAGAAACATTTGCAGCAGCGACTCCTGCCGGCTGACAACAGTTTTACAGGGATACAATGCCCTTTTCTATGGCATAGGCTGTAAGTGCGGCCGTATTGCGGCGATCAAGCTTCTGCATGAGGTTGGAGCGGTGTTTTTCAACGGTCTTCAGGCTTATAAACAGATGATCCGCAATTTCTTTGTTCCTGTAACCTTCAGCAATCAGTTTCAGGATCTCCTGCTCTCTGGATGTAAGATTGTCCAACAGTGAGCTTGTATTTTTTTTCTTTTTCTGCTCCAGGTATGCCCCAACAACCTTGTCAGATATGCTGGGACTGAGAAAAATTTTCCCATCCATAACATATTCCAGTGCCAGGATCAGCTCATTGTGGCTGGCATCCTTGAGGATATAACCTTTTGCGCCTGCATCAAGGGAAGCTATAATATATTCCTCGCTTTTATGGACCGTGAGAACAATAACTTTTATCTGGGGATGCCTTCCTTTTATCTCCCTTATTGCCTCGATGCCGTTCATTTTGGGCATGGAAAGATCAATTAACAATAAATCCGGGACAAGTTTATCAACAATCCGGACTGCTTCCCGTCCATCTCCTGCTTCTCCAACAACTTCTATGTCTTTTCGGGAAGAGAGCAGAGCCCGTAAACCTGCACGCAGTATTGTGTGATCCTCTGCAATGACAATTCTCATTATATTAACAAATAGTTAGAGGGCATTATAAATTTTAGAGATATGGGCCAAATGAAACACTACCTTTTTTCTAACAAATCATCCATTGTTTTGCCGCCTACTGCAAAATATACCCTTTGGTAGCACAAAATAATGTTTTTCCCAATTTATACAATATACTCACGCCAGTAAATTAAACAAAAAATTCCCGCAAAGAAAAAGCCTTAAAAATTTACTCTGAATGTGATGATTATCATGCCCCCTGAATTCTACATCCTTGGTATTCAATACGAAAAATAGGTCAAATTACTGGCAGCTATACGAAAAGTCGAAAGTAAAACAAAAATAACCAGGCAGATAATAGAGATAAGTGTCCACCACCTTTCAAGCTTATGGGCTTCCTTCGGCTGCAGGAGACTGTTCGTGACCGGATGGAAAATCCCGGGCAGCAATGAAAAAAATATTCCGCAAAACAGGCTTATGTAGAGCGGGTAGCCTATAAATCCATACTCTCTTTGCATGATGTCAAAGGGACAGTGATGCGTTGGCAGCTCATAAATATACATCGAGATAAACGAGACGACCGCAGCCAGGGCCACAAAGAAAAATGCGGCAGCAAATACGGAAAGCAGATACCTCAGAAAAGCTTTTTTCGAAAACAGGCTTACCAGTGAAATAATCAAAACAAGAGCGTAGGTAACATAAAAAATCACCATGGCAGGCAGAACGGGCAGTCCGGCTAAGCTGCCCGCCACGCTGCCCCCGGCATCACTGAAAAGGGAACCGCAGCATGAAGTTATTATGTCAGGATCAAGGCCAACGAAATATTGAAACTGGAGAAATAAATCAAGCACAATAATGGGAAATAAAACCATCAGTAAACTGTATTTGATTCTGACAAGCGGATAATCTTCGGCCTTCTGATCAAGATAATTCAGGACAAGCCACAGGCCGGCCGCAAAGCAAACAGTTATTTTGGACAGAAGAGCCTGCCAGCCCACAGGGTTGGCATTCAATGAACCTGTGGCACACATGGCTCCGACAAAGAGCCTGTGAATATCATCAACCGTATATATGAACAGAAGCCCTGCAATGATCTGGAACCCGAGCACATAGTTCATGATCGTCGAAATCAGGTACGTTTTGCGCTCGAGTGACAGTTGGTATGCCGAACTGCTTTGGAAATCCCAGCGTGAAATGACTTTGGCGCCCAGAATAACGGCATAGAACATCATCAGTGTGACAAGAGCTGAGCCGCTGACAAGCGCAAGAATTCCCGGGTGAAATAGCACCTTAATGCTCCTTTTCCAGGCGCCCGTCCCTCATTGAAATCGTTTTACTGACCAGACTATGTTCATAAATAAAGGGGTCATGCGTAGCCATGATGACGGTCCTGCCTTCATCACACAGCCCTGCAAGTATTTGCATGAATTCAGTTGCCAGATTTTTGTCGAGATGCGCCGTTGGTTCATCGGCGATAATAACTGCTGGATCATTAATAAGGGCGCGAGCAATTGCTACTCTCTGCTGCTCACCACCTGAAAGGTTTTTCACCATCAGCTTCTCTTTCCCGGCAATGGAAAGGTTTGTCATAACAGCCACCGATCGCCTCTTCATCTCTGCAGGCATGAGATCCGTTGGATAGAGCGGCAGCAGTATGTTCTCAAGCACGCTCAAATTCCGGATCAGGTGAAACTGCTGAAATATGAAACCGAACTTTTTCCGCCGCATCTCGGTCAGAAATCTCTCTGGCAGTTTGACCACATCTTTGTTGTCAATGAAAATTCGGCCTTCGGTCGGCCGGGATATGCAGCCGATGGCGCTCAACAGGGTGGTTTTACCGGAGCCGCTCGGACCTTTCAGGACTGTCACCCCGCCCCCGTCGATTTCGACAGAGATATCATGAAGGGCGGAAATTTCGTCCGGCTTCCCCGGGTTATAGACCTTTTTGACGTGCAGAGTCCTGATATATGTTGTTTTTTCCGGCAAATCAGCCTCGCATGACAGTCTCAGGATCGGTTATGGCCGTTTTCCAGGCCGGTATAATGGTGCTCGCCACATAGGGCATAACAGTGAGAAACCCAAGGGTAAAAACAAGATACGGATCAAGGTGCGGGGTCAGGTGAAACCTGGGAAAAACAACAGACCATCCCTTGATAACAGGAGCCAGAAAAAAGGCCTCAAAGAAAAAGACATGAACAAAGCCGGCAATAGCTCCCAGCAGAAATGATGTCAGTGCAATGATAAGACCTTCCCAGAATTTGAGTGCAAGGACATCGGCAGTATCCCAGCCGATGGCCTTGAGAATACCGATTTCCTGTTTTTCCTCCGCACTGAGTCCTGTTGCTTTGTCCCAGGCAAGGATGCAGAAGGCAATGACAGCAGCACTGAATACGCTCAGCATCAAGCCGCTGCGCCAATTAAACACCATGTCATATGTGCGTACAAGTTCGCTTTTTGTTATGGGTCTGGTGTCCGGTAATAGTCTTTTTACTTTGTTGGCGGCTGTCTGCAATTCTTTTTTGTTATATACCTGAACTGCCACATCTGTCGCCATTCCCGGGGGATAGCCAAAGAAATCAATGACAGCGTCATTGGCAAGGACAATCAGGTCATTGGTCAGCAGGCTCGAGTGGGCCCGGAAAACCCCCACTACTTCATAAAGAACCCCTGTGTTGCTGCTGTTGACAAGAATCAGTTCACCGCCGGTCCCGGTTTTTTTCAATTCAGCAATCCCAGCACCGATTGCACACTCTCCCCTCCCAGAAGGCAATCTGCCGTCCAGCAGCTGTAGAGATTTTGCCGTTCCATCAATACCCTGAATGGTATAATTGGCTTCGGTAAGCGGATCATAATAATAACCCCAGAACCGCTGGGTGACTGCGCCAATACCGGCAATTTTCTTAATTTTTTCAATGTATTCGACCGGGATGAGATCGTGGCGGCCGCCTAAAGTCCTCTGCACAATAAGGTCAGGAGCGCTGTCAAGAACATGTGCCGCTTCAATTTTAAGTGCACTGGAAAAGAGCAGTATAGAGGCAAGAGCGGCAACAACAACCGTAAATGCGCTTATTATAGCCAGGTTCTTAAACTTTCTTCTGCAGAGTGAAGCAAGCGCATAATCGATAATCTTCAGGTGTTTGATCATCTTTTACGGCTCCATGCAGTAAAGACCGGGGCCACAACCGAACCTGCCGGAAAGTGTTCAAAAGAAGAGGGAAACTCCTGGAATGGTGAAAAAAAATCGGTTTGTGAAGGATGCCTGGTATACCTGGCTTCTGTCCAGATGGCAAAGTCAGTCAGACCCAGGATGTGGACCAGTTCTTTTTTGGCATTCAGTTCGATTTGCCGGCTGCTTGTCTGCCCGGTGGCTGAAAAGAGGGAAAAAAAGATGAGCAGGAGAATTTCAGCAAGGGTGCATACTATGAAAATTTTGCTTTTAATCATCCTGGATCAAGGCTGACGAGAAGATTATTCTTATCATAACAGGTGTCAGTGAATGACCCAGTCACTTCTTTTCAGCAGGGCCGGACTTGAGCCTTTTGTCAATTGCACGATATAACAGCCCTTTGCAGCATAGCGCTGGCCGGCACCGAATGTCAGGCGTGGGTAGACAGCGATGGCATAGTCCTGGTCGACCATCATATCAAAGCCTTCCAGAAAGTAGTCCCGGAAGAATTCACTCCGCATGTTTTTAACAGCCCCGGGGAGCATCCAGCCAAGAAAATATATCTTGGCCTGCATTTCCAGATCGGTAACAGGAATTTTCCTAGCCTGCAGCCAGCGTTTAACGGCGAGCATCCTTTTCTCCATTGATTCAGGAAGGCCCTGCGGATAAGTCAAGTAGACAGTATCCCGCAAATCATCCGGGATAGTGCCAAATTCATAATCGAGCAGCCCCGAGGACATAAAAATCTTCAGGGGCAGCTTTTCTCCCTGTGCAGTGCTGCCGATCTTTTCAAGGTCGCCTGCTCCCAGCCAGAGAATCAGGACTGCCGGTTCATGTGATTTGATGACATCCTGCCAGAACCGGCCGGTCAGTTTTGTATCTGGAGAGAGTTGCAGATATTCTGGTTCCGGGCGTCCGAATTTCTTCCAGGTCTGGGCAAAACCCTGGAGCAAAGCTTTGCTTGCCCTGCTTTCCCGAAATACCGTGACAATTCTTGCATCTGGCAAGATATTTTCTGTTGCGTGCAGATATCTGGCAGCAGCTTCACCTTCCTGATAGAATCCCTTGGAAAAATAGAGGGTATACCAGTCGGACTCGGATATTACCGGAAAGTCAGTAAGAGGGAATATGGTGGGAATTCTATACTTTTCAGAGAATTCGTGGATCGGTTGCCAATCACCTGCAGCCAGGCCTCCGAGGAGGGCAAACACAGGCTGGCGCTGATAATGGTTCTCGAGTTGAGCAAACCATGTATTTTCAGGGCCTTTTAACTCCCAGACATCAAGGTGAAACCGGCGGTATGCCTGGTGCATCTCAGTCTTGTAAAATGGCCCTGAAGCAGCCCTCTTCTCCTGGTGGCGGGTCTGAGAATTATGGGTATCGATATGGGCCCGAAGGGTGGCAAGCATTGTCTGCCGCTCTGCTTCGGCAACTTCGTCGGTGACTACGGTGGCAAAACGGATTGTGTCCGCATCGACACCGGGTGCCTGGTCAACAGAGAGATTCTTGAGATAGTATACCAGAATGCTCATATCTCTGTCATCGAGCTGATAGAGGGGCATTATTGGGTTAAGTTTCCTGCCGGCCGGGTCAACACCGGTCCACAACACCTGAGCCAGGCTTTCGTCTGTATACGCCGGTCTGGCATCCTCAATCTCCCAATAGGAAGGAAGTGTCCTGCGGGCATCCTGTTTTGCTTTTTCATTCTCAGGTGGACGCCATGCCCCTGTTCTGCGCCTGGGTTTAAATAATTCCCTGCCATTTGTCGGCCAGGTGATAACGGTCCCTTCAACTGAACCCAGCCCGCTTCTCTGGTGGCAGTCATCACAGGTAAACATCCTCCCGTCCACCGGGATATCTCCCATTACAATCGCTTCCATCGGTTCTCCAGATGGGAGGATCCCATCACGGTACATTCTTTCACCGAGTTGCTGGGCTTCCTCTTTGGATAAACCTTCCGGCTCCATGCCATCATCAGCTCCAGCAACGGCCCAAGAAAGGAGGAAACATAATATTGTGGCCAGCAGAAGTCTCATGCTATCAAGCGACAGGTCTGCACTCTTATTTCTCCAAGAGTAATTTGTATTCCTTCATAAGATCTGATGTTGAAAGAAGCTCATTGATACGGATCCAGTCCTTGTCTCCTGGCCCGCGGAGAATTGTCAGGGGATAGTGATTCATCTTGTTTATGACGTAGGCATCAAATGCCTTCATGACCATAATAATATCGTCACGTTTCCCTGTCAAAAAGTCCCAGCCCTCACGGGCATTGTACCGCTGGAGATACTCTTTCATAACCTGCGGGGTATCATTGTCAGGATCAATTGATATCGAAACCAGGCGGACTTTATCGGCCTCCGGGCCGAGTTTTTTCTGAAAGTGGGAAAATCCAATTGACAGAACGGGGCAGATAGTCGTGCATGTCCCGTAAATGAAGTCAAGGATAACAGGTTGATCCGCATCAAGATATGTCTGCAGGTTGATCCGTTTCCCGTCCTGGTTCACCAGGGTTACGTCCGGGACCTGGTATTTTTCAATGCTCCGTTTATATTCTGCAGCAGCCTCGACCGGATTGACCACAATGAGGCAAGACAGAAGAATGAGGCCAGGCAGAAAAAATTGGCGTGCTCTTTTGGACATTATCTCATTACTATTTAGGGGTAATATTTATGCTGTATCCTGCTCGGCTGAAGCAATACTTACTATCAAGCTGAACATTTTCCTGTATCCCGGCAGAGTACCTCTTCCTTTCATGGCATGTCTTGTTATTGTCTTATAATCGGCTCCCTGCCCGGGGCCGGGGCCACAGCAGAGGATGGGGCTGGTTGTGCAGCTCTAACCCTGTTGATCCGCACCGTGGCTTCGTTGGAGGTTGCTCCAGCAGTATCATTAATTGTGTACCAGAAGTAATCCGGTCCTCCTCCGCCTTCCGGGGTATAGGTAATGGTATTATCCGCATTTACGGTTATAATATTGCCCCTTGCAGATACTGCTGCTCTGAGGGCCAGGGAATTGACATCAATCGGAGAGCCTCTTGCAACATCATTGGCCAGTAAATCAGCGATTGCGATTATTGCTGTAGTGTTTCTCGGAATGGTGAATATATCGTTATTGGCAAGCGGCGTAAGCAGGTTGTATGCCCCCAGAACGTCAAGTAACCCATACCCGTAAGTATTATCAGGCCCGATCTCACCCAAGTCCCGGGCTGAGTCTTTCAGCACCGCTTCAATTTCGCTAATGCCCTGAGTCGGATATATACTCAACAGCAGCCCCATGGCCCCTGCCACATGTGGGGCGGCAATGGATGTCCCGGAAACATAAGAATAAGAACCACCTAAATCAGCAGTCCGTACAAAAGAACCTGGTGCCATGACCTCCGGGAAGATACTAGAGTCACAGGCAGATGGCCCAAGTGCACTGAAATACGCTATGGTCTGTGTATCATCTACAGCACCCACGGCAAAGCTTCCCGTATAATTGGCAGGGCTTTCATTCTCGTAATGATTGCCTGCAGCAAACACTATCCCTATTTCTGCTGCCTTCAATACTGAAATGTCATTCTGAAATTCGATTATTAGAAGACAAGTACCTGCTTGATCAGGAAACCCCCAGGAATTGTTGACCACATCAGGGGCATCATCGGTGTCGGGATTACCGTCTGGATCAAGGAGCCACTGGTAACCTGCATGGATATCACTTACAAACGCTTGGCCTGCATCATCAAAAATCTTTACTGCAATCCATTGGGCTCCCGGGGCAACACCGATGGCCGAACCTCCAGCATCGCCACCGACCATCACTCCCATCACGTTCGTGCCATGGCCATCAGCATCATACGGTGTTGCATGCTGGCCGTTCGGATCGTACCAGCTGTTTGTTCCTCCGCGCCACTGGGCAGCAAGGTCGGGATGGGTCACATCAACTCCTGTGTCCATAGTCGCCAGCACCGTCCCTGTCCCGGTATATCCCCTGCTCCAGAGTTCAGGAGCATTGATGGCATTGATGTTCCATTCTGGCACTCCTGCATTGACACTGATCGGGGGGTCTTCCAGGGTCAAAATGCTGTCCGGCCTGATGCTCTCTATTCCGGCCATTCCTGCCATTTGTTTTATCGCTTTCGCATTGGCTGTCACGGCAAGGCCGTTGAAAATCCAGAAGGGCTTTACTTTTCCGACCTTACTCTGCTTCAGGTAGTTCTTAATATTTTTTTGCGTTTTCTCTGTTTTCTGCTGCAGGGCCCTGATGATCTTGCTCCTGCGCAGCGCCTTATCCTTGTCCTTGAAATTCTTGAGATCAACCTTGTCTGCAAGGGTGATAATAACCGCTATCTCTTTATCAGGGGCAAGAGATTGCATGATTTCCTGCAGTTCGGGCGCAATAACATCTGCCCGGGCATCAAGTCCGGCACAAAGCATTGACAGCACACACGCAAGAATGAGCGATACAATTTTTTTCATAACTTAATTTTCTTTGCAACTGCAGAGGGTGAAGCCTCGACGTTAAATAAAATAACAATTATTATTCTACAACAATGTTCTCCGCCTTGAAATCCCCTATAACCACAGTCGCCTTATCTCCGGGTTTGATCAAGTGAGGATTGCCGAATAAAATGAAATAAATCCTGTCTTTTTTGGGTAAGCCATAGCGTACCGTCTGCCGCATCGGACCTACCTTGGCGGTCGTGGGGACTGAGAGTACTTTACCGCTGGCCTGGTCGATCATATACGCTTTGTTTCTGCGGTCGACCAGGTATGACGCCTTCTCAGGATCGATAATTCTGAAGCGGAAATCAAGCAGATTGCCGGCAGCAGAGGTTCTGAGGCTCTCGATCTTTACACCCCACTGCTCTTCAATGTTCATCTTTACCTGCTGTTCAGCAGCAGAGGCCTCCTCCTGTGTCCTGGCAAGGGACCCTGTCATAAAAATCATGCACAGACAGAAGGCTGCACCGATACGGAATATCATCCTGAACATTTTCTCCTGCGTTCTGTTGTTAAGGCTTCTCTATTGGTTACCATATACAATATTCTCTTACTATAAAACAGAGAAGACTATGAGATTTTTTTGATTAAAATATTTTCATAATCTCATCAGCAACTTACGCTTCAAACAGTTTATTAATAAGGTTTACCATTATGAATGGGGACTACTATGTAGTTGCTGTCAGAAAAGACCTTATTTTGCATTGCAGAACCTCCTGTAGGCAGAGTTTCTTGTAATCTTCGGAGGAGACAGTAAAAAAATGGGTTTTCCCATAGTCCACAAATAAAAAAATGGGCTGTAACCTATTAAGATTACAGCCCATTCTGAATATATGGTGCCGAAGGCCGGACTAGACAGAAGAACAATGATATCAATAAGTTATCTCACGAAAAGCCTCAATATCCTCTTTAGATTCTCATAAGTTAAGGGAGCTTTACTCACCTGCGGTTTCATCCATTAGAAATGTTTCAGATATAAAACCCCATGCAGCCATATGAACTGAGGAAAACTGATCTCCCATTTTTTCGACAGTAGAACGCATATCAGGTCCGAGAGGGAATAAAATTGGAAGTGCATACATATATCTAATAAAAAAATCCCCCGTCAGCTATAAACCGGCGGGGGATGAGTGTAATCCTGTTACATTATAATCTCATTCACATAATTTCTTGTGTGTTTTCATTATTAAGTTTGAAGGTTTCTTAAGAGCACAGTTTCTTTATGTCTAATAATCTAGTTACTAAGGGTAAACAACGTTCAGAACCGTTTCAGAGTCGGCATCCACATTTATGGACAATATCTTAGTTTCCTGCAAAACATCTGTTGGCTCAACTATTAAATCATATGTACCAACTGGCAAGCTAATGGCATCGAAGTAAACCGGACTGGAGGGGTCAGAATTTTTAACATTTGATGAAGCCACTTCAACTATGCCACAATCACCAAGCGTTTGCATCCTGATACTAAAAGATGCAGAGTCTGTCGCAGAGGTCAGACCAGTAACAGAGGCTGTAAAAGTTCCAGAGGCATCTGCAGGAGTCAAAGTTAAGTTGAAATTCTCGTAAGCCTTTACTCCATCTATAGATGTATTAAGAATCCGACATTCAGGCAGAAAATCATCCATTATTGCCACAATATTAAATATATCTTGATTGATAGGCAGGTATATTTTGTAAGCACCCTCTATACCATCTATAAAAGCTGTTTTAGTTCCATATATTTCACTTGGTTCACCGGTAAAATCTTGAACCTGTGCACTTACTGAGGCTCCATTAAGAGGATCTCCTACAATAGTATCCACTACACCGCTTACCGAATAGGTTATTGTTTCAAGAACCTTGATTGTCGGTTTTAGGAGCCAATCAATATTATTACCAGCTTGTACAACTGATTTCTCGGCATCAAAATCCAGGATTAACTCAGTAGAACCCCCTACTTCGATATTAAAACCTTGTACAATCTTTATACCAGTCTGGAGTCCGCTAGGCACTTTTAATTCCTGAATTTTATAATATTCTCCTTCTTCACCAATTACATATTCTTCTTCTTGTGCACCTTCAATAACCACATAGTTGGCAAAAGGGTGTTGACCCAGAGGCTCTGAGGACAGTATAAGCCGTAGCTGGTTATATTTCCCTGCCTCGAGTTCTGCCAAACCCAAATCAGCAATAACCCCGTTTTGCAACTCAAGCAGATCAAATGTCTGATCTACGGTAAAACCTGTAAGCCAACCAGACTCTCCATTATCAAGCCCTTGCTTGATCTGTATTTCTTTAATAGTCACAAAGACATGATCGTAGTCGCCGGGTGTATCGGTTAGGCTAATACCCAAGGTGCCTGTTCCTCCACCTCCTCCGCTACTACAAGAAATAAGCGGAATAATTATTAAGAAAAATGTTAAAATATATTTAATCAGGTTTAATAATTTGTTCATTTAATTATCCTCCAGTTTGTTGTGGTAAATAAGACCTGAGTCCCTATAACATTTTTTTACATGGCGAATTAGCAATTGTCATGCCACAGAAATATCATTCTATTTTTCAAACAGAAATTGATACGTAACTATCTTTTCATACTAAAATTCTTATTCTCGAGATAAAAAATAAATTGGAAGGAATCGCAAAAAGGACTGATAAATTTTATCCTGAGTGTAAACCCTTGTTACATTAGAACATCTAAAGCTTGATAAGAAAATTATTGTAAAAAATTTATCTTAACTTGAATTCATAGTTCGATAAAATCGCACAACAATAACAGAAGAAATTTCAAAATTCTTTCAGATCCCTTTTAAAGCAGCTGAGACTTTATGCAGGATTGGTTTGTGAGCGTTAACCGAGATAATCGTTAAGTCTCCGAATTATCCTTTTAAAATTGAATCAATCAGGGACTCTCCTCCGCCGATCAGGTTGGATGAGATTCAGCCAGTCGGGTGCGGGAATGCCGCAATTACTTTTGAAGTTCCAGCAGGCATTACCCGATATTTATAAAATTATTAGGAGCAAGATAAATCCTATGAAAAGCACATGTAAACTAGAAAAAAACAACAAAAGTAGGTCGGTTGCTTTTTTCCCCTCGCCATTTTTAAATATCACCTTGATGCCCGACCAGATAGCGCAGCATGCCATCATGAAACCAACAAGTGCCATGAGCAAGTGTACCAGACCGTGTCGGTATAGAAAATCTGAGGTCAGCACCAGAACAAACATGACCATTGTAGTGGCAATGCCGAACAGAAATGTTCCGTAAAAAACCTTTTTCATATCCAGCTGTAACACATGTGATCTTTCCATATCTATATTCCCAAGCAGCAAATTCCTTAATAGTGATCTCAAGCAAATCAACCGGGGATATTGCGAAGAATACACCATTTTCCTGCAGGCAGCCTGCTGTAGCATTTTTTACAGAGGGTTGCCTGTAGGAAAACGGTTGATCCTGTTGATGAATTCATTACCTTGTATTTTTTGATTTCAACATTGCTTCAGTTTTTCCGAAATTTCGATTATACGAAATTAGTTGATCACGAATTGGGCCCTGCGATTCTTGGCCCATGAAATCTCATTCTTACCCATAACGATGGGGTGCTCTTCACCGTAACTTACTGTGGCCAGTCGGTCGGTACTTATGCCGAGCGCGACAAGAAATTTTTTGACCGAATCAGCGCGCCTTTGACCCAGAGCGATGTTATAGCTCTCTGTACCGCGCTCATCACAATGCCCTTCAACAGTTACCGTTACATCTGAATTGTTGCGCAGGTAATCGGCCTTGCTGTGTAAAAGCCTCTGGGCTTTATCCGACAATTTATAGCTATTGAATTCGAAGTGGATATTTTCGGTGATAAATGCCTTTCCTAAAGTTTCTCGTGCTTCTGCTTCTTCTCGAAGCCGCTCTTCCCTAAGCCGCTCTTCCTCAATCCGTCTCGCCTGTTCGGCATCTTCGGCGGTCGTATCCGGTGCCTTCTGGATTTCCGGTTGGGTCGTCGATACCGGCTCGGTTTTTATCTCCTTTTTGGCACACGAAGCCGTTAAGAACATAACGGAAAAAATCATTACCAATACAACAGATAACCATACGGTTTTTCGCATTTTTTCTTTCTCCTTGTATTCTAAATTGACAGATTTATTATTGAGCACTTTACTGCCAAATTCTACAGTGCTCTTTCATGCCGGGGTTTTGAAACATTTGAAAAATTTCTATTCTTTTTTCCCTTGCAAGATGGGAATTTTCCCTTTTTAATCAGGAAGCTCCGGTTCTTTCTCGAAATGGCGCCTGTTGAAATCGGAAATACTGTTCAGCACTTTTACCGATGCCATCTCCAGGCTGTCCACTATCTGGCCTGTAGTCGAAGTTAGCTTGGCATGGAAAAGCAGAAGCGGAATAGCAGACATCAGACCGAAAGCCGTAGTATTCATGGCGACCGATATACTGGCGGACAGCAGGTCGGCCTTCTCGGCGGGATTGGCGTTGGCAACCGCGGTAAAGGCCTCGATCAGACCCATGATGGTACCGAGCAGCCCCAGAAGGGTGGCAATATTCGAGAGGAGCGCCACATAGGGGGTACGCTTTTCCAATTGCGGAATGATTTCCATCATGCTCTCTTCCATGGCAATTTCAATATCTTCACGGCGGCGGACTGCACCTAGACGCGCCAGTCCTGTCCCAAGCATTTGTGAAATGACTGATTTATCCTTGGCGATGATCGTCCGGGCTTTGTCAAACTCGCCTTTAGCCAGCACCGGGTAAATGACATTCCACATGTTGCGGTTTACGCTGCGGGTCTGGGTCAACCGGTACCAGCGCTCTGCCGTAATAGCCATACCGGCCAAAAACACGAACAGAATCGGGTACATAAACAATCCACCTTTCTGAAAAAACGCCATCACTGAATAAGCTTCCATGATTTTCTCCTGAAATTCGTTACATGGTTGAATCGTCAAATCGTTTATACAACCATCATCTACTGATCCAGTTTTATGCAGCGGGCAAAAAATCGATCGGATACAGGATTGTCATTCTTTGCACGTCTTCTTTTGGACCAAAGTTGAACTTTTTAATGCGTTCGACAATCTTATGGACCAATTCTGGCGAACCCAGATCGGTCGACTCAGCCATGCACAGGGACACCCCACCATCCGGTTCGATGGTGATCCGCATCAATATCTTCCCGCGTAGTGTCGGGTCCTTGCGCAATTCATTATTGTAAATTCGATACAGTGTTGCCTTGTAGCGATCGAATACGATCTGGATCTCTTCGTCGGTACGGCCCGGCGCAAGTCCGTCACTTAGCGGCCGCGACGATTCACCTACTCCTGAAATGGTACTTTCCACCCGCGCAAAACCATTCCCGCTGCCGGTGCCGCTTCCGCTGCCGATACCGATACCGCCAAGCCGATCGGCATTGCCATTTCCGATGTTGCGGCTGACCGCGTCATTACCAATGCCGCCGCTGGAGCCTCCTTCTGCCTGGATTGCAACCAGTGAGCGTTGGGGCACAGCACGTCCTTTAATGTGCGGGCTGTCGTTTTTCAGGCTGGCCTCGGTGCCGAGTTTTGCTACGGGAGTTTCTTTCATCAGATCCTTAAAAGCATCCCTGAATGCCAGAACACCGACGTTTTGTGCTTTTTTACGAGCTGCCGCCGCGCCACCGTCGCTATCGGCCACTTTGGTCTGTTTCGGTATGGGTCCTCCGCCTTGCGGCTCTTTATTGGTTTTTTGCTGCGCTCTAGGCTTGGGCTTGGGTTTGGGTTCTTTCTTGACCTCTTTGGGCTTTTCCTGTTTCTTTTTGGGCTCTTCCGTTTCCTTTTTTGGTGCCGGCTTCGGTAACGCTGCCGTCCGCGGCGGTTCCGGTTTAACCAGCATAGCCAACCGTTTTGGTAACTCGACCACGGTGACCTCGCGATCAGGAATGGGAAGTTTGATCAGGGATACAGGTGCACCAAAAACAAAGCATATGAGCAATGCCGCTAAAACGGCATTACGCAGGAGCTTTTCGCTCTCCAACTCCTTGGTCCAGGGCATGATCATCTTGCGATAGGGAACGGGGGAAACCTCCCGTTCAATAACAAACTCTTCCTTTCGCCGCTCTTCACGGTCGTGTGCATTACTTACTTCTTCATAAAGGACCTCCAGTTCGTCACGGCATCGGTTGATCTGTCCCTGAAGTGATGCTTCTTTTTCCAGGGTGCCGCTGATCTTTTCCTCAAAAAGGGAAATGCTGACTCGCACCTGTTCCAGGTGATCTGAACCAACCTCGACCTGTGGGATCTCTTTCCAGAAGAGTTCATCGGCTTCCAGTTCCTCCAGTTTGTCAAGAGCGCTGCAGACATCCCGTAAGGCATCGAATCGTTGTCTGTCGGTGGAAAACGTTTCCAGCTCTGCTTCTACCACACGCATCTCACCTTGAAGCGCTTCAAGCTTTTGTCGGCCGTTCTCGATCTGAGCGTTCAGCGGCGCCAATTCCTCTGCTAACATGGAAGTATTCACGGCATCCCCACTAGCTTTTTTTTAAGGTTTTCTGAATAACGGCGAGGGAAATCCTTCCGTAGCCAGAATCCGTACAGGTTGACATTATTTTTTTAAGTATCTTGAAAGGAATGGTTTTATCCGCAAGGATGGTGATTTCCTTGCTTTCGGCAACTGTCTTGGTGCTTATGCCGATAATTTTACGATCAAGCTGCTCCAGCCGCTCTGTTACTGCCTGAACCCTGCCGACACCGTCATCAAAGAGTTCGGGAGTGCTGATCACAGCTTCACCCTGAACTACCACCACCTGGGGACTGACCATGATCACCACTGTTTCCCTTGGCTTGGCTTCGACAACGGAATCAGGGAGCTTGATATGCTTGGGTGTATCCAGAATATCACCACCGGATGAGTGGAAAAGCAGGAAGAACACAAGAATGGTAAAAACATCCATAAGCGGTGTCAGGTTCAGACCTGTAAGCTTTCTCTTGTTCCGTCCCATCCGTTTCATGCGTCTGCTTTTTCTCATGGCGCGTCTCCTATTGATATATCCGGGAATAGAGCCATCCTTGGGGCCTCTTCGCTTCCCTCCTCCGGCACTGTGGCGCCACGTACCACATCCATGATCTGAACCAGATAGTCATATTCTATTTCCGGCTCCATCAAGACCGTTGCATCTGTCTTGTCCGGGTAACGATCTTTCAGACGCATGAGTATTTGGGACAGCATGTCCATATCATATTGATCGTCTTTTTTAGGAATCGCCGCTTCCACCGAAAACCCGTTGGCTATCTCCAGTCCTGCATCGCGGACAATGACCTCGATAGCGAAATTCGGCTTGTTCACAGCCGATCCACCTGTGCTGGTCGGAACGGACAATTCCATGATCGTAACACGCGAAAATACGGCACTGATGAGCAGAAAGGGGATAAGCACTACCATAAGATTCAGGAAGGTCGTGACATCGAGACCGGGGGTTTCCTCCCTTCCTCTTCTATTATGATGTCGTCTGGGCATGATCGCTCCTTTCGAACTGGCGCTTGGTAAAATTGGAAATGGTATTGAGCGCCTTGACCGATGCCATTTCCAGGTTGTCCACGATCTGACCTGTGGTCGATGTCAGCTTTGCATGGAAAAGCAGAAGCGGAATCGCAGACATCAGACCGAATGCCGTTGTGTTCATGGCCACCGAAATACTGGCTGACAGCAGGTCTGCCTTTTCTGCAGGGTTGGCATTGGCAACCGCGGTAAAAGCCTCGATCAGACCCATGATGGTGCCGAGCAGCCCCAGCAGTGTGGCGATATTTGATAGCAGTGCCACATAGGGCGTGCGCTTTTCCAGCTGCGGGATGATTTCCATCATGCTCTCTTCCATGGCGATTTCGATGTCATCTCTCCGCCTGACAGCACCCTGCCGCGCTAATCCCATTCCCAGCATCTGTGCCATGCTTGATTTATCCTTATTGACAATTTGCCGGGCCCTGTCGAACTCTCCCTTAACCAGCACCGGCTGCAGCAGGTTCCACATTTTTTGGTTGGCGCTCTGGGTACGATTCAACTGAATCCAGCGTTCAAACGCTATGGCCATGCCGAAGGCAAACACAAGCAAAATCGGATACATAAACAATCCGCCCTTCTGAAAAAACGCCACCACTGAATAGAATTCCATCTTGTTCCTCCTTTTAAAAAACAAATCAATGAAGTTATTTCGCGGTACTGACTTTATAAAATTCAAGCTGCCGCCTGAATACATCCTTATCCACTGGCACATCGCCCTCATTCAACATCGTATCCAAACGGGTCTCCTTACCTATTTCCGAACTTTTCCAGGGCACGATATAAAGGGATTTCGGGGCTTCATCGTTACCGACGATGGACATGCCGGACAGTTCCTTGGTCTCCGATTTCTTATTCCCGTCCACATCCTGAGCTCCGGCTGCAACGGCTGCGAACATGATCCCAAACAGACACAGGAGCAATTTACGATACATTGTCATCCTCCACTTAATTGCGCCCAAGCCGGATTTGCAGGTCCGCAATCCACAACTTGACCTGTTTATCATCCGGCAGGGCACGGCTGTAAATTTCGTAATGATCGAGAGCGCATACCGGGTCATCCAGATAAAGATCACAAAGAATCCCGAGATTTCTGTGCACCGGGTAATAATCCGGGAAACGCCCAATCACCTTCTCGTAAATCGCCCGGGCCTCGGTGAATCTTCCTGTTTTGCGATACAACAAGCCGTATTCGTTACATGCTGCCGGATGCTCGGGTACCAGGCTTAACGCTGTTTTCAGATACTCCTCGGCCCGCTCCAATTCACCGATCTGCCTGCAGGCAATCGCCATGTTGATATAAGGTGCGGTAACGCCCGGAGATTTTTCGATGACTTTTTCCAGAAGGTCGACGGCCTGGACATATTCGCCGTCTTCCAGCAGGCCTACGGCGCGATCGAAGTCCCTGCGGGACACTTCATCCATTTGAGGACTTTCCTTGATGATGAATCCTTCCCGGCCATCATTGAGCCGCTCAATGGTAAGGCCTTTGACCCCGTCAAATTCCTGGGCAATAGTTGCCGGTTTGATTTTTCCATTTGCGGAGCACCCGGCAAGTACCGGCAGCGCGATCACCACAATGGCAAATCCGGCGCATGTTCGTGTTTTTAACCACCTCATCATGTTTCTCTGCATGAACTGCATCGCTATCTCCTCGTCGCTTGACCCGTCTGCACCGCTTCTTCGATCCGGTCAAAGGCTGCGGGTTCGGGATTCTCAAAAGACTCGGTTTCCACGGATTGTTCAATCACCTCGGTTTCGGTCTCTGCGACAGTAGTAGAATCACCGGCCTGTGAAGGTTCCTCTGATTCTAGTTCCGGAACCTCCGGTGGTTCTAGCGGCACCGGAGGTGCAGGCCGGTCAATTGCATAGATGTATGTTTCCAGTGAACTGACAATACCGGTGGTTTCTTCGGGTTTGTCGTAGCGTGCTGGTATAAATTCAGCTAATTTCTGCAGACTTTTTTCTACCCAGTCGTTGTAGACACCTCTTGAAATCAGTTTGATATTGTCCTCATGAAATTCGATGGCCTTCTCTTCGAAAGGATAGGCCTGGTCTTCGATGGCCAGTTCATACTGCTCCAGTTCCAGGGTACTCAGGCCTTTGGGACGTTCAGACATCAGTAGGGCCTTGCTGAAGTGGGCATAAATTTCGGCGAGATAGAAAGTAGCCGCTGCAGTGATTTCTCCGCTCTCATACTCTACGAGCTGACTAAAATTCTTCGTTGCCTCCTGCATCAGCTCACGTTTTCTCTGCAAATTGACCTTAAAAGGGTTTACCAGCTTGACGGCAGCGAAGGCGTCAAACTTCTGTTCTGCCAGCACCAGGGCTGCTTGCCCGGCAAGATAGCGGGTCCGCGCCGTTCGGTCTTTTCCCGCTGAAGAGTCGATCGCAACGATATTTTCGAGTTCGTTTAGATAGGATTGCAGATCGTTCTGCGCTTTCAGAATAACGCTAATATTGTTACGAGTCTCCAGGTTGAGCTCAACTGGTTGAGGAAAATACTCCACATACCGTCTGTATACCGCAAGCGCTTTCACACTGTTGCCATCCTTCTCATGCAGTTCCGCTGCAACCTGAAGGGCATCCCGTCTTATCTCGCCGTCCTCGGACTCCCTTTCAATACGTTCATACTCATTGGCAGCTAGAGAAAGCTTGCCGTTCTCTCTGTAAACGTAGGCGATTTTTTTGGTCACTTCAGGCTGCAATTCGTGTTCGGGGAAGCTGTTACGGAATCCCTCCAGCACCGAGGCGGCCTTCTCCCAATTTTTAAGCTGTATCAGGGCTGCGGCAGCGTCATATTCGGCTGTCGGCCTGATTGTCGAGGTGGGCGCCATACGACTGACCCGCAGAAAATGGTCCGCCGCAGCCTGATAATCCTGGGTGGAGTTGGCCTGTTCGCCCTGTTTGTAGATCGATGCTGCAAGATTGTTGACCAATTCTTCGTGCATCTTGTCTCCTGCAGGCAGCAGGGCCAGCACATTCAGATATGCTGTCTCGGCTTCGCTGTAGTGCAGAAGCTCATAAGAAGAGTGTCCGATAACCAGCCAGGCCGAACGGAGGACATCAGTATCCGTTCCGGGAAACGTCTCGAGCAGCTTGTTCGCGGCGGATAGAGACTGTTCATATTCCTCCATGCCGTAAAGATCATCCGCAGCCGCTCCAAGGACGATCGGTGCCTTTTCGTGTTCCGGGAAGGTATCGGCAAACTGCAGAGAACTGCGGACTACTTCCCGTCTTACTGAATCCTTGTCCTCCTGTGAAACGACGGCAAGCTGCTCCCTGTAGGCTGAAACAGCTATATAGCCGGCTTGCGAGGATTTCTCATGGGACGGGTAATCATATGCTGTCTTTTCAAATTCCTCGGCGGCTGCTCCGAATGAAGTATTTTCCAACAGCAGATCAGCCAGCTGATAATGGATGTTCGGCGCTTCTGTTTCCGTGGAGAACGAAGCCAGGAACTCCCGATACCAGTTCAGTGCCTCTGCGAAATTCGCCTGCTTCTTTTCTTTCTGCTGGGGGTCCTGGTAGCAGGCATGATAATGATTAGCCAGGTCAATCAGGTTGGTTTTCAAGTAGCTAATGACGTCAGGACGGTCGTCCGGATTAAAATACTGCCAGTATTCAGATTTAAGCCCGTAGGTCGTAGCAAATTCCTTTTTGGCGTCGAGCACCAGGCTGGGGAATCCGCCCTTGGCTTGAATTTCAATGACCCGCATATGGAAATTCGGGGCTACTTTATGGAACGGATTCCGGCTCACAAAGGCAGTATAGGCTGAAGCGGCATCGGCATATCTGCGCTTGTCGAAGTAGAATTCACCAAGGTTGCTGTAGACGCTGTTTTCGTAACTTCGCTTTCCGTGGAGTGAAAAGTATTCGGCCACGGAATCGGAGCCGCCGAGGTTGGAGAAGCTCAAACTGATCACACGGAAGGTGTCTTCCGTTCTCTTGCGTTCCTGCTCATCTTCAGTCTGGTTGAAGTCATATCCTACGGAAACCTTGTAATCCAACAGTGCAATGAATCGATGCAGGGCATCTTCATAGAGTTCCTGTTTGTAGAATGTCCAGCCCAGTTTATACAGGGCGAGCTCATAGTAAGAGGATGTCGCGGCTGTATCGACGATACTCGAATAAGCATTTTCGGCATCCAGGTATTGCCTGTGTGAAAAGAAATATTCAGCACGCCGGAACTGCACCTCGGCAATATATGAAGAGCCGGGAAAATCATAGACCAGCTGCTCCATGACCGCCATGGCTTCATCGGTCTGACCCAATTCCTCGTAGGCCCTAGACATCTGATAGAGCACCTGGTCGTTGCGACCATAAAAGGGATATTCGTTGAGCAATTTTCTGTAAAGAGTAATGGCCTCGCGAGCACCCTTTCTTTCAAGATCATTAAGACCTTCTCCGGCAATAGGGTTTGCCTCGACGACCATATCGGCCCACTGTCCATTGGTCGTCCGTTTTTCAAAGTCGGCCTTTGACTCCTGATGGACCTTTATGGGTGCTGAAGCTTTGCTCACCTGGGTCTCTGCAGTTTCTGCCATAACTGGAGGGTTGTTCTTGTCACTGATAGATGCCTTCTCTTCTTTCGCTTCGCTGACAGAGCTGCCTCCCTCGATAAAGGAACCGTATTCTTTTTCGATTTTCAGGTCCGCCAGACGGCGGATGGCTTCGGGAGTCAGATCCGATTCCGGCGAATTTTCCAAAAATCCCTTATAGCTCAGCATGGCTTTGTCCAAACCGTTTTCAATCAGAGGTTCGTTAACCTCCATCTGGACATGTCTCAATTCGGCTATTGTACCTCTATCGCTTACAGGCTGACACGCTGCCAATATCAACGAAAGAACATATATGGAAAACCGGATACGATTCATTGAGTTTCCCTCTCCCGGGCCGGGGTCCTGGTGGCCCGGTCATAGCTGTCGGCCATAGCAAAGCGCGCCTTTATCTGGAATTCGGCCAACCGATCACGTCGCCTGCTGAGCTCATTTATTGCCATTGTTTCAAGCATATGACCCTGGCGTGCCATGAGTTTCTTTACTTTTCCCTGAGCATCCCGGATCCTATACCGCTGAAGGCGGATCGTATTGTCATAGCCTTCATAGCTTTGGGTGGCTGCCTGACGGGTCCTTACAAAGGCTGTATACTGTTTCTTCAAGAGTTCAACTTCCTGGTCCAAATCCTGAAGGTGTCTATAGGTTTCGGTAAATCTTAGGTCATATTCAGTATGAATGTTCCAGCTCAGCACCCCCTGCAATCGTTTGATTCGGTACGCAATATTCACCGGAATGACCGATTCACCGCCGGATACTCTTTGTTCCAGAAACCTGATCTGTTCACTGAAGAGCCGCTCCTCGGATGTCGCCAGATAGTCAGGCCGCGGAACCACCAACATGTTTTTCATACGTTGTGCAATCCGGTCACGCTGCTCCAGACGCAGACGCATTTGTGAATCGAGCTCCCGGAATTTTTTGTCAATGACAGGAAGCAGCGGCTGATAATAGATACGGCGCCGGGCAATGATCTCCTCGAAAGCATCTAGGTCTGCTTCCCATGTCTCAAGGTTCCGCCGTAACTGCTCAAGATCAAGATAATTTTTCAAGGATTCCTGGAAATCGTGACCTGCCATCAACTCAAGCAAATAATAAGTCTCGGGAGTCTGAGGGAGTTCGCGCAGCTTGACGACCCAGTTGGCATCCTGTTTCAATTCTTCCCGGATCAGGGCCTTGAGAAAATAACCTTCACGGATGCTCCTGATTGAGTCATCGAGCTTGTCGAGCTCAATCCCGAAATTCTCCAAGGCGCTGTTGTACATCACCGCCGCCCTGCTATGCATAGCCATTTTGCCAAAGGCATAGGGAGCAGCGAGGAGGGCTTCTTGTACTGAGGCGTCCGTAACTTCCCTCTGTGCCAGGATGCTCCAGGGCACAATTGCCCTCTCGAAATGACCCTGTGATGCATCAGCCCATCCCGAGCCCAGCAGTGCTCGGTTGGAGAACGGACCGCTTAAGCGCACCCGATCGAGTACCTGTTTGGCATTCTCGAATTTATTTTCCTCCAGCAATTTCATGCCCAGAACCAAATTCGATTTATCCTTAACTGCCAGGGTAAGCTGGTCCTTTGAGACAATCAGACCTGTACGGTCAAGCCATTCCCTGCCCACAAGTTCTTTCCCTTCCCTGATAAACGCAATTCCAAGATTGTATGTCGTGAAGCCTTCCAGACTTTTTACATCCTGTAGGTCCTGCAGAATCCCAACTGCTTCATCATAATGTCCGTTTGTCATGAGAATCTGGGCGCGCAGGAATTCCAGATCGTTGCGAATAGCTGGAGGAACAGTTCCCTCGATCCTTTCAATTGCATACTGAGCGTTGAGAGGCTGGTTTTTCTGGAAATAGATACTTGCCAGGCGGTAAATGGCCTCGTTGCGCACCTCCTCCTCGACGTTGCCTTCAATGACTGCTCCGATGGCGCGCCCGGCCCGCTGGTGCATCCGATAGGCTAGTTCGAAATCGCCTACGGCAAACTCGGCTTGGCCGATGTGGTAATAAAGAGTGTCGCGTTCGGGCTCATCAAGCCCATGATGCTGGGCAAGTTCTGTATCAAGCCTGGCGATGGCATCGAACCAGTCCCCCTGGAAGGCATGGTATAAAGCTTCTCCGTAATAGAGGTCCTTCAATTCATCTGTGCCGTAACTTCCGGCAGTGGCCGGCGAAGCAGAGAATATCAGGATTGTAAGTAAAACAAAGAGACTGTACATGCTCTACATATCCTTGAGGTTAATGCCTCTAGCGGCCAGGGATATATCCACAATCTTGGGCCCAACATCCTTGTTGACCTTGAAACGCTCCGTATTCTGAAAATCGGTGCCGCCTGCTGACTTGCCCATGACGTTAACCTGCAGGTCATGAGCCCCGGCCATGACATTACCGGAATAGATGCGCTGAACCCCGCCCTTTTGCAGGGCTTCAAGCTCCTTGAACGTGTAAATGTGATGGGCTACGGTCTTGCCGTCCAGCTCTATCTCCACCGAATCGAGCCGAAAGGTTTCACCGTCCGCCAGCCCTATGAAAAGAGCAATCTGTGTGTTGGACGGATAAAGCAGCTTTTCTTCAAGCTGATTCAGCTCAGTAGCGATGGCCAGCACATCGGTCTTGATTTCCTGAACTTGTTCATCAAGACCCTTGATCTGTTCCCTGGAAATCTCCTCTCCATAAGCAGGCAGGCAAAAAACAATAATTGTTATCCCCAGAATAACTCCACTCAACCGGCATAACATAATGGCCTCCTTACACTCTTTCTTTAAGCAATTTCCTAATCCAACTTTCCAAAATTTCATTATTCCATCTCCACCTGGTCCGGCTTTTGGCATCCTGCACAACCACGGAATTAATACTTTCCTATCAGATTGATAAACAGACCCTGATGCTTGTAATCCAACTGGGTCAGGTCATCCGAAAAATCACTGAAATTATAACCGGCGCCTACTTTGATATGATTGCCCAGGTGGCGGTATACCCCCACTAGTGCCCCAATGCGGCTGTCCTGCGCATCGGGCAACTCAAGCAGGCGTCCCTCGATGAGCACATCCCAGCGGTATACGATGTGCCAGTCAGTGCGAAGCACAAACAGATGGGCCCGGCTGTCAAAGTATTCTGGATTCTCTCTATCCTCAGCCAGCTGACCATACCTATAGGCATACTTGCCTCCCAGGGTTAAAAGGGAGTTAAGATCATACGTGACATCCACCGTTCCGATGTGGCTGCGTTGGACATATTCTGTTGCCGTATTTGTGCCGGTCAGCTGATCAGATGAAGGCAGATTGTAGAAATATGTATATTTGAACAGCACATTCAGCCGATCATAATTGACCGGTCGATATGCATAGCCCAGAGACGCTTCCGTATAGTCGCCGTTATAATAATCTCCCAGCGAACTCTCGCTCACGGCATAATTAAATTTGCCGATGATCCGCCAATCCTCTGAAAGCTGGTACTTCAAGCTGTTTTTAAACAGCCAGCTGGTGCGTTTTGAGAAACTGGCATCTAGCTGTTCGATATCGTCGTCCCGATACTCCACACCGCTGAAGACCTTCAGCCTGTCAAACCCATAGCCGCCATAAACACTCAGCGCCGTTCTCTCGGTTTCGGCTGCGGTATAGGGATCGACGAGGGTTCCCAAATCCAAATTGGCCCCCAGGTTGACCCTGTCGAAAGGCGTGAGTTCAACGCCGGTCGTATGCACCAGACCTGTTGGAACGTCACCGTGTGTATACCGCTCTTCAAAATAAACACTGGCACTGTCCGAATAGCGGGTGCGGAATCCGGAGGCCATATTGCCTTTCCTTGCGAGGAGGCCATTGTCTGTCCGCTCGTTCTCAAGGGTATAGTTGGTATATATGGTGGTAAGGTCGGAATATAGATACTCGGTCTCAAGCCTGCCGCCCGGTCCCAGATCTCCTTCGGAAATCTCACCTGCAATTTTTAGCCGATCCCTAAAAAGCAGACTACCGCCGGCACCAATGCGGCCGTTGTCCTCGCGGTTGCCGCTTGACTTCATGGTTTCCTGCAGAAAACCATAGGCCGTCCAACGTTCACGTGAATCATATAGAAGTTTGACTACCCCATCCGTCCTGTCGCCCTCTTCCTGGGTTGCTGGTACGAACACTGAATTGTCCTCCCGGCTGTCGTGACGCACTCCCGAGCCTAGAGTCCAGTGCTCGCCCATCCGGTATTCAAGATCTAACTCTCCAGTTTCGGTCTGGAGACCGTCCTGCTGCTCATACGTGTCAACTTTCAACCGTGCATTTAAACGGTCGGTAAAGGGAAGATGTGCAGTTCCTCCGTATTGTATCAAATCACGGGGAGTGGCCAGGCCCGGTGCTGAATACCCCGCTTCGAGATCCTGAAGGTAGAAGGTGACCCGGCCGTTCCAATTTTCAATAAAATCCTTGAAGTCCAAAGTTGTATCCAACCGGTAGGACGAAGCCTCAGTACTGTCATCCCCAAAAACATCCGAAGCGCTGTAGTTATAGCCGCCGTCATTGGAATTTGTTGCCAAAATTCCTGGACCTTTGGTGTGGCCTGCTTCGAGTTTGATCCAGGATGTTTGGGACATCCTCAAAGTCAGATCTGCTCCGCCCAGGCTGTTTTCGATATCAGCTTCTTCATCATGACTACCGGTGACACCTACCTTGATATAGTCATTGAACCAGTAGTGAATCTGGCCGCCGGCAGCCAGAGTGTCCGAATCATAGAACCCTGGCGTGAATTCGTAACGCACAACTAAAAAGACCGGCTGCCCGCTTATTGATTCGCTGCTCACCAGCAGACCGTCATCCGCTGTCGAGGACAGTGGCTGCGCCAGCAAAATGCGGCCCTGCAGGTAGTCGATATCGTAGTCAAGCACCGATGTCAGGTTCTTGACTCCCAAAACCAGTCCGGAATCTTTATCGCGAACCTCGATGCGTACACGCTCGGAACCCTCCAGAATATCCTGCCGCTTCAGGAAATAGAGCGAACCGCCCGTGCCTTGCAGTTCATCGCGTCCCCCCACGGTACCCGGGTCAGCACCAAATGCGTCCACCAACAGACGCGGCTCCCCGAAACCGGTAGCGTCCAGCGGCTGGTAATGCAGATTTGCACCATACAGACCACGGTCCACGTGAGCCAGGTTATTTTCGGTATACCCGACCTTGAAGTTGCCCCAAAGACCGTAGGTTTCATTTTTTTTCGCCTTGACGTAAAATTTACCCTGGGTTGGAGCATCTTCCGTTACAGTGCCGTCATCCCCAAAGGTCGGGTAGTGATAATCCGGGTCCATTCGCCGGAACAGGGCGTCAGGGGACTTGTCCATGAAGTTGGAGAAAATTTCGTCTAGTGGTCCTTCCCTTGTATCGGCGCTCGCAGTCAGTGACCAGCCGTTCTCGAATTTGCCGTCGGTATAGAACGCCAAGCGACCCTGTAAGCTTAAGTCTTCACTGTATTGAGGATTGTCTGGTGCTAGAAGTTCGGCCGGCCCGCTGGTCTTGTTACCGGACAAGGTCATATCCGCAATCCCCACTGTAAACCAATCGCTCCTCTGCAGCGACAGGTCACGCAGGAACAGCTCACCGTTGCCGAATTCATCGAGAACAGCCACTTCAACGGTATGCATGCCCTCAGGCAGGATCTCTTCGGCCACGAAACTGCCCTTTTTGTCCACCGGTACAGAATATCCGGCCATCCACACCCCATGTCCCTCGGGAACCCCGGTGCCGTAAGCTTGCACCGTACCACCGTGCAGCGGAATATCACGGTTGGCTATACGACTTTCACCATAGACGGCCAACAGTTTTTCGCCAGGATCAATCTCGGCAGTCGCCGAGTCGGTTTGATCTGCAACCCACAGGGACTGGGGAGTTGTCTCGTCGAAATGTCCCTGCTTGTCATACACCCGGACCAGATATTTCAGCTCGCGCACCGGGGCTGAGAAGGAATCGAAATCTGCTTGCCATTGGGCCATGCCGCCAGTATCTAGTGCGATGACAGCTATAGGTGTATCTTTAACTGATTGCGTTTTTTCAAAAATCCTGACCTCGGCCCGTTCAATAAAGCTTCTATAGTTGCTGTACAGGCGGAAATGCACCAGATTTTCGGCAAACGGTGTGTCCGGTAAATCCTGATAACGAATAGTATAAGGCCATGCGGTCACATTCAGTCGCGGTTCCAGCTTCAGACTATCATGCTTGAACTGGATTTGAGCCTTATCAAGGGCAACGTCAATGCAGCGTTGTATATCGGCAGAGCTTTTTCCCGGGTCATCGATCGGCTTACCATCAACCGTAATGCGCATGAGATTCAGCCCAAAAGGGTTGGCCGGCTGAACCTCGCGGGTCAAAGGGGTAATCTCAATCCCATCGTAGTCGTCGCGCAGGATCAGTTCATCATAGACTACCTGTACCTTGACTTTCGATGTATCGGATTCAATAAATCCGGCGTTGACCACGTCGTCTGATTGGACATAACCGCGGCCATCAAATTCCATTTGCCCATCCATTAAGCCCATTTGATCGCTGACAACCTCCATGGCTCGATGAGCGCGGGCCATGGACAGCCCGATGTCATCTCCGTAAACTGCTGCGGTACGCCGATCAAGACGTTTATTGCCGGTATAGCCGATAAACTGCAGGCGGACATTGGTCCTGTCCCGAATCTCGTCCATGATGCCTTGCAAGTGTTCGGTATAACCGGCAGGTACCACTGGTTTGCCTTTTTCAAAAACAATAGGATCAATACCGCCCGATGCAGAATCATAGATACGGGTAACGGTTTCAGCACCTGCAGCGTCGGGACACAATTGTGGTTCATCGGGCAGATCCTGCAGAGGATCATCGTGCCAGAATTCCACTTCCACGCGCCGGTTCAGTGCCCGTCCCTGTTGCGTATCGTTGGAAGCGGCAGGCTGTGAAGCCCCGCGACCCTCTGCTTCAATAGCCTCATTGGGCAGACCCATATTTTCTTGGATGGCAAGAGACACTCGCCTGGCCACCGCTTTAGAGAGCCCGAGGGCATTGCCGTAGATGCGTTCATCGCGTCCCTTCAACGGGGAGTTATCCGTATAGGCAATGCTTTTGATGACAAGATTCTGTTTGGAGTCGAGATTTTTCACCGCCTGCCTGACCTGCTGCAGAAACTCATCTGGCACGCTCAGCATGCCTCTGTCGTAATGAAGAGGCTGAATCAGGTTCTTAATGCGCGCACGATGGGCGTGGCCGTCTTTGTACCGCAGTTTACATACGGTTTCGGTGCGGCAAATCTTGATGCGGTTTATCTCACGGGGAACGATCACTTCCTTTTCAACCTGCTTTTCACTGATTTCGTCATACCAGACCTGCACTTCCACCCGCCGGTTGAGCTGCCTCCCTTTTTCGGTTGTGTTATCGGCCACCGGGTGGCTGTCGCCAAGCCCTTCGTAGGAGATAGCTTCGGGGGGAAGATCCAGCGCACGCTGGCAGTATTCGGCGACAGTGCCTGCTCGCTCCCGCGACAGCCCGATGTTGTCACCGTAGATTTCAACAAGTTTCCGCCTGAGCGGCAGGGAATCGGCATGGCCAATAAAATGGAGACGCACATTGGTACGATCACGCATCCTGTCGAGAACATCGCGAAGAATATTCAAATAATCCTCGGTAATTTCCGCTTCCCCCAGACCGAAATGAATGGGCGGAACCAGATTGTCAAGCTTGATGGTTTTAACATCTTGTTCAACTACTTCGCGCATCTCCGTTCGATCTCCCTCATCCTTTTCAAATATGGCAGGGTCATGGATCCAGGGGGTTAATGGCTGGTCAACGATTATGTGCCTTTCCACTGCATCCATGCTCGTATCCGTCTCCCTTACTCCTGTTTCCACGCCTGAACTAGCCGCAACACCCTGTGTCATGAACATACACAAACACAGGATGGTGATGACGCTCTGCAGCAGGAATCTTGGCATTATGACGAGGAGGGGAAGCATATATTCCATTATCCTGTTATCGCCTATCGGCCAGTGGGGGCCCCGCGCCGCCAGAAAATTTCTGTTTCAATGACTAGTTGGTAGCCGCCGTCCGACTGCTTCCACTCCCTTTTTATTTCCTCCTTCATCATTTCGAGACGATCCTGGACTAACCCCTTGCCTTCAACATCACCAAGATACGAGAGGCGCAGGATAGATGGCTTCTTTCTCATCTCTTTGAGCAACTGGTCGATCTTTGGTAGCCACTGCGGCCGCAGTTGGGTGGAATTGGGCTCGAAAACGCCGTCGGCAATATCGATACGCACCACACGATGGATGGTGGCCCCAAAGTTGAAACGCAGCATCTTGCCGCGTGTGGCTCGCTGTACACGGGGATTTTCGGTAGTCAAACGGTATCCACTGGGCAGGCTGCGTTCATCGAGCTTAAGGATGAAATTGCTGCCGAGGTCCTCGTCTGGAACTACCGCGCAAGTGATATGAAAGCGTCCATGTTCATCCGAAGTTGCGATCAGGCCGCGTGCCGTCACCAGCCGAACGCCGGACAAACCATGTTCGCCGCTATCCTGCCACCCATTCAGGTTGCCGTCGTCAAACACCTTGCCGATCACATCTGTACAGTCGAAATCAGGGTCGGGAATAACCTGAACGGTTGCCGTTGCTTCTTCCGAGATTGCTCTGCCGGTTGCCGAGATAAGCACTTGAGCCCGGTTAACATATTCCCCTTCGGAAACACCGGAACCCACCACCAGCAGCAACTGGATGGTGTATTTCTGGTTAAACTGCAATTCCAGGTTATTCCAGATCAGTTCCTGACCGTTGATCAGCGGTTCGAGAGGGTTACCATCCATACGGGCCGAACCGGCCACGTATTTGAATCCAGGCGGAAAACGATCGACGATGCTGATGTCGTAAATCGGAGCACCGAACACGTTGGTTACGGTGATTGTATAGGGCACCAGTGTTCCCCGGCTGACATCAGCAAAGGAGGAGGTCTTGGATATTGCCACGGACCCGTTCAGCTCCGGATCGACGGGGATGAAATTGTTAAATATCTGGCTCTGGCCGGGCATGGCTCCATCGCTCAGCTGGAGGTAGAGATAATAGGTAATATCATCCGGCGGGACCGACTGCGGCGGCTCGGTTGCGGAGGCCGCAGCCTCGCAGAAATCGCTGGTTACCGGTACTGCATCGTAGAGCAGATTGCCGGGGCAGTCGGGAACTGGAAAGGGCGTGGCTATGTTATTGCTCTGAGGCAGAGCAATGATCTGGGACGGTGTGTTCATGTAACCAACTGCAGGAGGTGTAACTTCTATGAAATAGGTGCCGCCTGCAGGGCAGGAGGGATCGCTGAAATTCAGGTCGAACTTGTAAAAGCCGTCAGCAGCAGTGATTTGGTTCTGCTGCACCTGGTCATCGAAGCATTGGCCAGGCAGTGCGGCCCCTGTCTCTGCATTGATTAGGGCCACTCTGGCCCCGGCTATCGTGCTGCGGAGAACCGAGTTGTACACGACGCCGTTGGGCCAGAGCGGCAGATTCAAATTTTGCAGATTGGCGCCCGAGGAAGCTATTATGTCGCTGATCCTCTGGGGGCCGTTGGTGAACGGTGAATCGCCATTCCCCATCACTGCAGTGTTCGGACCCGCGCCCGGAGCAACAAAGCGCAGTTCATAAAGATCGGATGCTGTTCCGGTTGGAACCAGGCTGTTGAGATGATAGGCCCCGTCGGCATCTGTTAGAACAGTGGAAACCAATTGATTGTTACGGTAGAGTTCAACCGACCAGTTCTCCAGGAGAGTCTCGGTGCCGATGTCCATGACCCTGTCCAGGCTAGCGTCGTGCCAGACGTTGCCATTTAGACTGGCACTGCCCGGCGTTCCGCCCACGTCAAGTGATACACTGGCCGTAGCGGTTTGCGCCGGATCGTTCCAGTGCACCACCCCTGTATTGGTGATGGTGGTGCCGATTGCAAGAGCCGGGTTGATCAGCACACGGAACCGCACGATAGCGCTGGTACCCGGCTGCAAATTGCCGTATTGGCCGGCATAATCTGCGGTGAGAAGTGCACCTGCATAGTCTATACCGGCTGTTAAACCGTTCAGGGTGCCTGATCCTGTCACATAGGTCACCTGATCACCCAGGGGCGGATCTAGATCGTCTGTTATTGCCACGTGCGTAGCAGGGAGATTGCCAATGTTTGTTGCCCGGATGACATACTCCAATTCGCTTCCGGCTCCGGCGATGCCACTGCCGACAATCAGCACTTCCTTGGTCACGGAGAGCAGCTGGACATCACCGACGACAATGACCGTGGGTTGGCGGCCGTTGGAGGGTATGGAATCACCATCCGTAAGGTCAGGTTCCAGTTCTTTGGAAGTGAGAGTTCCCTGATTGACGATGGAAGTACCTGTTGGCACGCCGTCGTTGACCCTGACTTCAAAGATAATTGTGGCGCTTTCCCCGGCGGAAATGATGCCTGATCCAGGATTGTCGGAGGAGTTAACAGTCAGGCCCCCGATAAGAGGCGAAATCCCACCGTCCGGACCCGTTGATACTCCATTCAGGAGCAGGGAGTTCTCCACATAGGTAGTATTGGCCGGCACTTCGTCGACAAGCATCACTTCCGTGGCCGGGATTCCGCCGGAGTTGTTAATGACGATGGTATAGCGCAGGGTATCGCCGGGACTGACAATGCTGCTTTGCCCTGGATCGGTGATCACTTTCTGTACAGTCTTATGGGCATAAAGCAGAGGCAGGTTGCCGATAATGTTGCGGGTCGGGTCGTCGGGAACCGGCGTGTTCGGATCATCGGAGGGCTGTTCGGGCTGCGGGCCGCTCCCGGCACCGCTGCCTGTCAGAAAACCCTGGTTTTCGATGATGAGACCGTCCATGGCGTCCAGATTGACCACCACACTGAAGGTAATCGTGGCCACGTTGGCGGCCCCCGGTGTCGCATCGGCCCGCATGTCCCCGGCTTTGGGCGCGTCCGGGGTATTGATTTGAATGCCTGCATGCAGGGGATTGACACCGGGGTCCGGATCGGATACGGCGATTCCATTGAGTGTAGTGCTGTTGGCCACATAGGTGGTATGGGCCGGCGTAAAGTCCCGCAGACTTACATTTACGGCGTCCTCGTTGCCGATGTTTTTGATGGTAATGGTGTACTGTAAAGTTTCGCCGGCCATCAGGATATCAGGGTCTCCCTCCATGATGGTTGAAGTCTTATGCACCTCGAATAACGGTGCCGATGTGATCAACGTCTCGGTGGGATTTTCGGCTCCAGAAACATTGGGATCGTCCGTTCTCGCAAAAACGACCCCGCTCAGGGTAAGCTGGCCCTGGTTCAGCACGATGGTTCCGCTGGTGATGACCGGTACGAGGACGACCTCGAACGAAGCAATCAACGTTTCATAGGCGCCGATATTCAGGTTGTCGATGGTGAGCCTGGAGCCGTTGATGGCATAGTCCGCCCCAACCGGTATGCTAACGTTCTCGATCAAGCCCGGCTGGAACATCGGCGAACTGTTGAGTTCATCGATATCATCAACCAGCGAGAAGTTGCTTAATGGAATGTCGCTGGTGTTCTCGATATTGATCGTGTAGCGCAACCGGTCGCCCGGGCTGGCATTGGCGCCCGATTGGCCTGTGGTCAGATTCTCCACCGTCATGGTAGCGTTGATGTCGCGTGTCGTTACTGTTTCCGTAGCCGCTGCCGTTACATAGTCGTTAAGCTCACCGATGCCGTCCGTGCCGTTACGCTCATAATTGTTCAGGCCGTCGATGCTGGTCCACTGGGCAACAGCACTATTCGTGAGCATTTGATTGGCGGAAACACTGTCGAGAACACGTACGTCGTAAGAAATGGTGACAGAAGTGCCTGCGGCGATGTCGATATCTGCATTGCCATCGTTAAGGCTCCAGACCAGTATCTGCGGCGTGGAGCTGCCGTCACCCGTAATAATGGGCATACCAATGGTGTTGTCGGCACCATCTCCGGTCCCGAGGGTGACGGCCGGATTGCCGGCATAGACCAATCCAAGGCCCAAACTATCAATAATCGTTACATCAAATACATCCGCGGAATAGGTGGAGTCGCTTGCAGTAAGCGATATGCTGTAGCGCACAATCTGACCGGCATTTGGTGTAACCGGGTTCGCGCTTTTGGTGATTTCTGTTATGTGCGGCTCAATAATATTAAATGTCGCGGTTCCACTAGCCAGCGGGGGACGTGTTGTGCCGCTCGGGCTGTTGGCGTAGGTATAGGTGGCAACGTTATTGACAACAATGCCCTGCTGGGCCTCTATTACGTTTTCGACCCGCACCCGTACCTGGATTACCACCTGCTGACTTGCCGGGATCTCTGCGACGCTGAAGTTTAGGTCTGGAGCGTTACTATTGTCCGTAACCGTTGGCCCGCTAACCTGGGTAAACCCCAAATATTCAAGATTGTCATCAAGCACATCGTTGATCACGACATCGTAAAAGGGTCGGCTGCTTAACTCTCCTGGAACAGTGATGCGGTAGGTCACCTCCTCACCGATGGTAGCTGTGGTGCTGAGAGTTTCCTTAAGTGGAGGAGGAGGTTGAGGAAAATAGATCACGACCCGCGTCTTGTCCTCGTCACCATCCACCGCGGGATCGGCCTGGCCGGAGATGTTGGGATCGTCACTTAGTGCGATCATTATGCCGTCTTTGTTCATAAGCTCAGCCTGATTGAGGACTTCGAATTCCTCCGGCAGGGAGGGGGACAGCCTTATATCGAAAATCACCTCGATCGTACCCGCTTGTGGAACACTCAGGTTGCGGATATCAAGGATTCCACCGTTGTTGGTGCCGCCGCTTGGATTGGTTTGGGAGATGTCCGCACCCGGTGGATAGTTTACAAGTGTGAGAGAACCGGGTTCAAAGGCCGGCAGGCTGTTAAGGACACCCAAATCATCATAGAAGCGGATGTCTGATAAAGGCTCGTTTATGCTGCGCAGACGCAAAGTATAGCGTAACCATTCACCTGCCAGAGCGCTGGTAACAAGCTCGCCGGTAACCGGATTTGCAGCAGTCTTCTCAAAAAAATAACCAGAAAGGACCACTAATAAGTCGTGGGCGTCCTGACAGTCGGGTGTGTTTTCCGTGCCGTTAGTTAGAGTACAGGTGTAGGTCTGACCGGTGTTATCATCCAGGTCGTTGGACCAGCTGGTGGCACCGGCTACGTTTGTTAGGATCGCACCGCTTTCGCTGTCCGCGTCCACTTTGGTACGGTATGAGATCACCAGATGCTCATCCGGCCCGATCGAACCTGCCGGATCCAGCAGGGTAAAGCTGAGTTCGCAGCCGACATAGCTGAATAAATAGTCGGTATCCTGAGTTAGGGACCTACCTGCAAGGGTGACGCCGGTCACTTCAGGAGTCAAATCGCACATCCCGCCATTGAACGGGTTCGATGGTTCGTTAGGAAGACGGTCGACGATATTGACGTTCCAGGCTTCACCGGCCCAGATTCCTCTATTCCAGGCATCGATAGTGAACTCGGCCCACTCGCCTAGGTTTATCACCGAAGCAGGTCCTGTTTTCGTAACAACAAGTTCAGGTCCCACGATGGTCATGGGCTGGGAAATCCCCCACTCGCCAGGCAGGGGTTCATAGTACACATCATCGATGAGCCTTCCAAAATACCACTTGGCTGTGTTGATGAACTGTGTCCCCGGAGCGTTTCTGGATGTGTCATCAAGGACGACCGTGATCTCGACCACGATCTGCTCACCGGCCCTGATCAAGGGGATTTTTTTATAGGACAGGTTCTTGGGTGTCCACACCCCGCCTGGAGCATCGGGATTGTCCTCAGGGATGAGCGGTACCTCTATGTTGGTCCCTATATAATGGGCGTTAATGTCAACATAGGTAAGATCGGCACCCACTGCGGTTAAATCGTCCCAGAAGGTAATGGAGTGCAGATCGTTGGCAGACGGCCCGCCCCCCAAATTCATAGATGGGAGGGTGAGCGTATAGGTAAATGGTACGCCAATAGAGGCTGTTGCTTGGCCCGCAGGAATCTGCTTGTCAATCGACTCTACTGGTATGAAAAGATCCTGACAGGCATTGCTGGAACCGTAATCAGAACTATTCGAAAACCAAATCCTGTGGTCAACATTGGCACACGCCATATGACCGGTAAAGTAGACATTATCGAAAATAATAAGATAGATTGTAGGGTCATTGGTATGAAAGTTAATTGTTGTGGTAAGCGGCTTGGACTGCGGAAAATTCTTAAAGGTACAATCTTGGTCTATTGTTATCTGGGTGGGAGCAGGCAATCTGCTGCCGTCAATAACTCCGTAGTAGGGAGGATCACTGCAGAACTTTTCCGCACCCTGGGCAGGGTAAGCCATTCCCAGTAGCAGGATAAGAGCACCAATAAATACTGAAAGAAATGCGGTACAAA
>Ga0209742_10000066_pt1 | contig 58291 bp, 60 predicted proteins | sample DeeMarSeWOR38_10_FD_187462 | JGI IMG/M metagenome (GOLD analysis project Ga0209742, IMG submission 187462) | Marine sediment microbial communities from White Oak River estuary, North Carolina - WOR-3-8_10 (SPAdes) (version 2) | ecosystem: Environmental > Aquatic > Marine > Intertidal zone >...
CGGTCAGCGGTCAGCGGTCAGCGGTCAGCGGTCAGCGGTCAGCGGTCAGCGGTCAGCGGTCAGCGGTCAGCGGTCAGCGGTCAGCGAAAGGCTATCTTAGCAGATTGCAAATGACAACGGGATAACAAACCTTTTATTCCTGTTCCTTCTTTTTTTGCTGAATGCTTTTGGCTAATTGCTAATACCGTGCCGTGTTCTCTTCACTTTCAATCATTGCCGCAAAACCTTTCCTTCCACAATATGAAGGCACCCTGGTAATGATCCTGGCCGAAAATATCCGCTGCCGCCACCCAGAGATACTCACTCATCAAGTCCAAGCTTCTTCAGCTTACGCCATAACGATACGCGGTCAATTCCCAGGTACTTTGCCGCCTCGGTCTTGTTTTCCCCGACTTCTTTAAGGACCCACTGGATATAGGAACGCTCCATCTCCTCCAGTGAAGGATATTTGCCCTCCTTCTTTCTGAACGTTTGGAGAGCGGCTCCGCGCAGGTCGTCAGGGAGATGTATTTTTTCAATGGTCCGCCCCCGGGTCAGGGCAACTCCTCGCTCAACAATATTCTCCAGCTCCCTGACATTGCCCGGAAAATCATAAAGCATAAGGATCTGCATGGCTTCTTCGCTGATTTCTGAGACATCTTTCCCCATAAGCTTGCTGTATTTATTGAGGAAGTAAAGGGACAGGAGAGGAATGTCCTCTTTGCGTGCCGAAAGCGGCGGTATTTCAATGTTAATTACATTTATCCTGAAATAGAGATCCTGCCTGAAATCGCCGCGTTTTACCTCTGCCTGCAGGTCGCGGTTCGTGGCACAGACAAAGCGCACATCAACCTTGATGGGATGAACACCCCCCAAACGTATCAGTTCTTTTTCCTGGATTACCCGCAGCAGTTTGACCTGCATCGGCAGGGGCATTTCCGCAATTTCATCCAGAAACAGGGTGCCGCCGTCTGCCATCTCGACAAGACCCTTTTTCTCTGTTTCCGCTCCGGTAAAGGCCCCCTTTTCATGGCCGAAAAGTTCATTGGCAAGGAGTTCTTCAGTAAAGGCGCCACAGTTGAGAGTCAGCATAGGTCCATCCCTTCGGGGACTGTTATGGTGGATGAGGTTTGCAAATAGTTCCTTTCCTGTGCCTGATTCTCCTGTTATAACAACATTGGTGTCGGTTTCCGCCACCTGTTTCACCATGGCCAGAATATGCTTCATCAGGGGATTGGCGGTAATGATCTTTGGTTTTTCTTCAAATTGGTCCAGTTGCTTCCTGAGCTGGACATTTTCCTGCTTGAGCTTTTTTTTCTCCAGTGCCTCCCTGACAACCTTTCTGACCTCATCCAGCTTAAAAGGTTTGGCTATATAATGATAGGCGCCTGCCTTCATCGCATTAATGGCAGAATCCACGGTGGCATAGCCTGTTATCATGAGGACTTCCGTATCCGGATACAGTTCCCTTGATCTGGTAAGGATCTGCATACCGTCCACCTTTTCCATCTTGAGATCGGTCAGGATAAGATCAAATTCCTGCTCCTCGAGCAGGGTCAAGGCCCGGGGGCCGCTTTGGGTCCCTGTAACCTCATAACTTTCTTTTTTCAGTATATACACCAGGTTGTTGAGTGCTATTTTCTCGTCGTCAACAACCAGTATCTTGGGAGGCTCGTTCATATCCCTTCTCCTGCCTCAGCCTGCCTGTCAGGCAGCCAGAGGATAAAGGTTGTCCCCTGTCCCGGATTTGATTCTACCCGGATGGATCCGCCGTGCATCTCTATAATATCATGGACGATAAAAAGGCCGAGCCCTGAACCATGACCGACATCCTTGGTCGTAAAAAAGGGATCAAAAATTCTGTCGCGGATTTCGGCCGGGATACCCGGTCCATTGTCCTCGATCAATATCTCAATTTCACGCCTGCCTCTGTCTTTCCTTACAATTTCCCGGCACGATATCCAGATCTGGCCGTTTGGGCCTATTACATCAAGTCCATTTTTGATCAGGTTGATGAAGACCTGCTGCATGCGCTGCTTGTCAACCGTAATTTTCAGCTCGTCGGGAATATCGAGATTGACCTTTACATCACTGGCTATCTGCCCGCGCAGCAGGGTGATTGTCTTTTCCACCAAGACCTTCAAAGAGAGCTCCTGCCAGGAAAAATCGCTGATCCTGGAAAATTCCAGCAGGGTGCGGACAATATCCCTGGCCCGGTCCGACTGCTCCAGGACCTGCCCGATAAGCTCCTTTTTGAAATCCTCTTCCAGCTCATCGAGGTCCTCTGCAAGGATCTGGGCTGATGATGAAACATTTGACAGGGGATTATTCAGTTCATGGGCAACGCCAGCGAGAAGTGTTCCCAGGGAAGCGAGTTTTTCAGACTGCACCAGTTGGCGCTGGTGCCTTCTGAGCTCTCTTGTCATGCGGTTGAAGGCATTCAGAAGGGACCTTATCTCTTCATCCTTGACACTTGTCGGGGCAAGCATAAAATCCCCTCGGGATATTCTCTTGGTGTGATCTTCCAGAATCTTAAAGGATTTCACAATGTCCCGGCCCAGCAGTGTAGTAAATAGCACGCAGAGGAAAATAAAGAGGAGCACCGAGAAAAAAAGGATATATCCCGTGGTGCCAAGGAGCCTTTTAATTCTCCTCCGTTTATTTCTGGAACTCTGCTCAGCGATGTCTGTTAATTTTTTTCCTATTGTACGGATACTGCTCTCAATCTGCTGGCGATCCCTGGTCATGGAGGATGTTGTTGCCACTAATGCGAGCATTCCATGAAGTCGGGTGATGTTTTCCTGGTAATCATGCACGGAACGCCAGAGGTCATTGTAGGTATCCTCGCCCATGAGCGAAGCCAGTAATGTCGAGTTTTGCATGAGGTGCTTTCCAAGTTTATCCAGAAAAGCTGTGTTGTCCAGGTAATCCTCTTCCTTGCCATAGAGAAAGTAATTTTTTTCAAAGCGGCGCACCTCAAGAGTCATATTGAGAAAATCATCTATTATTTCAAGCGATTCCAGCTTGTTTCCCACTTCATGCACTATGCCATAGGTTAAGCCGGCAATAGCAACAATGCAGAGGAGCAAAACATAAAAACCGAGGGTTATTTTCTGGCGAATTCCTTTGGGAACCATAATGTCAGCACTACCTTTTGCTTAAATTTTTATGTGAGAGCCGCGCTAGATACAAAGTTCACAGTTCAACCAGATATCCATTATGCTCTGCGGCGGTTCACCGCTCACTAGAATACACCTGGGCGTTGCACATTGCAACATCATCTTCGGTTCTGCAACAAATATTTCAAATACTTGTTTTTATTTGTCTTTTTACGTGATTCGACATGGCGCGTTGCAATGTGCAACATCGTTGCCGACGCCCCAAACATCGCAAGCTATTGAAATATTTACATAAAATATATTCCACAATATGGCACGGAAAATGAATTGTAAAGGGTGCAAGCAGTAAGCTTTGTAATAACAACTTAAATGAAAATATAAATCAACGAGGAGAGCGTCATGAAAGAAAAATTATCATGGTTTGACAAAATGATGGCAGCAGTAACGTTTGCAGAAGCAAACGAGCATCATGCAGGAAAAGAATTTTTAACGGGAACCGGGCGCAGGGCAGAGAAGAAAGAGAAATGCAAGGAATGCGATGCGATTCTTACCCCTGACATGCATGGGGCTGAAGTACGCTAGAAACTATTTTTTGATGGAGTTGAATGTGTCGAGATTTAAGAATGTAAAGGAAAAATTTCAGAATGCCATGAGCGCTGCTGCCTTTGCCGAGGCAGGTGAGTTTGACACAGCGCGCCAGATAGCCGGGAAAAACAAGAATGCCCATAAAAAGATTTTGGTTGTTCTGGAAGGAGATGATCTGAGCTTACGGATATTGAACTATGCATCAGATCTTTGCAAAAGGCTTGGCGGGCAGCTTGAAATTCTTCACAAGCCGGGGGCGGGCCAGGTCGATATTACCAAGTCGGAAGTATGGCAGGAATATACCAAAACGGAGGGGCCGGTCGCCTGCACTTCACTGAATTACGCTGAAAGCCTGGACGACAAACTGACAGAATATGGAAAAACAAGACGTGATATCCTCTGTGTAGTTCTGAGAATCCATCTCATGGAGAAGGAGCCTGGCAAAAAGAGGGAGGAGAACGTTTGGTCTCCTGACTGGATCATGGAAAAATTGAACTGCCCGGTCATGGTCTACTCCTAAGAATTCCGGCTGAACAACCACGCATTTAAGAAGCAATTTTAAACTGCAGGGCCAGGGTCGTGCCCTGCAGCGTAAGGGGAATACTACATTAACAACCAATAAAATTAAGGAGAGGTTATGGACTCAAAACTGACAAAATTTGATTTGAACATGTCTGCCGTGGCTTTTGCAGAAGCAAATGAACATGAGACGGCAGCAGAACTGCTCAAAAAGGAGCGACATGAGCAGAAGGAGAAAAGCCCTGTGGCTAAGAAAAAGCCCTATGCCGGGATGGTTATTTTCGGGGCTCTCTCGCTTTCTGGTTATGTCGCCTTACTTGCCAACCAGAAATGGGTGAATGAAATCTTTACCATGGGTGGCTGGCATGCAGTCTATCCGGTTGTGACTGCGCTGATCTTTTCGTTTATCCACGGTGCTTTTGCCAGCAACCTGCTGACTGCTCTCGGTATCGAGGCAAAAAAATAAGAATAACTAATATTGAAAAAATTTTATCTCGCTAAGGAGCTAAAGAAATGAAGAAATTACTATATATCATACTGGGGGTTATTCTCATATTGCCTATGGTCTCATCCGCCTTTGCAGGTGGCCCTCCACCAAAGGATGTATTAAAAGGTATCTTCCTGAGTGTGGATGATACAGCCAGGACAGCAACCCTTAAGAAGTCCGGCACAGAAGAAACGATCGTGCTTTCCCTAGGAGCAGACATGCAGCCCAGCGACATTCGGGTCAATAAAAAGGTTATGGTGAGCCTGGACAAGCATGCCGGCGAAAATGTTATCAAGAGTGTTGACATCATGTTCATGGACATGAAAGTCTCAAAAATTGTCTCCCTGCTGATCATCGGTCTTATCGGCGGCCTTTTGAGCGGTTTTATCGGGTCCGGCGGCGCATTTGTGCTTACCCCGGCCATGATGTCCCTGGGGGTCCCCGGAGCAGTAGCAGTTGCCAGCAACATGTGCCACAAGTTTCCCAAAGCCATGGTCGGCGCCTACAAGCGCTATAAATATGGCCAGGCTGATATCAAACTTGGCCTGGTCATGGCTGCAACCGCCATCATCGGCGTACAGATCGGTATCAAGATCCAGAAATATATCCTCAACCATTTTGGTAATGCAGGCTCTAACCTGTATGTAAGTTTTGTCTTTATGATTGTCCTGGTGCTTGTTGGCGGCTATGTCCTTTATGATGCCTACAAACTTGCCAAGGGTGGGGAAGAAGGGAACAAGGTTTCCAGACTCGCCCTTCGCCTGCAGAATATCAACCTTCCGCCCATGATGTACTTCAAGGTGGCAAAGGTGAGAATTTCAGCCTGGATCACCATCCCGGTTGGCCTCTTTACCGGTATGCTGGCGGCAACAATTGCAGTTGGTGGTTTTATCGGCGTCCCCGGCATGATATACGTAGTAGGTGCCTCTGCCGTTGTTGCCTCGGCCACTGAACTGATTATTGCCTTTATAATGGGAGCATGGGGCTCTGTCCAGTGGGGCTTGAGCGGACTGATCGATATCCGTTTGACCCTTCTTATCCTAGCCGGTTCCCTCATCGGGGTGCAGCTCGGAGCCCTGGGCACCACCTATGTTAAAGATTATATGATCAAACTCGTTATGGCCTCCACCATGCTGATCGTAGCAGTCAGCCGCGGCGCAAAAATACCCGGTTACCTGGCCGACCTCAACCTGGTTCAGCCTATTGAGCCGCAACTTGCCCATGTTCTCGGCCAAATCAGTTTCTGGGCCCTGGTAACAGCACTTGCGTCAGCAGGGTTGATCATTACCGTTGCCATGGTTCGGGGAATGGCACAGGCCAAGCTGGAGGCTCGACGCGAGGAGATTATTTCCCATGGCTAAATACAGGAAAATCCTGGTGGCCTATGACGGTTCTGCATCGGCCAGGAACGGACTGGCCGTTGCAAGCCATCTAGCAAAGGAGGATAAAAGCTGGATCAAGGTGCTCACCGTATTGCCAGGCTACGAAGGGGACCTGGAACTTGTTGGGGTGTCGAACATTAAGGAAACAATAGAGGGACCTGGAAGAAAACTCCTGAAAGAGGCCCAGGAAATTGCCGACCACGAGGATGTACATATCCTGACCAACATGACCCAGGGAGAACCCTACGAAAAAATAGTTTATGTAGCTGATGATGAAAACTGCGATCTGATCGTCATGGGTCGGCGTGGGCAGCATCAACTGGAGAGAGAACTGGTAGGAAGTGTTACGGCAAGGGTTATCGGATATACCAGAAAAGACGTCCTTGTGGTGCCTGAAGGAACAAAGCTGACCCGCAAAAATATCCTCCTGGCAACGGACGGCTCTCCAAGCTGTGAGGCTGCGGTGGACAGGGCCATAGAACTTGCCAAGGAGAAATCCGCCGGTCTGACAGCAATTTCCGTGGTTTATTCCAACGATGAATATCTTGCCCTGGCCCCCGGCGTCGTGCAGGAGCTGGTTGGTAAAGCGAAAGAGAAACTTGCCATAATTGAACAGAAAAGCAAAGAAGCCGGGGTCGAGATCACTACCGTGGTCAAAGAAGGAGAGGCTTTCGAGGCCATAACCTCACTGGCAAAGGAAAACGATATTGATCTGATCGTGATGGGCTCCCATGGCCGCAAAGGTTTGCAGCGTCTGCTCATGGGCAGTGTAACCGAAAGGACCATAGGCTATGCTGCCTGCCCTGTACTTGTGATACATTGATTGTAGAAATTACTAAATAAAACCCGGGCCGCGTTATAATTTAAAGTTTTTTGAACGCCGTTATCCTTCCTCAACAGTGTTATTGGTATTAGATGCGGCCCTTTTTCGTCTCCCCTGCTTTTTCCCCATTTCAACATCTAAACAAGATTCAAGCTTATCGGGCAATGGTCTGATCCAAGGATAGTATCCAGAATGGCAGCATCTTTTATCCTCGCCTCACTGGCAGGATCCACGCAGAAATAGTCAATCCGCCAGCCTATATTCTTTGCCCGGGCATTAAAACGATAACTCCACCAGGTATAGTGTTCCGGCTCCTGGTTGAATTTCCGGAAGGTGTCAACATAACCTGCCCCGGTGAAGGTGTCCATCCATTGCCTTTCCGGCAGAGAATATCCGGGGTTTTTCTCATTCTGCTTTGGGTTGGCTAAATCAATTGGTTTATGGGCGACATTGAAATCGCCGCAGATGACGACCGTTTTCTTTTCTGCCAGCCTGTCGACGAAGTTGTGGATATCACGGTTAAAGACAAGTTTGTAGTCAAGCCTTACCAGTCCCGGCTGGGCATTCGGAAAATAGGCATTGACCAGGAAATAATTGACAAATTCCAGAGTAAGCACTCTACCTTCCTGGTCATGTTCGTCAATATTCATGCCGTAAAGAACATTTACCGGCTCTGTTTTCGTATAGGTACAGACCCCGGCATAACCTTTACGTTTAGCCGGGCACCAGTATGCTTTATATCCGTCTATATGCGTAAGACTCCTGGAAAGCTGCTCGGGCATTGCCTTTATTTCCTGCAAGCATACAGCATCAGCATCAAGTTCATGCATGATATCGACAAAGCCTTTTTTTTCAACGGCCCGCAAACCGTTCACATTCCACGAGATAAGTTTTTTTATGTTGTCTTCTTTCATTTTTTTCTTGGCTGAAGGCAGTTTTCTTGGGGTTGCTCCTATTTTGGGGCAATGTTTTTCTATGACACAGCGGTCGCAATGGGGCCGCACAGGCTTGCAGACAGCCTGCCCATAAGCCACCAGTATTGAGTTAATCCGGAGCCAGTATTTTTCCGGCAGTTTCTGCCGCAGGGCCATCTCGGTTTCCAGTGGGGTCTTCGTTTTCACATAGCCCCAGATGTTCATGATTCGGTGCACATGGGTGTCAACACAGATTGCCGGCTTGTTGAAGGCTACTGCTACTACCAGGTTTGCCGTTTTTCTGCCAACCCCAGGCAGCTTGATAAGTTCCTCCACACTATCCGGGATCACGCCGCTAAAACTGTCCAACGCAGCCGGAAGATCCCTTAGAAACCTGGCCTTGTTTTTATAAAACCCTACTGGATATATAAGTTTGGCAATGGTCTGTTCGTCAAGGCTGGTGAGGCTTTTGAGGTCGGGAGCCTTCCTGAAAAGTCTGGCTGCCGCCTTCGCGGTGGTCTCATCCTTGGTTCGGGCCGAGAGAATAGTGGCAACAAGTATACGAAAAGGGTCTCTTGTCTGTACCGCGATAAGGTCGACAATCGGCACATTATAACGCATCACCTCTTTTTCTAATAGAGGGACAGCCGCCTCAATGTCAAAGGTTTTTTTTGCAGGGGTTATCATTTACGCACCGTTATAAAACTGAACATCTTGCATCCGCACAATTATTGGGGCTGCTTGCACAGACTAAAAGACTGGCTCCGATATTTCAATGAAACAATCACTGGAGTCTGGGCCCAGACTTTCCAGCTCTATTTCGAACTATCTTTTCTTCTTTGCTTCTAAAATCTAGTTATCTTCCTTATGCAAAACTTAAAGGACTCTCTGCAAATTATAGTGGTTAAAATATAACATCTCACCCCTTTTGCTCGTTGCGTTTTGCAACATGTCCGTTGCGTTTTGCAAAAAAATATTCAGATTTTCTTGACAATGTGCACCGCATGGCATTATGAATACCCACTCATTTTTTTTAAAGTGGATACCCCTATTTATTCTTAAAAGTTTTGTAAATATAAAAAATGGCGAGGAGGAAGTGATGTCTAAAAGCATGTTGCAAAAAATTGGAGGAATTCATGCATTCCTCATTTGCGCCCTGGCTTTGAGTCCGGTTTGGGTGCTTGCCAGTGAGGTTGGAGCATCAGCTCCCGTGCCCCCTGCCAGCGATACCGCCTGGTGGGTCTGGCCTGTGGTTCTCCTGGTTGTAACCTTCTTTATGGGTATCGTAGCCGTGCTCGGCGGCGTCGGCGGCGGCGTTCTCTATGTCCCTATTATCAGTGGTTTTTTCCCGTTCCATCTTGATTTTGTCCGTGGCACCGGGCTGCTCGTGGCCCTTTCTGGAGCCCTGGCAGCAGGCCCGGGATTATTGAAAATGAACATGGCCAGCCTGCGGCTTGCCATCCCTGTTGCCCTCATTGCCTCCACCATGGCCATTGTCGGTGCCATGGTCGGCCTGGCCCTGCCGACAAACGTAGTGCAGATACTCCTTGGTGCAACCATTCTGGGCATCGTTGTTATTATGTTCACTGCCAAAAAATCAGCGATCCCGGAAGTCAAACAGGCCGATCCACTGTCCTCTGCTTTGCGCATCTGCGGTATTTACCATGAGGCCAGCAGCGGCCAGGATATCAACTGGTGTGTGCATCGTACCCCCCTGGGGCTGGCCACCTTTATCATTATCGGTTTCATGGCAGGCATGTTCGGACTGGGTGCCGGCTGGGCCAACGTTCCTGTGCTCAACCTCATGATGGGTGCGCCTCTGAAGATCTCGGTGGCCACCAGCAAGTTTCTCCTGTCCATCACTGACACATCGGCTGCCTGGATTTATTTGAATAAAGGTTGTGTCATCCCGATGATGGTCGTGCCCTCCCTGATCGGCATTATGCTGGGATCCTTTGTCGGCGTACGGATATTAAAGGTGGCAAAACCAACCTTTATCCGCTGGATGGTTATCGCGATACTCGCTTTTGCCGGTATCAAAGCCCTTACCAAAGGTCTTGGCATTGACCTTTTCTAGATATATAAGGAGGACACAATAATGGAAAAACTAACAGTCAAAATGTCGACGAAAGCCACCGAAGAGCAGCTGCTCTATGCAGCAATCCTTGAAAAGGGCATGCTCATCGGCCTGGTATTGATGTTTATTACCTTTGCCCTATATGTTTTTCGCATTTTGCCGGCCGCTGTTCCCCTGAGTGAGATTGCAGGTTACTGGAGCCAGCCGGTCCATGACTACCTTGTGACAATCAATACAAACTTTCTCCACTGGGATCACCTGCCCACCGGCTGGTCCTGGATGAAACTTATCGGCAAAGGCGACTTTTTAAACTTTATCCCGATTGCCATACTCTCCGGGGTGACTATCTTCTGCTACCTTGCCATTGTGCCCGGGCTCTTCAGGCGGGGTGACAAGGCATATGCAATCATGGCCATAGCCGAGGCCCTCATCCTGACCCTGGCAGCAAGCGGCCTCCTGGCCGTTGGCCACTAAGAGCAAATTCACAATGAGATCAAGCCCTGCCGGAAAATCCGGCAGGGCTTTTTTATTTGAAAAACTGCAGGATATAGTTTGCAGCTACTGAAAAAATAATAAGGCCCAGAACGGCCTGAATAATTTTTGCCGGTACATATTTCTGACAGGAAGCACCGAGGTACATACCAAGCAGACCACCTATGCCGAAGAGAATGCCAAGCAGCCAATCCGGCGGGGCAGTCTGCCCATTATAAAGGGGTACCAGGCTATATACTGCAACTCCCACCACCGAGGTAGCAAAGGTACCGAAAATAGCTGCCCCGGCGACGGTGTGCACAGGAATGTTTAAAAATGCCACGCAGAACGGAGCGATTATGGCACCGCCACCGATACCGTAAATACCGCCGATGACCCCGACTGCAAGAGCAAGTGCAACTATGGCAGATAGGCTGAACTCCACCCGTCGCGCCTGAAAGTCAAATCCCATCCTGGTGAAACTGCAGCGTACATTGCTGATTGTAAAATCGCCGGTTTGCCCTGCAGCCCCTTCCCCGTCTTTCTGCGCCATCTTCTGTATTACCCGAACACCGATGTACAAAAGAATTATGCCCACAAAGAGTTTGAATGATTTCGGCTCCGGCAGAAAACGCACCCTGACGTAGTAGCCGAAAAGAACTCCCGGCAGGGTGCCCAGGGAGATGGCCAGGGCTAGGGGCCAGACCATTCTGCCTTCCCGCATATACCGCAGTATGCCGCCCGGTGTACCGACAACGTTGTACAGAAGATTGGTAGCGCTTACCGAAGGTGTAGTGAATCCCAGGACACTCATCTGAAAGGGCAGGATCAGGAAGGCACCGGTGATGCCGGCCATTGAGGCAAAAAAGGAAATAACAAAAGCCACCAGGGGGGGAAGCAATAGTGACGTTTCAACGCCTGAGACCGGGAAGAGAACGCGAAAAAAATCCATCTTATATTCTAAAGATTTCTTGTATCCGTAAAAATACTTACAAAAAAATATTGTTTTTTCAGTACTTTTAATTACATTTGCGCTAGCATAGATCATTTTAGGTGTTGCTTAAAGCAAAATCATAATTGCAAAGCGCTTTAACCGGCCTGGCCTTTCATGCGATATATCTATACTTTTCTGATCATGATGGGGTTCTGGATTCTGCTCTCGGGCAAATTCGACCTGTTTCACCTGACCCTCGGTGTCCTTTCCAGCGCGCTGGTTTCGTTTCTTTCTGCCGATCTCTTTATGTACAATCCGCAAAGCCGCAGCCATCTCAAAACCGGCTTACGGTTTTTGCTGTATCTTCCCTGGCTTTTGTACCAGATATTGCTCTCCACGCTGCATGTAACCTTTCTGGCTCTGCATCCGAAAATGAAGGAGCTGATTGACCCTACCATCGTTACCTTTAAAACAAACCTGAAAACCGATATAGCCAAAGTTGCCCTGGCCAACTCCATTACCCTGACCCCGGGTACCATTACCATCAGGATTGAAGGTCAGGTGTTTTATGTGCATGCCATAAGCCGCAAAGCCGCAGCCGGACTGCCGGGTGAAATGGAAGATCGGCTGGCAAGGGTTTTTGAAAGGGACTGATATGGATTCTTTTTTTATCGGTATAGCCGTTGCCCTCTGTTTTCTGATGCTTCTGACATTACACCGGGCCCTCCATGGACCGACTGCCATTGACCGTATCATGGGGGTCAACGTCATCGGCACCAAGACCACTATCCTTTTGGTATTAATCGGCACCATCTACCACCGGGTGGACATGTTCGTGGATATAGCCCTGGCCTATGCCCTGCTTAATTTTCTCGTCACCATAGCTGCTTCACGCTACTTTCAACACCGCAAAAACCTTACCCCCCGGGGTTATGGTTTCAGGTACAGGTCGGAGGAAGAAAAATGACAATAGCGGTGATAGTGCTTACGCTCTCAGGCCTGGTTTTCTTTTTTGCCACAACTGTCGGGCTTCTGCGGTTTCCTGATTTTTATTCCAGAATGCATGCCGCAGGTAAAGGGGACACCCTGTCCTCGCTGTTACTGCTCTTGCCGCTGGCGCTTTATAACTTCCATGAAATGAACATCGCGAACCTGCTGGTTGCCTTGAAAATTCTCTTGATCGTTGTCTTTATCTTCATGGCAAGCCCCACGGCAACCCATGCTATAATAGATGCCGGTCATGAGGCTGGCATTAAACCCTGGAGTAAAAAGCCGGAGGAAGAAAGCCCATGATCTGGCAGCTTGATTTATGTGTACTGACACTCATCGTAATCTGCGCCTTTGCAACCATCATGGTCAAGGATCTGCTCAGTGCGGCTATTATATTCGGGGCCTACAGCTTCTTGATGTGTCTTCTCTGGACAGAGATGGGGGCGGTGGATGTCGCCTTTACCGAAGCCTCAGTCGGGGCAGGGGTTAGCACTGTTTTGTTCTTTGCAGCAGTTTACCAAACCAGCAGAAGGGTCGGGGCCCGTAAGTCTGGACGTACACTTTCCAAGGTTGTCGCTCTGATGGCAACATTGCTTACCGGCCTGGTTCTCCTGATTGCCGAGGCCGATTTTCCTGGTTTTGCCGATCCTTCATCCCCGGCAAGCCTCCACGTTTCACCCTATTACATAACCCAGACACTACATGACACAAATGTACCGAACATGGTTACTTCAGTCCTGGCAGATTACAGGGGCTTTGACACCATGTTTGAGACTGCGGTTATTTTCACGGCAGGCCTGGCCGTAATTGCCATCTTGAGACGTTTAAAAAAAGACACCCCTTTTGCTCCACCAGAACCATACATCATCTCTGAGGGGTATCCGGATACTATCATCCGGTTTGTTGCCAGGCAGCTCGTGCCCTTTATACAGCTCTTTGCCCTCTATGTGGTTGCACATGGCCACCATAGTCCGGGCGGCGGCTTTCAGGGCGGGGTCATTCTAGGCGCCAGCTTCATTCTGCTGGCTATCAGCTATGACTTCAAAGTAGTTTTGAGGATTATGAGCGAAAGGTGGAATGTCCTGCTGGGTAATCTCGGTGTACTTCTCTATGCGGGAATCGGTTTTCTGTGCCTTCTTTTGGGAGCAAACTTCCTCGATTATTCCATGCTCAGTAAAGTTCTGCCGGCAACAGACAAAATCATGGCGCGTTCCCACGGGATGCTGGGCATTGAGATAGGTGTAGCGATTGCGGTCATGGCCATCGTTGTTTCAATTTATTTCAATATTGTTTCCGGCGGCAAATACGACAAGGGCTTATAATGCTAGCGATCATTGCTGATTACAATTACTGGGTTTACATCCTGCTCATGATGATCGGTCTGTATGCCATGCTGGCCAAGAACAACCTGGTCAAAAAAGTCATCGGCATGTCCATTTTCCAGACAGCTATCATTGTGTTTTATGTCTCCATCGGCGCCAAGGAACATGCGACCATCCCGATCATAGCGCACGGCCCCGGCCATGGTGCTGTCGAAGCTGCCATTGATGTTGCACACTATGCCAATCCACTGCCCCATGTCCTGATGCTTACCGCCATTGTGGTGTCTGTCGGTACTCTTGGAGTTGCCCTGGCAATCTGCCTGGGAATTTACAGGCGATACAACTCACTCGAAGAAGATGAAATCCAGGAGCAGCTGCAATGAGTTTTATTGAACAGGCCCCGGCCCTTCTGGTCATCATACCGCTGCTAAGCGCTTTCCTGGTCAACATGGTTGGCCTGGTCAACCGGCAGTATTGTTTTCCTGCCGCCATATTGGGCATTCTCGGTTCCTTCACGGCCTCGGTCATAACCCTTATCCGGGTAATGGAAAACGGTATTATAAGTTATCGTCTCGGCGGCTGGCCCCCTCCATTCGGCATTGAATATGTGATTGACCACTTTAATGGATTGGTGCTGGTAACAGTCTCCTTTGTCAGTCTGCTGGCGGTTATCTTTTCCAAAGAAAGTGTCAAAAAAGAGCTTCCGGATAAGTTACCCCAGTTTTACACCTTATTTGTCCTGCTCGTTACCGGACTTTTAGGCATGACGGTTACCGGGGATGCCTTCAACCTTTATGTTCTTCTTGAAATTTCCGCGCTCACCGGCTATGCCCTCATTGCCATGGGTGACAACCGGGCCCTGGTTGCCAGTTTCAACTATGTTATCCTGGGGACAATCGGCGCCAGCTTCTATCTTCTCGGTGTCGGGCATCTCTATATCATGACCGGCTCCCTCAACATGGCAAACCTGCTCTCCATCCTCCCGGGTTTATACTCTTTAAATGTAATTTTTATTGCCCTGCTTCTCATCCTGGTAGGTATCTGGATCAAGATGGCCTTCTTCCCAATGCATGGTTGGCTGCCCAATGCTTACACCTATGCCCCTTCGGCTGCCGGCTGCTTGGTCGCGCCGCTGGTCACCAAGGTATCGGTCTATATCATGATCAGACTAATGCTGTCGGTTTTTTCACCGCTCTATGCCTATGGCATCATTGGCCTGTCAGAAACCATCGTCTGGATGGCAGTGATTGCCATAATCAGTGGTTCGATCCTGGCCCTGGCCCAGACCGACTTCAAGAAGATGCTGACCTATCTCATAGTGGCAGAGGTGGGCTACATGGTCGGTGGTGCCTGGCTGGCCAGCAGCGCTGGATTAACCGGAGCCATTCTGCACATAGTTAACGATGCCCTGATGACCCTCTGCCTCTTTCTTTTTGCCGGTATTGTCTTTTACAAAAGAGGCGGCCAGCAGCTTAAGGATCTTGCCGGGCTGTATAAGAAAATGCCGGTGACCATGGCTGCCTTTACCGTTGGCGCCCTGTCAATGATCGGTGTGCCGCCCACAGCAGGATTTTTCAGCAAGTGGTACCTCATACTTGGTGCTATTGATGCAGGCCGCTATCATTTCATGGCAGCCCTGCTGGTTTCCAGCCTGGTCAATGCCATCCTTTTTTTCAGGGTCATTGAAATCGCCTACTTTGAACCCAAGGTCTACCACCACGGCGGTGAAGCTGAAATGGTCGTCATTGACGAGGCGCCTTTGTCCATGCTGGTTCCGCTTATTTTTGTTGCCCTTTGTTTGATCGTTATCGGCCTTTACTCAGGAGATATTGTTACAAACATTATCGGGCATTCGGTGCCCAAAGGACTGTTATAAATTGAAGATTTTAAAAATTGAAAAGTGAACAATTATTACAAAACCCAAAAAACTACTTTTAACAGCTGACAGCTGATTGCTCTATTAACCTATGGGAACAATTACTTCCATAAAACCGCTTCTTGCCGTCCTCGTCTCACTGGTGGCGGTCATCCCCATCGTTGCTTCGGGAAGCAAGCCCAACCTAAGGGAAGCCTGGACCTTTCTGGCCGGTATTGTCAAGTTTGGCCTGGTGGTTTCCATGCTGCCTCTCGTTCTGAATGGCACCATCATAGAATATACCCTGATAGAAATTCTGCCCGGTCTGGCCATCCAGTTCCGGGTGGATCCAATGGGCATGCTCTTTGCGCTGGTCTCCTCCTCCTTGTGGATTGCTACTTCTGCTTACTCCATTGGCTATATGCGCGGCCTTTCCGAGCACAGCCAGACGCGTTATTTCTCTTTTTTCGCTGTGGCGCTCTCCGCTACCATCGGCGTGGCCTTCTCCGCCAACCTCTTTACCATGTATCTCTTTTACGAAATGCTTTCCCTGGCAACCTATCCCCTGGTTACCCATCATCAGGATCATGAGGCGCGGATTTCGGGACGGAAATACCTGTCCTATATCCTGGGAACCTCCATCGGCCTGGTGCTGCCTGCCATGCTCATCATCTACTCACTGACAGGAACCCTTGATTTTGCCAGTCAGGGGATTTTGCCGATTGGTCTTTCAAAGTCCACAGTAACTGTCTTGCTGCTTATGTGCGTCTTCGGCTTTGCCAAGGCGGGCATAATGCCTTTCCATGCCTGGCTGCCGGCTGCCATGGTGGCACCCACCCCGGTTTCAGCCCTGCTGCATGCCGTGGCTGTTGTAAAGGTCGGCGTGTTTTCCACATTCAGGGTGATCACCGGGATATTCGGCTCCAATCTGCTCTTGTCCATGCATCTTGGCACAGTACTATGCTATATTGCGGCCTTCACCATCCTGACAGCTTCACTCATCGCCCTTTCCCAGGACGGCCTGAAACGCAGGCTGGCTTTTTCCACTATTGGCCAGCTCTCCTATATAATTCTGGGCGCTGCCCTTTTATCTCCCAAAGGACAGATCGGCGGATTAGTCCACATTGCCATGCATGCATTCGGCAAGATCACCCTGTTCATGTGTGCCGGAGCTATTTTTGTGGCGACCGGCAAAAAATATATCAGCGAAATGGTAGGAATCGGTAAACGCATGCCGGTCACCATGATCGCTTTTTTTATCGGCAGTTTAAGTGTTATAGGCCTGCCTCCGACCGGCGGCTTTATCAGCAAGTGGTTTTTGGTCCTCGGCACACTGGAGGCAGACCAGGCTGTCATGCTTTTTGTGTTGCTGGGCAGTTCCCTGCTGAATGCCGCATATTTTCTGCCGGTGGTTTACAAAGCATTTTTCTGCACCCCGGAAGAATCAATGTTTGAAAACAGGGTTCAGGAAGCACCACTCTGGTGCGTGGTGCCCCTAATGGTAACAGCAGTTGGATCAATCGGGCTTTTTTTCTTTCCGCAGCCCTTTTTCAATCTGGCCAGTTTAGCTGTGCAGACCATTGTCGGAGGTTAGATTATGCAGGACAAAGAACTCATGGAACTGAAACATGACCCGGTGCCGGGATATCGGCCAGCTTTTTATGTGATATTTGGCCTCAGCTTGATTTACTTGGCAATTATTTTTCTCATGGCATCGCCGGCACCACATTAAATTATCACTGTGGAGCATAACAATGGGCACCGAAGACAAAGATAAAAAACATATGTTTGACAAACCCAGGAATGTGCAGCGGGTCCTGTACGGTCTTTTCGCCTCGCTGGTCCTGCTCTTGGCAATTGAACCGTTCATCCAAGGGCATCCCTATTTTGCCTGGGAGGAATGGTTCGGTTTTTATGCCATTTACGGCTTTGTCGCATGTGTACTCCTGGTCCTGGCAGCCAAATATGTTCTCCGGCCCTTTGTCAAGCGGGAAGAGGATTACTATGATTGAGTTCATTCCCCCGGCATTTATTTATATAATTGGCGCCCTGCTCGTCCCGCTGCTGAAGGGAAGAGTCAAGTCCGCATACATGCTGCTGCTGCCCGTAGTTAGCTTTTTCTTCCTGATCTCGGCCCAGGTCGGTACTACATGGGAATTGGTTTTTCTGGGATTTGACCTGGTGCCTTTTAAGGTAGACAGGCTTTCTTTGGTTTTCGGGTATATCTTTCACCTCATCTCACTCATCGGGATTATCTACACCCTCAGCTTCAAAAGTGATTTGGAGTATGTGGCAGGGCTGGTTTATGGGGGAAGCGCCCTTGGCGTGGTCTTTTCCGGTGATTTATTTACCTTCTTCATATTCTGGGAAATGTTGACGGTCAGTGCCCTGTGGCTGATCTGGGCCAAGCGGACTAAGGCCTCCCAAGCTGCAGGCTTCCGCTACCTGATGGTGCATGTGTTCGGCGGCCTTGTGCTGCTGGCCGGTATCATCATGTACATCAGCGAGCAAAAATCCATCAGCCTTGGTTTTATCGGCCTCCACAGTCCTGCAACTTACTTCATCTTCATCGGCATGGGAATCAATGCTGCCTGGCCCCTGCTGCACTCCTGGCTAACCGATGCCTATCCGGAGTCTACCGTGGGCGGCGCCGTATTTCTAAGTGCCTTCACGACAAAAACAGCAGTTTATGCCCTAGCCAGGACCTTTCCCGGCACAGAACCGCTTATCTGGATCGGCGCGGTCATGACTGCCTTCCCGATCTTTTACGCGGTCATTGAAAATGACCTGCGGAGGGTGCTTTCCTACAGCCTCATCAACCAGGTCGGTTTCATGATGGTGGGCATCGGCATCGGCACGGAACTTTCAATCAACGGCGCGGCAGCCCATGCTTTTGCACATATTCTCTACAAGTCACTGCTCTTCATGTCCATGGGAGCCGTGATCTACCGTACAGGCAAAATCAATGCCACGGATCTCGGCGGACTGTACAAGTCCATGCCATGGACTGCCCTATTCTGCTCCATCGGCGCTGCCTCAATTTCCGCCTTCCCCTTGACCAGCGGCTTTGTAAGTAAATCCATGGTGCTTGATGCTGCAGCTCATGGCCATATGAGCATCATCTGGCTGACCCTGCTTTTTGCCTCTGCCGGCGTCTTTCATCACTCAGGCATAAAAATCCCGTTTTTTGCCTTCTTTTCCCACGATGCCGGACACCGTGTCAAAGAAGCCCCGCCGAGCATGCTTATAGCCATGGGCATTGCCTCGTTTTTCTGTATATTTCTCGGCGTTTATCCCAAATTTCTCTACTCCTTGCTGCCGTATCCCGTTGATTTCGTACCCTATACAGCCCCGCATGTATTGTCACAGCTACAGCTGCTGATATTCTCGGCCCTTGCCTTTACACTGCTGCTGCTCTCCGGCATCTACCCGGCTGAAATACGGGCCATCAACCTTGATGCCGACTGGTTTTACCGCAAAGGAGGCCGCCTGTTCTATCAGACTGTGGACAAAGGTTTGAACGCTGTCAACAGGGCTGCTGAACAGATATTTGTAGGGAAGTTTCTTGTTGGCCTCACAAGGGTTATAAGAGCGTTACCAGCTAAACTGCTCGCGAAGATATGTTGGCCTTTCTGGCAAACTGCATTCGACGCTCCAGACAAAAAAACTATCTCTGAGAATCTTCTGAAAAGGGCGCAATCCGGTTTTTATCCCATAAGCATCATGGGGCTTTTTGTAGCCATTTATTTCGGTTTGCTTTTCCTGCTTTAACCAAGCACGAACTTTGTAATTTACAAGTTGAGCAAACAAAAGAATATTACTTCACCGGATCGGTTGTTTGATTTCAACAATATATAAATTACTCTACAATCACATTTTTGTGTTAACGCTTTACAGCCCGATGCATTATCCGGGATTATTGTTCGATCGGCTCTTCATACTTGCGCCAGGAGTCGTCTGGATCAAAGATTGTCATGGCTACAGCAACTGTTTCCGTGTTTTCACCCAGGTCTTTTTCATAGATGACACCCTCCTGGTTAACGATGAAGGTCATAATGCCTGAAGTCCCGTACTTCGCAGGATAGGCTACCAGTGCGAAGCCGAGGATCATTTTGCCATCCACCACATAGTCAAAGGCGCCACCAGTGGCATGCTCGCCCTGCCCCTTGAGGATTTTAAAATAATAGCCGTGAAAGGCTTCGGGTGGCGGCTGATCCAGTCTACCCTCATACCCCTCCTCGACTGCACTTGCAATCAGTGGCCCAAAAGGGCTTTCCTCTTCACCTTCCCCTGCCTTCCAATAGAGTCCATCCCTTTTGCCCTCGCTGCTGGCTAACGTCTGGGCAAATTCAGAAGTGTACCCGTTGTTTTTTATGCAGGCATACTCACGCTGAGCATCGGTAAAGGCATGCATCACCTCGATGGTATGCAGCTCATTTCTGCCGACCCGACGGTTGAGAATTTCTTCCATACCGGCCTGGGTGTCAAAAATCCAGGTTTTTCCATGCTGAACGATGGGTATGGGGAAAGGATATTCCTTGTTGCCCACGAGGAGCACGGTGAGGCCTTCTTCCTTCTGAAGCCTATGTTTTTCCTCATAGGCCTTCAAAAAACGCGCTCTGCCGTTTTTATCCGCTACATCGTCGCCGGACGAGGTGAGGTCCTCCGAGCCTGGGCCTAAGATGGCGAGCAGCTCGGCATCGTTTTCATCCTGGACTGCAGCGGCCAGGGCATCGACAGCCTGCTGCGGTGATGCGAAACTTTTCTGCCCTGCGGGCACACTGTCTCTACTGGAGGAGCAACCAAGTGCGGCAATCGCGATGAGTATTGCCATTGCACTGGAGAACAACTGCAACATCCGGTATTTATATATTTTTCGTAGCATAGCCTTCGTTCCTCTCTGTATGCATTAAATCCTTGCTTGCTTCTGCAACTCACCGCTATCGCGGACCCTGTCGTTGCGATCTACCTCCCCTATCGTCACCGCCTGATGATCGGCCACTGCCACGGGAGTCATGGCTCAGGCCTTGCCGGCTGCTCCGCCCGCGCTCACTTGACTGCAATTCTCTCCTGCCATCATCGACCCGGTTGAAGACATTGTCAGGACTCCTCTGCTGCTGTTCGCGTCCACCCCGTTCCTGCGTCCGGCTTTCCTGGACGGCCCGCTGTTGTATCTGCTGGACGGACCTGGTGCGTCCACTTTCCTGTCTGTCAGGTTCGATTCTTGCCCGCTCCTGCTGGACGGACCTGGTTCGTTCACGGTCTTGTCTGGCAGGTTCGATTTTTGCCCGCTCTCGCTGGACGGACCTGGTACGTTCACGTTCCTGCCTGTCAGGTTCGATTCTTGCCCGCTCCTGCTGGACGGACCTGGTACGTTCACGGTCCTGTCTGTCGAGATCAAGACTTTTCTGTTCCCGTTTATCTCGGTCGAATTGTGTTCGAGCATCCCCGCGCGCATCCCGTTCTATTCTGGTCCGGCCATCTGTGCGTCGGCTCCGATCTCTCTGTTCAGGAAAACCACGGGTGTCATGCCTGTACTCCCTGGTGCGATATGGGTACTGGCCGTATCTCACGGCAGTAGACTTATCACGGTAGGCGACACCACGTCGGTGCCGGGGTACGTGCACCCAGGGGCCGGGTTTTGCTATCCACCTGTCATGTCGGACATAGCGTGGACGCCTGTGCACATCAATATGAATATAGTGGCGGTGCCAATCGAAATAGCTCCAGGTGCCGTAGGAAAACCCAAAGTAAAAAGCTGGCCAGTATGATATGCCAATCCCGATGCTTACCCCTGGAGGCCACCAGTAATAAGGCGGGTAGGATGGATACCACCACGGGCCATAGATATAATAGGGATCATAGTACGGCACATAGACTACCCTGGGGTTTGCCGGCTCGATAATGATCGTCTCCTTTTCAACAATGACCTTCTGTTCCTTGGTGGTGGTAAGGTTGCCCTGGGCATAAGCCTTGGACCGCAGTTCCTGAATCATGTCCATGACCTCGTCCTCTTGTGCAAGAAAGGCATTGCCAATGTTGGTGGTCTCAGCTATCCGATCGCTCATCAAGGACAGAATTGAAGGGAAGTGGCACATCGCCCTGACGCTGGGGTCCCAATCCTTGGCGAGGAGGGCATCGTCAAGGGTTTCGTCCTTCAACTCGGGATTCTTCTTGACCCAGCGGTCGGCCTCGATCACTTCAATGGGATAGGTTGACGCCATCAGGACCTGGGACAGAAGCGTATCGGGATAAAGGGCGATGGGTGCCAGCATCTGGGCAAGTTCTTCACGACTGTATTTCCCGGACGGTTCCGGATCGCTACTGTCCTGGGCTTGAGCCTGTTGTGGCGCTAAAGCAAGCAAAACCCCAAGGAAAGATATAATGATCACTTCGAAGGCCTGATGGATGATGGTGGCAGACTTCATGATTACCTCCTGAGAAACCGTGATGGGCAGGATGGATTTTTGCCTGATTGGGCAGTGACATAAAAGCAGGTAACTTGTGTTATGCATCACATCTTCTCATGCTACGGAAACATATTTATCTGAGTAACGCCTATCGCATTTTGCCCCTGCCTTAAGGCAGGTTATGTGGGAACATATTAAAAATTTAAGTCCGAAAAGGCAGAGGGGCAAGAAATTAATGCGCCAATAATGTGGTGACTGTCAGCGTGGCAATAATTCAAAATGAATCTGCCCAGAATATATTTTATTAGATCACCCTCGCCGAGATTAGCATGTCATTGATTATCTTAGCTGCGCCAATAGGATCGGACAAAAAGTCTTTCCGACATCGGCCGACATGACAATACGGCGACAATTATACTCTTAAGGACATTATTTTGCCTCTTCAAGAAACTTGTCTTCCTGCCACTTCCCCTCATATTTCTCACCACTTGAAGTTGTCAGGATGCCAAACCCGTGTTTCTTGTCTTCCTGCCAGTTTCCCTCGTAAACCTCTCCATCGGCAAAGGTTATTTTCCCATATCCATCTCTTTTGCCATTCTTGAAATCCCCCTCATACTTGCCATCGGGAAAAGTCATGGTTCCCCTGCCGTGATATTTAAAATCTTTCCACTCGCCTTCATACGTTGAACCATCCGAAAAAATGTACTTACCTTTGCCGTTGCCCATGCCGTCGGCAAACTCACCGACATACTTTTCCCCATTGGCAAGGGTCAGCGTCCCATTGCCTTCTGCCTTGCCCTTGCTGAATCCTCCAACATACTTTCTGCCGTCCGGAAAGGTCTGGGTCCCTATACCATCATAAAGACTGTTCCTGAACTCACCTTCGTACCTTTCGCCGGTGGGATATGTATGAATCCCCAAGCCGCTGGGTTCACCTTTGTCAAATGCACCGGTATAAACCTCACCATTCGAGAAGGTATAAACCCCCTGTCCCTGTTTGACGCCATTCCTAAATTCACCTGCATACTTCTCACCATTCGGCGCGACCAGTGTTCCCTGGCCGTTTTGTTCATCATTGGCCCATCCCCCTTCATAACGGCTGCCGTCTTCTGAAGTCAGGCTGCCATATCCATGCCTCCTGCCTTCTTTGAACTCTCCGGAATATTCATCTCCGCCTTCGTATTGCATTCTTCCTTTGCCGGCAACACAGTCCCCCTCGATACACTTTTTTTCTGCACCCAGAAGCAGAACAGGAAAGAGGAATAAAAGGAAAACAAGTATGCAGGATAATTTTTTCTTCATGGAATCCTCTCAATCAAATTTGAAAAAATTTCTCGGTTTTTGAATGATCTTCCATACGGATTCTTTTCTGAACTCCAGTAATTTCAACCTATTTCAGGGTATCAGAACTGAGAGCGACCCGCCAGATAAAAATCTTCCTTGTGTTCAGCACTGGCTAAAGAGTAAAAATAGATTATAATTATATTATGAGTAAATAATTTTCATGAAAAACAAAATACAAGGAGGAATGTGCATGGAGTAAAAGCCCAGAGATATCTTTGTTAAAAAGTCGGCAATGGTCATGAAAAACCCATAATTTGGCTATAAGGAGTAGCACCATGGCAAGACAACTTTCTTTTTCCAAGTACGAGCAAGAGCTGCGGCCGGAATTGCGCCAGAATCTGAACATTGCAGAATCGACAGAGGATGTGAAAAAATTCTTTGTTTATACCATTCAGAAGCTTTTTGGCAGAGTGCTGGAGGGGAAAGAGGCTTTTACCTACGAAGACATAAGGCTTGACCCCCAGGAACAGAGCGGCTTTATCATAAGCGATAAACTCCTTGGGGACCCTGCGTTTGCAGCGGTTTGGCGAAGTTCTGATCTTCCTAACATTGTAAAAAGAATTGCGGATTCAGCCGGCAAGCGCCATAAGCACTTACTGAAAAACCCCGCAAAGACCGAGGCTAAGATCTGTCAAGCCCCTTAACAGCATAATTAATTGTAGATAATTGCACCAAAAAGGATGCGCACCAGGGTGACGCATCCTTTTTTTTGCATAAACCAACAAATTCCTTATTAACTACTGTAATTTTTCTTTTCTTGATGCTCACATTGATATGTGAAATATGGTAAGAACAGATTTGCCGCAGACGAAGATTTCAATTTAATCAGCAGAATTTCTATAAATAATTAGGATAAGCTTGCACGATAAAACAGGTTAACAAATGATTCACAACCAGCGCCGGTCCATGCTCTGCCCCAATTGTCGCAGGCTCATCAGTGGCGATGACTCTGTCTGCCCTTACTGCGGCCTCAAAAACCCCACTTCATCATGGCAGCGCCTTATAGGCAGGGGGCTGCATGACGGGGACCAGTTGCTTAAAATCCTCATCGGCGTCAATATTGTAATGTTTGTTCTTTCGTTACTGCTGAGTGCCCGCTCAACAAGTCTTTCATTTAACCCTTTATCCTTTCTGTCACCGGACAGCCGCAGTCTTCTTTTGCTTGGCGCTTCCGGCTATATTCCCATAGACCGGCTGCACCGCTGGTGGTCACTGGTCTCAGCCAATTATCTCCATGGCTCCATTCTACACATTTTTTTCAATATGTTCGCCCTCAGGCAGTTAGGCCCGCTGGTGCTCCAGGAATATGGCAATTACCGCATGTTTATAATTTATACTCTCAGCGGAGTCTTCGGCTTCTTTGTTTCCTACCTTGCCAAAGTCACCTTTACCATTGGCGCGTCTGCGGCTGTCTGTGGACTTATCGGTGCGGCTTTGTATTTCGGCAAGAGCAGGGGAGGAATATACGGGCAGACCATTTATCGCCAGATAGGCGGCTGGGCCATCGGTATCTTCATGTTCGGCTTCCTGGTTCCGGCAATAAACAACTGGGCCCACGGCGGAGGCATGCTTGCAGGCGTGGCACTTGGTTTACTGTTGGGCTACCAGGAGCGGAGGCGTGAAACGCACAGCCACAAAATTGCAGCAATCTGCTGCGTGCTCATTACAGGCCTTGTTCTTCTCTGGGCTATCTTCAGCAGCATTTTCCTGTTAATAACCTGAATATCTTGCAAAAAACAAATTACAGGTCTTCTGGAATAAAGGAGACAGCCCCGTCGATTGCTTCCGCGTTGCAGAATATCGTGGCCAGCCGGTCAACACCAAGGGCAATGCCTGCTGATTCAGGCATATCGGTGAGTGCTGCCAGGAACTTTTCCGGCATTTTCCCAGCCGGACGTCCCTGGCGCCTGATATGGTCACGCTCCGCCTCAAATCTCCGGCGTTGTTCACGGGCATCGGTTAACTCGGAAAACCCGTTGGCAAGCTCCAGTCCAGCTATATAAATTTCAAACCGTTCAGCCAGGGAGGGATTTTCTTTCTTGCCCCGGGCAAGAGCACCCAGCTCAACAGGATAATCATGGAGAAACACGGGGTTTTTTATACCCAGCTGCGGCTCGATATATCTGCAGAGTAGTTCATCAAAAGAGTTCTGCTCAAGGGCCTGTCTCATTGAAACAGGTGCATATTGCATAAAAGCATCAGAAACCGAAAGCCGCTCCCACGGCTTATCCAGGTTAATATTGTTCCCTTTGTAGGAAACCGAACCTCTGTGCCCTGATGCCCGGGCAACCTCAATAAAAAGGTCCTCACATTCATCCATGAGAGAAATATAATCACAACCGGCCCGGTACCATTCCAGCATGGTAAATTCAGGCAGGTGCCTGTCGCCGCGCTCTTTGCTGCGAAAGCACTTGCACAGCTGGAAAATTTTCCGGCACCCTGCTTCGGCCAGCAACCGCTTCATGCAGATCTCCGGAGAGGTCTGCAGGAAATGATCGCCTGAAACAAGCGGTTCGTTATGGGCTTCAGGTATCAGGACGGGCAGCCTGAGAGGAGTATCAACCTCAAGATAGTCCCTGTCAATAAAGAATTGGCGAATGGCCTGGATGAGTACAGCCCGCTTCCGCAGGCCGGATTCATTTAACATACATAGATAGTTGCAACCCTTAACAATTAACAAACCTCCTTTAAGGGGAGGCTTAAGGGTGACCAGAAAAAAGATTAGCAGAAAAAATAACAATGAGACATGTTTTCTGTTCTTACCGTTCCATGCAGCCGCAAAATGCAGCAAAAAGCAGAAATAATAGCCTTACTCCTTGACCCTGGTCATGTAATAACCTGTCCGGGTATCTATCTGGATCTTGTCGCCCTCTTCAATAAACGGGGGAACCTGAAGCACATAGCCTGTTTCCACTGTGACAGGTTTCGAGTCACTGCCGGAGGTGTCCCCCTTGGCCCATGGATCGGCCTTTGTTACTGTCAGGTTCACAAAATTCGGCAGGGTGACACCAATGGGCCTGTCATTAAACAGGAGGACCTGCACCTCCATATTGTCGATGAGAAAGTTAACATCATTGCCCATCTGCTCCTTAGAGATAACAATCTGTTCATAGTTCTTTGTGTCCATGAAATGAAATTCGTCTCCCTGGGAGTAAAGATACTGCATGGTCCTTTCTTCAAGTGGTGCTTTTTCAAACTTATCGTTGGACCTGAAAGTTCGGTCAAACTGGTTGCCGGTTACCATGTTTCTGAGCCTGGTCCTGTAAAGGGCCTGGCCCTTGCCTGGCTTGGAAAACTGGAAATCAACAACAATATAGGGCTCGCCATCTATCTGAATTTTCAGCCCTTTCCGTAAATCTGATGCACTGTACATATTTTTTTGCTCCTGAAAATTTATAACTGGGTTCCCAAAATCAATTTTATATTCTTAAATAGGCGGCCTACTATACGTTTTTGCGTACTTTTATGCAACTACAAGATTATGTTCCGGGCCCGGTAACAACCGGATGCTGCACAGCCGTCAAAATGACCTTTTGATTTTTTCGTGCATCTGGAATAAATCATCTGTGTATTCCTGCTATATTGAACTGGGTAAAGGTGGAATACGGTGCAGACAGATGACCCTGAGACGAAAAATTGCAGAAACAGGAGGAAATATGGGCAACAGATACTTCACAGGATTAGTCCTGCTGGTAATTTTACTCTTTGCCAGCCTTACCATGGCGGCTCCTCTTGAAAAGGTCAGCACATTGGCTGATCAGAAGGAGGTCTCGGTGACGATATACAACGAAAACCTGGCCCTTGTAAAGGACAAGCGCTCGCTTGTCTTGCCAGAGGGGGAAAGCACCCTTGCGTTCCGTGAAGTCAGCGCCATGATGCGCCCGGAGACCGCCCTCCTGCAAAATAGTTCCCATCAGCAGGACCTGGTGGTTATTGAGCAGAACTTTGATTTTGACCTGCTTACCCCTCAGAAACTTCTCGAGAAATATGTGGGCAGAACCATCGGGATCATCAAAACCCACCCAACCACTGGAGAGGAAACAGAGCAAAGGGCCACGGTGCTCAGCTCCAACAATGGTGTCGTGCTCAGGGTAGGGGACAGGATTGAAACAGGGATGTCCGGCGGACGCCTGATATTTCCTGATGTTCCTGAAAACCTGCGCGACAAACCAACGCTTGTCATGCAGCTGGTCAGTAAAACAGCTTCGCCCCAGGATTTGGAACTAAGTTATCTCACCAGCGGCCTGGCCTGGCAGGCTGATTATGTTGCCGAGCTGGTCAGCGATGAAAGCAGGCTCAATCTCCTTGGCTGGGTAACTCTTACCAATACCAGCGGTACTTCTTATAACAACACCAGCTTACAGCTTGTTGCCGGCGATGTGCAACAGGTACAGCCTGTTTTTGACAAAAGATTCCGTGAACAGGCCCTTGATATTGCCTATGCGCCCGAAGCACCAGGTATGGCCCAGGAGTCCCTCTTTGAATATCACCTTTATACCCTGAAGAGGCCTACCAATATCCTTGAGAACCAGACGAAACAGGTGACCATGCTGCAGGCAGATAACATCTCCAGCAGCAAGGAGTATCTTCTCAGGGGGCAGGATTATTATTACCGCAACCGATCCGGGGACCTGGGCAGCAAGATCAAGGTAGCTGTTTACCTGTCCTTTGAAAACAAAAAGTCCGAAAACCTTGGCCAGCCATTGCCAAAAGGCATAGTGCGAGTCTACAAGCAGGACAGCAAGGGGTCTGTACAGTTTGTAGGTGAAGACCGCATTGATCATACCCCTGAAAACGAGACCGTCAGGCTAAGACTTGGTAACGCCTTTGACATTACTGCGGACCGGAAGCAGACAGACTTTAAAAAACTGGCCGGATTCAGCCAATACAACTATGTTTTTGAGAGCGCCTATCGCATTGAACTTAAAAACGGTAAGGATTCTGATGTAGCGGTCAGAGTTGTTGAGCCTATGCCGGGTGACTGGGAGATTCTGTCTGAAAATCATAAGCATCAAAAGATAAGTGCATCTGAGGCGGAATGGCTCGTCACGGTCCCAGCCAAAGGGTCAGCGGAACTCCTTTACAGGGTCAAGGTAAAATTTTAATTCGTGATTAGTAATGAAATATTATGTGGTTCTTAAGTATTTTAAAATCACCTTCTACCCTATCTATGACAACGCATTGTCCTGAAAACATATAATTACTTTACTTGTCATGATCAGCATTGGCGTTCTTTCCGACACCCATCTCATCGCCCCTGACAACTGGTTCCGGGAAAAGGCAAGGCTGTGCTTTGCCGAGGCAGATATGATTTTCCATGCGGGCGATTTGACAAGTTTATCTGTTCTCGATGTTTTTGCTGGAAAAACTGTCCATGCTGTACATGGCAACATGTGCAGCCCCCAAACCAGAACAATGCTGCCAACAAGCAAGATTGTCGAGGTGGACAGGTTCCGCATTGCCCTGGTTCATGGCGCCGGTTTCATGCATAATATTGAAGATAAACTGTTCAATACTTTTGCGCCCATTGACTGCATAGTTTATGGCCACACACATAAGCCTGTCTGCCGCCTTTATGGGCCCACTCTCATGGTAAACCCAGGCAGCTTCTCTGCAACAGGACCATATGGCGCATCCGGGACCTATGCTATTATTACGGTGGACCATAAGGGCATGGAAGGCAAAATTTTCTCTGTGGGGGGAGCACCATGAAAAACCTCTGGGTACCTTGGCGAATGAGTTATATCCAGGAGGGAAAAACCTCGGAAGATGAATGTATTTTCGAGTCCGGTAAAGGAAAGAAATATAAAAAGAAAGGACTTCTCCTGTACCGTGATGCATTGGTCGTTGTTCTCTTGAACCGCTTCCCATATGCCAACGGCCATCTTCTGGTGGCGCCCGTCCGTCATGTTGGTGATATAAGCGACCTGTTGCCAGAAGAAGCCTCTGCCCTATTTGACATGCTCCGGGAGTCTATTGCAATTTTACGGAAGCATAAAACTCCAGATGGCTTTAATGTTGGCCTCAATCTTGGTACAGTTGCCGGAGCCGGCCACCCGGATCACCTGCATTTCCATGTCGTTCCCCGCTGGGAAGGGGACCACAACTTCATGACGGTTCTGGCCGAGGTGCGAACGATCCCGGAGCATATTGAAAACACTTTCGATCTCCTTTTGCCCGATTTTCAGGAGTTAATACTCAACAGGACAGAAGGGACGTTTAAATAGAATTATGAAAATATTGTTGCCATTTCAGACAGCGGAGCCGCGCAGTAAAGAGCGCTAAAACGATTCGGCCGAGTACCCCTTAAAGGAGTATGACTTCCCGAAGCGTCAGCTCTTTGCGAACCGCAACCCTCCAAGGGGTATAAACTTCGGGAAGTTCGACGTAGTCGAATCAAGTGATTGACTGCCGGTTTTGTCAGCATACGATACTCCTGACGGTTTGGGGGGTTAGATTTCTGCTAAATTTTTTCTTAAGACATTGTTTAAGGTGCTGTCCAATTTGATTCGTTTTGGGGCAAGTAGAAATGAGTGGCAAAAAAATATTAAACCCTGCGCTAGTCCGATAGTTTACAGGAAAAATTAATAGGAAGTTATGACAGCAACTCCCAAGATAACCCCCATGCTTCAGCAGTTTATGGAGATCAAGGCCCTGCATGAGGATGCCATTCTTTTTTACAGGATGGGCGACTTTTACGAGATGTTTTTTGATGATGCCGTGGTTGCAGCAAAAATCCTTGGCATAACATTGACTTCCCGCAGCAGCAAAAATGATGAGAATAAAATCCCCATGTGCGGTGTGCCCTATCATGCGGTCTCTTCCTACCTGGCCAAACTGGTTAAAGCAGGACACCGAGTGGCCATCTGCGAGCAGGTTGAAGATCCCCGCCAGGTACAAGCCGGCAAGATCGTCAAACGGGAAGTCGTAAGAGTTGTCACCCCAGGGGTAACCACTGAGGAACAACTCCTTGACGATAAAAGCAACCGTTACCTTTCATCACTTTCTCTTATTCCAGGCAAAGGCGGCACAATCTATGGCACCGGCTACCTTGACATATCCACCGGGGAGTTCCTGGTAAGCGAACACCATGACCTCGATGGGCTGCTTGATGAAATTGCCCGCATGTCCCCGGCGGAACTGCTTGTTGAAGAGTCAGCTGAGGATGAGACCCGGGGTGCTGTTACATCGATAGCCGGACTTCTCCCAAACCTTTGTCTGACCCGGCGACCGGAACACACTTTTCATCCGGAAACGGCCCGGGAAAGTCTGCTTGAACATTTTCAAACATTGAACCTGGCAGGATTCGGTTGCGAACATATGACCGCGGGCATATCTGCTGCCGGAGCTCTGCTGCAGTATATTTTGGAAACGCAAAAAAGAGCCTGTTCGCATATTGAAAAAATTATCCCGGTTATCCTTGAAGATGTTCTAATCGTCGATGAGCCTTCACGGCGCAATCTCGAACTGGTGCAGACAATAGTTGGGTCCAGCAGGAAGGGTTCCCTGCTAGACACACTTGACTACACCTCAACCCCCATGGGTGCGCGCCTCCTGAAGCGCCGGCTGCTCTTCCCCTTGCGGGACGTGAATCGTGTCAATGCCCGGCTGCATGCAGTGGAACTGCTATTTGAGGACAACCGCCTACGTGAAAGACTGCGTGAATTATTAGCCGATGTGTATGATCTCGAACGGCTGAACAGCAGGGTTGTTCTCGGCAATGCCAATCCCAGGGATCTCCTGGCCATCCGCAACTCCCTGGTCCAGCTTCCCCCCATAAAGAATCTTTGCAGCGAAAAACCTGAAGGGATTTTGCACCGGATCGGTTCAGAATTGGACGAACTGCCGGAAATATTATCCCTGCTTGAAAGCAGCATTAGGGCTGATGCGCCGATAAGCCTGCGCGAAGGGAAAATTATCATGGATGGCTTTCATGCCGAACTGGATGAGCTGATGGCAATCCTGAGGGATGGCAAGGGGATGATCCTGGCCCTTGAGGCCAAGGAGCGTGAACGCACTGGCATCGCGAACCTTAAAATCGGGTTCAACAAGGTGTTTGGTTATTACCTCGAGGTAAGCCGCGGTCAATTGGCCAATGTTCCAGACTATTTTATCCGGAAGCAGACTCTGGTAAATGCAGAGCGCTTTATAACCCCTGAACTGAAAGAATTCGAAAACAAGGTCCTGGGGGCTGATGAAAAGAGGCTTGAACTGGAATATCAGATTTTCACTGATATCAGAAACCGGGTTGCTTCCCAGAGTCGTGTTTTGCTGGAAACAGCAGCCCATTTGGCCCGCCTTGACTATTTTACCTCACTGGCTGAAGCTGCGCGGCGCCATCGCTATGCAAAACCCGCTGTTAATGACAGCGAAGAAATAACAATCATTGAAGGCAGGCATCCGGTTATTGAACGGACACTGCCAGCCGGCAGATTTGTGCCAAACGACATTCACCTGGACCAGGAAAACGAGGAGGTCCTGATCATCACCGGTCCCAACATGGCCGGCAAGTCAACTGTCCTGCGCCAGGCCGCCTTAATTGTGCTCATGGCCCAGATGGGAAGTTTTGTGCCTGCTGAAAAGGCTGACATCGGGGTAGTTGACCGTATTTTTACCCGTGTTGGCGCAATGGACGATTTGCGCCGCGGGCAGTCAACCTTCATGGTGGAGATGAATGAAACCGCAAACATTTTAAATAATGCCACGGAAAAAAGCCTGGTCATTCTTGATGAGATAGGAAGGGGCACCAGCACCTTTGATGGCCTTGCCATTGCCTGGGCAGTTGCCGAAGACCTGGTGAACAAAAATAACAAAGGCGTTAAAACCCTTTTTGCAACCCACTACCATGAACTTACAGAGCTTGCCATGACCAGAAACAGGGTTAAGAATTTCAATATCGGGGTCCGGGAATGGAATGATTCCATTATTTTCCTGCACAAACTGATGCGAGGTGGCACAAATCGCAGTTACGGCATCCAGGTTGCGGCGCTGGCAGGAGTCCCCCCCAGAGTGGTGGAAAGGGCCCATGAGATTCTTAAGAACATCGAAAAAGGCGAATTCGACCACATGGGCAAACCTAAGATTGCAGTAAGTACGAGGACGCAGAATAATAACCGTGCGGCTGCCATAGCAAAACACCCCAGCCAGCTCAGCCTTTTTGCCCGGGGGGCCGATCCGGTCCATGAAAAACTGGATTCCATTAAACCAGATGCCTTGTCGCCTATTGAAGCGCTGAACCTGCTCTATGAACTTAAAAAGCTCTCAGAGGAGTAAACCAAGACCCAGGCCACCACACGGTCAAGGCGTATTGACAGTCCCGAACTGAAATGGTACATACCATAAGCGCAACCAAGGAGGGATGGCCGAGTGGTTTAAGGCGGCGGTCTTGAAAACCGTTGAACGAAAGTTCCGTGGGTTCGAATCCTACTCCCTCCGCCATATTTTTTGCTTGTCAATTTGGCCGGAGAGATGACCGAGTCGGCTGAAGGTGCTCGCCTGCTAAGCGAGTGTGTGGGTAAAACCGCACCGAGGGTTCGAATCCCTCTCTCTCCGCCACCTTTTAATCCAGCAGCATCCCCTAAGCCCTCCATGCGAGCGCTTTTCTTTTTCTTTCTTGCCTGTTTGTGTCCGATAAAATCCTCACACTGAAATGGCTTTGCAGCTTCGAGCTGGTCTTCATCTGCGCTAAATTTGTAGTGCATATTTTAGTTTATTATTTAGCGTTTTTTTCACTACAGAAACACCTCTTTAACTGCTTTGAGCAAGCTTTCTGGCTTAATTTTTTGGCCGTTATACAGCAGTGCCTTGACCACCATTGTCTCGGATATTTTTTTGTAGGGCGATAATTCGTTGACAGCCGCAGTTATGCTCTTAAGCCGGTCCGAATCTTCCGGGGTCAGGCGGAAGCTTGTTGGCAAAAACTGCGTTTTACGCTTCACCAGTTTCAGCTTTTCCGAGGAGTTTTCAGGGGAGCTGGTAGTGGCAAGCTTGCTTTTTCCGGTGATCTTTTTCTTAGCCATGGCCGACGATCTCTTCTGTTAAGGAATAAAAGTCCTTTGTCCCGTTCGATCTCGGATCAAAAGTAAAGACCGGTTCATTGTTCATCTGTGCCTGGTTGATCGCCTCATTCTTGCGGATGATGGTGTTCAGGAGACTGGATTGCAGGGGGGCGATCTGCTCATCAATAAAATTATTTGATACTCTGTTGCGGGAATCGAAATTGTTCCTCACAATCCGGTAATTATACGTATCCGACTCCTTTACCTCGCTGATGGTGGAAAACAGGTCGGCTATGCCGTCCAGTGAGTAGCGCCCGTAAATGGTCGGGATCAGTATAAGGTCGGAAGTGAATATCGCGTTTACCGACATGACTCCAAGCGTGGGCGGACAGTCAATCAGAATGTAGTCGAAATTGTTTTCGATCTTCCGTAGGTGGTTATGCAGCAGTTTTTCCCGGTGTGTCCTGGTATTGATCTGCTCTGAGGCGGGAGCCAGGTAGATATCGGACGGCAGGACCATTAGATCGTCCAGCGTCCCGCCGTTGATCCGTGCCGGGTAAAGAAATTTCCTGACATCAAGGGATCTGTCCAGGAACAGTGACCTGACCGTTTTCTCCCTCTCGATGTCGGGACAGAAAATGACCGTGCTGTGTGCCTGCGGGTCAATGTCGACCAACAGCGTTTTTTTGCGATTCGTTGCCAGGCCGTAAGCAAGGTTGACCGCAATTGTACTCTTCCCGACACCGCCTTTCTGATTCAATATACCGATTTTCATAATTGCACCTCACTGAAATATTTTTTAGTTAACTATCATATTGCGTGAGGCATTGCAAGCAATTTTGTAGTGCATTAGTAAACTAATAAGTAACTATCTTTTTTAGTTATAATATGGGCTAAATAAATAGTTCACGAAATTGAGGGAATGACAATAGGAGCCAACTGGTCACTGAAAGAGAAATGGATGGATTTCGGCCGGATCGGATGGTCGGATGGCGGCGCACGACAGGCTAACTAAATTAGCAGACAGTTGAAACTTGCGATACCAGTTAAATATCAGCACTAGTGAATCGTTCTTAAAAGGTTGCAATGTCCACTGGCAACCTTTACTTGTTTTTAGGGACTGAAAAGTTAACATTCTGGCAAGATATATTAATTTTTGACACAGTCTCTGTTCTCCTAGTATAGAATAAGAACGTTCAGTCAGGTATGGGTCAGAAGGCCACCTTTTTTACTAATCCCTATTGACAATGTCTAACAGATACCGGAGCCGAAGGTCCCATGGAAACAATTAATGCTGTTCGACGACAATTCTTTTTCACTCCAGAAGACCAGGATAACCTTGCTAAACTTGGAGAGATAATTCTCCCTGCCTCTGATCAGCTTGCAGACGACTTTTACGAATATCTTATTCAAAATCCAGAAACCGCCTCTTATTTCAAGACAGATGAGGCCAAAGCGCATCGCAAAGTAACGTTTAAGCAGTGGTTGGATGATTTATTCAATGCTAACTACGACAACCGATATCTTCAGCGTTTACAGAGGATAGGCAAAGTCCACGTAAAAATTAAGCTCAAGAGCATTTACGTAAACGCTGCAATGCATTTTGTTAGAGAGGCCTGCAGAAGGATAGTAGCTGCCGAGGTCAGGGATGGAGCTGTGCAAGAGGAGCTTTTAACCACTCTGCATAAGGCCCTTGACTTGAACCTTTCTGTTATGACCAGCTCATACCAAGAGGAAAAGTTTAACAAGGTTTTTCTTTCTCATGCCCTGGAGTCCAAGGTTATTCTTTTTTCTGAAAGACTTCTCCATGGTATGAATCTCGTTCTTATGATCTGTCTTTTGCTCATGGCTGGAGGGGTTGTCGGCCTGCTCGGCTTTGATCTTGTCGAGGCAGTAACAGGTAAACTTGAATACGGAATCATCAAGGCTCTTGGCTCTCTTCTTTTGCTCTGGATGATGATTGAACTGCTGCATAATGAAATTGCCCATCTCCAGGGAGACAAATTCCGAGTGCGGATATTTATAGAACTTGCGCTGGTGGCCTTTATCAGGAAAATTTTTGTGGCCAGTTTCAAATATGAAGAGCCTATAACTTTTGTTCTGATGCTCTTGGGACTATTGATTTTAGGTCTTGTTTATTACCTAGTAGCAAAAAGGGAAGACATAAAAGGCTCATAAATACATGCGGTTTACATCCCTTGTGACTTTTCCAAAATCTGGCAGGAGAAACCGAGAGTGTTCCCGACTTTAAGATAAGTCTTAGGCTGAGCGCGGTGCTTTTATTTAAGGCCCTAACCTCTTGGGGAAGAGCAATGATAGCAAATGAGGGAATAAGAGTGCTAAGTATATTTACCTGCCTAAATCCAAAGTGTCAGTTTCTGCTATCAATCAACACTCGTGAAGGATTCTTAAAGTTTTAATATGTCCAGTGGACATATTAAAACAATTCCAAAATACATTTAATGATAATAACCAAAGACTGAAAACCGGGGGTAACTATGGGGGTAATCTCAATTTTTTTAAAAAATAATTATTTAAATATTATATAGATAAAAAATATTTATTGAGGACTCTCTCGCCACTTTACCCATTGCCCGGCTTATCTGCCGGGCAATTATGTTTAACGCTCTCTCTAAGCACACAGGCCATGCCAATAAAGCATGCGTAGACTCCCTCTACTTCTGCCTGTAAAGAGTCATAGAGTGGCAGAAAAATCTACTATGTAGTATATTGAAATATAAAAATACGGCCAGCCCTTCCAGGGTTTCCGGAGTTCAGTCTGTGCCTTGAAGCATTATCTGAATTTCAGCTGTTGCGCTGCGCTGCTCGATGCCCAAGAAGAGAAAACAAATTCCCGGATTTAATTTATGTTTGATTTATTCCGCAAGAAAAAAGAGATCACCGAAGAACCTGAACACTTAATAGTATCCTCCGGGGAACGGCGAATTTATGTACTTGATTTCGACCGCACCATTACTATTCTGCATACCGGCGCCCTTGCCTATGGCAACGAGCTTAGCCCCTCGTTTATCCAGAAAAATGTAAAAAAAGGATTTGCCGATTTTGTCTGCACCGTTATCAGCAGGGGCCATGCTGTTTATATCGCCTCCTATAACGATGATGCCAATGTGGATCTTGTTGAAGGTGAGGCGCTTTCAGGCCATAATCTCATTAAGCATTATATGGATCTGGTATTTGGCCAGGATCAGACCATTTTTACATCACCCCGAAAAAACGACGGGGGAGACCTCAGCCCTGCCGGCAACATTATTGCCAACAATAGCCAGGACCTCAAACAGCACCATCTTGGAATCATCCTGCGACAGGAAGGCCTGGACGAGCAAAACCCGGATCATATGAAACGGATTTACCTCCTGGAGGACGATGAAGATGTGGTTCGCTTCTTCATGGAAAAAGGCTGCACAACCATTGTTCCGTATTCTGCCTCCAGGTCGGCCGATACTGCGGCAACCAATACATTGTTCACTTCGTATATGCCGGCATCGTTTATAGCATGAATCCGTTCAGGTGCCGCTTTAAATCATTTGTATGTGGCCATGATGCAGGACCCCCGGTTAGCAGATAAGCCTTTTTCAGTTTTGCAGGAAATCGATCTCGTTGTATTGCATTCCGACATTGTTGACACTTCTGACCAGGTGCTTGCCGCCACCAGAAATAGCGTTAGTGAGGTGTTGCGGGATTTTCTTGCGGCACAGGATATTACAGACGACCGGATCTCCGTGATTGACGGTTTTCTCTTCGTCTTCAATGACTCGCGTTTTGCCAGATGGCACCTGTTAAACTGGTGGGAGCAGCGCGAGTACATTGAATCGATCAAAGACAACGAGCCCTATACCAGGCGGGCGAACGCTCTGCTTTCCCTGTCTCGCCTGGCTCCCTATATCAGTTACTCAGACGACATGGTGGCTAAAAGTTCTGACCTGGAAGTCAAACGTGCCTGGATGCGTAAACGACTGGTGCTGAAAGAGTGCTTCTGGAATGCCATCGACAGCTTCTCACATGCAGCTTACTTTAAAAAAAAATACCAGGACCGGAAAATCATACCCGCCCTCTGCCTGCTGCTTTGTAATATTACTGACATAAACGGGAGAAAATCGGAGCAGGTCCTGGGGGTCGACAACGGCACCGGCTTCCATTATAAAAAAAAGAGCCGCGAGTCAATCGCGATCAGTCTTTTATATAAAACCTATAAGTTTTTTTTCAGAAGCGGAGCCTTTTATATCGGTGGGCTGGAGCTGGGACTACTGGAAACCGACAGCGAACTTTCCTGCTACGGCTCCGGTGCTGTTGTCTATCAGGGGTGGTAACACTCCAGAGAGACTGTAACCCGCTACCATTCCCCTATCATTTACTTGATGTTGACCAGAGGCCAATCTCCAGGCATCCTTACCCTCACAACTTTTCCTTCCGCATAGGGCAGGCAAAGTTACTCTCCCGCAAGATTTCTTGTGTTGGCCCTGCTAACTTATTGTTACTGTTGAAAAATTGTTTATGTGTCGTTCTTTTCGTTTTGTGCTATTGTGGCTCCCGAATACTGCCCAGGGCTATACCCTGGTAGAGGTCTCGATTGTTATGACCATTATCTGCATCCTTGCACTCTCATCTGTGTACATGTATATCAACCCTACTGCAAAGGTGAAAAGTGTTATTTTCTGCATACTGACAGATCTCAACCTGGCACGCTCGGAAGCGGTGAACCAAAATCGGGACGTACTGGTTGATTTTACCCTGGGGGCCAAAGACGGTTACATTATATGTCTGGACACTGACTCTGACAAAGACTGCAACGATGAGGCGGTTGACAACATCATCAGGGAGGTCCTGTTTCGAGCAGAAGTACAGTATTACGACTGCACTTCTGCCCCGCCATATCCAGTAAACGGCCCCTCCCAAACGCCGGCAGGCACAAAACTGGCTGGTAAAAATGGCCTCATATTCGGTGGGCCGAACTACATTAAATGGCAACCGGATGGGACCAGCAGTGACAACGGCTCCATTATTGTGTATCACCCGGCCCCTCAAAATCCCCAGAAGGTTAAAGGCGACACATATGCCGCAGTTATCAGCAGTGCCGCGACTGGCAAGATCCGTATTATGCGGTGGCGACAAGAGGGCGGTTGGTCAATGCGATAATTTTGGAAACAGCTCCGAACTCCTCAACGACTCAAAAAAAATTGATGCGGATCAGGACGTAAATATTTTTGCTTCTTTGTCCGTTGCGATGCATACTGATAATTGACACGCATTTTGAACTTCTTTACTACGTAAAAAAGATGCTTCGGATTTCGATATTAAAAATAAGATGAAACTGCCCCTTTACATATCTGTTCCCCATGCAGGAAAACGAGTGGTGCCCGAACTCCGGGACCTGTGTATTTTGCGTCGGGAAGACATTCTTGCAGATTATGACAAGGACGCAGAGTCCATTTACTCCACCCTGCAGGAACATGTTGAAGGTTTCTGCACTACGGACTTCTCCAGGTCGCTGATAGACCTCAACCGCTCTCCAGATGACATCGGAGGGAATGGTGTTATCAAGAGCCATACCTGTTGGAATGTACCGGTTTACAGAATATTCCCTGAGGACAACCTGATCCAAGCTGTTCTGGGACGCTATTATTTTCCTTACCATGATAAGCTTTCTGCAGCTGCCAAAACCGGCACGATCAGACTGGGCATTGACTGCCATACCATGTCAACCGTCGGACCGCCGGTTGGGCCCGACCCGGGAAGGAAAAGACCTGTTGTTTGTATAAGCAATAGGGACGGAACATGTCCGGAGGAATGGATTCGGTGCCTGGCAAGCTGCTTTGCCCAAATTTTCAAGGAAAAAGTGGCGATCAATGTTCCTTTCCGCGGTGGTTATATTATCCGCTCACATGCTTCTGAAATGCCCTGGGTCCAGCTTGAAATTTCGCAAACCGATGCTTATCCGGACGCATTTAAGAGAAATTGTGTGCTTGAGGGATTATACCTTTTCTGCCATACTGTCCTTTAAGGAGACACTCTATGGAGCGCATTTTAAAAACCATGTCCCGGAAGGCAGGCCTGCCGCCGGGTTCGCTGGTACATATTGGTGAGATCCCTACTGCTGGAGTCAGGTTCAAAGCTTACAGGTATAGTGAAACCGAGTGTGAAGAGTTTGCAGTTCCTGATAAGGAAGCCCTTAAGCACCTGAAAGAGAAGCAGGGCATCCTTTGGCTCCAGGTTGATGGCTTGCATGAACCTGAAACAATATCATTAATCGGTGAGATCTTTTCACTGCATGCCCTTACCCAGGAGGATATTCTCAACACCGGCCAGCGCCCCAAAATGGAAGAGTTTGACAACTATCTCTTTTTAGTCGCTAAAATTCTATCGTTTGATGAGACAGCTGGAGCTGTTCAGGAAAAACACTTCTGTCTTGTGCTCATGCCCAATGCAGTTCTTTCATTTCATGAATCTGGAGCCAACATTTTTGCCTCAGTTGAAAACCGCCTGCAGAAGTCTAACGGCAAAATCAGGAAAAAAAGTGCTGACCACCTCGCCTATTCATTACTTGATGCCATGGTTGATAATTATTTCTTGGTGCTGGAAAAGATTGGGGCCCAGATTGAAGAGCTCGAGGAGGAAATCCTGACAGACCCTTCCATGGACTCCCTCGAGTGGCTGCATTTTCTGAAGCGGGATCTCACGATTCTGCGAAAATCGGTCTGGCCCCTTCGTGATGTAATAAACTCCATGGTCAGAAGCGACTCAGAGCTTATTCTAGATGATACCTTAAAATACCTCATGGATGTCTACGATCATACCATACAGATTATAGAAACTCTGGAGGCCTTCAGGGATGTCAGTGCCAGCCTTTTTGATATTTATCTTTCAGGGATAAGCAACCGGATGAACGCGGTAATGAAGGTGCTCACCGTTATTGCCACGATCTTTATCCCCTTGACCTTTATTGTCGGAGTGTACGGCATGAATTTTCATTATATGCCCGAGCTCTCCTGGCGCTGGGGATATTTCGCTACCCTTGCAATTATGGCAATATTGGGTATAGGTATGGCTCTTTACTTCAAAAGGAAGGACTGGTTCTGACCGGCAAGCACATCACACCATCTAAAAAGGAATTATCATGTTAATTAACCGGGAACGATTGGCTTCCGTATTTACCACTCTTTGTGAAATAGACAGTCCTTCGAAACAGGAGGGCAGAGTCGCGGCGTATCTGAAATCGCTTTTTGCAGATATGGGCGCTGAAGTTCTCGAGGATGACTCAGCAAACAGGACCGGGTCTGACTGCGGCAACCTCTTTGTTCGTTTTCCCGACGGCGGACTGGACAGAGAGCCGGTTTTCTTTAACTGCCATATGGATACGGTCCTTCCCGCAATAGGGGTAAAAGTCAAACGCGAGGGGGATATTTTTACCTCGGCCGGTGATACGGTGCTCGGCAGCGATGACAAGGCAGGTATTGCTGCACTCATCGAAGTCATGCGCACCCTGCGGGAAAAAAATATTCCCTACGGCCCTGTGGAATATATTTTTACGACCTGTGAAGAGGTCGGACTCCTGGGGGTTAAAGCGCTTGATCCCTCTTTCATTCATGCAAAGATCGGCTATGCCCTGGACTCTTCAGGCATAAACAGGGTAGTCATCGGTGCACCTGCTGCAAACCGCATTACGGCAGAGATAAAAGGCATTGCAGCCCATGCAGGCCTCAGCCCTGAAAAGGGCATAAATGCCATTCACCTTGCAGCCAAGGCCATGGCCCGCCTCAAGCTCGGCAGGCTTGATGCCGAAAGCACAGCAAACATTGGCCTGATTGAAGGAGGCGTTGCATCCAATATAATCCCTGAGTCTGTTTTGGTGAAAGGAGAGGTCAGAAGCCATACTGTTAAACTGCTGGCAGAGCACACTGAACACATAAGATCAGCCTTCCAGGCGGAAATAGACAACTGGGCTGTTCCTAATGGCGTTGTTGCCGGCCGACCATCCCTTAATTTCAGGATAATCGACGATTATCCTGTCATGAAGCTTGAGAGAGATTCTGCAGTCATAAAAAGGGTGGAGGCAGCAGCAGCAGCTCTTGATAGAAAACTGGACTATGTTGTTGCCGGAGGCGGAAGTGATGCCAACATTTTCAACAGCTACTCCATCCAGTGCGCCATCCTTTCCACCGGCATGGACAAGGTGCATTCCACCCGGGAAACCATAACGCTTTCTGACATGGGACTTATCGCTGAACTTATCCTGGCCATACTGACCTGAACAGATACCGCTCATGAAAAAATACAAGTTCCCGCTTGACATCCTTTTTTAATTTTTATATAAGACAAAAAAAGTCTTATATGGCTTCTTTGGGCGAGGGATAATCATGAGATTAACAAGAGCAGGTGAATACGCGGTACGCTGCGTCATGTGCCTGGCCAGAAACGGCGTCATTGGCAAGGTGGTAAGCCGCCAGGATGTGGCTGCTTGCGGCGATATTCCCTCGCACTTTCTGGCAAAGATTGCCCAACAATTATCTAGAGCAGGAATCATTGAGATCCTGCAGGGCTCCCGAGGCGGTTACCGGCTTATTGTCCCCCCCGAGAAACTCACACTGCTCCAAGTTATCGAGGCAATCATTGGCGAGATTTTTTTAAATGACTGTGTCATCCGGCCGGAATCATGCCATGCCAGCTCATCCTGTGCCGTTAACAACGTCTGGATGCAGGCCCGCGACCAGCTGCGCCAGACCCTGTCACAGGTAACGTTTGCACAGCTTCTGGAAGAGGAGTCCTGCTGCATTCTGCACAGCAGCATACTTCCTGTCCATGAGAAAAAAGCCCTGTAAGGCGCTTCCGGCACCTTGAAAAAGAAAAGTGTCGAGAAAATAAGAAACTATGGGTAAGATTTACTACACAACACGAACCAAATACTTAGGGAGGCACCAACATGTGTCTGGTAACCAAGCAAGCTCCTCTGTTTGAAGCTGAAGCTGTAATGCCCAACAACAGCTTTGAAAAAATTTCCCTTTCCTCCTATCGGGGCAAATATGTACTCGTTTTCTTTTACCCCTTGGACTTTACCTTTGTCTGCCCCTCGGAGATACTGGCATTCAACCGGCAGCTGAACAACTTCACTGAAAAAAAATGTGAAGTTCTCGGCATTTCCGTTGACTCCATTTACACCCACCTGGCCTGGAAAAATACACCCATTGACCAGGGAGGTATCGGTCCTGTGCAGTTTCCCCTGGTCTCTGATATTTCAAAATCCATCTCAACTGATTACGGGGTGCTTCTGGAGAATGGCGTCTCTCTTCGCGGCCTGTTCCTGGTTGACAAGGAAGGTGTTGTTCGCCACGAACTGGTGAATGACCTGCCCCTAGGCCGAAATGTAGATGAGGCACTCCGGGTCATCGACGCGTTGCAGTTTTTTGAAAAGCATGGCGATGTCTGCCCCGCCAACTGGAAACCGGGAGAAGATGCCATGAAACCAACTCCTGAAGGTGTCGCCGACTACCTCTCCAAACACGGTGCTTAACCCACCTCCGGCATTTTGATACTGCATGGGCAACCTAAAACTCTTGCAGTATCAAATTACATATAAAACACTGCTCAGGGCGAAAACATGGGGCTTAGAGAAAAAAAACAGCCGAACATACTCCTTCTCGGATCCAATGTTAAAATCAACAACCTCCCCATCAAGGAGGTCAGCCTGCTCTCTGAGGGCAGCCTGCCTGCATATGGTTATAACCCTGGTGATTTTATTGAATTGCTGGCAGGCAGGGTCAGTATTGAAAACGGTCGCTTGGAACAGTGTCTGACCTGGCTGGCATCCTATCTTGCCTCGGCCAACATGACCCCAAGGATTCGCACCCTGACATACGGGGAGTCTAAAGAGATCTTCCAGATTTTCCGTAAAAAGGGGCCCACCACTGACCAACAAAACCATGGCTGGTTTATGGTACACCAGATACTACCCCCCGAAGGGAGGAAAAAGGAACCGGAACCGCTTGCCATTGACGACGCAAACCTTGAAAAATTAAGCAACAACGAAGGGATACTGATCATTGATGATGGCGGCTGGCCGCCCCAGGTGGCAGCTCGTATAAAAGCCCTCAATCCTGGCAGCTGGGTCATTGGCATGGGCATAGGTGTCGCCCACTGGCAAGAATGGGCAGAGCAGTTTGAAAAGTGTTTTTTTCTCTTCTGCAGGTTGTCCGACCTGGAAACAACGCGCATGGAAATGGACAGCTCCGTCACTTGGGAAACCATCGTGGCCATGGCATTGCGGGCCTTGCGTACCAAAGAGGTCGGCCTGCTGGATGAAGAGAGTAACCGGTTCCGGTGCCACATCATTGTGGAAATGTTTCCGTATGGCATTTTATACGGAGGCCCGAACGGTGTTTTTTTTAGATACCAGGAAGGCCACCTGCCACAGAAAAGTGAACCGCGCCGAAAGGGGTCCATACCCTGCCACGACACTCTTGTCACTTCTATGATGGCCATGGATTTCCTGGAAATCGGTTGCCGTGATTTCTGTCGAAATTATTTTTATGATTTTTCCAGGCGGGTGCTTGACAATTGGCAGATGTTGTATGATCACGGTTATTTTTTCAGTGACAGCCTCGAATTCCCGGAACTGGACTTTTCCTCTGTTTTCCCGGGAGGAGTTCCCTGCTCCTATATTGAATCCACAATTGATCCCGGCTTTATAGAGCTCCCGGAAAGCTCCCCTGATTTTGCCGGAAGCTTAGAGCTTGTGGCCAGCCAGATTTGGAACGAGGAAAAGAAAAAGGCTGTGCGCTCCTTTTTTCCGCAAAAACTTCCGGTGACAATTGCACCTGGCGCTACATCTATAGACATGAACCCAGGACCTATCCCGGTCATCCTGGATGTATTACACCACCTCAAGGAAGAGGTCGGCTGGCAGAAGGGTTTTGAAGAATTTCGCCTCTTTCATGTCGGCAATCTCCGCACCACTGACCCCGCTGAACTGGACCCGGTCATTACTCTGCAGAACGTTATGGATAGCTATGTTTCAAAGGAAATCTTTCAGCGCCCTCTCTGTATAGGAGTGTTTGGTCCACCCGGTTCTGGAAAATCTTTTTCCGTTAAAGAGGTTGCCCGGGTCATTGGTTCCAAATTTGAGACTAACCCCTTTGACTTTTTCGAGTTCAACATGACCCAGTTTGACGGGCCGGAGGAAATCAATTCTGCCATTGAGCCCATCAGGGCCTCGGTAGCCCGCGGCAAGGTACCCATTGTCTTCTGGGATGAATTCGACTGCCGCTATGATAACCACGAGTTCGGCTACCTGCGCTATTTTCTGCCCTCCATGCAGGACGGTGTCACATACGTTCACGGTACCCCATACTATATCGGCCGCTCTATTTTCGTTTTTGCAGGAGGGGTTAAAGCCAGCTGGGCCGGCATGGAAGAACTTCTGGACCAGAAAGATGCCGGGACATCCCAACTTGTCAAGACCCTGAAGATCCCGGACTTTATGAGCCGGCTCAGAGTGGTACTGGACATAGACGGTATTGCAATAGATGACGCCCTGCTGCAGGAATCCGCCTCTGACGAGCAGCTCGAGGACCTGCACCGCATTCTCCTCAAAAGGGCATTTATTATTGCCCACCAGATGGACACACACTGGAAAAAAGCGGCCCGAAAAACCTCTGGCCTGCTGCTGCGACTTCTCCTCGCACATTACAAGTTCGGAGCCCGTTCCATAGAGGCAGTCATTGAGGCGTCCAGCGCTTCTGATCGCCTGGTTTACGGCCTGCCGGAACTGATCGCCCCTTCCGCTGCCCGCATCCATGCCGACTGGCGCATAGGGCTTGAACGCGAGGTAGACCGTGTCCGCAAGGAATATAAACTCAGGGCCGTTTGGTAGACTTTAACAGTTTAAAATCATGCGAAAATACAGCGTCTGCACAAAAGTCGCAGGGGTCTTCCTCTCCTGGGGATAGCGGCACCGCAAATGTTTCTCGTAAAACGAACAAACACTCTGAACTGAAAGTATTGGCTAAACGAATTTTATCATTCTATGTGGACGGATTTCGCCGCATGCACCTTGGCAGGACCCTGTGGGTTATTATATTGATAAAGCTTCTTATCATGTTCGGAGTTCTAAAAATATTTTTATTTCCTGACTACTTACATGACAATTTTACAAACGACATGGAAAGGGCTGACCATGTCTTTACGAATTTAACGCAAATACCAAGGCAGAAATAATAATATAGGAGGTTGCCATGATTGAGCAGTTAAATCTTACCATGGTGAATTGGGCCAGGGCACAGTTTGCGCTGACAGCAATGTACCATTGGCTTTTTGTGCCGCTTACCCTGGGGCTTTCATTTCTTTTGGCTTTTTTTGAAACATTGTATGTCAAAACCGGCAAAGAGGAGTGGAAAAGAATAACCAAGTTCTGGATGATGTTGTTTTCCATCAACTTTGCCATTGGCGTTGCCACAGGCATTATATTGGAGTTCCAGTTTGGCACCAACTGGTCAAATTATTCCTGGATGGTGGGAGACATATTTGGGGCGCCGCTGGCGGCAGAGGGCATTTTCGCCTTCTTTCTTGAAGCCTCTTTTTTCGCGGTCATGCTCTTCGGCTGGGAGCGTGTTTCTAAAAAAACACACCTTTTTGCCACCTGGATGGTAGCTATCGGCTCTAACCTTTCGGCACTATGGATCCTGGTTGCAAATGGTTGGATGCAGCATCCCGTTGGCATGGCGTTCAATCCAGATAAGGCCCGTTTCGAAATGGTTAATTTCTGGGAAGTGCTCCTCTCGCCGGTTGCCATCAGTAAATTCACCCATGCCACAACCTCTAGCTTCCAGCTTGCTTCATTGTTTGTGGTCGGCATATCAGCCTGGTTTCTGCTCAAAAAAAGGCATCATGACATGGCTAAAAAAAGTATTATTGTGGCCTCGGTTTTCGGCCTGCTCTCTTCGGCCTTCGTTGTTTTTACAGGGGATGAGGCGGCCTATACCAATGCCCGGGTGCAGCCCATGAAACTTGCGGCCTTTGAGGGGTTATACGATGGTGAAACAAGTGCCGGCCTCGTTGCTGCCGGCATTATTAACTCCAAGAAAAAGCCCGGAGACAACCAGGTGCCCTTCTTTTTCGAAATAAAATTGCCCGGGCTTCTTTCCCTGCTGGCCAACCGGGAGCCGGGCTCCTTTGTTCCGGGCATCAATGACCTGGTGTATGGCAACAAGCAATATAACATAATGGGAGTAGCCGAAAAAATTGACTTGGGACGAATCGCCATTGAACTCCTCAGCCAGTATAAGACAGCACAAAAAGAAAACAATATGGTTCGAGCCGAAATGGCCCTGGCGAATTTCAACAACTACAAAGATTATCTGGGATTCGGTTACCTAGCAGCCCCCGAGGAAGCCGCACCGCCAGTCGCGCTGACCTTCTACAGCTTTCACATTATGGTGATTCTGGGTACTTTATTCCCACTTATATTCCTGCTGTTTCTTTTTTATGCGTACACGGATTCAATAAGCCGCAGAACCTGGCTGCTGAGGCTTGGCCTTTTTTCTATCCCTCTTGCTTATGTTGCAAGCCAGGCAGGTTGGATTGTTGCAGAGGTGGGACGGCAGCCCTGGACCATCCAGAATCTCCTGCCGGTAAGTGTGGCACGCTCAAATCTCACGGTTGGTGCTGTACAAACAACATTTTTCCTCTTTCTGGTGCTTTTCACCATCCTGCTTATCGCTGAAATAAAGATCATGCTAACCCAGATACAGATCGGCCCTGACTTTTCGGGTATGCCGGAAGACGATTAATAAAACAAGATATCTTTATTTTATATAGACCTGAAGGAGAAAGCCATGTTTGGAAAACTTGATTTAATGCAACTGCAGCAGCTCTGGTGGATAATAGTCTCCATCGTTGGTTCCCTGTTTCTTTTTCTCACTTTTGTTCAGGGAGGGCAGACTTTACTTGCCTCGGTAGCAAAAACCGACTTAGAAAAATCCCTGATAATCAATTCAATCGGCCGTAAATGGGAGTTGACCTTCACCACCCTGGTGCTCTTTGGTGGTGCCCTGTTCGCCGCCTTTCCCTTGTTCTACGCCACAAGCTTCGGCGGTGCTTATTGGGTCTGGATCGCCATTCTTTTCACCTTTGTGGTCCAGGCTGTAAGCTTTGAGTACAGAAAGAAGCCGAATAATCTGCTTGGTCCCCGTATCTACGAACTTTTCCTGTTTCTAAACGGGAGTGTCGGAATTCTGCTGATCGGCGCAGCAGTGGGAACCTTTTTCACCGGCTCCCTTTTTCAGCTTGATGATTACAACCTTGTCATGTGGCAACACCCTCTACGCGGTTTGGAGGCAGCCTTCAACCCTTTCAACGTTGCCCTGGGTCTCTTTCTGGTCTTTCTGGCGCGTTGCCTGGGAGCAATGTACTTGATAAACAATATCGATTTTCGCCTCGACCTGATAAAAAATATGGAAAAAAGACTCCGTAAAGCTGCTTTTAGCAATCTTCTCTCCAGCCTGCCCTTCCTTTTCTTCGTCCTGGGAAAACTGGTTTACATGGACGGCTTTGCCATTATTCCTGATTCCGGAGGAGTTGTGATGGAGCAGGGGAAATATCTGCATAACCTGTTGGCCATGCCAGCCGCACTCGGCTTGTTGCTGCTGGGACTCGTTCTTGTCATCTACGCTGTCTTTTCATGCCGTTACTCCAGCACCAAGGCATCTATCTGGTTTGGCGGGCTTGGTGCCGTTCTGGTCGGGCTGGCAATTTTCTTCACAGCAGGCTTCAATAATACTCCCTTTTATCCTTCTGCCTTTGATCCAAACAGCTCCCTCTCCATCTACAATGCCTCAAGCAGCCGCTATACCCTCACAGCCATGAGCTATATCGCATTAGCTGTGCCTTTTGTTCTAGGATATATCGCTTATTTCTGGCACTTAATGGATAAGGAAAAGCTCTCTACCGGGGAAGTAAGCGATTTCAACACCAAGGAAACTTACTGAAAAAATAAACTTTAGAGAATCATACTTTTGTGAGGCTACATTTTATGACCGGAGTATTGATAATCGGCTGGTTTGTCCTGCTGGCCCTTTCATACAAAATTGCTGAAATTTTACTGGAAAAAAGCGGCTCCCTGTAAGGCTCAAATCGTTAGACTTGGGGTCTATTTGCTTGACTATACCGGCCTTTAACAGATCGGCAAAGTAGGCGATTGTTTTTTGCAACCCTTCGCGCAACGAAACCTTGGACTCCCAGCAGAGTTTTTCCTTTGCCAGCCTTATGTGGGGTTGCCGCTGTCTGGGATCATCCTCCGGCAGGGGCGCAAACATGATCTGCTTTTTTGTTAACCGCTGCTAGCATAAATGACACAACCTCGTCAATACTCATCTGTGAGGTGTCTATCACAATCGCATCTGCTGCAGGCTTCAGCGGAGCCAATGACCTGCTGCTGTCATCCCGGTCCCGTTTTTGGATCTGTTTTAAAATTTCATCATAGTCGACCGGGCGGCCTTGTTCCAGAAGCTGTTTCTGGCGGCGCCTGGCCCGCTCTTCAGGAGAAGCATCTAAAAAAAACTTGTCCCGGGCGTCCGGAAAAACGATGGTGCCCATGTCACGTCCCTCGGCAACGATTGCCCCGTTGCTGCCTATGGCGCGCTGCATCTCCGTGAGCTTTTTGCGCACTTCCGGCTCGGCCGAAACCCGCGAGGCTACCATGGCCATTTCAGGTGTTCTGATAACATCGCTGACGTCTTCACCTTTTAGAAAAGCCCTCGTTTCCTGGCCTTCTTCACCCGGTGCCAAAGACATTTCAAGGCCGGCAAGCAGTTCCACCAGCTTTTCTCTGGCTCCTTTTGCTTCCAGGTCAAGGCCTGACCGGGCCACCTGCAAGCCCACCACCCGGTACATGGCGCCGGTATCAAGGTAGGTGTAATGCAGCTTGGCTGCCAGGAGTTTGCTGATGGTACTCTTACCTGCCCCGGATGGACCGTCTATGGTGATAATGTTTTTTTTCTCAAGCATATCCCAGTTCTTTCAAGCTTTTGGCCAGGGCATCCACAAACCGTAGATTCTCATTGCTGCGGCCCACAGTTATGCGGATATAATGCGGGTAGCCATAGGCCTGCATGGGTCGGATGATCACCCCCTGGTGCAGCATGTGCTCATAAAGCTTTCTGCCGTCCCCTTTGACATCTATTAGGAAAAAATTCGTATGGGTTTCCATGGGACGGCAGCCGAGCTGTGTTACCTCTTTGCGGAGCCAGGCTATGCCTTCACGGGTATTCTGCAGGGTCATCCGGTAATGATCATCATCGGAGAGTGCCGCCACACCTCCCACCTGGGCCAGGGAGTTAACATTGAAGGGCTGCCGCACCCGGTTAAGATAGGCGGCCATCTCTGCATTCATTATGCCGTATCCAAGCCGCAGACCGGAAAGACCATAGGCCTTGGAAAAAGTTCGGAGTGCCGCCAGCGGCTTTTCTTCCCTGATATATGCCACGGCATCAATGCGCAGCTCCTGGGCAACGAAATCCACGTAAGCCTCATCAAGAACCACGATGATCCCATCCGGCAGCTTCTCCATGAATGACGCAAAATCATCCTTTGTGATAATGGTCCCTGTCGGATTGTTGGGGTTGTCGAGAAAAATCATCCTGGTTTTGGGAGAAACTGCACCCAGTATAGCCCTGAGATCATGATGCATGTCTGCGTTGAGGCTCACCACCGTGTTAACGCCCCCCTGGACCTGCACAAGTTTCTGGTACATGAGAAAGGTCGGATGACTGGTGATAACTTCTTCGCCCGGCTGGAGAAATGTGGCGATCAGCAGGCCGATAATCTCATTTGAGCCGTTGCCGAAAACAATCTCTTCGGGCTTTATGCCGATTTTATCTGCCAGGTTATGCGCCAGGTAGTAGCAGCTGCCGTCAGGATAACGGTGGAGGTTCTGCAGAGCCTCTTTAATGGCTGCCACAGCCTTGGGGGAAGGCCCCCAGGCATTTTCATTGGAGGCAAGCTTTATGGAACCACTGATGCCATATTCCCTCTCCAGCTCCTCGATGGGCTTTCCCGGAGGATATGGAACCAGACTGCTGATATGTGGTGCAACTTTGAGTTTCACGTAAACTCCTTGTCTTGCTGCATTAGAGGTTTTCGGTCCGCAGGTGGGAAATATTCAAACGCTGCTCAAGGTTAAAGGCCACGGTCAGCAGTTTTTCTTCCTGAAAATGAGCTCCCTGGATCTGCAAACCGATGGGCAGTCCGGCGCCGCTGAAACCGCAAGGTACTGAAATGCCCGGTATGCCTGCCAGGTTTGCGGAAATGGTCAAAATATCAGACAGATACATACTCAAGGGGTCGTCTATTTTTTCTGCCAGTTTCCAGGCAGGCGTCGGGGTCACCGGTGATGCCAGCACATCACAGGTTTCAAAGACCTTCCTGAAATCCTCGGTTATCAGAGTCCGAACCTGAGATGCCTTTATATAGTAGGCATCATAGTATCCTGATGACAGGGCATAAGTGCCGATGATGATGCGTCGCTTCACCTCATTGCCAAACCCCAGTGAGCGGCTGTTTTTATACATGTCCAGAAGGGCATCGCTGGTCTTGTCCCGAAAACCGTACCTGACACCATCGTAACGTGCCAGGTTGGAACTGGCTTCAGCCGGGGCAACCAGATAATAGACAGCAACACAGTAATCGGTATGGGGCAGGGAAACTTCAACGATCTCGGCACCCGCCTCCTGCAGGATGTTTATGCCCTGCTGCACGGCTTTTTCTACCTCGGGGTCAAGGCCTTGAATAAAATACTCCCTGGGGATACCGATCTTAAGGCCCTGGAGCCCGTCTGTCAGCGCCCTGCGAAAGTCAGGAACCTCCTGTTCCACAGATGTTGAATCTTTTTCATCATAGCCGCTGATAACATTCATCATCAAGGCACAGTCCGTTACGTCCTTGGTCAGGGGGCCTATTTGATCCAGGGAGGAAGCAAATGCCACCAGGCCGTAACGTGACACCCTGCCATAGGTTGGTTTCAAGCCAACCACCCCGCAATGGGATGCCGGCTGCCGGATGGAGCCACCGGTATCGGTTCCCAGGGAGGCAATGCATTCATCGGCAGCTACCGAGGCGGCAGAACCGCCGCTGGAGCCGCCACAGATATACCCCGTATTCCATGGGTTTCTCGGGGCACCGAAGGCGCAGTTTTCCGATGTTGACCCCATGGCAAACTCGTCCATTGACACCTTGCCCAAAAGCACTGCCCCTGACTGTTTCAACCTGGCTACCGATGTGGCATCATACGGTGGTACAAAATTTTCAAGAATGCGGGAACCGCAGGTCGTGCGCATCCCTTCGGTGCAGAGCACATCCTTTATGGACAACGGCATGCCGCACAGCACTCCGCCTGTACCCGCCTTAAGCTCTTGGTCCGCAGCTTCAGCCTGTTTTATTGCGCCTTCAGGGTCAAGGGTTATATAGGCCTTTACCTTATCCTCGACCTTTTCTATTCGCTCAAGCACGTCCCTGGTCAGCTCTAATGCAGAGATCTCCCGCATCGCCAGGAGTTCCTGCAGTTCATGTATGGTTAATCTGTGTAATGACATCTTTCTACTCTAACTATTTAAGGCACAACCATGTTTCTGTGAATGATGCGCCTGTTAAATCACCCGCGGCACCACGAATGACTCGCCGTTCTGCATTGGCCCGTTGGCCAGGGCCTTTTCCCTCGGCAAAGATGGTTTTACCTCGTCTTCACGAAAGGCATTTACGATGGAAATGGCATGGGTGGTCGGTATTACGGATTCGGTGTCCAGTTCATTCAGCTTGGCCACATAGGTAAGTATTTCGTCCAGCTGCCGGGCCATAGCAGCCACCTCATCCTGCGACATGTGCAGACGGGCCAGGTTGGCAACATGGGAAATTTCCTGCGGTGTAATTTTCATGATTACTCCCCTTGATATCTCAATATCTGATAGTTTGCGAGGCCGACAAAAGTGGTATATTTACAAGCTCCAGTACCTTTTTGCAATATCTCTCACCTGCTCAATAATCGGGACCTCTCTGTCGCTATCAATAATGGCCTGCAGTGCTGCCTCGTCCACCTTACCCGGACATTCTGAATCGCCAGACAGTTCTCCCAGGACAGCCAGCACCCCGTCCCGCAACCCCCGAAGGTTGTAGCCGCCTTCCAGGGCAACAAGGAGCCTTCCTTTGCATGTTTCTCCGGCGAGGTCAACGATCTGCTTTGTCATGGAGGCAAACCCCTGTTCCGTGACCGCCATGGTACCAAGGGGATCGCCGAAGTAGGTATCAAAACCGGCAGAAATTATAATAAAGTCAGGCTTAAACTGCCTGGTGATCGGCATAATTATCTCCCTGAAGATAGCGGCATAGGCTCGGTCATCCTGTCCCCCGGACAAGGGAACATTAACCGTAAATCCCTCGCCTGCACCGGCGCCTACCTCTCGCAGGCTACCTGAACCCGGATAGTAGGGGTAGGCATGGGTTGAAAAATAGAGAACCTGGTCAGAGGTATAAAAGCTGTTCTGCGTGCCGTTGCCATGATGGAGGTCCCAGTCGATGATGGCAATGCGCTCCAAGCCAAGGTGTTTCAGGCCATAGCGGGCTCCTACCGCCACGTTGTTAAAAAGGCAGAAGCCCATGGCCCGGTCTGTCTCGGCATGATGCCCGGGAGGACGCACCAGCGCAAAACCGTTGTCTGCCTTTTCATTTACGATCGTCTCCAAGCCACCGATGACAGCCCCGGCCGCAAGACAGGCTGCATCATATGATTTTGCCGATGCCTGCGTGTCCGGGTCCAGGCTACTGAAGGTCTTGCCTGCTGTGCCGGCTACCCGCATAACATGCTCTTTGGTATGGTTTAGCTCCAGGGTCTCCTCCGAGGCTGGCTCAAAGCCGGGATACTGGAAAAGTTCTTTTAACGGCGGCTGTTCCAGCTGTTCATAAATTACCCGAAGGCGGTGGGGCGATTCCACGTGGTTAAAGTCAGGGATATGTTCCAGGAAAAGGTCATTTTTGAATATTGCCGTCTTGCGCATCCGGAGACTCCTCTCTGTTCAATGTCTGATCTTCACAATCCTTTTCTCGGTCACTAAAATGTCCAGGGGCTGATCATGCGCCAGCATGGGTACCTGCTCCACGACCTGCAGTTCAAATGCAAACCCTATGCGCTTTGCCTGGGGCGCATCGTTCAGCAAAAACCGGTCATAGTATCCCCCGCCGTATCCGAGGCGGCCCCCGTTGATATCAAATACACTGCCGGGAATTACAGCGACATCAATCCTTTCTGCTTCTGCCAGGCTGCACATCTTAGGATCAGGCTCAGGAATGCCGTAATAGCCGGGCACAAGATCATTTCCCGGATCCTTTATAAACAGCGGCAGCATGCTATGCGTGGAAGCCTCAACCAGGGGAACGGCCACGCGTTTTCCCTGGCCCAGACAATGCGTTATCAATTCCACTGTTTCAACCTCTGAGCGGAAGTTCACATAAATGAACAGGGTGGACCATTGCCTCACTTCCGAGAGGCTCAGGAAATTATGCATTACAGCCCTGCTTTTCTGGTGTCGGTCCGTCTTGCTCAGTTGGTCACGGGCACCAAGTATTTGTTTTCGAAGAAGGCCACGCTTGCTTTCTCGCATGCTCACACCCCGTTAATTTTCTCAGCCCAAAAGAGCATTTTTACACGCAAGTGTGCAAGGAAAAAACCCGCTCGCTTTCCTGAACTTGACAAAACCAGGTACTGGAAGTTATAAAAAATGAATTAGGCCTCATTTTTTGTGGGTTTTCTTGCATGTTTATGGTAACTAGTCTTTTTCAACCACTAAAGTAAGCGGATAGTTACCACATTGTGGAATTGAAAACCCCCTTGCTGTTAGTATGTTATTAAAATTATCCGGCAAGTGAAATTATCCTGTTTTTCTATCTTGTTTGAGCGAGGGGAAGTTGGATCTGGATACTATTAAGGCTGACAGGGTCTTGGATGCAAAGGGCCTGGACTGCCCCATGCCGTTGCTGAAAGCCAAAAAAGCCATGGAAGCACTTGCCAGCGGTCAGATCCTTGAAGTTCAGGGAACTGACGAGGGTTCCAAGGTGGACTTGCCCGTCTGGTGCGAGCGTGTCGGGCATACTTACCTGGGGGTGAAGGAAGAGGCAAAGTTTTTGAAATTTTACATAAAGAAAGGGTAGAAAAAACCAAACATTAACTGTTGCGCCTTCTTGCCTATTCATAAAAGGCGCGACACAATTTCCGTTTAGGAGGTAAACATGGCAAATTTTGGTATTTTTGTAACGAGCCCCAAGAACATGGCACATGTCATGGGGGTAGCAAAGGCGGCCAAGGCCAAAGGGGAGACAGTAAAAGTATTCTTCACCTGGAAGGGAACATTACTCGCCAAGGATCCTCAGTTCTCAGAACTGTGCAAAATTGCTGATGAGGTGGCGATCTGTGCGGACAGCTATAAGAAGATGGGATACGACCCCCAGAATGACATCCCCGAAGGTCTTACTGAAAAGGAAATGTCAACCCAGGCCAAGCACGGATATATCATTGATGACTGTGAAAAATATATAACTCTGTAGAAAGGGGGAAGTTATGCCTAAAAAAGTTATGTTCCTATTGGATAAAAGTGATGACGAAAAAAATACCCTGGATGCCCTGCGCTCCACCCTGGGGCTTTCTGTTGCAAACCATTATTCCTATGCCGTGGTCATGAATCATACCTTGGCCAAGTTTGATGATTACAATGCTGAAAATGTCGACTGGATTCGTGACATGGAAGGCGAAGTTTACTCGACCGAGCAGGCCAATGTTGATACCAACGGTTTAACTGCGGTCACGCTGGAAGAGGTTGGGCAGAAGCTTCGGGAAATGGATGTTATCATTCCCTACGGCAACTAAAGGTTTACGCTAGATACGAAGGAGAAACTAATTATGAAAATCTTGCATGTATATCGTTCAGCACCTTCTGAAACCACGAAAAAACTGGTTGATATCGTTTCTGAAGGAAGAGAAAGCGACAACTTTGATCTCGCTGTTGATAATCCTAATTATGATACCCTGGTAGACAAGGTCATTGCAGCAGACCAGACCATCTGCTGGTGGTAAGAACACCTTACAACACGATCAAACTGCGAAAGGGGCCTCTCTTCATGGGGCCTCTTTTCGTTTCATCTCTTCCAGTGACTCGAGCCAGGATAGTTATTGAACCTCACCGTGGCACCATTCATATCCGTTATCATCCCCAACCACAATGGCGAAAAAACCATCGCCCTCTGCCTGGATGGAGCCCTGGCTTCACAATATCCAAACTATGAAGTTGTTGTTGTTGATGACTGTTCATCAGACAATTCAGCAATCATACTTGAAAAATACCCCTGCAAGCTCATCAGCCTTTCAGAACATGGAGGTGCAGCAAAGGCCAGGAACACCGGCGCCAGAAACAGCAAGGGGGAAATTCTTTTTTTCATTGATGCCGACTGTATCATGCAACCGGACACCCTTGCCAAGGTTTCTGCTGCATACAAGGAAAACGGGCCCGGGGTCATCATTGGCGGTACCTACTCCTGGTTGCCCTATGATGACCAGAATTTTTTCAGCATTTTCCAGTCTGTATATATTCATTATTCAGAGACAAAAAATTGCCGAAATCCTGATTACATAGCGACCCACGCCATGCTGATTTCCGCCGACCTCTTTCAGAAAAGCGGGGGCTTCAATGAACAGTTCATGCCCATACTCGAGGATGTTGAGTTGAGCCACCGGCTTAAGCGAATGGGACATACTCTCCGCATGGACACCAATATTCAAGTGCGGCACATATTTAATTTCACCCTGGCCAAATCAATGCGCAACGGGATCAGAAAATCGAAATACTGGTCCATCTATTCCATTAATAACAGGGATCTGCTCGCGGATTCAGGCACCGCTTCACAGGAACTTAAATTTAACGTGCTCTCATGGTTCCTCATTGGCTCTCTCCTGCTCGCGGGCATCCTGCTCAAGAACTGGTCCCTTGCTCTTCCCGTTCCACTGCTTTTTGGCTCCAACCTGTACCTCAACCGGCGCCTTGTGAGGGCCTTTCATAACGTCCGGGGGCCTTTTTTTGCATTCTTGGCCGTGCTGTATTATACCTTGTTGTATCCTTTCGCTGTAGGCCTTGGGGCCTTCAGTGCAATTTACAGCCAATACGTCGGACTGCGCTCATGACTTTTTCCCCTTTTCGGCACCTTGGTTCCATCGTATGGAAACAGCGACCGATCCAGTTTACTTTTTTTCTTACCCGCAGGTGCAATGCCAAGTGCCCATTCTGCTTTTATATCTCGCAAAAAGACATGGTTGTTTCTTCGGCAAATGAACTTAGCCTTGCTGAAATTGGAAAAATAGCCCCCCAGCTTGGCAAACTTCTCTGGCTTGCATTTTCCGGAGGTGAAATCTTTCTGCGTTCTGATCTCGTTGAAATCACAAGGCTTTTTTACAGAGTAAACCGACCGGCCATCATTCTTCTGCCCACCAACGGCCTGCTGCAGGAGTCAATTTACACCGAAGTCGAAACCATCCTGCGGAATTGCCCTGAAAGCTCAATAGTCGTTAAGCTTTCCCTCGATGGACCGGAACAGATCCATGACGAGCTGCGTGGGGTCGCGGGCGCTTATCAGAAAACTCTCAGGACCTGCGAGGCCTTGGGAGAACTTGTTGCCAAATATGAGAACTTCGAGCTGGGCATCAATACCGTATTCTGCCAGGCCAACCAAGATCACATAAATGAAGTAATCGACATGGTCCAAACCCTTCCCCAGGTGAAAACACACACTGTCTCATTGATCCGGGGCGAAGTTTTCCGGGATGACCTGAAACAGGTAGACCTGCAGAAATACAGGAACGTTATTTCGCGGCTCGAGTCAGATCTGAAAAAACGGCTGGCAGCAATGTATCGCTTCAGAGGTGCAAAGCTCAAGGCGGCCCAGGATATTCTCCAGCGCCGGCTCATCCTCGAGGCTGCAGGCGAGACAAAGCGCACCAGTCCATGCTACGCCGGGAAGCTGAACCTGGTATTAACTGAAACTGGAGATCTCTACCCCTGCGAGGATTTTTCCGAAAGGATGCGGTTCGGCAATATCCGGGAAAATGCGTATAATCTGGAGGGGCTGCTTCTCTCAGAACGCGGCCGCAACATTCTCAGGTTCATAGCCGGCAAGGGATGCCACTGTACCCATGAATGTTATTTCATGACCAACATTTTGTTCAATCCACGCCGATACCCCGCGCTTTTCAGGGAATACCTGCAACTCTGAAAATATTACATGTTGCGCTTAAACAGGTGCTTATCTTTTTGAAGCCAGAAAAGGCTTTTCAAGCCCTGCCAGGCTGCCAGGAGATCATTTACGGAACGCAGTGCGAGCAGCCTGCGCCAGAGAAATTTGGGGCGGGAATAGAACCGCTTGAGGGCCAGCTGCCGCAGTTCGGCAATCTCGTCCCGGGTCATGGTATAAGGGATAAAGGCTGCTCCCTGGTAGGTATAATCTGTCAGGTCCTCTGACATTGTGCCGTACTTATCAATATTGTCATAAAGTTCGGTTCCGGGAAACGGCGTGATGGCGTGAAAATTGGCTATATCGGGATCGAGCTCAAGGGCGAACTCGATGGTTTTCAGGCCATCTTCATAGGTCTGCCCCGGTATGCCGAAGAGAAAAGGAGTGTAGACCGTCAACCCAACCTCTTTTGCAGCCTTTACCGCACTGCGTATCTGTTCCGGCGTAATGCCCTTGCGGATGGCATTGAGGTCTTTTTGCACCCCGCTTTCCGCTCCGAACAAAATAGCCCAGCAGCCCGCATCCTTAAAGGCCTGCAGCAGGGGCTTGTCCACCTGGTTCACTACGGCCGAGGCAAACCAGGTAAAGTCAAGGCCGCGTTTTTTTATCTCCGTGGCAATTTTCATGGCCCTGTGGTAATCAGCTGCAAGCGTATCATCAATAAACTTGATCTCCCTGTAGCCCTGGCTTAATACCAGTTCGATCTCGGCCATGACATTTTCCACGGAACGATACCGTATGCCGCTTTTGCGATGCTTGTC
>Ga0209742_10000067_pt1 | contig 58009 bp, 51 predicted proteins | sample DeeMarSeWOR38_10_FD_187462 | JGI IMG/M metagenome (GOLD analysis project Ga0209742, IMG submission 187462) | Marine sediment microbial communities from White Oak River estuary, North Carolina - WOR-3-8_10 (SPAdes) (version 2) | ecosystem: Environmental > Aquatic > Marine > Intertidal zone >...
ACATGCCGTGCATGGATGATGATGACTTGCGCCGCGGCAAACCCACCTGTCACAAGGCCTTCGATGAGGCCACGGCGTTGCTGGTTGGCGACGCACTGCAAAGCCTGGCGTTTGACATGCTGGCCAACGACCCGGCACTCACAATTGAGAGCGAACGCCGGCTACGCATGGTTGGGGTCCTGGCCCATGCAGTCGGCTCGTGTGGCATGGCGGGTGGCCAGGCAATCGATATCGAATCGGTCGGCCAGAGATTGAGCCCGGAGCGACTGGAAGACATGCATCGACGCAAGACCGGTGAACTGATTCACGCCTCGGTCATTCTCGGGGCGCTGGCCGCCGAGACATCTGACGAGGCGGTGCTATCGGCGCTGGATCAGTATGGCGAGGCCATCGGACTGGCGTTCCAGGTGGTGGACGACATCCTCGATGTCACCGCCGATACCGAGACCCTGGGCAAGCCACAGGGCTCGGATCAGGCGCAAAACAAGCCCACCTACCCTTCAATTCTCGGGCTGGGCGCGGCTCGCACCAAGGCCAAGGAACTCTACCAGACCGCGCTCGCAAGCCTTGCACCATTGGGGGATAATGGCAAAACACTCGGCGAAATCGCTGACTTTATTGTCCACCGAAACCAGTAACCCATGTCGAATGCTGACAAATTCCCGCTGCTAGCGACGATCGCGTCGCCCGCCGAATTGCGCACCCTGAAGGAGGCGCAGCTGGCACCGCTGGCTGACGAAGTGCGGGCATGCATTATCGACAGTGTTTCTCGCACCGGCGGCCACCTGGCCGCGAGTCTTGGTACGGTTGAGTTAACGGTTGCCCTGCATTACGTCTTCAATACCCCGGACGACCGCCTGGTGTGGGACGTGGGTCACCAGACCTACGCACACAAGATTCTGACCGGTCGCCGCGAACAAATGGAGACGCTGCGCCAGAAAGACGGCATCTCCGGATTCCCGAAACGCGAAGAAAGCCCCTACGACACCTTTGGTGTTGGTCATTCCAGCACCTCGGTTAGCGCGGCACTGGGCATGGCGATCGCTGCTGCCAAGTCGGGCTCCGATCGACAGGTAACTGCCATTATCGGTGACGGCGCCCTGTCGGCAGGCATGGCCTACGAGGCACTGAACAATGCCGGTGACATGGACGCCAACCTGCTGGTGATCCTGAATGACAACGATATGTCGATTTCGAACAACGTCGGCGCCATGTCCAACTACCTGGCCCGGATCCTGTCCGGCCGGGTTTACTCGAGCATGCGCGAAGGTAGCAAGCAGGTGCTGAGCACGGTAAAACCGATGTGGCGCCTGGCGCGCCGCGCCGAGGAGCACGTCAAGGGCATGCTAATGCCCAGCACGCTATTCGAGGAAATGGGATTCAACTATATCGGCCCGATCGACGGGCACGATGTGAACGCGCTGGTTCACACCCTGCGCAACATGCGCAAACTCAAGGGTCCGCGTTTCCTGCACGTCGTTACCCGCAAGGGCAAGGGCTATGAGCCTGCTGAAGGCGACCCCTGCTCGTATCATGGTGTTGCCCCGTTTGATCTCGAGACCGGTAAATCCGAGAACAAGCCGTCGGGAATCACCTACACGCAGGTGTTTGGTGACTGGCTGTGTGACACGGCGGAGGCAGACGATCGCCTGATGGCGGTGACACCGGCGATGTGTGAAGGCTCGGGAATGACCCGTTTTCGTGAACAGTACCCGCAACGGTATTTTGACGTCGGCATCGCCGAACAGCACGCGCTCACCTTCGCGGCCGGTCTCGCCTGTGAAGACCTGAAGCCGGTGGTGGCGATCTACTCTACCTTCCTGCAACGTGCCTATGATCAGGTGATCCACGACATCTGCCTGCAGAACCTGCCGGTGCTGATGGCCATTGATCGTGCCGGAATCGTCGGCCCCGATGGCGCCACCCATTGCGGTGACTTCGACCTGAGTTACCTGCGTTGCCTGCCCAATATCACCATCATGGCGCCGGCAGATGAAAACGAGTGTCGGCAGATGCTGGTGACCGGCATGCACATTGATGGCCCGAGTGCCGTCCGCTATCCACGCGGTGGCGGACCCGGTGTCAGCGTCGACCGCTCACTTGAAGCACTACCGGTGGGCAGGGGTGAGATACGACGCCATGGCAAACAAATCGCCATTCTGGCCTTCGGCAGCATGGTCACCCCGGCTGAAGAGGCAGCGGAATCGATGAACGCCACCCTGGTCAACATGCGATTCGTCAAACCGCTGGACGAGTCGCTGATCCGGGAAGTCGCTTCTAACCATGGCCTCATCGTCACGGTCGAAGAAAACAGTATTGCCGGTGGCGCCGGCTCCGCGGTCAGCGAATTCCTCAACCAAGCAGGCATTGATATTCCCATCCTTCACCTGGGGTTACCTGATGAATTCCCGCACCAGGGCTCACGTAACGAGATCCTGACCGAACTCGGGTTGGATGCCGCGGGAATTCGGCGTACCATTCGCCGCGCCGCGCCGCCTGAACTTGCCGCGGTGCCTGGATCCGCTTAAACTTGAGTCAATCAGTCAAGTATTAACCAGCACGTCGATTTCCAACAAGAGAGAATTTAATGAGCTCTAGCAGCAAAGCGCAAACCGCTGCCTGTATCGCCGACGTACAGAATGCGCCAGATACCCGCCACATCCAGATCGACAAGGTCGGGATCAAGGACATCCGTCACCCGGTAAGGGTCAAGGATCGCAGCCAGGGTGAGCAACACACTATCGCCCGGTTCAACATGTATGTAGAGCTGCCCCACAATTTCAAGGGCACTCACATGTCCCGTTTCGTCGACATTCTCAACAACCACGAGTATGAAATCTCGGTCGAGTCATTTACCGAGATGCTGATGGAAATGCGTGAGCGTCTCGAGGCTGACCGCGGTCACATCGAGATGCACTTCCCCTATTTCGTCAATAAATCTGCGCCGGTCTCCGGGGTTCAGAGCCTGATGGATTACGAGGTAAGTCTCATCGGTGATGTGCAGGGTGATGAAACCATCGTCGGCATCAAGGTCGTGGTGCCGGTCACCAGCCTTTGCCCCTGCTCAAAAGAGATTTCAGATTATGGCGCTCACAACCAGCGCTCGCATGTTACCGTCGAGGTCCGCACCAACAGTTTTGTCTGGATCGAAGATGTTATCGACCTGGTGGAGAAACAGGCGAGCTGTGAGTTGTTCGGCCTGCTGAAGCGCCCGGATGAGAAATATGTCACCGAGCGCGCCTACGACAATCCGAAGTTTGTTGAAGACATGGTGCGGGACGTCGCGGCGGTACTGAACGCCGACGACCGAATCGATTCGTATATCGTCGAATCGGAGAACTTTGAATCAATTCACAATCATTCTGCCTACGCCCTGATCGAGCGCGACAAAAAACAGAAGCCTGATTGATTGCCTGACCTGCCAGGCCTGGCGGATCGGGATTATCCCTTCAGATTGACCATTGCCCGTGATGCTTCCCAGTCGGGCAGTGTTTCCATCGGTGCACCGAAGAAGTACCCTTGGAAATAATCGACACCCATCTCCTGCAGGATATGCAGGGTTTCTAGATCTTCTATATTCTCCGCCACGATCTTCTTGCCCAGTGCCTTGGCAATCTCGACCATGGACTTGACCATGACCTTGTCGACATGGTCATGCCGGATGTCCTGGATAAAATCGCCACTGATCTTGATGTAGTCAATGGGCAGGCTCTTGATGTAGCCATAGGAACTGAAGCCGGTACCGAAGTCATCCAGCGCGAACCGACAACCATGGTTCTGCAATGACTGGATCAGTGAATTGGCCCGATCCATGTAGCGCACCGCGGACTGCTCGGTCACTTCGAAGACGACAGCGGAACCCGGAATTTCATGCTCATCCAGTGCCTCGACAATCTTGGATGCCAGCGCCTGATCCTCAAAAACATGGCCCGACAGGTTAATCGAAAAGCGCACGTCGCGGCCATCGAACCGGTAGTCGGCAAGCATCGCGAGCGAGTTTTCAATTACCCAGTAATCCACATCCACCATCATGCCGAAGCGCTCGGCGGCCTGGAAAAACACCGAGGGTGCGACCAGCTGCCCCTCGCTATCGGTCATGCGCAGCAACACCTCGTAAAACTCCTGGTCATCGGGCTGAGCACCAACGATCGGCTGAAAATGCAGCAGGAATTCGCCACTATCGATAGCATCACGAATCCGCTGGGACCAGCCAATGTCCTCGACCAGCGCCTTCTTGTCGTAGTCGCTGATTTCAAACATGTGGTAGCGGTTGCGGCCGCGGGACTTCGCCTGGAAACAGGCCATGTCGGCCTGCGACAACAGCTCATCGACGTTGTAACGGGTGTTATGGATCATGGTAATGCCGATACTGCAGTAGATATTGAACGAGTGGCCGTCTGCTACAAAGCGCATGTCCTGCAGCACCTTTAACAGGCCGCGCGCCACTCCAACAGCACTGCTCTGATCCACGTCGCGGGCAAGGACAACAAATTCATCACCGCCGAAACGGGCGATAACGTCGTAATCGCGGGCGCGGTGTCGAAGCGCCTCGGCCACCTGAATCAGCAGGCGGTCACCGGCGCCATGCCCGACGGTGTCGTTGACGTATTTGAACTGATCAAGATCGATAAACAGCAAGGCAGACGAGGCATCGCCATGGGAGGCCTCTTCCAACGTCTCCTCCAGTTCACGCATGAAATACGTGCGATTGACCAGCCCGGTAAGCGGATCATGGTCGGCAATTTTTCTCAGCGCTTCATCGCGCTCGTTTACCGCCTTGATCGTGGTATTCAACGCCTGGCTGATGGCGACAATTTCCTCGTCACCAACACTCTCGACCTCCACCCCGGTTTCGCCCTTGGCAAGACGGGCCAGCGGAATCTTCAGCCGTGATAAGGGTGCCAGCGCACGCATGATCAGCTGGCGACCAACAAACAGCGCGATCAGAACAATAATTGCGATCGTAATGCTGCCGATGAACAGCACATTTTCCTGAACCCGTGTCACCCGTGTGCGATCAAGGCCGACATCGATATAGCCGATGATGCGGATCTGTTCAGCTGCTGGCGCATCCAGGTTGAACCCCATCAAACCATCGGACTTGATCGATTTAACCCAGATCGGCGCGATCAGGCGGTAAATTTCAGGGTCGCTAACCTCGTCGACGAAATAAGGTTTGCTGGTCTGGTCGGTCGCCGAAAGTGCAGTGATTTGACCGGGTTCGAGTGATCCGGTGTCGTCCTGGGCATCTGCATCGTCGTGATAACTGGCGAGCGTCTTCTTGCCGCTGGCATCGTAATAGCGCACGAAGACAATTTCGGGCGATGCCACTATCCGTTTGGAAATATCAGACATCTGTAACTTTTGTCCGGACGCATAGAGAGGCGTACCGAGCTCGTCGAGCTCCGTCGTCCACTGTACGCTGCGTTCGAACAGGTTGTCCCGGATCAGGTAAGCACTACTCCACCAGACACCGGTAACAGCCACGAGAAATATGGCAGCGCTCCAGAGCGCCTGAATATAAAGTATACGATTGACTAGGCTACGTGGCCGGGCTGGTGCACCGTTACGCGGAATAAAAGCGGTAACTGTGCGATACAGTCCGGTGATGGAGGATCGAAATTTGGCAAACAGCCTCAGATAGCCGGTGCGCAGTGAGGCGGCCTTACCAGGTTCGATAGACAAACGGTCACCGGTCGATTTCATACACCATTCCCTGTTGATGCCCGATCAGGCGTCAGGCCAAGTTGTCGGGCCAGCACCTTGTTAATCTGGAACCGCGTTTTTCCCAGCGGGGTCATCGCTGGGCCGGGGATACCTGCCCCGGGTCTGGCCGCGCGCAGTCGATCAAGCACCCGGGCGGCGACATCTTCCGGCACCGGCTCGGCACTGATCAGACCGCCTATGGACAGCAACTGTGGATTGAATACCGCAACCTGCTTTCCATGTCTTACACTATAGGACATAACTTCACGCATCGTGCTGCGACTCAGCACCCGATTGTCAGGCAATAGCCAGATGCCCTGGTATTTGCCCACACGATTCTTGATGGTATATCGAAATTCCTTGTCAGACCTGACTACGATATGGGCCAGCCGAACGCCCTGCCCCGCGGCTGCTTGCTTTGCGTCGGCAATCAGGTTCTTGTGAGTCGGGCCAGTGATGGTGACCACGTGCCGCAATGATGGTGCAAGCGACTTCCATTTTTCGAACAATTGCTCTGCGGGCGGCACACTGCTAACCCCTTTGCGCCATTCCGAAACCAGTTCGTACTGCTGATGATTGAATACCTGGCAAAACACAACTTGTTTCTGCTCCAGCTGTTTGCTCCACTGCGCCGCTGGCAGGCCGATGGCCACCACCTGGGTCGCCGGGGACTCCGCTACTATTCGGGCCAACTCCTTGTCCGCAGCTGACTTGCCGCTCAAATAATAGCGTGTACCATTTCCCGCCAATTCCTGCTGCAACTGCTCGGCGACATCGTCGAACACCGATGTGCGATGACTCACGACAATGGCAACTCTCTGTGGCGGTGCGACCTGACGCGGTGCCTCCGCCGGCTTTGTGGTGCAGGCGCTGATAAAAATTAGCGTACCCGCAATTGCGAGACGCATTAAATTGCATCCCGACAACAAGCACCAGATTCTTTTATTCGCAACGTTATTCAGCATTTGTTCTTGTGGACCCGATTCGCCACGGGCCGATTAATCTCTTTAGGCGACGGTCCTTGTCAGATAATCCATGAAAACCCGCGACCGGAAAATCCGTCCGGACCCGATAATGTACTAAGAAATAACCCACTATTCCTACTATTGCCTGCCAATCGGTTGTTCCCCGGCAACGAGCGGAAGTCTGGCAGGTCAATTTTGCAGGAATTGTGCCATTAAGTCGCGATTTGGTTTCAGGCAGGCATACGCAAGCAGTCTCGTTAGCTCGAAATGATTTATTCGGCAACCAACCAACAGTGCGGCCAGAATGACACCCGTGTAATATTCACGGAACTTCAAAAAGCGCACAAAGCCCGATACTAACCGAAAGCGAATTCGGTAACAGGCGACAAATGCAAGACATCCTGATCATCAGACACGTAGCACATGAGGGGCCAGGCTACCTGGCGGAGTTTCTCAAGGCACGAAAAATTCCCTATCGCATTCTCGCCATCGACAATGGTGAAAATCTTCCCACCTCGATCGATGGTTTCACTGGCCTCGTCTTGATGGGCGGCCCCATGAGCGTCAATGACGACTTGCCATGGATTCCCCCGGCCCTTGCCCTGGTACAGCAGGCGCTCGATCGGGACCTACCGGTACTAGGGCATTGTCTCGGTGGACAGTTGATCGCCAGGGCCATGGGCGCGAGCGTCCATGCGAATCCGGTACCCGAATATGGCTGGTTACCGATAGAGGTGGCAGACAATAGTCTTGCGAGGCAATGGTTCCCGACACTGACACACGGATTTACTGCCTTTCACTGGCATGGCGAGACCTTTGACCTTCCCGACGGCGCCACCCATGTCTGGTCGAGCGATCACTGCCGCAACCAGGCCTTTGTTGTTGGCAATACGCTTGCCATGCAGTGCCACGTGGAGATGACACCGAAGCTGGTACAGGACTGGGTCGATCGCGCCGACGACGACACGCTCTCGACTTCGCCCTCGGTTCAGAACCGGGATACCATCCTGTCAGGTCTCGACCAGAAAATTTCGGAGATGCAGTCCACCGCTGATGACGTTTACGGCCAATGGTTGGCGCGGGTACTGAATAACACTGCAGCGGGGAAACAGAAGTGAGCGAGATGTCATATCGTATCGGTATTGACCTGGGTGGCACCAAGACTGAAGCCATCGTCATGGACCCGGCGGGGGAGATTCTGTCTCGCGAGCGCCGTCCCACACCCGTCGCCGACGGCTACGATGCCATTCTGGACAATATTGTTGACCTGGTTTGTACGCTGGAACAATCCGTCGGGAACAAGGCCCGCGTCGGCATCGGGCATCCCGGGGCCGTATCCGCCCGCACCGGGTTGTTGAAAAATTCCAACACCGTATGCATGAACGGGATGCCGGTAAAGGCTGATCTGGAACGTCTGCTCGATCGCCCCGTCCGCATGGCTAACGATGCCAATTGTTTCGCCTTGAGCGAAGCGATTGATGGTGCCGGCCAGGGCGCCGGTGTTGTCTTCGGTGTCATCATGGGAACCGGCGTCGGTGGCGGTATCGTGTTTCATCAGAAACTGCACCAGGGCCTGCAACATATTGCCGGCGAATGGGGGCACAATATTCTCGAGCCCGATGGGCCGCTGTGCTTCTGTGGCAAGCATGGATGTATTGAAAACTTCCTGTCCGGCCCAGGGCTATTACATGCCTACCGCAAGGCCGGTGGAAACCCGCAAGACGATACCCGTACCATCGTTGCCAAAGCCGCAGGGGGTGATACGTTGGCCGAAGATACCATGCAGTTGTTTTTCGATCGTTTCGGTCATGCGATGTCAATCGTTGTCAACATCCTGGATCCCGATGTCATCGTACTGGGTGGCGGCATGTCCAATGTCGAACGTCTCTACACCGAGGGCCGCGACGCACTGGCGCGCTGGGTTTTCAACGACGAATTACTCACCCGCGTCGTGCGCAATGTGCATGGTGATAGCGCGGGCGTCCGGGGTGCCGCATGGCTGTGGCCTGCCAGCAATGAAAATGACGGATGATACCCTGACAGCATTGTTGAGCCCGATTGCGGATATCATCCGCGCGCACCCTGCCGGATTGAGCGAGGTTCAGTTACTGCGCATCTTGCGCGAGCAACACCCACAGGCGCCGATGTCCGGGCGTCACGAAGACAGCCTTAGCCTGTTCCGGTCGCACTTCCTCCTGTTTCACAGCCTGTATTTGCTGCAACAACAATTGGCAGATAACCGGCAGGGCCGGCTGGAAATCGCGCCCCTGAAAATTGTCCTGACCGACCTTCAGCCCCCTGGCGCCCACCTTGCCGAGGCCGACCCGCTGCGTAACTACTACCTGGACCTGGATAACCTGGAACACACCTCCGGCGCCGACGTCGACAAGATGCTCGAGGCTTTCTGGCGAAAGTACCTGGGCTCTGACAAACGCCGGGAGGCGCTCGCGATTCTGGGCCTGGAGGACCCGGTCGACGATGCGACCATCAAAAAGCGCTACCGGAAACTGGCGATGGAGCACCACCCGGACCGCGGTGGGGATACCCTGCAACTGCAGGCTATCCATGACGCTATCAGGGTCCTGCTCGGCTAGCGGATACGACCAAATGGTCGTCAACCAGGCGCCTCAGCAACCCGCATGGAGGTCTGACGCGGGCCGTCAATCACCCGTACCAAGTATGTCAGTCCCGCCGATTCCATTGGCAGGATAGCGGCAGGACTTGCAGTTCCCGGCCGGAGACACCATATTTTAAGTGCTTGTTTTCCATCAATTTGAAGGGAAAACCTCTATTTTTAGCGTAAACCGCGGGACAGGCGAAAATAGGCACGGCCTTTGCATTACCGTTACTGATTGCTGTTGTACGGTGCGTCCGGCAGATTGCGGCTCCGCACCCACCCTGGACAACCGTTGCCAATAGTGGCGAGGAGCACGACAGATGAAGAATATAGTTACCGCTTTGCTAGCGCTGGTCATGGTTACTTCCGTGAGCATGGCCAGGGCCGCTGATGAATTTCCGGGCAGAAAGCTCTATCCGGACATTCCGGTGATGAGTACCGACGAGCTGAAGAAGAAATTCGATTCCGTGGTTGTCGTCGATGCACGCACCAAATATGAATTCGACACGATTCACGTCAAGGGTTCCGAGAATATCCTCGTCTCCACAAATTCGTTCGCTGATGAAGTGAAGGCGCTGCGTGAGCGGACACCAAAACCACTGGTTTTCTATTGCAACGGCCACACCTGCATGAAGTCATACAAGGCTGCACGTCGCGCGATGAGCGCTGGTGTAAAAGACGTATACGCCTACGATGCGGGGATCTTCGAGTGGGCACGTAGCAATCCCGATCTGGCGGTGCTGGTGGGCCAGAGCCCGGTGCGCGTCAGTGACCTGATCAGCAAGAAAGACTTCAAGAAGCGTCTGCTCAATCCCGACGAATTCCAGAAGCGCGTGCCCCGTTCTGATGTGATGGTGCTGGATGTACGCAGTCGCCTGCAGCGCGCCGGTGCCGGCCTGTTCCCGTTTGACGAAAAATTCGCCAGCCTGGACGACAAGGAAAAACTGGATCGTTACCTGGACCAGGCCAAGCGCGAGGGCAAGACCGTGTTGGCCTATGATGCAGTTGGCAAGCAGGTTCGCTGGTTTGAATACTATCTGCGCAAGAAGGGCATCAAGGATTACTACTTCATGAAAGACGGCGCCGATGGCTATGTGGAACTACTGGCCAAGCAACAGGGCGCCAGCATTGTCGCCAAGGATGCCGGCAAGAAGTAACGTATCGATTTCTCATCTCCTCCCATCTGTATGATGGTTCGGGCAACCTCCTGGTTGCCCATTTTTTTTGGAGAAGAAAGCGTGTCAGGGATTAATGTTCGCGGGTCGCCACGAACTGGATGTCTGGCCAGCGCTCCATCGACAGGTTGAGGTTGACCATTGTTGGTGCCAGATAGGTCAGGCTGCCGCCGCTATCGAGGGCAAGGTTCGTTTCGTTTTTCTTCCGGAACTCATCCAGCATCTTGTCATCGTCGCATTCGATCCAGCGTGCAGTATTGACGTTGATCGGCTCGTAAATACAGTCAACCCCGTATTCATCCTTGAGCCGGTAGGCCACCACGTCAAACTGCAATACGCCGACTGCGCCCAGGACCAGATCGTTGCGGTTCAGTGGCCGGAAAACCTGGGTCGCGCCCTCCTCGCTTAACTGATCCAGGCCTTTCTGCAGCGCCTTCATCCGCAGCGGGTCTTTCAGGACCACGCGGCGAAACAGCTCCGGCGCAAAATTGGGAATACCCGTGAACTTCAGTTCTTCACCCTGGGTAAAGGTATCGCCGATGCGAATGGTGCCGTGATTATGCAGGCCGATAATGTCTCCGGAATAGGCGCTTTCGACACTCTCGCGATCACGCGCAAGAAAGGTGATGGCGTTGGGCACCTGGACATCGCGACCGATACGTACCTGGTACATCTTCATACCCTTGGTAAACTTGCCCGAGGTGAGACGCATGAAGGCGATTCGGTCCCGATGCTGCGGGTCCATGTTTGCCTGGATCTTGAAGACAAAGCCAGTCAGTTTATCCTCCGCCGGACCCACCTGGCGCTTGTCAGTCTCGCGGGCGAGCGGTGCGGGGGCGTGCTCGACAAAGGCATCCAGTAATTCCTGCACACCGAAATTATTGATGGCGGATCCGAAAAAGACCGGCGTCAACTCACCACCGAGGTAGGCATCGAGGTCAAACTCGTTACTTGCCCCCTTTACCAGATCAATCTCGTCGCGCAGCTCCTGCGCCTGGTCACCAATCAGCTTGTCGAGCTCGGGATTATCCAGCCCCTGCACGGTCTGCCCCTGCTGGATCTTGCCACCATGGGTGGCACTGAAGAAATGCACGCTGTCGTTTGCCAGGTGGTAGACACCCTTGAAGCGCTTGCCGCTACCGATTGGCCATGTCACCGGCGCACAGCGAATCTTCAAGATGTTTTCAATCTCATCCATCAGCTCAACCGGGTCTCGACTCTCGCGATCGAGCTTGTTGATGAAGGTCATAATCGGCGTATTGCGCAGGCGACAGACTTCCATCAGCTTGATGGTACGCGGCTCGACACCGCGTGCGCCGTCAATCACCATCAGGGCCGAATCGACTGCCGTCAGGGTGCGGTAGGTATCTTCCGAGAAGTCCTCATGGCCCGGTGTATCGAGCAGATTGACGACGTGGTTCCGGTAGGGAAACTGCATTACCGATGAGGTCACCGAGATACCGCGCTGCTTCTCAAGTTCCATCCAGTCGGAGGTGGCATGGCGCGCCGCCTTTCGGCCTTTAATCGTACCCGCCAACTGGATCGCGCCGCCGAACAGCAGCAACTTTTCAGTGAGCGTGGTCTTGCCGGCATCCGGATGGGAAATGATGGCGAAAGTTCTGCGCCGGGAGACTTCTTTGGCGATTTCGGACATGGGTCGTAAGTGGGGTTTACAGCCGCCTGGTTAAAGGCGGGGGATTATACAGAAACAGCGAATTTTTACTGCCTGGGGTCGACGCCTAACACTGCTCCCAGGGTAACCCATCAAACCGCCAGCCACCTTTGGTGCTGCGATGATGATGGTCGTCCAGCTCACCCTCAAACCCGTCGAGCACATTGTAGACGTCGGTAAACCCTTCCTTGATCAACAGCTCGCCCGCTTCCAGCGAGCGTTTGCCGCTGCGGCAAATCAGGACCACGGGTGAAGAGCCAACGGTGCTGATATGACTCAGGCCGCCCAGCAGCACCTTGCGTACCTCGGTGGCAAAATGGGGGTTGATCTTCCAGTCTGGCTCATCGATCCAGGGAATATTGATTGCGCCGATGGGGTGGCCGATAAACAGGAACTCCATGTTCGAGCGAGTATCGATCAGCACCGCCCGCGGCTCCTTTTGCAGAAACTCATAGGCCTCGACCGAGGTCAGGGATTTCACGTGACTGTCCATGGGCTCACTCCGACTGCTGTTCCAGCCACTATATTATAGTGAGCCGGCCATTGCTCTTGTTCTGCACCGCTTCTGGCGGCCGCGCGATCTGAAAAAACCCGTTTCTAAGTAGCCCGGTTACTGTACAATGCGCCTCTTTTTTCGGGCCCAGGTGTCCAGTAAGTACGCAAAATGATTGAAAAACTTCGCAATATCGCCATTATCGCCCACGTCGACCATGGCAAGACGACATTGGTCGACGAACTGCTGAAGCAGTCCGGCACCCTCGATACCCGTAAATCCGAACCTGACCGGGTGATGGATTCCAATGACCTTGAGCGGGAACGCGGCATTACCATTCTGTCGAAAAACACTGCAATTCAGTGGAATGGCTATCGTATCAATATCGTCGATACCCCCGGCCATGCCGACTTTGGCGGCGAAGTGGAGCGTGTGCTCAGCATGGTGGATTCGGTACTTTTGCTGGTGGATGCCGTTGAAGGCCCGATGCCGCAGACCCGCTTCGTCACGCAGAAGGCGCTGGAACGCGGCCTGAACCCCATTGTGGTGATTAACAAGATCGACCGCCCCGGCGGCCGTCCAAGCTGGGTACTGGACCAGACCTTCGACCTGTTCGATCGGCTTGGCGCCAACGACCAGCAGATGGACTTTCCGGTGGTCTATGCCTCGGCCCTGAACGGCTATGCCTCGCTCGATGACAGCGCGCGCGATGGCGACATGACGCCGTTGTTCGAGGCCATCGCCCAGCACGTGCGGCATCCGGATGTAGACCCGCAGGGACCGCTGCAGCTCCAGGTCAGCAGCCTTGATTACAACAGCTATGTCGGTGTTATCGGTATTGGCCGTATCAGCCGTGGCCGCATCAAACCCAATCAGCCGGTCAGCGTCATCGGCGCTGACGGTATCAAGCGCAACGGCCGTGTGTTGCAGATCTATCGTCTGATGGGACTGGATCGTACCGAGATACCGGAAGCGGAAGCCGGCGACATCATCGCCTTCAGTGGTCTTGAGACCCTCGACATCTCGGACACGATTTGTGATCCGAACAAGGTGGAGGCCCTACCGCCGTTAACGGTTGACGAGCCAACAGTGAGTATGACCTTTCAGGTCAACACCTCACCCTTCTCCGGCAAGGACGGCAAGTTCGTCACCAGCCGCCAGATCCGCGACCGCCTGAAACGGGAGCTGGTACACAACGTCGCGTTGCGCGTTGCCGATACCGAAGATCCGGACCGTTTTCGTGTTTCCGGACGCGGTGAACTGCACCTTTCGATCCTGATCGAAAATATGCGACGCGAGGGTTTTGAGCTGGGCGTTTCCCGCCCGGAAGTCATCCTGCGCGAGGTTGACGGTGAAAAGCATGAGCCATACGAACAGGTGACTGTTGATGTTGAAGCGGTCCACCAGGGCGCGGTCATGGAGAAAGTCGGTGAACGTGGCGGCGAACTCAAGAACATGTCACCCGACGGCAAGGGTCGAGTACGACTGGATTACATGATCCCGGCGCGCGGTCTCATCGGTTTCCGTACCGAGTTTCTGACTGCAACCCAGGGCACCGGTCTGATCTACAGCGTCTTTGATCACTACGGCCCAATGAAACCCGGCCAGTATGGTCAACGCAATAACGGCGTACTGATTGCCAATGGTGCCGGCAAATCCCTGGGCTTTGCCCTGTTCAACCTGCAGGAACGCGGACGCCTGTTTATCGGCCCCGGCGAAGAAGTCTATGAAGGCATGGTGATCGGCATCCACTCACGGGACAACGATCTCGTGGTGAACCCGCTGAAAGGCAAGCAACTGACCAACGTTCGCGCCTCTGGTACGGACGAAGCCATTACCCTGACTCCGCCCATCCGGATGACACTGGAGCAGGCGCTGGAGTTCATCGATGACGATGAACTGGTGGAGGTCACACCCCACTCCATCCGTCTGCGCAAGAAATTCCTGAAGGAACACGAGCGCAAGCGCGCCGGCCGCCAGGCCAGCGCCTGACCCGAGAGGTCGGTTATCCGGGGTTGATAGACGTCAAAACTCTGTAACCCCGGACGGCTATACTGTCGTGGGGGTAAGACCACATGACAGGAACTGCAGAACACATTATCGATCTCAAGCAACCCGAGTTTTACTTCAATCGGGAACTGAGCCTGCTGGAATTCAACCGCCGGGTGTTGTCACAGGCACTCGACGAAAATACGCCGCTGCTCGAGCGGTTGCGCTTCCTCTGTATCTCCAGCACCAACATGGACGAATTTTTCGAAGTTCGTGTTGCCGGCCTCAAGCAGAAAGCGGAAATCGGGTCGGTACAGGCTGATCCCGACAACATGGCGCCGCAGGAAGTGCTCAATGCCATTGGTGATAACGCTCACGTGTTGGTCGATGAGCAGTACCACACCCTGAATGAAATCCTGATCCCCGAGCTCGAAAAGGAACAGATTCGCTTTATTCGCCGCAGCGACTGGAGCGAGGATCAGGAAAGCTGGCTTCGCAATTTTTTTGAAAACGAGTTACTGCCGGTCCTGAGCCCGCTCGGTCTCGATCCGGCACACCCGTTTCCCCGCATCCTGAACAAGAGCCTGTGTTTTATCGTTTCACTGAAAGGAAAGGACGCCTTTGGTCGCAGCGGGGGTTTCGCGGTTGTGCAGGCGCCTCGCTCGTTACCGCGCATTATCCAGCTACCGGCAAGACTCAAGGGTAACGGGCCCTATGACTTTGTTTTTCTGTCTTCGGTCATCCACGCCCACGTCGATGCCTTGTTCCCGGGAATGAAGGTTACGGGCTGTTACCAGTTCCGCGCCACCCGCAATAGCGACCTGTTTGTCGACGAGGAAGAAATCGACGACTTGTTGCGCGCCGTCGAAGGTGAACTGGCTTCGCGTCGCTACGGTGCCGTGGTTCGCCTGGAAACTGCCGATGACTGTCCGGATGACCTGGTGCAGTTCCTGCTGGGGCAGTTCAACCTGAAGCCGGAAGATCACTACCGTGCCAACGGTCCGGTTAATCTCAATCGACTGTCAGCGGTATGCGATATCGTCGATCGGCCTGACCTGAAATACCCGGGCTTTACACCCAGTCTGCCGGGCGAGTTTGCGGCGAAAAAGAATATCTTCGATGTCATCCGTCGTCGCGACGTATTACTGCACCACCCGTTCCAGAGCTTTCTGCCGGTAGTGGATTTTCTGAAGACTGCTGCCCGCGATCCAAATGTCCTGGCGATCAAGCAAACCCTCTATCGAACCGGACCGGAGTCCGCTGTCGTCGACGCGCTGGTAGACGCTGCACAGGCAGGTAAGGAAGTTACTGTGGTGATCGAGTTGCGCGCCCGGTTTGACGAGGCCGAAAATATCACTCTGGCCAACCGTTTGCAGGAGGCTGGCGCCCAGGTGGTCTATGGAGTCGTTGGTTACAAGACCCACGCCAAGATGATTCTCGTGGTTCGCCGTGAAGGTAAAGGCCTGCGTCACTACGTGCATATGGGCACCGGCAACTATCACCATCGTACCGCACGACTTTATACCGACTACGGCCTGTTTTCAGCTGATCGCGAGATTGGTGAAGATATTCACAATGTATTTCTGCAGCTCACCAGTATCGGCAAGGTATCGAAACTGAACAAGATCCTGCAGTCCCCCTTTACCCTGCACGATACATTGATTCAGAAAATTCAGCGGGAGGCGGCGAATGCCCGTGCCGGGAAGCCCGCCCGCATTATCGCCAAGTTCAACTCGCTGGTAGAGCCGCAGCTGGTACAGGCGTGTTACGAGGCGAGCCAGGCAGGTGTTGAAATCGATTTGATAATCCGTGGTGTCTGCATGCTACGTCCCGGCGTGCCCGGCGTCTCCGAGAACATTCGTGTGCGCTCTGTTATTGGTCGATTTCTTGAGCACACCCGAATTTATTATTTTGAAAACAGTGGTGAGCCGGAGGTATATGGTGCCAGCGCGGACTGGATGGGGCGCAACATGTTTCGACGCGTAGAGATTGCGTTTCCGTTTGAATCAAAACGTCTGCGCGAGCGCGTCGTCGCAGAGCTGAACTATTACATTCAGGACAATGCCCAGGCATGGGAACTTCAGGAAGACGGCAAGTACCGACTCAGGCAATCGGCGGCGGGCGACAAGACACCGGTGTTTAGTGCACAGGCAGCCCTGCTGGCTGAACTGGCGGAGAATTAAGAGCAGCCTGCTAACGGTAACTCAGATCGTAACCAGGCACCTGCTGGTACGCCGCTTCTTCCTCCAGATCCGCAATGGTTAACGGGTGATCAAACAGCCATCCATCGGGAAATGTCAGTTCGATGGCACGCTTTTTTGCCTTGATACCAATTTCCGGCAATGGAGTTTCGCTACGATTGCGATGCAATAAGACCGCTAGCCTCAACAGTATCACCATGCGTTCCACCGTCTTGCGCTCATCCGCGGGCAGGTCATCAAATAGCTCCTTGATAATCTTCCGCCGGTGTAGGCGCACAAGCAGCGCCAGTAAATGTTGTTCCTTGCGTGAGAATCCCGGTAGATCTGCGTTGTCCAGCAGGTAGGCGCCGTGTTTGTGATAGCCGGACCGCGCTACTTGCAGGCCCATTTCGTGAATATCGGCCGCCCACTGCAACAGATCCTCGACCTCTACCCCTTCCAGTGACCAGGAACTGCCGACCTTGTTCAAAAAATCGACGACGGTCGCCTTGACCATTGCCGACTGTTTCGTATCGACCTCGTATCGGCTCTCAAGCCCCTGGATGGTTCTGATGCGCGTGTCTTCGTGCCGTATTCGACCCAGCAGGTCATAGATAAGCCCCTCTCGCAGGGCCCCGTCAGCGACTTCCATATTGTCTATGCCAAGTGCATCGAAGGTGGCAGCGAGGATGGCAACGCCCCCGGGGAATACCGGTCGCCTCTCGTCGGTCAGCCCCGCCAGCTTTAGTTTGTCCATGTGCCCGGCCTGAAGCAGTGCCTCGACCAACCGGTCGAGCGACTCACGGCTGATGCCATGTGCACTCCAGCCATTTTCTGTTACGACCTGGCCCACAGCGCGAATCGTGCCGGAAGCGCCGACTGCGTGGTTCCAGCCAATCGTCCGATAGGCTGCTTCATGCGGCTCCAGCTCAACGCGTGCGGCAGTAACCGCTTTACGCCAGCGTTTGTCCAGGATGCGGCCATCACCAAAATACTGTCGACTCATGCTGACGCACCCCATGTGCAGACTGCGCATATGCATCGGCTCGAACAGCTTTCCAATAATCAGCTCGGTACTGCCGCCGCCGATATCCATGACAAAGCGCTGCGAATCATCGCCGGCGAGGCTGTGGGCAACGCCAAGATAGATAATTCGCGCCTCCTCAACACCGGAAATAATCTCGATAGGATGACCAAGCGCGGTTTCCGCCTTTTGCAGGAAATCACCCGCGTTCCTGGCCTTACGCAAGGTATTGGTGCCTACCGCGCGTACGGAGCCTGGTACCAACGGGCGCACACGCTGACCAAACCGTTCCAGGCAAGCTAGCGCCCTCTCCTGTACAGCCGGATCGAGATTGTCCTGCTCATCCAGCCCGCCGCCCAGACGCACCATCTCGCGCAGTTGATCGATCACCTCGATATCGCCATCTCGCAGGCGCGCGACAATCATATGGAAACTGTTCGATCCTAGGTCAATTGCTGCGACCGTATCAAAGGACTGTTTGGAGAAAAAGAACATAGGTGCCTATTCGCCGTCGAATGGGGTTGATCTGCAAATGCAGGGATCGCTGTTATTCATAATAATTCTTACTGACAGATCATAATGGTGAAGTATCTATCTTCCAAAATGGGTACGCAACTGCAACAGACCTATTCTCAATACAGCATATTTATTGGCCTGAACAAATTCGCTATAATCTTCCGAATTGATTAGTGCAGCAGTATGTCACCGAGATGTGAATCACATCAGTTAGTGACGAATAATTTGTCTATTGTCTTCCAGGCCAGATACCAGAAATTGTTTAAAGAGTTTTACAATGCCTCATAACAAGCTTACCTACGTTTCGCAGTCTCCCATTCACGGAAAAGGTCTTTTCGCCAAGACCAGGATCACGAAGAACTCCTACCTCGGCACCTACGAGGGCCCTGAAGCCAAACGCAATGGGTCACATGTGCTCTGGGTGTATGAAGACGATGGCGAGGTAATTGGCCGTCGTGGCCTGAACAAGATGCGCTATGTCAATCACAGCGACGAACCCAATGCTGTATTTGACGGTTTTGATCTGTACTCGACCCGATCGATCAAACCCGATGAAGAGATCACAATCAATTACGACCCGCTATAGCGAATCGCCGAGACGTCCTTTATTGTGAAGGTTTTTCCTCGATCAGGCAGACGACATTCAAGGGACAGGTTGTCGCATGCTCGCTACCCAGTGAATCGTTGACCGCCTCGATGGCAAGCTCGTTGCTGCGGAAGAAGCGATCCTCGCCAACATAGTCGACAAAACCGCTGTGCCTCAGCACCTGCATCACCTGCTGTTTCATCCTCGAATAAAGCACCTGGACGCCACCCTCGTGTAAACGTTCGGTCAACGACTCAAACATCTCAACACCGCTTGCATCCAGGTTATTGATACTGACGCCGTCAATAATGATAAACCTGAGCTCTGGTTTACTGGACAGTATCTGATTGATTTTGTCCTCGAAGTAACTGATATTCGCGAAGTAAAGCGATCCCTCAAAGCGCACCACGCTCGTGTATTTACAGGTCTGCAGGCCATAGACAGCGGCGTCGCGCAAGGACCCGTCGCTATGGCGCGACAACTCGGCAACGCGCGGGCGCATGGTGCGATACAGATAGATGCCCAGCGACAACAGCACACCAATCACGATGGCCCACTCAAGATGCGGTGCGAACAATAACGTCAGAAAGAATGTCGATAGTGCTACCACGCCGTCGCCACGTTCAACATACCAGGTACGACGCAACGCCCTGATATTTACCAGCCATATGACCGCCATCATGATCACAGCTGCCAGCGTGGCCTGCGGCAAGTGATATAAAAGGGGCGTTAACCAGAGCAGCACAATGGCGACCACAATTCCGGTGACGACAGATGAAAAACCGGTAATGGCACCGGCATCGATATTGACAGCCGAACGCGAGAAAGAACCGGATACCGCATAACTCTGGAAGAAACTGCCAACAATATTGGACATGCCCTGCCCCACCAGCTCCTGGTTGGCATCCAGGTGCTGACGGGTTTTGGCGGCCATGGCCTTGGCTATTGATATGGCCTCCATGAAGCCAATCAGGCCGATAGCAATGGCAGAAACAAACATCTGCAGCAGCAGGCCCACCTCTATTTCCGGGATTTTCAGCGGCGGCAGCCCCTCCGGGACGTTGCCCACGACGCGGCCTCCGGCATGGATTTCGACATTGCCCGACTCGTCGACTCTCGCCGGATGCCACACGCGCGGTTGAAGCTTGACGTTATCCGGGATGCGGCCGACAACGTAATACCTGGCGGTTCGGGCGTCGCCACCCTCGGCTCGCCTAAGGTGCATATCCTTCAGCTCTCGATTCTCGATCCGGCCCTGTTGCTGTCGACGGTTGTACTCGAGCCGCAACGTCCCCAGGCGCGCTATCGCCTCAATGGTCCGCTCATCATACTGTCCGTGTTCGCGGGTAAGCGCATCAACATGCTCGCTCGTCTTCCTGATCTTGTCATTGATCGCGGAAAGATCATCCAGTAATGAGTGCTGTGACCGAATTAAATCGCGGGTTAGCTTGTGCTGAATCTGTTCAGGAGAAACTCTCTCGCTTTGCTCGAGACCGATTGCCCAGGAAATCGCGGTGGTCACGGCGACGGCGACCAGGACGCTGGGTATCCTTGGACTCACTTTCCTCAGGAACACCATTATGGAGAATGCCAGCAAGGCAAACCCGAATGTCAGCCAATGGATATCGGTACTGGCGGCGACCAGCGTATTCCAGACGGTTTCATAGTGACGCGCAGACTTCTCGACACTGACACCAAAGATTTTCCCGAGCTGGGAAGTGGCGATAATTATTGCCGCGGCGTTGGTAAATCCCAGTACTACCGGATGTGACAGGAAATTTACCAGCACCCCCAGTCGCAACAGGCCAAGCGACATCTGGAAGATGCCAACCAGCAACGCCAACACGATTGAATAGGCAACAAACGAACTGCTTCCAGCAGTCGCCAGGGGTTCCAGTGCGGCTGCCGATAGCAGCGATACCACGGCGACCGGTCCGGTCGCCAACTGCCGGGAGGAGCCAAATACCGCAGCCACCATCGGCGGCAGGAACGCGGCATAAAGACCAAAGTAAGGCGGTAACCCGGCCAACTGGGCGTAGGCCATCGACTGGGGAATCAGCACCAGTGCAACGGTCACACCGGCGACAACATCCGCGCGCAGCACGGAGGCCGATCTCAGCTCAGGAATCCATTTCAGAAATGGTAGGAAGCTTTTAAGTCTTGTAGCAATGCTGGCTATTTTTCCTGTTCCCAAGGTAATACTCTTGACGAAAGGACTAGTCTTTTTCCTCTTCCGGTGGCAACCAGCTTTCCAGGGCAGCGATTATCTTACGAGCCTGATCAGCACTGGAGATATTGAATTTTGATTTTGGTTGGTACTGGCCGTTGCGTTTCTGGTAGCGACGGATACTGTACTTGTCCGGCCCGTATTCTTCCTTGCTACGGTTCCAGTCCTGATAGCGAAATATTATGGTCGACCAGGCACCCTTGGTGAGTATTTGCTTGTCCAGCTCTTTTACTACCAGTTGACCATCTTCTTCATAATTGACGGTCAATTCATCTACATCGGAAGCCATGTGTACCCTCTCGTTGTTCTCAGCATCTTGTGCCCTTAAAGCATTGTATGAGGCACTTGGGAGACTTTCAATATTTATGTTCCAGTTTCCACCGTATCAGCACAGCTGCCGACACTTGTTACCGGGCCTGTCTGGCGTAATAATGATGCCCAGTTTGATCCATTCACCGCTGTCAGGGGTATGAATGCCAACAAAAAAAATAAAGCCAAAACGAATCGACCGGATCAAATTTGAGCCTGGCGAAATACTGGTAGACCGATACGAAATTGTTCATCGACTGGGTTCCGGCTGGGAGGGTGAAGTCTACTTGATCCGGGAACTCACCACCGGCATTGACAGGACTGCGAAATTCTTCTTTCCACATCGCAACCCGAAAGATCGTTCCGCGCAATTCTATGCCAAGAAGCTGCACAAGCTGCGCCACTGCCCCATCGTAATTCAATATTACTCGCAGGAGCATATAGTGTACGAGGGCACCCGGGTTGCCATGTTGATTTCCGAATTTGTTGAAGGCGAAATACTCAGCGAGTTCCTCAATCGGCAACCGGGCAAACGACTGGCGCCGTTCCAGGCGCTGCATCTGTTACACGCCCTTGCCAGTGGCATCGAATGCATCCATCAGAGTGGCGACTATCATGGCGACCTGCATACCGACAATATCATTGTTCAGCGTTTCGGCCTGGGGTTCGATCTGAAACTGCTCGATATGTACCAGTGGGGGGCCGCCAAAGGAGAAAATATTCGCGAAGATGTTATCAACATGATTCACATTTTTTATGAATCATTGGGCGGTAAAAAGACCTACGCTAATCAACCGGCACCGGTAAAAGAGATTATTTGCGGTCTCAAGCGATCGCTGATTCTGAAAAAATTTCGCCGCGCAGGCCAGCTACGGAACCACCTAGAGACCATGGCCTGGGATTAGTCTTGCCTGGCTCTCAACGCATCATGCTATCCAAACCAATTTTTCTGAACCGGGGGAACCTGGAAGCTCCGGACTCTGTTGCGACGGACTGCGGTCAGGTCACCTTTTATACGCACCGTGCACCGGACAAGGAGACTGATAACGAAGACTCGATCGCGATTCTGCAACCCGCGCCGGACATCCTGGTACTGGTTGTGGCAGACGGTCTCGGCGGCGAACGGGCCGGTAGTGAGGCATCAAGAATCGCAGTTGAATCCATGCACGATTCTATCAGCGGTGTTGACCAGGCCGACGGTCTGCGCGAGGGCGTACTGAGTGGATTCGAACAGGCCAATAACGCAGTGCGTGCACTCGGCATCGGGGCGGCGACCACCCTGGCCGTTGTCGAGATCCGCGGCCGCCAGATGCGCGCCTACCATGTTGGTGATTCCGCCATCCTGGTTTGCGGGCAACGCGGCAAAGACAAATTCCAGTCTCTTGCTCACTCCCCTACCGCATATGCCGTTGAGGCAGGATTCCTGGATGAATCGGATGCCATGCAACACGAGCATCGCCACCTTGTCACCAACGTGGTTGGCTCGGAAGAAATGCACATCAGCATGGGACCACTGGTTGAGCTGGCGGATCGCGACACGGTCCTGCTCGCCAGCGACGGTCTGACCGACAACCTGTATTACGAAGAGATCGTTGAGATTGTGCGTCACGGCAAGCTTGAACAGGCGGCGTCCGCGTTGCTGGCGGAAAGCCTCAAGCGCATGCACGGGGAAGAAGCATCGCACCCCGGAAAACCGGACGACCTGACGTTCGTAATTTTCCGACCGTCGCTACCCGGCTGATGCCGCCTACATGCCGCGTTTTTGTTTTATCAGCTCGTACGCTTTCTTGATCTCCTGAGTTTTTTCTGTCGCCAGCTTCATCATCTCTTCCGGCAAACCCTTGGCAACCAGTTTATCCGGATGGTGCTGGTTCATCATGCGTCGGTAGGCTTTTTTGACGTCCGCATCGCTTGCAGTGCTGGAAACACCAAGCACAAGATAGGCGTCTTTCAGCAAATCAACTGTTGGCGATTTGGGAATGTCACCGGCAAAATGTTGCTGCCCTTTTACCATCGCGACAAGCCGTTCAAACCAGGGACGAGGAAACCCTAACCGGTCACCAATGTGATACAACAGCCGCTCTTCGTTCCCGTCCAGCGTACCGTCCGCCAGCGCGGTGGAAATCATTATCTCAAGGAACATCTGGACCAGACTGATGCGTCGGTGGCACTCCGCTCGAAATTGTTCCAGAACTGCGTCCAGCGGAAACGCATCGTCCTTGCCCTCATTGAACAGATTGATCGCGGCCTTGCGTTGATCTGCGCCAAGTTGCATCTGTGACATCACCTGTTCGGCCAGGGCGATCTCATCGCGGGTAACCCGGCCGTCAGCCTTGGCCAGATGCCCCATGACCGAGAACGTGGCGGTAAAGAACGCAGCCTGCACCCGCTCCTGATCCCCGCTGCCCAGTCGCTCGCGACGTCCACCGAGGTTTTGGTCAACATTGCGTCCGAGGGCTGCGCCCAGTATCGCGCCCAGCGGGCCGCCAATAGCAAATCCCAATGCCCCGCCGACCAGTGTTCCCCACCATCCCATATCTTTATGCTCCTCTATCCTGCCTGAATGCTAACAACTTGGGTTGAAGACCGCTCTTTTGCAACTGATGCTGTGAATGAGTCTAGCGACGACCACGGCCCAGCCGATGAAGCCATGTATCCACCTTGCCCCAGAATTTCTCCCAGAACTTCAGGACCCGTGGACGCTGCAGCCACTGTTCGGCATGAATCTCGACACTCTCATTAAAGTCTTGCTCAAACATGCTGATCGCCAGTTCCGTAAACCGGGCGTCATCAATAGATTGATTCGCCTCCAGGTTCCAGCGAAAGTTCCAGCGGTCAAAATTACTCGAGCCAATCGAAACCCACTGATCGCATATCAGCGCCTTACTGTGCAACACGCGCGGCTGATACTCGAAGATCCTGACGCCATATTCGAGTAACGCAGCGTAGTAACGCCGTCCGGCCAGCCTGACTGCCGGATGATCAGTTTTTGTGCCGGGTAGCAACAGGCGAACATCGGCGCCCCTACTTACCGCGTAACGCAAAGCGCGTCGGAGTTTCCACGAAGGAACAAAATAGGCAGTGGATAGCCAGACCATGCGCTCCGAGGCATGCACCCTTTGCACCAGTGACCGCATAATACCCTGGGCACGCAAACCACTGGCCGTTGCCACACGGCCGAGCATACCGTCTGCTATCGGGGTTGGCTCTTCAGCCTCATCGAGCGCCTGACCGGTCGTCTCTTTCCAGACGCGACAAAAAAGGGATTGCCAGTCTGCGAGCACCGGCCCCTGAATCTCGACCATGGTCTCTCGCCACTGGCGCTCCTCTTCATCGGGCGGCGCGAATTCATCGGTAATACCAGCTCCGCCAACGAAACCGACTGCGCCATCGACCAGCAAGATCTTGCGGTGATCTCTGGCCATATTGTTGAAGAACTTGCCGAAGCTCAATCGATTGTAGAACGCAACCTGAACATTGGAGTGTGCGAGGCGCGCACGATCGTAGCGACTCAATCCCAGTGAACCGTAGTCATCCAGCAACAGATTCACGGTAACACCCCGTTGCGCGGCATTGCAGAATTCGTCAATAAACCGTGTAGCGACTGCACCTGACTCGATCAGGTACATTTCCAGCAGCACGCATTTTTTTGCATTGGCGATTGCCTGCAGCATGCGTGGAAAAAACCGGGATCCGTCAATCGTCAACGAGAAGTGATTGTCTTCACGCCAGGAGTAGCGGTGTTTGGCGGGGATTATATCGTTCATTCCGAAACCCGGAATTTGATTTCCGGGAGGTTAGCCCGGAAATTAAAGTGATAACTATTTTTGTAGTTTGTAATGTGTGCGATTCAGGTATTCGATCACCAGTATCATGTCGGCATCACTCCACTCCACACCTGCCAGCCCGGCAAAACGCCTGGCAAACTGCTCCAGATCAGCGTAGGTCTTTACCTTCCTGGCTTCGCGAATGTGCACGCGGCTCTCGTGACAGGCCACGCAATGATTCTGATACAGCATTCTTCCGCGATCTTCGCCGTAGACGGTTATTGGCAGGGCTAAAAACATCAGGCTGACTATCCGGATCTGCAACTGCTGCTTCGTCATCACTGGCACTGCCTCCGTCCAAGGTCTAAGTATTTTTGAATAGTTATCATTTTAGGGGAGGCGCGAAATAAATGCATCCGTTACCGTTAGCATGATCCGGGCTTGCCTCTGGATCGCCACCACAATACGCCGTACACGATAATATTGAATACCAGCACCGCCCATCCCAGTCCCACCTGTATTTCCCTGGTCAATCCCGCTGGATATAGCAGGGGCCAGAGATAGTGAGAGATAAATCCGCCTTCATAGGGAATGCCACCGCCCGCGGTACGTAACCAGTTTTCCAGCGGTGTCAGCGGACAGATCAACCCGTAGAACTCGACGACGGCAGCCCACGCGACTGCCGGCAAATGCAACCATGCGATCCAGCGCCGCCAGTAAACCAGCGGTGCGCCGATCACGGCAAAAACGACGAACAATACATGCAGCAGAAGCACCAATTCGGCTGCCAGGATTGATATCATAGCTGGCTACCCGCATTTACCAGGTCAGGCATAGACCGAAACGCTACCATATATACAGAGCCAGGACTGCCGCAATCATGAAACCACTGTTTCACCCGGAACTCGTCAACGGACCGTTTGAGGACCCGGTGGTTTATATCGATTTTCTGTTTGAGCGTCGTGCGTTGATGTTCGACCTGGGCGATATCGCCGCGCTACCGCCGAAAAAGATCCTGCGCCTTTCACATATCTTTGTCTCCCACGCACACATGGATCACTTTATCGGGTTCGACAGGATTTTACGTATCTGCCTGGGGCGCGAACGCGAACTCAATATTTACGGTCCGCCCGGATTTATCCCCCAGGTCGGACATCGGCTGGCTGGTTATACGTGGAATTTGACCGAGAGCTACGACACTGATTTCACCATCCACGCACATGAGATACATGACAATGGAATAATGAAGCGGGCCAGCTTTCGCTGCCGAAATCAATTCCGGTGCGAGCCGGGGCGAGACATAACCATTACCGACAACCTTGTAGTAGACGAGGATCTCTTTAGTGTGGAGGCGATGACGCTCGACCATCAGACGCCCTGCCTTGCTTATACGCTGATAGAGAAGAGTCATATCAATATCTGGAAAAACAGACTCGACAAACTCGGCCTCGCCACCGGCGCATGGTTAAAGAATCTGAAATCGGCCATACGTCGCGGAGACAATGCCGACACACCCATCGAGGTGCGCTGGCAAGATAGCCAGGCTGGCAAGCCTTCCCAGGTCGAGCTTGGCGAGTTGCAGCAAGACATTACCAGTGTTTCACGCGGACAAAAGATTTCCTACGTCGTCGATTGCGCCTGGCACGACGACAACGCCAAGCGTATTCGCAGCCTGGTGACTGATAGCGATATTCTTTTTATTGAGAGTGTCTTTCTGGACGAAGATGCCGACCGGGGCAAAGACACATCACACCTGACCGCGGGCCAGGCCGGACGCATTGCCCGGGATGCCGGGGTAGTACGACTGGTCCCGATTCACTTTTCGCCGCGATACAGCGACCGCCCGGAGGCACTCGAAACAGAAGCGATGCGGGCGTTCCGCACCACAACATGACTTATGCACCAGGCTCGACCAGCAATCGAAGGCCAGTGTCACTAGTCAAATTGCGGATTCATACGATATTTGATACTTCCCCGGGTTGGCCGGTTTTCAGCCAGCCTACCCGCGACAACCTGCTAGCAGGCACCGATAGCAGGTCACGAAAGTGAAATTAATATCTGGTATCTTATCGTCCTGAGACAAAGCATTGAATACGACCGAATGACAACAAGTCACCTGCAACAAGCCATCCTTGAGAAAAAGGCAGCCCTGGCCGATACCGCCAGCGGTCCGCTAGCGGACTTGGCTGCGAAATGTTCGCGTGTCTGGCCGTTTGCCGAGGAGCTCGACCGGTTGTTATCGGAGGCATTCGATTCTGTCCCCCATTGCCACCTGCTTTATGCCTGGGACGTCGATGGTATTGAAATCTCTTCGATGGTCCAGAAAGACAGCGTCGACACCAGCTGGCGCGGCCGTGACCTGTCGGATCGGCCTTACCTGAAAAACAATCTGCCATTCAAGGGCATCATGTTGTCGTCGGTGTATCTCAGCCAGTACACCAACCAGCAGTGCATTACCGCGCTGCAGGCAGTAACACGCGACGACAAGTTGATGGGCTTTATCGCGGCCGATTTCGCCCTATCTGACCTGCTTGATGACAAGCGCCTGGTCTCACCTATCACTCGCTGGCAGCAGTTCCGCGGGGATCCCAGTATTCGCGGAACGGTCTTTCTGCAGCAACGGACACAAAGCCTGCTGGATGAACATATCGACGAACTGAATGAACAGCTCGAACGACTGATGACAAGGCATGGTGTATTCCACGCCAAGATCCACTACTCGAGTGGGCGAGTCTCGTTGTGGTTGCTGGATGATCCGTACAACTACCGTATTCATAACGTGATGGAGATTGTCGATCCGGACATCTGCCTGGCTTATCCGATCCACGCCTTCCCGAAAGAGGCCAAGATTACGCCAAAGAAGATTCACGATGTGCTGGAGGAGTTCAAGTCCCTGCGCTTTGCTGATGAAACAATCTATCTGCGATCCAGTTCACTCAATATTATGAACGGCATGCTCGGGCTGACCTTCTCCTGCGACGGCTCCCATTACATGCCGGTGGACGAGTTCCTCGAGAAAAACCTGTCATTCTGGGTCGGTACTCTCGGCACCCCTGCGGGTAGCGATTCCGCCGCCTGATTGACCGGGATCAAAACCGGTATCAGCCAATTCGCCTAGCATGGCGAGACTAACGATTCGCACACAAGCAAAAGACCGGGGGTGGAAATTGGAATTACTGGGACTCAGATTTCCCGCTTATGAGTCAAGCGGCCAGCAAAAACCGCCGCCCGAGCTGCCGCCTGACCAGCCACAGGAAGAACCGCCGAGCGAAGAGCCGCTCGGTATCCCGCCGTCAGGCCCGCCGGAAACCACGCCGGAGCCACCACCAGAGCTACCCTATGATGAGCCGGTAGAGATGCCAGAGGACAACCCGCCGGAGGTTTAGGTTGAGTGGCGTTGCCCGGGTTTTTACTCCACCAGTGCCATCCAACCCTGTGTCGACCATGATCCCGATTCACGAACTGCTGAGCCGAATACGGTGGGACGAGGCATTCGGCAATGCTGAATTTGTCATTGGTTACTACGATCGCATGCAAGACGCCGTTGTTAAAGTCTCATTGAAAGAGTTGTTCTTTGAAAAAGACGATCATTTCGATTTTGAGTTGATCGACGACATGGGTGTGACGCACACGATTCCCTTGCATCGAATCAAGGATGTCTATCGAAACGATGTACTCATTTGGCACCGAGATCGTTAACCAGGCACGTCAACCTGTATATATTTTATTTTCATGACAATCCGGGTATCGCCCTCTTCCAGTCGGCAATATTCTATGTTAGCTGCATCGAGTGAACGGATCGCATATGGACGAAATAGGAAAAATTGTTCTTTATACGGTCTGCGCCGGCGCCTGTATCCCGCTCGGCGGAATTTTTGCGAGGTTTGAAAAGATTGCGACGGGCTGGCTGGAGAACGAATTTCGCCATTCGGTAATCGCGTTCGGTGGCGGTATTCTGGTTGCTGCCGTAGCACTGGTGCTGGTGCCAGAAGGCATAAAATATACAAATCACTCTGTCCTGAGTGTGCTACTGCTGCTTTGTGGTGGCCTGGGTTTCTTTGCCCTGGAGCGATTCCTGGGTACGCGTCGCCGGGATAATCCACAGTTCCTGGCGATGCTTCTGGACTACATTCCGGAATCTCTGGCGATCGGAGGTGCATTTGCCATTGGCGTCCAATCGGCACCGTTGTTGGCACTGTTTATCGGACTGCAAAACATACCGGAAGGATTCAACGCGTACCGCGAGTTGAAGGCTACCCGACGATACGATAACCGGCACATTCTCATCCTGATGGGCCTACTGGTTCCAGTCGGGCCCGTCATCGCAATGATCGGGTGGGTCTTTTTCAGCCAGAATCTCCAGTTTCTGGGCGCAATCATGCTGTTTTCATCAGGCGGCATACTGTATTTGATTTTTCAGGATATCGCGCCACAGTCACATATGCGCCGTCATTGGGCACCGCCTCTAGGCGCCGTCCTGGGGTTCAGTATCGGGATGCTGGGGAATAATCTGTTGACCGGCGCCTGATCAATTGTGTTTGTCCGCTGCTGCCTGTCAGCTTCTACTTTCCTGTGGCAATTACACTCTGGTTGAGGTGATCGGTGATGCGCCCGATATGATTGCTTACCCGGCTTAGCCAGCGAATCGCTTCAAGCATATTCGTACCTGCATGCAACGCAATGTGATCGCTGGCAATTTCTTTCATCACTACTGCACGGAGCACCTCCTCCTGCTCTTTTATCTTCAGCTCGGCTTGCCGCGCCGCATGTGCGGCATCGATCCAGTTTTGCGCATCGATATTGTCAATGACGTCACCAATAGCGACAACCAGCGCCTCTCTCTCTGCCTGAAACTCCTGACGGGTCCGCGCGGTGTCGGCCCGATCTTCCTCCTCTTCGCAACGCTCGTGAAGTCGTTGCATGTGATCAAGAATATGAATTACCGCCAGCAGTTGCTCCCAGTCCACCACATCGCTATCGCTGATTCGAATGTCGTCGACAAACGCCTGGGTTTCGTCGAGTGCGGTCTGCAGCTCCGCTAGATCCGTCCGCTCACCTTTACCGGGCTCGCCCAGAATGGCGGTGATATGGCGTAACAGCGCTTCCAGTTCCGCGTAGATTGTCGGCATCACTGCCTTGAGTGCGAGGGCGGGGTCCTGCAGGAGATTTCGATCCAGCTTGTGTGTGTAAATCGGTGCTCTACCTGGGACGATATGCTCCATAAGACTGGCGAATCTACCTGCCATTGGCAAAATAATTATGACACCGAGAGCGTTGAATGACGTGTGAAACGCGACCAGCGCTATTTCTGCGTTCGCCGTTAGGGCGCCGGGAGAAATTGCCTCCCAGGTCAAAATGTATGGATGAATCAGTAGCAGTGCGCCGACGCCGACAAGGCAGTTGAAAATGACATGGGAAAAACCGGTGCGCCTGGTAGCCGCTGATCGGCCCAGTGTTGCCAATGCAGCACTAATGGTTGTGCCTATACCCATCCCCACCACCAAAGCGGCAGCCTGTTCAAAATTGATGACACCGGCGTACAACGCGGTGAGCGCGGCCGCCACGCCAGCGCTGGAAGATTGCGTGACAACCGTTATCAACATGCCAATCGCGGCGAGTGCTACCGTGCCGTACAATGTCGCATCGGGAAAACTCGTCGGTGTAACAAAACCCTCCAGACCGGACATTCCCTGTTGCATTGTTCCTATCGCAACAAATATCAGGCCGAAGCCGGCAATGGCGAATCCGCTATTTGCCATCCGGCCATTGGCAAACAGCCGCATCACGGCGCCGAGCAGTACCAGCGGAAGCGCAACCTCTGCAAACTTGAACTTGAAGCCAAGGGTTGCCACCAGCCATCCGGTAATTGTTGTTCCAACATTGGCGCCGAAAATGATCCCGAGCGCAGAAGGGAAATTCATCAGGCCCGCGGCAACGAAACCGACTACTGCAACGGTCGTCGCAGTTGATGACTGGAGTACGGCGGTGCTGATTGCGCCGGTAATCGCGCCGCTTAGCGGGGTGCGCGTGAAACGTATCAGCGCCGACCGAATCGCATTCCCGGCGAGTCCACGCAGTCCATCGGTCATTACAATCAGGCCAAGAAGGAACAATCCTACCCCTCCCAGTACCTGCACCAGTGAAGTCACTATGTTAATAAATCACCCCGTATGCTCTTCGAGATATACAGGCACTGGTCCTATGCGAGTCCAGCACTGCAAACAATCGCCCATCGGCTTTTGACTCTCCAGGTTCAGCCCGTACAGAACCGGCCCCGGCTTCAGACACTTGTAGCTCGACAGATTTCCCTGCCGGCGTCTGGAGTATACTTATTATATAAGCAGCCTGATTGCCCCGATGTCCAGTGGGTATAAGTTACGGTCCCTGCAAGGTAAAATCAGCGTTATACCCGAACAGGATAAGCCCAGACATCATGAGCAAGACAAGAAGAGCAGTCGCACCCGAAGAAGCATATAACGCGCCACTGGAAAAGGCGTTCGACAAAATTGCGACACCATTCGAAGAATTTGTTCACAATCAAGCCTCCAGCGGCATAATACTGATTGTCTGTGCAGTGATCGCGCTGGTTGTGGCGAATTCCTCGCTCGCCCCGCTCTACGAACACCTGCAGCATACTCCGTTCGCGATACAAGTCGGCTCCTGGGAGTTGAAAAAATCACTCCATCACTGGATCAACGACGGGTTGATGGCAATCTTTTTCTTCGTTGTCGGCCTGGAAATCAAGCGCGAAATCCTCGTGGGCGAGTTAGCGGATTTCCGCAAAGCAATACTTCCGGTGACAGCCGCGGTCGGCGGCATGGTCGTCCCGGCACTGATTTATGCAGCATTCAACGTCGGTGGCGCAATCCAGGGCTGGGGCATCCCGATGGCAACCGATATCGCCTTCGCCGTCGGGCTGATGGTCTTGCTGGGCGGCACTGTGCCACGCTCGTTGATCACCTTCCTCGTGGCACTGGCAATCGTTGACGATCTGGGCGCAGTCACGGTTATCGCCCTGTTCTATACCGAGAATATCAACCTGCTTTCGCTTGCCGCAGCAGCCGGAACAGTAGTCATTCTTGTTGGCTTTAATCTTGCCGGCATTCGTCACCCCATCCCCTATTTTCTGGTAGCCGTGCTACTGTGGATTGCGATGTTGTATTCCGGTGTCCACGCAACACTGGCCGGCGTTATTGGCGCCTTGACCGTACCGGCAAGGCCCAAGTATCACGCCCAATTCTTTTCAGACCACGTGCGTGACCTGATGGATCGTTTTGACAAGTCACATAAACCGGAAGAAACAATAATTAGCAATGAGCAACAACGCGCCCTGTTACAGACTCTGGAAAATGCAACGGTAAAGGCAGAATCGCCACTGCAGCGCCTCGAGCACCAGTTTCATTTGCCGGTCGCGTTTCTGGTGATACCCATCTTTGCGTTGATGAACGCGGGCAACCCGATCCAGCTGGAAGGTCTTGGTGACACCCTGGCGCACCCGGTTACGCTCGGTATCATGGCCGGGCTGGTGCTGGGTAAATTGATTGGAATCGCCGGGTTCAGCTGGCTGGTCATCAGACTGGGTATCGCCCGCCTGCCAAAGGATGCCTCCATGTCACAAATCGCCGGCGTTGCGATGTTTGGCGGCATTGGTTTCACCATGTCTATTTTCATCGCTGATCTGGCGTTTGTTGGCAGCCCCGAACTACTGGTAAGCGCAAAAACCGGGATCTTGCTGGCCTCGCTGATTGCGGGCGTAAGCGGATTTATCTGGTTGCGGTGGGTGGCCCGGCCGCCGCAATCGTAGACCAACGCCTACCGCTTTTGTCCGAACCCGTGACGGTAAATAAATCTTCACATTTGAGGCGTTTTCCTTAAACTTGAGCCTCCGTTTCGGCGAACGGCAGTTTTTTTCGCTAACCGCAAACCCAATATAAGAAAAATCAGGCTAGAGGCGGTATGTCAGCAATGGACCAAGCACACGAAATTCCACTTAAGCTGGATAACAACATTCGCGATCTGGCGGAGCATGCGCTGCGTCCTGCTTACCTCTCGGCAGAACGTCGGAACGATCTCAAGGCAAGGATCAAGCAGCTCCTGAAGGAACAGAATGCCGTGCTGGTTGCTCACTACTATGTTGACGGCGAACTTCAGGAGCTGGCGGAAGAAACCGGTGGCCACGTTGCGGATTCGCTGGAAATGGCCAACTTCGGCAACCAGCACCCTGCCACCACACTGGTGGTGATTGGCGTGCGCTTTATGGGCGAGACCGCCAAGATCCTGAACCCGGAAAAGCACGTACTTATGCCCACGCTGGAAGCAGAATGCTCACTGGACCTGAGTTGCCCGGCTGACGAGTTTAGCGCCTTTTGTGATGAACACCCGGACCACAAGGTCGTGGTCTATGCCAACACCAGCGCCGCGGTCAAGGCTCGCGCAGACTGGATGGTGACCTCAAGCAACGCCATACCCATCGTGCGCCACCTGAAAGACAGTGGCGAAAAGGTCATCTGGGCACCGGATCGCCACCTTGGGCACTACGTCAAAACACAGACCGGTGCAGACATGTTGCTCTGGCAGGGCTCTTGCGTTGTGCATAACGAATTCCGCGCAATCGAACTCAAGCGCTTGAAAGACGAAAATCCGGACGCCGAAGTGCTGGTACATCCGGAATCGCCCGCCGCGGTTATCGCACTGGCCGATGTCGTTGGCTCTACCACAACACTGATTCAGGCAGCTGCGGAGTCGAAAGCCTCAACACTAATCGTGGCAACCGACTATGGCCTGTTCCATAAAATGAAACAGGCAGCGCCCGACAAGACATTCCTGGTCGCGCCCACCGGTGGCGACAGCGCGGCCTGCACCATGTGCGGCCACTGCCCGTGGATGGCAATGAACGGCCTGGAAAACCTGGCCGCAGTGCTCGAGTCTGGCAGCAATGAGATTCATATCGATGCAGCGGTGCGTAAACGGGCGCTGATCCCGATTCAGCGAATGCTCGAATTCTCGAAGGCGCATGGCCTGGTACGGGCCGCCAAACAGCAAGCCGTCGCTCCATAACACGGCACTGTCCGTCGCACCCGCTTCCCGCTCTCCCCCGTTTTTCCGCCCCTGACGGGCCGAAAATACACCGATGACACACGAATTTTGGCAGATTGATGCCAATAAGTGCTTTATTCTTAGGTGGTTACGCCCCATACTTTTATTAACGGCACGAAAGACAGTGGTTAATCATGGTTAGCGTAACCAAAAAGCATCCCCAGATTGGCACTGACGCACCGGCTGAAATCGATGCGTGGGTGGCTACGCTGCGTAAAAGCTACCCCGCCAACGAAGCCGATGTCATTGCCCGGGCGTGCGAACTCGCACGCCAGGCCCACTTCGGGCAAACCCGCGCCTCAGGCGAACCTTACGTCCTCCACGCACTGGCCGTAGCCGGTATTCTCGCCGAGCTGCGTCTCGACCATGAGACCATTGCTGCCGCTATCCTGCACGATGTCGTCGAGGACACCGACGTCACACTGGAGGATGTCCAGGAACAATTCGGCACCACCATTGCCCATCTGGTCGATGGCGTAACCAAGATGGATCTGATTCAGAGCCTGCGCGCCGCCGGTGACAGCTCGCCAAAGGAACACGCGCACGCGGAGAATCTGCGCAAGATGCTGCTGGCCATGGCCGAGGATGTTCGCGTTGTGCTGATCAAGCTGGCAGACCGTTTGCACAACATGCGCACACTGGAATCACTGCCTGAGTACAAACAGAAGCGCATCGCCCGCGAGACCATGGAGATCTTCGCGCCACTCGCAAATCGCCTGGGCATCTGGCAGATCAAGTGGGAACTGGAAGACCTCGGCTTCCGATACCTGAAGCCGGATGCGTACAAGCAGATCGCCTCTTCCCTGGCGGAGCGACGCATTGATCGCGAGGGTTATATCGATGCGTTCGTCCACAAACTGCAGACGGAGCTGGATCAGACCGGGATCAAGGCCGAGGTAAAGGGTCGCGCCAAGCATATCTATGGCATCTGGAAAAAGATGTCGCACAAGAATCAGGACTTCCACCAGATCTACGACGTACGCGCGGTGCGAATCCTGGTCGACAGCATTAAAGACTGCTATGGCGCCCTTGGTATCGTTCATACCTTGTGGCAATACCTGCCAGGCGAATTCGACGATTACATTGCCACGCCAAAGGAAAACAATTATCGCTCGATCCACACCGCCGTCGTCGGGCCGGAGGGCAAGACCGTTGAAGTGCAGATCCGTACCAACGACATGCACCAGGAATCCGAATACGGTGTGGCGGCACACTGGCGCTACAAGGAAGGTGCCAGGTCCGACTCCGGTTTCGACAGCAAGATCGCCTGGTTGCGTCAGTTGCTCGACTGGAAAGACGAGGTCGCCGAGGCCAGTGAGTTTGTCGACCAGTTCAAGTCCGAGGTTTTCTCGGATCGGGTCTATGTATTTACCCCGCAGGGAAATGTCATCGATTTGCCCACAGGCGCCACGCCACTCGACTTCGCCTACCAGATTCACTCTGAAGTAGGAAACCGCTGCCGAGGTGCCAAAGTCAACGGTCATATCGTGCCGCTGACCTACAAGCTGCAAACCGGGGAACAGGTTGAGGTACTGACGGTCAAGAAAGGTGGCCCCAGTCGCGACTGGCTCAATCCCCACCTTGGTTACTTGCATACCAGCAAGGCACGCTCACAGGTGCAGCGCTGGTTCCGTTTGCAGAATTTTGATCGTAATGTCGCCGATGGCCGGGTCATGCTCGAGCGTGAATTCAAGCGCATGGGACTCGCTGATACCAACTACGAGAAGCTGGCGCAGAAACTCAACCTGAAATCCGCGGACGACATGCTGGCGGCCATTGGCCGTGGTGAACTCAAGCCGTCACGCGCGGTAAAGACCGCGGGAGAAATGGCAGAACCGGCCAGGCCCGAATCGCAACTGACGCCGATCATCAGGGAGTCTAAAGCAAAAGAAACGGCAACCGGTATTCGCGTACAAGGCGTTGGTGACCTGCTTACCCGGTTTGCCGGTTGCTGCAAACCGGTACCGGGAGACCCCATTGTTGGCTTTATTACCCGTGGCCATGGCATCACGATTCACCGGCAGGACTGCCACAATACGCTCAAGGCCATCAGTGATTACCCGGAGCGGCTGGTTGAGGTCGACTGGGGCGGCGGTACGTCCGGCACCTACCGTGTCGATATTGAACTGGTCGCCTTCGATCGACAGGGCTTGTTGCGTGACATCACTACCCTGCTGGCCAACGAGGAAATCAACGTCATCGCGGTGAAAACGGAATCCAAGAAAGAAACCAACACCGCATTCATGGTGTTGACCGCCGAGATCCCGGATATCGATACCCTGAGCCGGGTATTGGCACGTCTGAGCCAGTTGCCAAACGTCACCGAGGTGCGCCGGAAATCCCACTAGGCCGCGTGATTAAAATATCCGCTATCGGCCATTAGCGGACATAACGTTAGAATTGTGGGGGCGGATAAAGCGCGCAGCGCTTTAGACGGTCCCACACGAATGACTTGTTAGGTGTTTAGTATTCGTAATTAGTTTCAATTTTCCATTTACCTTCAACTTCATAAACTTTAATAAGAGCTTTTTTAAATGCTTTTTCATGATTTTTAAACAGATCAAACAGAGAAAATGTATATTCATAGAGTTCATCTGGGGGCATAATTGATGAGTTTCTAATTTCAGGGTTTTCTAACATATGTTCTAAGCTTGAGCCTTCCAGATCATCTTCTTCATGTTCTAACGTTAATAAAATTTGACTCCAGTTTTCCGGAGTGTTTTGTATTAATGTTTTTGCTATTTGTTGGTATAGCTCATTTTGTGAGGAAAAGTATTCGTCTTCTGTCATTTATAACATCCTGTTTTAGTTCTTATATACACCTAACGCTTGCATAATGGGCGCGACGACAGGAGCGTCCCAGTGAGCGAAGCGAACGAATTAATGCACTTGTTAGATGCTTTTTTCACAGTAGTTCTGGAGTCTTTCCTTTCCATGTTATTCCTTTGAATGAAACACGACACTTTAAATAATGTTCTTCATTGTTCTTGTGAACTTTTACTCCATAGTGGTTGGGCCAGGCTTTTATTTCTGTAACCTCACAACCAGCTTTTCTACACTCGGTATTTATTTTCTTTTTATTTATCGGATCAAGAATGAACCCAAGAACCGAAGGTATAAAAGCCAATATCGCCATAACGGCTATAAAACCACCTAGGGCCATCAATATTGTTTTAAATAATTCCATTCGCGCATCTAACTATAAGTAGAGGTCCCAATTGGCCCCTTTCAAAAAGGCCTTTTCGGACCTATTAAAATTGTGACTTGATAAAATTCAATGACTTGGTAAATTTTATCGGGCTTTTTTATTAAATGCGCAGTGTCCGCTATGGGTCGATAGCGGACCCCAGCTATATTTGTGGTGATATCAGCACGGAACGCAAGTGCTCGACGAACTCAATCTTGTCTTCCTGGTTCAGATCGCGAGCGATTTCGATCCGCCTGCCATGGGAGCTGAGGAAGGCACGCTGCGGCCGGCCGCGCCGGTCGTTGTCTTCCAGCGTCACGCGCAACCAGCTTCGCTCAAATTCATAATCGGTTTGCACCGAACCCTGGCGCCGCAGAATCCGTACTCTATTGTCTTCGATCAGCACATATTCACAATCATCGTAGTGGCGATAGAACCAGTAGAAAATGCCGCCGAATAAAAGTGCCTCCATGCCCGCAAACGGCAACACCATCCACGCCCCCATGAATGCGAATACGATGGCGATAGTCATCACTACGGCGGTTACCAGCACAAACGCAACCACCATCCCCTCCCGGCTTAGCGACCGGTTCGGTCGAATCATGATCCGGTGTATTTTTTCCTTTTCGCTCAATAGTGATTCCGCCTTACAGTCGCGCTGACAGTAGCGCGCGAATTTCCTCGTCTTTCAACACAATGGGATTCGTCTGCATACTGGAACCCCGGGAGTTGGCAACCACGTGGTCCAGGTCCGCCTCATCGACACCGTATTGCGAAAGGCGTTGCAGGTCCAGGCGATCAGTCCAGTCTCGCAGCAAATGCACCAACGCCTGGCGCGATGCATCGGCTGAAGCGTGGCGCTTCTGACAAAGGATTTCTCCCAACCTCGCATATCTCATCAACGCCGGGTTTTCCGGCTCGCGTTGTTGCATGGCTGCGATATTTGTCGCCGTTGCTTCGGCCACCAGTGTGCCACAAACCACACCGTGCGGAATCGGGAAGAAGGCTCCCAACGGAGATGCCAGGCCGTGCACTGAACCCAGACCCACCTGTGCCAGGGTAATACCTGAAATCAGGGCTGCATGCGCCATACCTTCGCGAGCGGCCGCCTGATCACCCTCCCCGGTATACCAGTTGAGCAGGCCATCCCGTGCAGCCCTGAGCGCACCCACGGCCATGGAATCGGTGAAGACATTCGCCTTTATCGAGACATAGGATTCGATTAGCTGAGTCAGCGCATCCATGCCGTTGGCTGCAATAATGTCTGGTGGGCAGGTGGCCAGCAGATCCGGGTCGACGACGGCAAATTGCGCCACCAGCATCTCGTGGCGAAATGATTTCTTGAAGCCATCTCTACCGTGAACACTCAGCACGGCGTTCTTGGTCGCCTCGCTTCCGGTGCCTGCCGTTGTCGGCACTGCAATAAAGGGCAAGGCTGGGCCTTCGTACTCCAGTTCCGGGCCGACACCTTCTAGGTAGTCCATCACCGACCGTTTTACCCGAAGCAGCCCGGCAATGGCCTTGGCCGCATCCAGCGCGCTGCCGCCGCCAATACCGAGCACTACATCAAGATCGTGATCACTGTATTCACGGACTGTCTCGTCGACAAGTTGCGGTGACGGTTCGCCGGTTACATTGCACTGCTCCCAATGGATGCCACGATCATGCAACTCCGTGTGCAACCACTCCCACTGTTCGGTCTGGCGAAATGACTGGCCCCCGGTGACCAGCAGAACACGCCTTCCGTAGCTGGCAGCCAGATCCGGTATCTTTTTGAAAGTGCCGCTACCGAATTCGATTCGGGGCAATCGGGCAATAGAATATGCTTGCATCGTGCTATGGAGTATAATGCCCTTCAGTCGCGACGAACAAATTGAAGCAGAAATTTTGCCCTCGACAGATTATTTGGCTGACCCGCCCTTACCCACGACTTCTACCGTCACCAAAAACTCACGATCAAAAACTTATTCAAGCGCAGCTAATCTCGCGCTACCGATGATGTCAGCCAACCCATTCTTGCATAACCATTTATTCGTAATCGTGATACTCGTATTGGCGTTTGTTGCCAATTCAGACATCGCTACCGCGGAATCGATTACGGTACCCGTTAGCAATGGCGAAGAAGTGCCCATCGAGCGCTTTGCCGCCAGTGGTGATAGCGTCATTATCTGGACCCCCTCTGATTTCGGGATTCAGCCACCACAGGGGCCGGTGGCGCTGTCGCTGGCAAAACAGGGGATTGAGGTCTGGATTGCCGACCTCCATACCGCCTACTTTGTTCCGACTGGGCGTTTCAGTAGCAATAGTTTCCCGGTTGCCGACGTCGGTTTACTGGTAGATGCCGCGGTGGCACGTGGCAAACGTAACATCATCCTCGCCAGTTCCGGGCGCGCAACCCGGTTGCTTCTGCGCGGTGCACGCGATTGGCAGTCGAGTCATCCGGACCAATCTTCCATTCGCGGTTTTATCCTTTTCCACCCCAGCCTCTACTTGGACCAACCGCGCCTGGGCGAAGATGCCGAGTATCTACCGATCGCACGTTCGACCAATTTGCCGATCTACATTTTTCAGCCTTTACGGTCCGCCACCTACCTGCGCCTGCCAGGATTGCGCACGGCACTGGGAGAAGGCGGTGCAACGGTCTTTGTCCACCCGTTACCCGATGTAGCAGTAGGGTTTCACCTCCGACCCGATGAAGACATCAGTGCGCAAGACAGGGCCGCCCGGCAACAGTTGCCGGACAACATGGTCAAGGCGGTGAAGCTGCTCACCCTGCAGCCGCCAGTCGTCCGCGCCGCGAAAGAGTCGGCGCAAGTGGTCGCAAAAAAACGCGTCGACATGACTTCGGGGCTAAAAATATTCGAAAAGCCATTCGATGCGCCGGCCTTCTCTCTTGAAAATATGTCGGGCCAGCGTGTCTCGCTGGACCAGTACCGCGGTAAAGTGGTGTTGCTCAATTTCTGGGCCAGTTGGTGCCCGCCGTGCCTGGAAGAAATGCCATCGATGCAGCGCTTGTATCAGCGACTTACGGACAAGCCGTTTGAGATCCTGGCAATTGATGTCGGAGAAAACAGGGAAGACGTCCTGAAATTTACCAACATGATGAAAACCACCTTCCCGGTGTTGCTGGATCGCGATGGATCTGTGTTTAACGAATGGAAAGTCTATGTCTACCCGACAAATTTCCTGATCGATAAAAAGGGGCGAATTCGTTATGGTAGTCCGGGGGCAATAAACTGGGATGAAAAATCGCCCGTCGAAAAAATCGAACAATTATTGAATGAAAAGTGACATGGCTGACAAAGAAAAAAAGATCGACAGAATTTTTGAAGTAAACCTGGGCGATTTTGACGCGCGCGTGATTGAGGCTTCGTCGCACCATCCGGTGCTGGTAGATTTCTGGGCAGACTGGTGCCCGCCCTGTATCGCCATTGCGCCGATCATGGAGAAGGCGGTAAACGGATGGGCGTCTGCCATTGAGCTGGCAAAACTTGAGGTAGACGAAGGCGACAATATGAAAATTGCCGGTCGCTACCAGGTGCGGGGCTTTCCAACAATTATTATTTTTATCAATGGCGAGGAGCGTGGCCGTTTCAGCGGTGCCAAATCATTGGCTTTTGTCGAGCAGTTTATTGCTGACGCGGTTGCGAGCGCAGGCTGACTAGCTGCTCACCGTTGTCGAGTTCCGTATCAGGGTCTTGACCCGGGACATCAGGACCTGCCAATCAATGGGTTTAGGGACAAACTCCTGGCCACCCATGGCTCGTACGATTTGTTCATTACCGACACTGCTGATCACAATTACCGGGATGCGAGCCAGTTTAGGATTTTCTTTCAGCTTGCCAAGCGCCATCCAGCCGTTCTTGTTTGGCATCATGATATCCATTGTTATCAACTCTGGTAGCAGCTTGGCCGCCATGTCCAGGGCTTCATCACCATCGCTGGCGCAACTGACCCGAAATCCTTCTTTCTGAAATTGGCGTGTCATCAGGTCCTGCACCATCGGGTCGTCATCCACCACCAGGATGTTGCTGATCCGGCTGCGGCGATCACCCTGAGCGGGCGTGCCGCGCTCGCGCGCCACTTTCGGATCCGGCGCGGGTAACTGAACGCCACCGCTCGGCCCTGCGCTGCTCTCGGCAACGGCTGGCAACCGCACGACAAACTCCGCACCTTCATCCGGCTGACTGATCACAGAGAGTTCACCCCCCAGCATTTCACAGAACTTGCGACTGATATAGAGCCCGAGACCGGTTCCACCGTATTTGCGGGTAGTTGAGGCGTCTGCCTGTACAAACGGCCGGAAAAGTTTTTTCTGCTGCGCTACCGTCATACCAATTCCGGTATCGCTGATACTGAATCTCACCCACGGCTTGCCAGCCTCCTCTTCCAGGCTCACGCGAACGGTAATGACGCCGTTTTCGGTGAACTTGGCTGCATTACTAATGAGGTTCAATAACGTCTGCCGGATCCGAACGATATCAGAGTGCATTTCGCCGACATCACCTTCATAGATAACAACCAGCTTGTTCTGCTTCTGATCAGTCAAGTGCTTGATCGTAGCCGCGATATCGTCAACCATTGGTCGTATCGCAAAATTCTCGTAGTAGAATTCGATACGACCCGCCTCGATCTTGGACACATCCAGCACCTCGTTAATCAGGTGCAGTAAATGTCGCGCAGATGACTGAATTCGCTGAAGATCCAGCACCGCCTGTTGATCTCCAACCACGACAGCATCTTCGCTCAGCATCTCGCTATAACCGATAATGGCGTTTAGCGGCGTGCGCAATTCGTGGCTGACGTTGGCAAGAAACCGGCTCTTGGCCTCGTTAGCACTTTCCGCCTGTAGCTTGTCAATCAATGCACTATGAGCCTTCTCTTCAGCTTGCTTGCGCTTGGTGATTTCCACACCGTAGCCATGGAGAATCTTCTGGTTGACGACAGGTGCAAACGTCCACAGGAAATATCTGCCGCCGTGAGCAATATCCAGCTCGCTAAGGATCTCCTGCTGGTTAATACACTTGTTAACCAGATTGAGCGGGGTTTCTGGCAAGATTTCGTGAAATCTATCCGGATCGACCTTTAGCTCATCGAGTAACTTTACCCCTCGTGGATTGATATAGAGCAACTCACCCTGCTCATTAATCGACAGCGCGACGTTGGGAGAATTCTCGGCGAAGGCAGCAACACGCTCCAGCATGGAGATAGAAAGCTCGATTTCGTTGGCCTGTTCCTGCAATCGTTCCGACGCCAGATTCAGTGCGTTGCCGAGGCGGGCCAGCTCAATCGAGCCGGAATCGACTACTACCTTGTCGCCTGCATTTTCGTCCAGCTGATCAGCGAAATCGGTATAGCGCTCAATTGATGCAATCGGGCGTCTCAGAAACAGTAAGAGCAGTACGATAGCGAAAGTGAGAATCAGCACACCCAGCCCGATACTCTGCTGCCAGATACGCATTTGCGCCGTTGCAATTGCATCCAGGCTATAGACGATACGTACCCAGCCAATCAATTCACCCAGAATCAGCGGCTTCCAGACCACCATCTGGTTGCTCCCGGTCTCAATGAACGATTGCGGATGCTCTGGTAACTGGAATATCTCCCGACCATACATCGCCACCGGATCCGCATCGCCTGAACGAACTACGTCACCCAGTCGCTTTCCGCGGTCGTCAATCAACTGGAGCTCAAGAATACCGGGATACAATGCTGCGCGTTCGAGCATGTGCTCAGCCGCGGTGTAGTCCCGACTCAGCATCAGGTCTGCTCCGGTAGCGGCCAGGTTTGTGGCCAACACCTGCGCCTGTTGTCGCATGCTTGATGAAATATGGCGCGTTTCGTAGTTGGCGGCATAAAACGCGAACGAAAGAATGCTGCCACCCAGTAGCAGGGCGAAAAGAAATATCAACTGCAGGCTTAAATGTCGTTGGCGTTTACGCAATCCGGGTCGGGCTCTCGTTTGTTCCAGTGGTAAATATCAACATCCCCGATACTTAATATAGCTGCTCCGGAGCCATTATTTTGAAAGAATTTCCCGATAATTCCGTAATTCCGGCTAGCCTCGAATATCGTTGGGTCTACCGGACAACCTGTCAGGCGATGGCAGTATTTACACTGACCGCAAGGCGATCAACTTTCGGCGCCACTCTAAAGCGACGAAATGTCAGAACTAGGTTGCGACCCTGGTGGTGCCACGCTTGATCGCATGCCGGGCAACCTTTCTGCCAAGCTCGTTCCAGTCTACCGGCTTGGAAACATAGTCATCTGCGCCCATGGCGTGAACAAACTGCTGATTGCCGACTCCGGAAACGATAATTACCGGAATCCCGGCCAATTGCGGGTCATCCTTCAATGTGCTCAGCACGATCCAGCCATTTTTCCCCGGCATCATGATATCCAGCGTAATCAGGTCCGGCTTTAACCTTACCGCCATTTCCAGTCCGACATCACCCCCGTCGGCGCAGTGGACATCGTAGCCGTCGCGAATAAAGTAACGACTCATCAGATCATGAACGATCGGATCGTCATCGATCACCAGAATCGTCGCACTCTTGTGCTTGTAGTCAGGATGCTTGCTGATCGCAAACAGTTGCGGTGGGCGATTGGGTATCGATTCAGCCAAGCGGGAATTGTCCTGGGTTACCGACTTTGGTTGCTGCCGATTACTGGCTACAGTCGCATGCGCCTGCAACATGGCCTTGCCTCTCACCGGCTTTACCGTCCAAACAAACGTGTAGTCGTTGTATGAGACCTCGATATTGCTCAGGGCCTCCTGATTGGTAATGCAGGTTTCTACCAGCTGCAATGTGGGTTTCGGCAACAACAGCGAAAGATCAGTCTGGCGCAACCCAAGGGAGCTGATTACCTGGTGCGCCCGGGCATTGAGATAGCGCAACTCACCAAAGTGGTCGATGGTAATTATCAGGCTGGGTGATTCGTCAGCGAGGCCGGCTATCTGTTCGAGCTCCTGACAGGACCGCTCAAGTTCCTGGCGCCTTGCGTAAAAACGCTGCGACGCCTTGTTGAGCTCTTCACCGAGACGCTGAACATCCGGATGGCTGGTGTGCACGGAGATTTCATCGGCCGTGTCGCCATCAAGGCGAGAGGCAAATTCACCGAACTGTTTTATCGCCAACTCGGGGCGACGTAAGGCAAGCCCGGCAATCGCCAGTACCGGGACGACTACGAAGGGAACGGCCAGCAAAACAAAATTGCTGGTGTGATCGCCGAGGCCCGGGAAAAAGCGATTCGCCAGCACTGCGGCCGAAAATGCGAGCGCCAACACAAAAGCGCCACAAGCCAGGTAGGCCCGGCTTGTGGGGCTCTGTACCAGGACCTTGTACAGGCTGCTCAGATTTTCAGACTTCATTTCTCACCCCGAACCCGCGTACCCCACCTGCCATATTCAGGCGATTCCCGGCGAATTCTCCGACTCGATTCATTCTGGTTATAAATAGAGCAAGAACTGTGCCGCAGTTGCTCGGCGGGAACGTGGTCAGGAATCGAACAGCCTAAATAACGTTTTGTTTTAATTGGTATTTCTGGAAATCACACGGGGTGGGACGGCATCTGGGAATAGCCATGTGCGGGATGACGCTATACGCGCAGTACATATGCCCTATAGCGACGCCCCGGGAATCCGGGTTTACAGGAAATTACAGGTGGGCACTACGCCGCGAGCACCGGTAGATGATCTACCGGGTTAATCCTGTGTTCGTCCGGGCCAAGTACCCGCACGATCTCATACATTCGTCCATCCGGCGCCCGATCCGTGGTCAGATCGACAGTGCGCGCCGCGCTATAAAGCGTGTTGTCGGCCTTGGCCGCCACCACGACGCGTGGCCGCAAATGACGACTGCGATTGCGCGTGATCACGACACCGGCTTCGCCCGTATTGAGCTGTACTACGCTGCCAATCGGGTACACACCCATGCTGCGGATAAACTGCTCGACCAGGCCGGGATGAAACAACTTGCCGCGCTGATCATACATTTTCATTAATGTTGAATGGTGCGCCGCGCCTTTGCGCCACGGACGATCACTGGTGACGGCATCGAAATGATCGGTAATACCGCCGATGTGGCCGAATTGGCTGATCTCGTTGCCCTTGGCACCACTCATATAGCCACTACCGTCGTAGCGTTCGTGATGCCACCCGACCACATCCAGCGCAACCGTTGGCAAGCCGGGTGCCTGGGCACGCAGAATCTGCAGGCCATACGGTACGTGCAGCTTCATCAACTCGATCTCTGGCTTTGTCAGCTTATCGGGTTTTTTCAGAATCTCGTCAGGAATACGCACCTTGCCAATATCGTGCAGCAGCGCGCCAATGCCGAGCGCCTTGATCGCACCCAGCTCCATGCCCAGCTGACGACCAAAGGTTAACGCCAGGATGCAGACCCGCAGACTGTGCTGTGCCGTGTAGTTGTCCTTGTCCTTGATCTGCGAAAACAACATCAAGGCGTCCGGATTGCGAATAACGCTATTGGCCAGCCGGCCAACAGAAATGGTAATTCCGGCGGTATCAATGTTGCGCTTTTGCTGTGCGTCCTCGAACACCGTTTGCATTAGGATAATCGAATCTTTGTACGCATCGGCGACCAGTCGAATCTCTTCCTCTACATCGGAGATGTCTTCATAGGTCTGGGTCTGCTCGACAGGTCGCGCTTGCGCACGCAGCATTTCGAATTCAATACGTTTGCGCTCGAGGTCGTCTTCGGAAGTTTTGCGGTGCTGCGTCAGTTCCGGGACCGGCGCGTCGCTCTCGTTGACTTCGCTGCTGAGGTCGGTGTCGATGTCGACATGACGACAATATTGCCGGAGGGTTGCCAGCTGCTCATCGGTTTCAACCAGAAAGCCCTGGAACATGAACGGAGTCTCCAGCCACGGCCGATCCAGACTGGACACATACATGCCAAGCTTCAAATCCCTTATATCCAGTCGTTTTTTCACACAGCTCCCTTCAAAAACAGCCAGCCAACCATCTATGTTATGCAAAAAATGCACCGAAATCAGCGGGTTAGCTCGAAAACCTCGAGTGATATTATTTTACTTAAAAATCAGATAGTTATTAGTATTTTTCACCGGCCATCCTGGCTCAACTGAAATTTGTGCACGGAAGAAACATAGCCCAAGTGACGAGCTTGGGCAATGTATTCGGTTAATTTGGCAAAAAAAGGCATTGCCCGGGTAAATCCGGACTACGGCTGGAGATCGAGCGTCACCCCTGTTCCACCCAGGCCGCAGTAGCCTCGGGGATTTTTTGCGAGGTATTGTTGGTGATAATCCTCGGCGAAATAGAATTCCGGGGCATCCAGAATCTCGGTAGTAATGCCGGCGTAACCAGCAGCACTCATCACCGCCTGGTAGCGCGCCCTGGAATCCAGCGCCGTCTCCCGGTGGTAATCCTGGTAGACATAGATCCCGGAGCGATATTGCGTGCCAACATCATTACCCTGACGCATGCCTTGCGTGGGATCGTGCGACTCCCAGAAGGTTTTCAGGATTCGGTCAAACGAAATGATCGACGAATCGAATACCACCAGGACAACCTCGTTATGCCCGGTTCTGCCCGTGCACACTTCCTCGTAAGTGGGATTGGGCGTGTAGCCTGCGGCATACCCGACGGCGGTAACATAGACACCGTCCAGCTGCCAGAAACAGCGCTCGGCGCCCCAGAAGCAACCCAGCCCGACAACCACCTTTTCCATACCGTCGGGATAAGGCGGTAGCATCGATTGGCCATTAACAAAATGTTTTTCCGAAACGGACATCGGTGTATCGCGCCCGGGAAGTGCCTGGTCGGGACTGATCATCGTCGGCTTGGCAGGACTAATAAACATATCGGCTCAATGCATCAATTTAGCAGCCAGGTTTCGGTCGTAAACCGGTTCGGCGACCAGCTTGCGAGACCGTTAAGTAACGCCTAGCGCGGATAGATGTACTCGTACATCAGCCGGGTCGTCATAATACCAATACGGTATTTGAGTTCCTGGTTGATAAATTTTCGATTCTTGGTGAAGGCGCGACCCGCGTCTGAATTAAAGAATTTACGCACCTCTATTTCCTGCTCGGCGGTTAATTTCAGTTTCGCGTTTTTGTCTCCGCCTGCCTTCTTTTTAGCGCTTTTCATCGCGATTCGGCCGGACTCGCTACGGAAGAATTCGGTAATGTCTCTAGCGTCTTTTTTGCTGTAATAAAAAGCGTAGAGCGGAATCAATGTCGCATCGAGCTTCTCTTCGTCGAGCGTGCTCACCAGCTTACGCATGTTTTCGGCCTTCTTGGCGTCGTCCTTGGCAACCTTGATCAGCCCCTTTTCGACCGACGCCGAAATAATCTCGTAGACACCCATTTCCTTTAACAATTCTTTAATCGCTGCCCGATGACTTCGGCTGATATCCCAGTCTGCCGCCGTGGCAGCCTGCGCCGAAACCAGCGATGCCACCAGCACCAGCGCAACCATCACGCTCTTCCCTAGCTTGAGCATATTATTCTCCTCGTAAACCAGATAACTCAAACTATGGCCGATGCGCATGGGGGCTGCAAGCCAGAAGTAGTTTGTCACGCTTTTCACATGCAAAATTATCTGCCGGGCCTGGTCAGGCCCGGTGGTTACTTTGCGATCAATCAGGACTTCGCTTTGTAGCTGCTAATAAAATTCTCCAGCAACTCGGTCGGTACGGCACCCGCCTGCTCCGCAACCAGTTTTCCGGACGGTTCAAATATGATGAAGGTCGGGGTGCCCACCCAGGCGCGCCCGGTCATTTGCTCGTAAAGGCCGGCTACCATTTCCGGTTCGCCGATAAGGGTAGTAAACGGGATTGCGTGCCGATCCATAAATTTCTGCGCCTGCTTCAACTGCTTCTGACCGTCCATGCTGATACCCAGCACCACCGCGTCTTTGTCCTTGTGCTTGTCATGAAACGACACATATTCACCGGCCTCCTGATTACAGACGTGGCAGTCATGTGCCCAGATCATGGCGATCACCCACTTGCCCTTGCCAGTATATGACTTGAGGGTATCGGGGTTACCGTCAAACGGTGTTAACTGCACGCTGGCTGCCTGGGTAACGGCAAAAAACATCAAGCCCAGAACCATCGTGATGCTCTTGAATGGCACACTCTTCATTGGATATTTCTCCTGGCATGGCCGTTCCTGGCCTGTTTCCTGAAAAATTCGACCATGAAATGCTGGTCAAGTTCGGCGCTTAAATCGCTTTAACGCTCCAGTCGCGCCGCGCACTTCACACAATGACTGGCTGCCTTGTCAATTTCCAGTCGCGCCGCGCCGATTTCCTGCCCGCACTCAAGGCAATAACCGTACTCGCCTTCGTCCATGCGCCTCAGGGCAGCATCAATACGGCCAATCTCCTGCTCCCGGCGACCCGCCGCCGCCACCGACATCGCCTGGGACTGCATCGCGTCGATTCGTGACACTCGTCCTACCCGGGTTTGATCCAGCTCGACCGTTTTCGTTCCGGTCGTATCGTCGTTGCCGGCTTCCAATATCGTCCGGCGCCGAACCAGCAGTTGCTCTCTGAAATACGCCATCTTCTGGTCAACGCTCATCCCCGGCTATCGACCAACACCCAGGCGCGCCAGAATCCATATGACTAGCGCAAACGGAAACAGCAGCCATTTGGCCAGCATCATGGTGATTGCACTGTAGCGTCGCGGCACCCGTGCAGCCGGCAGCTGACTGGATCTGTTTTCCAACCGGTCAATAGTTTGGGCAGCATTCAACGCCGACGACACTGCCCCTTCCATACAGGCAAGATCAATGGCATTACGCACCCAATCGCCCGCAAAAAACAGGTTGTTGATCCTTGATGTGTTCACGTCCGGACGATTGGGCCATGCCGCGACAGTATTGATGAACAGTGGTACCTCCAGGTTGGACTGGAATGTATAGTGGGCAATATCGGAGGAATTGATATCTAGATACTGCCGGATTTCGTCAAACAGAATTTGGAACTGTGCCTCGTCATCCAGCCCTTGTAGCGGGATAAAATTGGAACTGATGAACGATAGCTCCGTGGTTTCGAGACCGGGCCAATGCTGGCTTTGATCGATAAAGGAAATCCCATACCGCCCGCCCTTGAAAAACACATGCTGCCGGGGAAGACCTTCGATCTTGCGATTTAGCGAAAGCTGAATGGCTGTCATCGGCGCTGCTTCCAAATGCTCGAAATTGCCCAGATCAGGATCTAGTGCCATCAGATTTTTTTGCATTAACCGGCGAGTGACCTCGAGTGGTGTCGTGACCAGGAAATAGTCTGCCGACCGGCGTGACCCATCGGCGCACGTGACCGCACTAATCCGGTTGCCGTCGGTTTCGATCCCACTGACCGGGCAATTGTATTCAATCGTGATACCCTCGTTCTCCAGTTTTGCCACGAGTGGCTCGATGAGCGCATTTTGCATGTCGCTTTTCAGAATCGACAAAAACGGTTTACGATTCCGCAGCCAGTAGCCCGTTACGAGACGTGCGGTCATCGCCGACATTTCGTAGGCTGGCACTGCGCTGGCCTTGAGCGTGCTCTCACCTTCAAGGCTCGCGATATCGTCACTGGCATACCACCGACTTCGCAATAAACCAGTACGAGAGATCCGGTCAAGAAAATACCGACGTGACATGCGCTCCGCCAGCGCATCGATTACAAAGTAGGCCTGTAGAAACACTTCAGGCCATGGCGCCAGTCCGCTGAATATATTCTTGATCACCGCCGCTACCGAATTGAAGCCATACATCACCATGAATCGGTCTGTCATGGGCATATCTGGTAACTCGGACTTCGGTTGCAGGTAATAAAACCTGTCGAAATCTATAAGCTTGATGTCGAGCTCATCCAGTAACTCGCGGACATTCAGGTACCAGGCAGGGAAAATATGATAACCATGTTCGACCAGCCGGCCTTGCCTCGCCTTCGAGCCGGCCTTGCCACCCGCACTTTCAGTCGACTCGAGCACGGTGACATCGAACCCGGCCCGTTTCAGGCCGCGGGCGGCCACCATGCCGGCGAGACCGGCACCCACAATCAAAACTGACTTCATTGGAACTCTCCTCCCGGGCCACCCCGGGCGAAAAGGCCCGGGGTGTATTTTCTTTTTAGTTTTGTTCCCGAACGATCAGCGCCTAGTTAAGCGTGGCTCTAAAGAACTTCTTCATTTCCTTCCAGGACATCTTGTCGGCCTTCTCGTTGTACGCTAGCGGAATACCAAACTTCTTGCCATTTTCCGTTGCTGCCGGGTTGGTAAAGGCATGCTTTGCATCCGGGTAGTTGATAAAACGATAACCGACACCGGCACTGCCCATCTCCTGCTTGAACGCCTGGATCTGCTCGGGCTTCACAAACGGATCCGCCGCACCGTCCAGCACCAGCAACTTGGCCTTGACCTCACCCTTCTTTGCCGGGTTCACGGTGCCGAGGCTACCGTGAAAGCTGACGACACTCTTCAGGTCGACTCCCAGGCGAGCCATTTCCAGCACGATACCGCCGCCAAAGCAGTAACCAATTGCGGCGATGCGCGATGGATCGGTGAATTTATGTTCACTCAGCAGTTTTTTCGCAGCCAGGAATCATTCCTTGGCAACAGGCATGTTGCTTTTTACTGCACCGGAATATGCACCGGCTTCTTTAGGGTGACTGGCCTGCATGCCGTCGCCATACATATCCAGTGCCAGCGCGGTATACCCCAGTTCAGCCAGCATCCGCGCCCGCTCGCGGGCATAGTCGTTGTGGCCCCACCACTCGTGGACCACCAGTACGCCCGGACGCCTGGCACTGGAGCTGTTGTCATAGGCGAGGTATCCCTTGTAACTGGTATCGCCAACCTTGTACTGCACCTCCTCACCGACCACCGCGGCATGGGCATTAAGCGAAACGAGCGAAAGAGCTGCGAGTAAACCCAGGACAATCTTGTTCATTTTCTATTCCTGTGATGACACTTGATAATTCAATCGGCGCGCTAAAACACGCGGACAACAAGCTTACACGGGGAGACCGGGTGTAGAAATATGGAAAAAAGGGAGGGTTATTATTGCTGGCGTTTTGCCCTGGCAGCTGCCACCTGGGCATCAATATGCCAGTCGTAAGAGCAGTCGAGGTGCATGTGTACGGCGTTGATACCGATCAAGCCGTCTTCCAGCATTGCCGCCAGCGGGGTACGGTCCCCGAACCGGCTGTTGGAACGGCACAGCCAGACACTGGCCATGCGATGATTACGCGGGTAGGACGTACGCAGGGCGTCGGCAATGCCGGCAAGGTGCGACACTCTCTCCCAGATGGCCGGGTCTTCCGGCAGCGGCGTGCCCTCATGGTAGCGCTTCAACGACCGCGGCCGGGTACCGGCCGGTAAACCAAGCAGCGCAACCTGGTCCGCGGCGGACACCTGCCAGTTCTCGAGAATGCCCATTATCATCTCGGATATCTGGACGCGCTCTTCATGGCTCAGGTTTTCGACGTTGGCTTGTTTCGGGATCATGGCGGAAACGGGATTGGGTTGGCGAAAATCAGCGGCAATTTTATCACAAAACCGGGCATGGTTTCCGGGCCGACGCCCGATACCCACAGGGATTCGGGGCTTTTCAAGACTGTGTCAGCCCCTGGCAAGAAACGGATCAGGGCAGGTAGCGCGCCAGCAAGCCCATGGAATAGTCGTCAGCAGTCACCGGGATTCGCACGCGATAGCCGCCGCCGGGCACTTCCCGCATCTTCTCGCCCTTCAGGTCTTCCATATCAGACAGGACGAAATCCCGATTCCCCTGTGGTAACACCAACTCCAGTTTGTCCCCGACGGCAAACTTGTTTTTCACTTCGACTTCAGCGAGCCCGCGCTCGCTGTCATAGCTGGTGAATTCGCCAACGAATCGACTGCGATTGCTTGTTGACTGCTGCTCGAGATAGTTTTGGTAGTCCTGGCTTGGGTGACGCTTCAAGAAGCCGTCGGTGTAGCCGCGATTCGCCAGGTGCTCGAGCTTGCCCAGCAAGCTCGCGTCGAATGAACGGCCGGCCGCTGCATCGTCGATGGCCTGACGATAGACCTGCGCGGCGCGCGCGACGTAGTAAAACGACTTGGTACGACCCTCGATCTTGAGGCTATCGACGCCAATCTTGACCAGCTTTTCCACGTGCTCAACTGCGCGGAGATCGCGCGAGTTCATAATGTAGGTACCGTTTTCATCCTCCTCGATCGGCAGGTAGTCGCCCGGACGCTCACGCTCTTCCAGCAGGAAACTCTGCCCGGATGATTGATGGCGATCGCCCGTCCCGGTCTGTGATTCCGGCGGCAGCACGATATCACCGGTCACATCGGTCTCGGCCTTGTGCACGTCATACTGCCAGCGACAGGAATTGGTGCAGCTGCCCTGGTTAGCGTCACGGTGATTGAAGTAACCGGACAACAGGCAACGACCCGAATAGGCAATGCAAAGCGCACCGTGAACAAATACCTCGATCTCCGTGTCCGGGCATTGCTGGCGAATCTCCTCGATTTCTTCCAGCGACAATTCGCGCGACAGAATCACTCGCTTGATGCCAACCGACTGCCAGAATTTCACGCTGGCATAATTCACCGTGTTCGCCTGCACTGACAGGTGCACCGGGATCTCGGGCCAACGCTCCCGCACCCACATGATCAGACCCGGATCGGCCATGATCAGCGCGTCCGGTTTCATCGCCATGATCGGCGCCATATCATCCATAAAGGTCGCAAGCTTGCGATTATGAGGCAGCAGGTTGGTAGCCAGGTAGAAATGCTTACCGGCGGTGTGCACCGCATCGATTCCGCGCTGTAATTGCTCGAGGTTGGAAAAGTCATTCTCGCGCACGCGCAGGCTGTAGCGCGGCATGCCTGCATAAACTGCATCGGCGCCATAGGCGATGGCGTACTGCAGCTTTTGCAGGGTTCCGGCCGGGGCCAGCAGTTCGGGAATTCGGGTCATGTGCGGTATATGCGCCAAGTGGTCAAAATCGGGGGTGCGATTTTACGCGGCCCACCACCATGGCTCAATGGCTGAATGGTATGCTGGGCGGGCTTTCAACGGAGGTGGCGGAACAACCTGGCCTTTTCGAAACAATACTCCGTGCCATTGCGCAGACGCTGGATGTTGCTTCGATGGGTAAGCGTAATAAAGACTGCCCCGACCACAGTGAAAACCAGCCAGGTGGCAAGCGTATCGGGACTGGCCATCAGCACCACCACCGGGATAAATGCCAGAGCCGACAGCACAGTCGCCAACCCGACGTAACCGGTCAGCACCAGCACAGACAGCCATACCCCGATGACCGGCAAGACGAATATCGGCTGTGTCGCCAGCAACACCCCGACGAAGGTGCCGGCACCCTTGCCGCCACGGAACTGGTGATAGAGCGGATAGACGTGACCCAGCACCGCGGCGAAACCGCAGGCAAGGGCCAACGCCAGATCGTTTGGAAACAGGGAGGGTCCGGGCAACTTGACTGCCAGCGCAGGCAGCAACGCGGTCGCCACCACGCCCTTGCCGATATCGATGGCGATCACGGTCAGGGCAAACCAGGGCCCTTGCGTACGAAAGGCATTGGTCCCGCCGGCATTGCCGCTACCCTGTCGGCGAATATCGACACCGCGAAACCGGCCGACCAACAGACTTCCGGAAATGGACCCGAGCAGGTACGACAACAGGATGGCGGCCGCGTACGACAACGTCTAGCCGGCCGGACTGTAGGGCGGGATATCGCGCCAGGGCTGCAAACCCACAACCAGTGCGCCGAGCCCGGCGTGTGCACCCACCGCCACACCGGCATCCATGATATGCAGCGATTCGATACCAGGAATACGCCGACGCAGTTCGACGGCAAGTGCCTCGGCGTCAGCCAGGTTATCCCAATGCCCGACCACCACGCGCCAACGATCGTCATCCCTCGCGCGTTTTTCCAGGTACTGCGCGAAACGCGGCACCAGTCTGGTCCGTCCCAGCAATACCCCCTTGCTCACCACCCGGCCCTCGCGGCTATTGGCGATTACCGGTGTCAGGTGCAACCAGTCGGCGACGCGCTTCTTGCTGAGCGGAACCCGTCCGCCGCGTACGGCATAGGAAAGATCACGGATCACGGCGTAGGTCCTGGTCTGATCAACCACCTCATCCATGCGCTTGATGATTTCTTCTGCCGGGTATCCCGCCTGGGCCAGCTCCGCGGCATACATCACCAACAACCCTTGTCCGGCAGAGACATTGCGCGAATCATAAATCTGGATACCGCTGTCTTTGCTGTCGTTGGCCGTTTGCGCGGCACGGTGGGTGCCACTCAACTTGTCTGATAGGTTGATCGAGACTACCTGTGCATGGTGCGAGGAGAGAAACTGGAACTGGCGACGAAAATCACCTACTGGCGGCTGCGATGTCTTTGGCGTCGCCTTGCCCTCCCGCATCTTGCGATAAAACTCCTCACTGCTTAGCGACACCTTGTCCAGGTAATCCCGGTCACCGAAGTTTACCCGTACCGGAACGATGTGGATGTTCAATCGCTCCAACTCTGCGTCCGGAATATCGGCACCGGAATCCGTAATAATGGCAACTTCGCTGCGCTGGCTGTGCGCCGACTGTTGCTGCGCGTGCATGTCGTCCGCTTTCTGGCTGCTGACCTCGCCGAACTGCTCACAGATTCGATAGGCATCATCCGGACTGTTCACATGAATATGCACCCGCGCCTTTTTTTGCGTGCCCGCAATTACAAGGCTGCTGCCGATTTCGGCAAGCTGCTGGCGCATGGCCAGACGATCGATGTTGTCACCGGTAATAACGCACTCGGTACAGAATCGGTGAGTAAGATCAATCTCCTGCCCGGCGGCACCCTCTTCGTCCTCGATCGTGCTGGTTTCCGGTTGCGGTATTTCCTTGATCGATCCTTTGTGAACAAATTCGTAAACGCCTTCAAGCAGGTCGACAAACCCCTGTGCACCGGCGTCGACGACACCGGCCTGCTGTAATACCGCGAGCTGACTGGTGGTGCGCGCCAACGATGTCCGAGTGCGCGCCAGCCCCTTGTTCAACAGCTCGACGATGTCATCTGTACCGTTGTGCAGCTGGGTATTGAGTTCAGCGGAGAAGTCATGGATGACCGAAAGAATCGTTCCTTCCCGGGGCTCGGAGATGGCCTCGCGCGCAGCGGTGGCACCGCGTTCGACCGCAGCACAGAATCGCTTGGCGGTGAGTGTGCGGCGTTCGCTGCATCCTTCGCGAAGACCTTGCAGGAACTGGGCGAGAATGGCGCCGGAATTGCCGCGTGATCCGTCAAGCGCGGCGTCGGCAACATGGCCCATCATGGCGCTGACGTTTTGCTCTACCCGGTCACGGGTCTGGTTGAGTATCGACACCAGAGTGAAGGCCATATTGGTACCGGTATCACCATCCGGTACCGGAAAGACGTTAATACGATTAATGTACTCACGTCGCGAAACCACGCGCGCGATACCTGCCTGCAGCGCACGATGAATACGTCTTCCGTTGAGATAACGAATTGCTGGCACACCCCCTCCTGATGCCGACCGGCACGACTAGTGTGAAGCGAAAACCTTTATGTTCCCGTCCTGGTCAAACGAAAGCACGTTGTAGGCATCTTTGCGGTGACCCTCCATTCCGGGCGAGCCCATGGGCATACCCGGAACGGCAAGGCCAGTCACTTTCGGTTTCTCTTTTAGCAGTCGCTTGATATCGGCGGCCGGCACATGACCCTCGATGGTATAACCATCGACGGTGGCGGTATGGCACGACGCCAACGGTTGGGTGATCCCGTATTTTATCTTGTACGGAACCACGTTCTGCACGTCATGGGTCCTGACGGTGAAACCGTTGTCACGCAGATGCTTCACCCATTTGACACAGCAACCGCAGGTAGGGCTCTTATAAACATCGACCTCGTTCGCCAGCGCTGAAGCACTTACCAGTGAGATCGCAATCAGAATCAACAGTCGGATATGAGGAATCATCAAGTTATTCAGTATCGATGGTGGTGAGTTTCTGCCGGACTTTATTAAATTCTTCTGCTATTTCCGGTGCCGGTCGTCTGTCGATCAGGCTCATAACAACAATCGCAATAAGGGAAAGCATAAACCCGGGAACAATTTCGTACAAATCGAACAAACCACCGGAAAACTGCTTCCACACCACAACAGTAGCACCCCCTACCACCATGCCGGCCAACGCGCCGTTCCGCGTCATCCTGGGCCAGAATAGCGCCAGCAACAGAGTCGGTCCAAAAGCGGCACCAAAACCTGCCCAGGCATAGGCCACCAGGTCGAGCACCTTTCGCCCCGGGTCCCAGGCAAGCGCTGTCGCCGCCACGGCAATGACCAGCACCGCGCCACGGCCGACCCAGAGCAACTCGCGCTGACTGGCGCCCGGTCGCACCAAAGCTCGATAAAAATCGTCGGTTAATACCGAGGCCGATACCAGCAATTGCGAGTCGGCCGTGCTCATAATAGCGGCGAGTATCGCCGCGAGCAGTACACCGGCGACCAGCGGATGAAACAGGGTGTTCACCATGACAATGAATACCTTTTCCGTGTCGGCACCGGTCAAGGGCTGCGAGAGGTAGGCAACACCGACCATCCCGGTTGCCAGCGCCCCCAGCATTGAGACGGTTACCCAGACCATGGCAATGCGTCGCGCATTGTCCAGTGCACTAATATTACGAATGGCTTTGAAGCGCGCGAGGATATGGGGCTGTCCGAAATAACCCAGTCCCCAGCCCAGCAACGAGATAATCGCCAGTATCCCGAGTGATTCGCCGTTTGCGGAGGTAAAAGGATCAAGCAGTTCAGGATGGCTGGTGCCGATCGCGTTCGCTGCACCACCCTCGCCATTCACATGGCCGATTGCCACCAACGGTACCACCACGAGTGCCAGCGCCATCAACAGGCCTTGCAACATGTCGGTCCAGGACACCGCCATAAAGCCGCCGATGAATGTATAAACCAGGATAGCGGCCGCACCGGCAATGATGGCCCACTGATAGGGCCAGCCAAAAACCGCGTTGAACAGCTTGGCGCCGGCAACCAGGCCCGAGCTGGTATAAAAAAGAAAGAACAACAGAATAAAAAACGCGGCAATGATGCGCAGCAGGTGGCGCTGGTCACGAAAGCGTTGTTCAAGAAAATCCGGAATGGTAAGGCTGTTGCCGGCGATCTCGGTATAACAGCGCAGTCGCCTTGCCATCATCCGCCAGTTGAAATAAGTACCAACCAGCAACCCGAGTGCAATCCAGCCCGCCTCCAGCCCGGCGACATAGGCATAGCCAGGTAAACCCAACAGCAACCAGCCACTCATATCGGAAGCACCGGCACTCAACGCCGTGACCCAGCTGCCGAGTTTGCGGCCGCCAAGGATATAGTCCGCGAGATCGCCGGTGCGCCGGTATGCCAGCCAGCCGATGGCCAACATGACACCGATGTAGATCAGGAAGGTTGCGCCGATCGTGCCGCTACTCTGGGTCATGATATGAGTTATTTTTTACCCG
>Ga0209742_10000068_pt1 | contig 57988 bp, 51 predicted proteins | sample DeeMarSeWOR38_10_FD_187462 | JGI IMG/M metagenome (GOLD analysis project Ga0209742, IMG submission 187462) | Marine sediment microbial communities from White Oak River estuary, North Carolina - WOR-3-8_10 (SPAdes) (version 2) | ecosystem: Environmental > Aquatic > Marine > Intertidal zone >...
TTCCGATCACGGCAGTTAAGCTCCTCTGCGCCGATGGTACTGCCTGGGCGACTGGGTGGGAGAGTAGGTCGCCGCCGAATCCTTTTCTATAAAATCCCCCGCATCGAAAGATGCGGGGGATTTTTCTTTTGGGGGAAGTTAGAATTTCCTGCTGCGGAAGATATTGATGACCACGACCATACCGAGAATGGCGGAGATGAGATACCCGACCAGACCGATGGCAGGATAACCGAAGATCAAAGGTTTCACGCCGGTGGTAATAATCATGGAACTGCCGATAATCACAGAGCCAAGGATAATGGAGAAGGAGAGGCGGTTGCTGACGTTGTCCAGGCTCTTCTGCAGCCCGCTTAGATTTTCATGCTTGAACCTTATGTTCAGATCACCCTGTTCGATTTTCTGCATGATACGTTGAATGGCGCCAGGCAGGTTGCTCTGCAGTTTAAAATAAAAACGCAGTTGCCTGGTGAACCGCCGCCATATCTGGGAGGGGCTCCAGCGCTCCACACCAAGCTGGTTGATAAAAGGCTCAATTTCTGCAATAACATCAAGGCCGGGATAGAGCTGCCGGGCTGTGCCCTCAACAGTTACCATGGCTTTGAACATCAGGGCCAGGTCGCTGGGCAGCTTGATATGATGGGTCCGGAGCATGTTGTTCAGATCCATGAGAAGCTGCCCCAGATCCAGTTTGCCAACGGTAACACTATGATAGAGATGCAGGATTTCCAGGATATCACGCAGGAGCAGACGTTCATTTATCTCCGTGACATTTGCTTCTGTGAGTGCGACAAGAACGTCAAGGACCTTTTCAGCCTCCTTGTCAACAATGGCACCGATCAACTCCACCATCTCATAGCGTGTCTCAGACGGCAAAATACCGACAACTCCCCAATCAAGCAGGCAGACCTCACGATCATCTACTATGAGAAAATTTCCCGGATGCGGGTCTGCGTGGAAAAAACCATTTTCAAGGACCTGTTTGACAACCAGCCTGATCCCGATTTTTGCCAGCTGTTCCCGTCCTTTAACATTTTCAGGTTGCAAATGTTTAAGCTTGACTCCTTCGATCAGATCCATGGTCAAGACAGAAGACCTGGTATAGTCCTCATAGACTTGTGGAATAATTACATCTTTTTCATCAGAAAGAGCCTGGCTGACAATCTGCATATTTCTGGCTTCCAGGGTGAAGTTGAGTTCGCGCAGCATGGCGCGTTTCAGCTCCTTGACCAGGTTGATAAAATCGTAGGTGCGGGCAAACTCCAAATGCTCACATAAATAGGGTGCTGCCCCTTCGAGAATATTAAGATCTATCTCGATAGTGCTCACAATATCGGGGCGCCTTATTTTTAAAGCAACAGGGACATTTTCCTCTTTGAGGACTGCCCGATGCACCTGGGCGAGGGAGCCGGCAGCAAGGGGCTCCTCGTCAATAAGGCTGAATATTTCATGCAAAGGCTTTTTAAGTGCCTTTTGCAGCACCTGCATGATCTCGGCAAAAGGAACCGAAGAAACGCTGTCCTGCAGCTTTTCCAGTTCCTTAATGAGGTCCGCGGGCAGGAGGTCCCCCCGCAGACTCAGAATCTGGCCGAACTTGACAAACGTGGGCCCCAGTTCCTCCAGGGCGTGCCGCAGCCGTTCCCAGGTGTTCATCTCCGGAAGAGCAATTCTTGTTTTGCTTATGAGGATTTTCCCGGGTAGATGCAGACGCTCAGCAACATCATTAAAACCGAACTTGAACAGTACAGTCACAATGTCGCGGAAGCGCCCCAGTTTGGAAAGAGCCAGGAGGTCCATGAAATTGCCCCTATTTCTTTTCTGCTTTATTTTCTTTCTGATCTTCCAGGGATTTCAGGCGCATATCAATGGCCTTCATCTTTTTTTCAAGCTTTTTCAAGTCGCTGGCCTTGCAGATATCCATGTTTGCGAGAAAACCCTTAACTGTCTCCTGCAGCCTGGTTTCGAAGTCCGTCCATTGCTTCTCGCCGCTTTCCAGGAGATCCTGTCCCATTTTCTCAGCTTCAGCCCTTGACATCTTCCCCTCTTCAACGAGTTTATCCAGGACACTTTCCAGCTTTGTCTTGGTGACAACGGCAAGTCCTAAACCGGCGAAAAGACTTTTCTTGAAAATCTCAAACATGGCGCACCTCCTTGAGTTTTTATCAATAGGCATTCGAATTTCATATACGGTAGACTATAAATCAGCCTTCGGCAAGCAACTTAGCATCAGAAGAAATCAAACGGCATTATACCAGCTTCACGCTCTGCCTATAACTTGCTTCCTAAATATACTTTCCGTTTCAGAAAAATTCTGCGCATATATGGCTATTAAATCATCATATCCCCCGGTATCAGGTGATCAAAGATTTTTTACCATTTCAAGCATAGAGGTCTTCGCTGGAGTGTCCGGTTGGGATTTCTTTGCCGTTTCGCGCTCTTTGAAAACAACCTCACGGGTGGCAATACGCCGGTAAATGCGGATATCCACAATTATGCTGCCAAGATCAAAAATCAAGCGCGCAAATGCGCTCCATAAAGAAACCCAGGCAGCCACTGTCAGCCCTTCTATAATCAACTCCTGCATTACTCCACGTAAATGCTCAGTATTGCCTTTAAGCGTCATTGAAAGCGCTAGAAGGAACATACCAAAACAGAAAAGCAGAGCTGACTTCCACAGCATTTTACGGAGTTTACGCTGTTCCAATAGCTCCAGGTACCTGAAATAACTCTTAATGCTTTTGCGAACCCTTTTGCGGTGCTTCTCCTGTACATGCATGGGCAGGTTGATACGGATGACAAAATCATAACTGCCTATCTCCCGGACTGATTCAATGAGATAATCGACAAAATCCTGGTCCAGGTCTTTCTTGACATATGAAGCTGCGCTGTCAAAGTCTTCAAAGAGCTCCTCTACGCGGCCAACGGAAACGTCTATGGCAAGCTTTCTATGTGAATGGGGTTCATATCTGCTGAAAATATCCTGCTTCAAAGTCTTATTCTCCTTACTTTCGCACCAGCTGCTTACAATAGATGACCTTGCCGTCTCCCTGTGCGTAGAAATCAGGCAGGATACTCTCCAACAGGTAGCCGCACCGTTCATAGAATGCGCGGGTGCTGGCATACTGGATTCTCTGCGAGGTGTCCACGTAAACGCGGACGCCTCCCCCATTTCTTATCTTTCGCTCTGTTTCTTTCAACAATTGCTGCCCGACACCCCTGCCCTGGTAATCAGGATGCACGGCGATCCAGTAAATGTCGTAGCTTGACCTGGTGCACGGAATCGGACCGTAGCAGGTGTAGCCAATCAACCTGCCGTAATGTTCAGCGATGACAAAATGATAACCGCTGGAATCCCCTTTTGTCTGGCGCTCGCTGACAAGTTCGACGGCAACCTCGACTTCTTCCGGCGTGAAAAATCCGGTTATTTCTACCAGCTTCCTGACCCGTTCCGCATCTTCCTTGCATATATCCTGCCGGAAGGTCAATCCGTGGATTTTGTTCTTTGGAATATGCTTTGTATTGGCCCATTCCTGGAGAGCCTTCGCCAGGCCGTTAAAAAAATTCATCACATTCAAACCCAGGGTGCGGGTGCGGTACCCGCCTTCCTGGATGACCACGGTGGGCAGACCCAGGGCACCAACCAACTTGCCGTTCAGCTCAAAATCCTTAGCCTGCAGGCTCCAGGTCCCAGTCGGATCATCCTTGGCTGGGTCAAGCCCCAGGGCAACAACCAAAAAAGTTGGATGGAACTGTTCTATTCTTGTGATGGCCCGCTTGAGCGCCTTTCTATACCCCTCTCCTTCCAAATCCTCGCGGAGTGGAATGTTGAGATTGAATCCTTCTCCCGCACCATCTCCCTTTTCATCTTCAAAACCACTGAAATACGGGTAGGCAAAGCGTGGATGGCCGTGGATTGATACCGTCAACACGTCGGAACGCCGGTAGAATATATCCTGCTGGCCGTTGCCGTGGTGGTAATCGATATCAAGAATGGCAACCTTGCCATAACCGCTGAGATATTGGGCGGCGATGGCATTGTTATTCAAGTAACAGAAACCTCCAAAACTGCGCCGTTCTGCGTGGTGGCCCGGTGGCCGCACCAGGGCATAGGCAATCCTCCTGCCGTTCAAAACCTCCCTGGCGGCAGTCAGCGAGCAGTCGACCCCGCGCCGGGCTGCCGGATAGGCATTCCGGTTGATAGGTGTAAAGGTATCAATGCAATAATAACCCGACAATACAGAAGGTTCCTTGGGGGGTCTTGTTTTATTGCGGATTGGAAAAACATAAGGGAACAGGGACTTTCCTTCATCTACTTCGCGACAGGCCCTTTTGAGGTAATTGACAAAATCAGGAGCATGCACCTGCTGAATATGCTGATCGGGAAACTGCTGCGGCTTCATCTGGACAAAAAGACCGCTTTTCTCAAGCCTCTTCAAGATGCTTCGTATCCTCACCGGTGACTCGACATAGCCCCGCTCATGTACATGATGAATTTGATGCCGGTCATTCACTATCAGGGCTATCTGTTCAAAGACCCGGCTTTCCACTTCTGCCTTGACAACCTCGGGCTTGACGTAGCGGAATTCACGGAGCTGAACAGGGTCATCAATAAAGGATGAAACAACCTTTCGCACATAATCGGCCGGACAGTGACCTGCGTATTTACGTTCAAGAATAGCATGCACCACCTTGCGGGCATAAGAACGCTTCGGTGATGCATGCAGCCCCAGTCCGTCATAGACCAGGTGGGGCATACAGCTATCGCCCGGGTTCACCTGCATTTCGTAACCGGTATTTATCAAGGGCCGGGCGCCATACTGCTCATAGAAACGGAGACGGGCGCGGTTTTCTTTGAGAAGCCCGCGATCAGGGCAATGTTTTTCATCGTCAGGTAAACATTCAAAAAATAAACCCTTCACCTTGAGTATGACTGATTCCTGCCTGACTCTTTCATAAAGGGCTCCTCCAATGCCGCCACCTGAGCGGCCGGTTGCCATCGCTATCCAGTCAAGGTAAGTAAAGCCGATTTCCGGTTCATGCAGCAGCAATGCAAAACCGACAACCCGCCCTCCCAGCGTTTCAGCGACATAGAGAATGGTGCGGAAACGCTGTTTGAACGGGTTGCGCAGCTTCTCGCTGATCGACTCAATTTCGGCCTCTGAAACGGCAGCAAAGCGGCTGCGGAGGATATCCTTGACCTGGGCCAGGATTTCACGGTTTATGGGGAGTACGTCATCATAGATACGGCGAATTCGAAGCATGGTCATCCTCCATGAATGAAAACCCTGCTGAAAACAGTCCAAACCGGGTTATGGCCCTGCAGCCGGTGCAACCTGTTTTTTTGTCCAACAAATTTTGTGAAATAATACCATACGCTGCTTTCAGGCGCTCAAACGCTCGCGACACGAAGCAACCACAATTGCCTGTACTGCTTCTTCAAAGTCTATCCCTGCCCTTGACAGTGCCGCTGCAAAACCAGCATCAGGTGAAATGCAGGGATTGGCATTTATTTCGAGAATCCACGGTTTATTGCTGGAATCAACCCGGAAGTCTACACGGGCATATCCTCCCAGGCTGAAGACATCCCAGCAGCGGAGGGCGATTCTTTTCAGCTCTGCAAGCAGGGCTTCGTCCTCCGCATCAAAATCGAAGCGCCTTGGTGTATTCTTGTATTCAAAGGAATCCTCGTTCCATTTGGCCCGGTAATCAACAATTCTGGGTTGTTCCGGTTCAAATCCAGCAAAACATATCTCTGCCGGAGGAAGCACGGTCGGCCCGCTTTGCCCGGCAAGAAGCGAGAGGTTGAATTCCCGGCCCTCGATGAATTCTTCGGCAAAGCAGGTTCCTCCAAGGGACGAAGCGCGCTGCGACATTTCAGCCAGCAGTGTCGCAGCAGAAGAAGTCTGCACGAGTGAGTCTCTATCAAGTCCAACCGAGGCATGCTCCCACAAGGATTTAATGATCCATGTCCTGTCAGGGACGAAAACTTCTTCTATTTCCCGGGCATTATAGCTTGGATAGGGGCCATACCAGGCCGGGGTGGGCAGTCCGGTCTGCTGCATCTTATCCTTGGCTGCTGTTTTATTGGAGGTAATCCGGACCACTTCGGCGTTGGAACCGGTATATGGCAACTGAAGGGCGTCCAGCAAAGCAGGGAACAGGTGAATCAGGCTCCCATATCCTCCCAGGGATTCAACCAGATTGAAAATCAGTTGCGGAGCCAAAGCTGTCAATTTCCTCTGTATGTTATCCAAGTCAAGGGTGCATCCAAGGCGAATGACCTCATGTCCAAGGGAATTTAGGACGGCGGTGACCGTTTCCACCTGGGTGAGTACATCCTTTTCATCAGGTGCATCAGCTGCAGCAACTTGGTTGTGGACAACAACGATCCTCATCTCATATCCTCTCGGCTGCGGACCGGACAATATCGCCAATGAGTGTTTTGTAAGGTATACCTTTCTTGTTACAGATGATGGGCAGGTCGGAATGGGCCGGGTGAATGCCGGCCAGCGGGTTGACCTCGATAAACTGTGGTCTGCCTGCAGCATCGCACCGCAGGTCAATCCTGCCCCCGTCTCTGCAGCCGAGAATACGCCAGGCATCCAGGGCAATCTCCTCAGCTTCCCTGACTACCGGGTCTTCCTTTGCCAGTACCAGGCGGTATTCTACCAGTTCCTCACAATTTTCCTTATTTACATAAGAATAGACACCTGTTTCAGCGTTGCGCAGCAGCACAACCTCTATACTGCCTAAGGCCCGGGCCTGGCTACCAGTACCAACAATCCCCACGGTAAATTCGCGGCCGGGCAGGAACGACTCTACCAGCACCGGTTGTCTGAATTCATCAAGCAGCTGTTTTACCGCCCCAGGTAATGATTCCCGCCTGGGCACTATGGAAGCTGGGGTGATCCCCTTGCCTGTCCCCTCCGCCACTGGTTTCACAAAATAAGGAGGTGCAAAAGTCACGGCCGCTGTATCCGCCTCATTTGCCGCCACCAGGAAATCGCAGGTCGGTACCCCTGCGTCCCGCAAGACCATTTTTGTCATGCCTTTATGCAGGGTCAGGCTCATGACCAGTGGGTCAGAAAAGGTATATGGAATCCCGTACAGATCGAGTAATGCCGGGACCTGCGCTTCCCGGCCTATGCCGTGCAGACCTTCGGCTATATTGAACACCAGGTCCCAATGCTTGCCTTCTGTCAGGGCTTTGGCAAGCTGTTTGGCGTGGCCTATTCGTTCTGTCTCATGGCCGAGTTCCAGCAGTGTAGACTCAATAGCGTCAATTGTATCGTCCCGGTCAAATTCGGCTGTTTCCAGCTCAGAATAACCCATGGCAAGGTATTCAGACCGCAGGTCGTAAGTCAGGCCAATTTTCATCCGTAGTCCCTCCTTGCGGATGCATCATTTCAAGGTAAAGATCCATGTGCCAGCGCAGCGCCAACTGCATGGAGATGTCAAATGTTTCAAAAACGGTTTGACCATGGCAGAATATTTTTACTGGACAGCGTCCATCCGGCTCAGTTTCAAGGCCTCCACCCGTATAGGTCAATGGATAGAGCCGGCAGATCAGAGGCCGCACATCAAGGCCAAGCATGCATCCTTTCGCGGTTAAAAAGATACAGTCACCGGACGGCTGCTGCTTGAGAACCCGGCGTGTTCCATCCAGGCGAAAAACATGGTGCTGCCAGAGCGGATCGTTTTCCGCACCAAGATAGGCAGGATCAGCCGGTAACCGGTATTCGAAAAAATCAATCCGTGCTGTATAGGCGGCGATGCGCTTTACATCATTCATGGTAACATAAATCTCCGTCTGCTGGCAGCAGGTTTTTCCTGCCTGCGCGCAGCGGGCGCAACAAGTTTGATAGGTCATATTGTTTCTCTTTATTCCAGGTCCCGCTATTTTCCTGGGCATCCTGGCGGCTGATATCCCAAATGAAAAGGCTCGCTCCGCTAAGGGAGCGAGCCTGTAATACATCTCTATTCCTCCCGATTAAACAATATCAGGATAACTGTAACATTTACGCTCATAGTTTCGCAGCAAAAGGTCGTCACCGGAGCGGCCCATAACAGCCTCGGGCATAAGCGGTATTTTCCCGCCGCCGCCGGGGGCGTCAATGACATAGGTCGGGACAGCATAACCGCTTATATGCCCACGCAAACCCCCGATGATTTCTAGGCCCTTTGCCACTGGTGTGCGGAAGTGGGCCGAGCCGCTAATAGGATCACACTGGTAAAGATAATACGGCCTGACCCTCATCATCATCAGATTCTGCATCAACTGTTTCATGGTTTCCAACTCGTCATTGATCCCTTTCAGGAGAACTGTCTGGGAACCAAGGGGAATCCCGCCGTCAGCCAGCATGGCACATGCCTTCCGGCTTTCGCTTGTGCATTCGGCAGGATGCATGAAGTGCAGACTCATCCAGACCGGATGGTAACGCTTGATGATGCGGACCAGACGGCTTGTTATCCTCTGGGGCAATACTGCAGGTATCTTGGTTCCAATCCTGATCACCTCGACATGGGGAATGAGGCGCAGCTGGTTCAACAGCCACTCGATCCTGTCATCACTCAGCAGCAGCGGGTCACCGCCGGATAGAATTACATCGCGGATGGAATGGTTGTTTCGGATATAGTCCAGCATACGCTCGAAGCGCCCCTTTTCCGGACGCACTTTGCCATGCCCCACCACGCGCGACCTGGTACAATAACGACAGTACGTTGAACAAAAGTCATGCACAAGGAAGAGGACCCGGTCAGGGTAACGGTGCACCAGGCCGGGAACAGGGCTTTGCGCCTCCTCTCCCAGCGGATCATCCCCCTCCCCCGGTCCCTTGATTAACTCCTGCACCGTGGGGATAACTGCGCGCCGCAGAGGATGCTCAGGATCATCGGGCGGGATAAGGCTCAGGTAATAGGGCGTGACAGCCATAGGCAGTTTTGCCACATCACTCTGCAGGGCCTGCCTTTCCTCCTTTGAAAGACACAGCATGGACTGGAGACGTTCCGGGGTCCGCACCCTGTTCGCCACCTGCCAGTGCCAGTCGTTCCACTGCTTGGAGCTCACGCCCGGGTAGTGCTTGCGCCGAAACTGCCTGCTTGTGTCTCTGCCAGGGGCTGTCGATCGATGGTGAAAAGGGAAAGGAAGAATTACCGGTGCTGGAAAAGTCTGGGTGTCAGAGGAGGGAAGATACTTCGCATATCTACCTGGAGGCTCCTCGTCGGCCTCCTGGAAGAACCCACGTTGGGATGGAGGTTCCTGCGGTTCCGCTATTTCAGTTTGCTGCTGCATTGTGCTGCCCCCTGTTTTTTTATTGGTTATGCTGGTTGATTGCCAAGTAAACACAATATTTTTATTGCTGCATACTCTTAAGTATTCATCAATAAAAAAGCAATAAAAAAATTACTTCACCTCATTTTTTTTACTTTATAATAAAATAAGTACAGTCATTTTTATTGTATTTAAATGGGGTTTTTTACTGATGCTCTTTTTTACTCATATAGTTTTTGCTGCATTATGCTAAGACATCAAAGCCTGTATTATTTTACTTTTCCCGCCATGCCTTGCCTGCAAAGCGCCACTAAGTAAGGTCTACGGCCTGAGCCCTCTGGATGCTCTTACTTTAGAGGCTAATCTCGAACAGCACAATATGAGAACGGCAATCATTTATTCATTTAGGCTCTCATCAGACGGCACAATTTTTTTTGAAAGCCTCCTCCCTTTTTTACCCTCATGGTCATTAAAAAATGGCTGCCGGGCATGAACACCGCTGCGCAGTCTCCTGATACTGTTTTCCAGATACTCCACCCCGCTTAGTACTGCCACGGTTACCAGGACAAACACCAGAGCTTCCCGGAAGTGCCCCAGACCTATGGTTGATCCGATTGCCGCCAGAACCCAGATTACCGCGGCGGATGTTACACCACGCACAGTCCCTTCCTGGGAAATCATGAGGCCGGCACCGAGAAAACCCACACCAGTTACTACCTGGGCCAGGACCCGGTACTGGTCGCCCCCTGACAGGGATGTCCCATGGCTGACAAATACCTCGGTGCCCAGACATATGAGAATGCTTGTCCTGATCCCTGCGGGTTTGCCACGGAGCTGGCGCTCCAAACCTACAATTCCCCCGCATATCACGCTGACAAGGATTTTTAACCAGAAATCAACGGCATAAACATCCATCGACACTCCTCCATACTGTATTATCTCAATGTAATTCTTGAAAAATCATCATAACGTAATATATGCCGGATTCCTTCTGCCAAAGTTCCGGTCACCTGCCTGTACTTCTTACCATCTGATGCGACAAACGCCTGGTTTATCTCAATTTCTATCCCTGCATAATGCTTTGCTCTATGTTTCCTGCGCAAAAAAGAGGTAAAACCATCCGTTTTGCCAAGGTATGGATAATTTCTCCGCACGCGGAGAAATTCTGCATTCTCCTGCAGCGTTGCTGCCAGCATGCTGCAGATCTGTTTCTCGATCAAGCGGGCAGGATCGTATAACAGGCCAATATCTGCCTTGCGTATTTTGCCGCTCTTTACCGGCGCAAAAGTATGTATGGAAATGTGCAGCACTGGCCTGCCTCTGGCAATTATTCCAGCAACTGCCCTTTCGACCCCCTCCCTGTAAGGGAAATAATATTTCTGTAATAATAATTCACGTTCCCCTTGCGGCAGCTTTTTGGAATACTGCGTGTAGAGAGTCTTCCGGTTTGTCGGGGAACGGTTCAGGTCGATGAGCAGCCTTGATATGGACCCAAGATGCAAAAAAGCATGAAACTCTTTCGCAAGCCTGCGTGCCAGTTCTGCTGCCCCACGGTCATATGCCTGATGTGAGGCAAGAACTTTCTCTTTCCCCTTGAATATGTGGGAAAAACTTGCCGGCACCCGGTTGGAGGCATGTTCACAGCTGATAATGCATTTCATACATCATGGCAGAAACAGGCGGTTTTCCTTAAGACACTCTGACATTTCCCTATAAACAGTTTTCAGGTTCGGCCTTGTTATCTCGCCAGCCAGAGACTCGAGAATACGATTGGAAAGGGATCCATGCTTCACAATAGTATTAAAAGTTGCAGAAAGTTCATTTTCAATATCAATCTGTTCTGCAAGATAGCACCAGAGTTCGGCAGCCGAGATGCTGCCCTGCCCAACAATACCAAAGCTTTCGAGATAGGTTCTGTCTGATATTACAGCACCCTCTGCCTCACGGACCGTATCCAGAAGTATTTTTTTCAAGGGGCCGACCTGCCAGGCCATCTGGTTGGGGAAACTGCTCCACCTCTCAGCAACTATTGCCTTCAGCACAGCGCATATTGCTGCTGAGATCGACAGGTCTGCCCGGGAACACTCCTGGACATCGATAATCCTGATTTCAATGGCATTGCGGTCAAACCGGGCTATGGCTCCGCGGGCATTGAGCCACTCATCCCGGAGGGTGTTGTCCGGGTCAAATGGTGCAATATCGCGGTACATGCGCTCAAATATCTCATTATTATATGCAACAGGGGTAAAAATGGGCTCCGGAATAATCTCCCCGGTAATTGAGGATATCCGGGCAGAATTGGTCCGGTAATATTCCATACGGGTGTCGAGAAAAGGTTGCAGCTGGCTGTCAAGAATGGGGGTGCTTGCTGCAATAGCCGGAATTATGGGAAGCACCAGTCTGATAGCAGCATGGAGTTTACCGAATTCATCACTGCCGTTAAAGGGCAGGTTCAGATGGCAGCTCTGCAGGTTGGTCCAGCCATGGCCCTCGCAGTTGAAAATCCTGTGATATGTTTCATAGATGGTACGTTGACCGTGAGGCCACAACCTTGCTTCAGTGCATGGGTCCATCCAGGGATGCGCCCCTGTTGGCATAAGCATCCCATTGAAATTACTCACTATTTCGTTTATTCGCCTGATATCTGCATGGAAGTGCGGCCCGGTCTCGGAAAGGGTGGCTACCGGGCCGCAGGTTTTGAGCTCGACCACATGCAAAGCCAATTCGTTGGACCAGCAGATATTCTCTTTTTCGTATTCATTGCTATAGGCACCTGCAACAGACTTTATCAGCTCATCAGCAACGGGAAGGACATCAAGAGTGTCCCTGTTGACAATCATGTACTCCAGTTCAATGCCGACTCCTTCAAAAAGGCCTAATGTTTTTTTACCGCTCATTTTTCTTGGCCAACTTCTTGTCTTTAATACGTTTCATGAAGGAACGCATGACCCGCAGGTATAGTTCATCCTTCAGAACCTGATCCTCCATGCCGGCGTCAATGTTGGGATTATCGTTTATCTCAATGATATAAACCTTGTTGCCAACCTGCTTCAGGTCTACGCCATATAGGCCGTCACCTATGAGATTGGCACCCTTCAGGGCAGTGCGCAACACGGGGTCCGGAACGTCATCAATAGGAATGGCATCGGCATTGCCCTCCCGTATCTTGCCTGTTTTGCCATAGTCGATTATCTGCCAATGCCCCTTGGCCATAAAATAGCGGCAGGCATATAAAGGTTCCCTGTCAAGTACACCGATGCGCCAGTCAAAATCTGTAGGGAGAAACTGCTGGGCTATTATCATCTCCGAACGGATAAGGAGTTTTTTCATTTTCTCCTGCAGCTCGTCTTCAGAAGAAACCTTCATCACACCCTGGGAGAATGAACTATCCGGCTGCTTGAGGATACAGGGCAGGCCAAGGGTCTCGGACACCTGTGCCATATTGTCGCGATGCGCGATCATGGTTTTGGGGATGGGTATCTTGTGGCGCAGCAGCAATTCTGCCAGAAAGACCTTATTGGTGCACTTCAGAATGGAATCCGGGTCATCTATTACTACAAGCCCTTCAGCTGCAGCGCCCCTGGCAAATTTATAGGTATGATGGTTGACGCTCGTGGTTTCCCTGATAAAAAGGGCATCAAATTCCGCCAGACGCCCATAATCCTCTTTCTGGATCAATTCCACCCCGAGGCCGAGCGAGGCTCCAGCCTTTATGAACTTTTTAATCGCCCGCTCATTGGAGGGAGTCTGCTTATCCTCAGGAGCTATGAGAATGGCAAGGTCAAAAAGCACCGGTTCCTTCTGGGGTGCTGCTTTTCGTTTCTTCCGGAAATACTCTTCAGCTGCACCGACCACGAAAGACCAGTGCGTCTCAGGGATATCCTTTGAGGCAATGGGCGAGGCCTTCTGCAGAATCCATTTTTTCTGTTTTACGAAACTGGCCCGCAGAAAGGGAGCATTGAGAGCATGAAACAGCTTTTGCGAAAGCTTGTCATAACGCTTGGCCAGGTTCCTGCCGAAATAGATGCTCAGGTCAAAACGCGTACTTTTCAGGGGTGCCAGGCTTTTCTGGATAAGCTCATCAAGATCGTCAGAAATGAACCTGACAATAGCCTGGGAGCGCATGGACATGAGGCTGGAGACATCCGGAAACGGTTTGTGGCCCCTGGCTTCAGCAAGCAGGGAGACGTAATAGCCGACCGACTGGTAGGAATAGGATCTGCACAGGTTGAATACCCTGACCCGCCGCATCATGCTGAACTGGGGGTCGCTTAGATATTTTCGGGAGGTTACAATCTGTACTCCCTCAATGTTCAATGGCCATTTATCGTTCTGGTTAACAACGAGGAGTATCTGCATGGGATAATGGAGAAGTTGTCAGCCCCTTATCTGGGCTCTATAATCAGCAAATTGGCATCATGCGTCAAAATACCGAGAAGAATTGCTCCCAGCAGTCGTGCAATTGATACCATATAATAGTGATCGTTGGATACAGGGTTCATCTTATAGGGATCAGCCACCAAAGCCTCCCTCTTTTCCTTGTCATAACCGCAGAGTACAACAAAATGGCCGGATGGAAAACCTGAAATGTTATCATCCTGATTATTTTCAGGATTTTCCCGCACTGCCCGATAAAGATAGGTTGAAGAAAGGCCGGTCAGGATTGGAATCGATTTCTTGAGGAATTTCCTGATTAATCCGATTGTCAGATCCTCAAAAAGCAGGTTGCCCCCTCTATCCAAAAATTCCAGGTAACCATTGGTGGCAAATGAAATTTTCTCTTCATTTTTGATCGCAGCCTGTGCTTTCAGTTTATCCGCAAGTGATTTTTTTTCAACAAACCAGGTCGGGTCAAACATATGGAGGTTATAGGTATAAATAGTTGCCTTGTATCCACGCTTTAAGGCATGGTTGGCCAACAGGACTGCAAGGGTTCCTCCTCCCTTGAGACTTTTGACTTCCGCTATTACTTGCTGCAGGGATATGGTATCCCCGTAATACTCATAAACGGAATGCAGACAGGCCGGACCGCAGGTGATATCATCTGGCTGCACGGAAATGTCCAGATGAAGTTTGGTGATCATCCAGTTTCTCTGTAGTTATTTGTTCACGGTTTGCCCATGTTTCTGCTGCTATAGACATCCGGGGCAAATAATTGTCAATAGTTTTCTGCAGTCAAGAGGGTGTTTCAAAAAAATCTTCACAAAAACAAGCAAAGGTGTTCTTTTGGAACCCAGTTAAATAAAATTATTCCCTTTAAATATTTTATTCTTAACATCTTTACATGAAAACTCATAATCCTGTTAACGGGCTGATTCTGGCTGCAGGCCTTGGCACCAGAATGAAGTCAGACAAAGCCAAAGTACTGCATGAAGTTCTGTTCAAGCCCATGCTTCTCCATGTCCTGGACACCGTCAATAGCCTCAACCTGGATTACACGTATGTAATTGTAGGGCACCAGCGGGAAAAAGTCGCCGAACTGGTTTCTGGTTATCAGGCAAGCTGCATCACCCAGGAGAAACAACTCGGAACAGGCCACGCGGTTCTCTGTGCCGAAAAAGAATTAAGCAGCACCGGCGGCACAGTGCTTATTCTCAGCGGCGACGTTCCGCTGATCAAGGCCGACTCCCTCAGGGGTATGCTCACAGCCCATGCTGCAAACCTGCCTTCCCTGACACTCATGACAACCGTACTGGATGACCCCACAAATTATGGCCGGATTGTGCGCGACAAGGAGGGCAGACTCCTTGAAATCGTTGAAGAAAAAGATGCAACTGAGGTCCAGAAAAAAATCAGGGAGATAAATGCCGGTATATACTGTGCTGAGGTTCCTTTTCTTTTTCAAATCTTGAAAAAAGTAGGGAGCGACAACAAGCAGGGTGAAATATACCTGACAGATATTGTCAAAATAGCAGTCGGCATGGGACTGCGGGTTGATATCTTTTCCGGCGCCGGCGGTGAGGAGCTGCTTGGTATCAATTCCAGGAGTGAACTGGCCGCAGCCAATAAATACCTGCAGCATCATAAGAACAGCCAATTAATGGCTGAAGGTGTCAGCCTCGTAGATCCTGAAACCACTTTCATCCAGCAGGAGGTTCAGATAGGAAGGGATACCGTGATTTATGCCAATGTCCAGATTTCAGGCAATACCTGCATCGGTAAAAACTGCACCATAGGGCCGGACGCAGTTCTGCATGACTGCAAGATCGGTGACAATGCGGCTATAGGACCGTTTTCCTCCCTCACGTCCTGTACAATCAAAAATAATGAAACTGTTGCACCGCATACCAGCTTGAGACAGGAATGAAACAGGCTCCCTTGTTTGCTGTATACTGGTCAGACTTGCATAAAGCTTGGCGCGACAAGTATCGAATACACCAAACAGCGATATTCCTGGACCTGTTGAATACTGCGTATTCATTCCAGGCTCGCACCTGTTTTCTAAAGCAAATTTTTCATATATCTGCTAGAAATACTGCTTCTTTGTTTTCTGGTTATGGCACGACAAAATGTTAAAGATTAACGAACAGACAATCCCCTTTCATGAAGGGGTCCGGGTCCGTGACCTGGTTGAAACATACAAGCCCGGCGCAGACCTTTTCATAGTCAATGGTTACCCTGTTTCTCCAGATAGCGTCCTGGCAGACAACGATAGCTGCTGTTTTATCAAGCGTGGTGAAACTCCGGCAGCAGATGAAATGGAAAGTCTGCTGGTGGCTCGGCATACGCCTGGTGTACACGAAGTTGTCAAGAAAGCAAGAGTAGGCATCATGGGATTGGGCGGCCTTGGTACAATAGTTGCGGGAGCCCTGGCCAGGATCGGTGTGGGTCATCTTATCCTGGCTGATTTTGATGTGGTTGAGCCCAGCAACTTGAACCGGCAGCAATACTTCATTTCTCAGATAGGCTTAAGAAAGACCGAGGCTTTGAAGCAGAATCTTCTGCAGATGAATCCGTATATTGTCATCAAAACCGTGGACAGTCGTCTGGCAGAAGAATCAATCCCTGAGATTTTCAGGGATGCTGATGTGCTGGCCGAATGCTTTGACGATCCGGTGATGAAGGCCGCTGCACTGCGTGCGGTCTTGACTAAAATGCCCGGTATCGGGTATGTAGGGGCGTCCGGGCTGGCAGGATTCGATGATAATAATGCTATCAGAACTCAAAAAATCCATGATCATGTATATATTATAGGAGACAACACTTCTGCTGCTGGTCCAGGCCATGGGCTTATGGCCCCAAGAGTAGGAATTGCCGCCCATCACCAGGCAAACCAGATATTGCGCATCCTGCTTGGAAAGGATTAAATCTACTTTATTGAAATATTTACTGAGCCATGAAAATTACATGCAACGGCGAAACAAAAGAAGTGAGCCCGAATACAACGCTAATATATTTTATCAAGAAAATGGAACTAAACCCGGACACTGTAGTAGCTGAATGTGACGGGCGCATAATCAGCAGGGATGAGTACGAAACCCTGGTGCTGCAGGAAGGAAATGTTCTTGAACTGATCCGTTTTGTCGGAGGGGGATGATATGCTCAAAATTGCAGACAGAACCTTCCGTTCCCGCCTTTTCCTGGGAACAGGGAAATTTTCCTCTGCTGATATCCTGCAGAAAGCGATTGAGGCCTCGGGCAGCGAGATGATCACAGTTGCCCTGCGCCGGGTCGATCTCAACGACCCGGCAGATGACATCATGAATGTACTGGACAGGAAGAAATATCTCTTTCTACCGAACACCTCCGGGGCCAGGGATTCCAAAGAAGCAGTTCGCCTGGCAAAACTCGCCCGGGCCGCGGGCAGCGGCAGCTGGTTGAAACTGGAAGTAACTCCCGACCCGCGCACCCTCCTGCCGGACCCCATTGAAACATTGAAAGCAACTGAGGAGCTTGCAAAGGATAACTTTATCGTCCTGCCCTATATCAATGCCGATCCTATCCTGGCACTGCGGCTGCAGGATGCAGGAGCAGCGGCTGTCATGCCCCTTGGCGCACCCATCGGTACAAACCTGGGTCTGATAACGAAATTCCAGGTCAAGATCATAATCGACCAGGCCCGGGTTCCCGTGGTAGTTGACGCCGGCCTCGGCGCCCCTTCGGATGCTGCTCTTGCCATGGAAATTGGCGCTGATGCCGTCCTGGTTAATACTGCCATCTCGGTTGCCGGCGACCCAGTGAAAATGGCAGCTGCCTTTGCCAAGGCTGTGGAAGCTGGACGATCCGCCTATGAAGCAGGCCTGGGCAGGAAAAGTTCGGATGCTTCTGCTTCATCACCTTTGACAGGCCTTGATTTTATCAAAAATGTTTAATCTCCCTCCTTTCAAACACCTGCAAGAACAGATACGCTCTAACACGGACGAGGATGTGCAGCGCAGCATGCGTGCTTCACATTTAAGCTGCGCTGACCTTGCTGCCCTGCTCTCGCCTGCGGCAGACAATCATCTTGCAGACCTGGCCGCCCGCTCGGCTGATATCACGGTAACGCGTTTCGGCAGAACAACGCAGATATATGCACCCTTGTATGTATCAAACTTCTGCACCAACCGCTGCAGCTACTGCGGCTTTTCTGCTGACAACATAATCGAACGCCGCATTCTTTCACTTGCAGAAGCAGAGGCTGAAGCCATGATCCTGCACAAGCGCGGTTTCAATCATATCCTCCTGGTATCGGGTGAAGCGCCGGCCAAACTTGGCGTGGACTACCTGGAAAAACTTGCTCTGCGTTTGCGTGACCGCTTTGCCGCCATCTCCATCGAGGTGCAGCCCCTGTCAACCGCTGAATATGCCAGGCTTTTTGCTGCCGGAATTACTGCGGTTGCCATCTACCAGGAGACCTATGACCGGGACACTTATAAACAGGTGCACCTGTTCGGCCAGAAGCGTGATTTTGACTTCCGGCTCGATACCCCGGCAAGAGCTGCCGCTGCAGGCATGCGCGAGGTTGGTATCGGTGCTTTGCTGGGACTTTCCGATTGGCGCGCCGAAGGCCTTGCCCTCGGATTGCATCTGGCCTGGCTGCGCAAAAATTTCTGGCGCACAGGGCTGACCGTCTCTTTTCCACGTCTGCGACCGGCAGCAGGAGAGTTTCAGCCGCTTTGCGAAGTCACGGAAAGAGACCTGAGCCACCTCATCTTCGCCCTGCGCCTTTTTGATCCTGATGTAGGGATTATCCTGTCCACCCGGGAAGAGGCGCGCTACCGCAATGGTATGATCGGCCTCGGTCCCACCCGCTACTCTGCCGGTTCCTGCACCGCTCCAGGTGGATACGCCAATCCGGACACCAGTGGTGAACAATTTGCCATCGGGGATCATCGCACAATCCAAGAAGTCTGCGCAGCCATCAGACAGAAGGGTTTTGATCCGGTGCGCAAGGACTGGGATGCAGGATTCCAACAGCTGTCAAGCTGAATGCTTCCCGGCAGCCTGCCCGCATAATTCTTTTTCTCTCCAAGCAAAAATAATGTTTTTCAGGGAACAGAAGCTGCCACGACAACAGCGTATTGTCCCCGGAAAGGCTGCTCAAATTCAACCAGCTGTTCGATATCCTGGGGCCACTGCCTTAAATACCTGATTACCCTGCCCTGTTCATGACTTGCAAGCCACCCGGATACTTCTTCGTCGGTGATGACTTCCAGGGGCTTCTGCAGCCTGCCAAGAAATTGATACTGGCCTTCATACTTGGCGGCATTGGCTATCGGGTACCCCTTCTCCTGAATCTGTGCCAGATAAACACTCAACGGTCTGATGTCATAAAATTCTGCAGCACCTTGCAGGATACCGGTCTGCAGGACAACAAGATTCAAAACGGTTAGAGTGGTCATGGCCTTAACATCCCAGCCTCGCAGGCGCCTGGAAACAAGTAGAAAAGCGAGACAGAATAACACCATCACAATCCCGTAAGCAGGTGGCAGCTCTTGTACCCAGGATGGCAGCTTCAGTTCCCGGCCCAGGAATGGCAGGACGAGCCATACCCCTGCTAAGACGCTAAACAAAATGACTTGCGGCACATAATCACGACGGCTGAATGAGACATCTGTTGCCAGCTTGGAGGCCAGCAAAGCAAATGCTGGAAAAACAGGGAGCAGGTAATGCACCTGCTTGCCGCTGATCATTGAAAAAAACAGCAAAGGGAGAATCAGCCATGCCAGGCAGAAGCGCATCCCGAGGTCTTGAAAATCCAGCCGTCCCGCTGCCCTCCATAGAGAGGGGAGCCAGGGCCAGGGAAAAAGCAGGAACGGCAAAAGCGGCAGGTACCACCACCAGGGCTGCTGATGGGCAAAGGACTGAACCATACGATCAGCCGTCTGCTTCCACAACAGTGCCTGGGCATAGGTCTCGCCGCCTGAACTCGCTGCCGGCAAAGCCCAGGCCAGGGCAATACCCGCACCCAAGAGCAGGGAGGCAAGCACACCCCCATACCATGCCCACCAGCTTTGCCGGGTGTAACCCTTGCCCCACCACGGAGCTGAAAGGGCAACGGGCATCAGGACCACCAGGATCACCGGTCCCTTACTCAATATCCCCAGCCCGATGCCCAGTCCGAACAGCAGAAAACCAGTCAGCCGTTTGCGCAGCAGACTATGCATTAAGCCATACATGCCGAGCACAGCACTGAAGGTCACCAGCAGATCAAACATGATAAAGGTCATGTAAAAGGTCAACAGCAGAGAGCCGAAAAGCAGAAACGGCAGAAATGATGCGATCTCCCTGCGCTCCGGCCAAAGCAGCCGACCTATACGCAGGGCCATAACGATCGAGCCGAATGTGTAAAGGGAGGGAACCACGCGTGGCCACCAGGAATTAACACCGAACAGCCACCACCCCAGCTGGATAGTCCAGAACAACAGGGGGGGCTTATGGCTGTAAGGTGCACCATTCAAATAGGGCACAAGAAAATCATGCCGCAACCACATCTCCCAGGCCACTGAAACATAGCGTGTTTCTATGATAGGCCAGAGCGGACGCATCATGAGCAGCGGCAGGGTCATGAAAAACCACAACAGGACAAGATAGCCCATATCCAGAAAACTGTGTCTGGTCATGATATATTGCTGTTATTGGTTTTAGCCGATGCGCGCCGTTCCTTGTATACGAGCTGCAGGTTACGGATATAGATAATCGAACCGGTGCTCTGGCCGATGATGAAAACAGGGTCCCGCCTGTAAATGGCATAGGCCAGCAGGGTAAGCCCCCCAAAAAAACTGAAATACCAGAAAGCCATGGGGATGATGCTGCGTTTCTTGATCTCGCTTGCTATCCACTGGACCAGAAAACGCATAAAAAACATTCCCTGTCCGAGAAAACCGATCCCCAGCCAGATAGTTTCAGCTTTCATTATTCTTCTCCTCAACAATCTTCGCATGTTTTATGCGGCGCTGCAGCCAGGCAACGCCGAATGTGTCCACCAGACCGATCCACAAACGATTGGCCATGCCGTAGTGGGACTCTCCCCTGGTGCGGGGCCTGTGGTTGACTTCGACGGAAATCGCCTTGCCGCCCTGTCTTAGAAAAAGGGCAGGCAGGAAACGGTGCATGTGATCGAAATACGGCAGCTCCAGGAAAGCGGTACGGCGGAAAAGCTTGATACCGCACCCCGTATCCGGCGTAGCATCCTTGAGAATAAACTGCCGGAAGCCATTGGCAATACGTGACGAAAACTTTTTCACCAGGGTATCCTGACGGCGACGGCGGTATCCGCAGATCACCAGGTACTCAGCAGAACCGGCTTCAGAGGAACGCGCCCACAGTTTTGGGATATCGGCAGGATCGTTCTGGCCATCTCCGTCCAGGGTCACTACCAGGTCTGCCCTCGCCGCCTTGACCGCGGTACACAGAGCAGTGCTCTGGCCACAGTTGTTGCGGTGCCGCACAATGCGCAGGTTCCTGCATTCTCGGGCTGCCTTCAGAAGTTCCCCATAAGTATTGTCCGTACTGCCGTCATCAACGTAAATAATTTCATAAGCCAGCAGCTGATCCAGTGCTGCCCGGATCTCTCCTATCAGACCGGCGATGTTCTGCGCCTCGTTGTGGACCGGGACCAGTACTGACAGCGCCGGAATATTTCCGGCGCTAGCGGCCGCCACATTTTCCCAAGTTTCCATGGGCGCAGATGATAACCCTTTGTCTTTAGCGTTGTCCATAACTATTCCGGTCGCTGTTCATACCCATAAAAGGGTAACGGTATTGGCAAATCCCAAGAATTTGAAATCATTTATATGTCCGGCTATATCATACGCCGAAAAAAATTTGCCATTGGTTCAAATCCTTGATGCCGGTTACAAATATACCGGTTACAAATATAATGGTAATTGCACCTATGATAGTATTCACCATTAATTTCGGAAAGGTAATAAATAACACTGGTTATGTAAATCAGGACAAAACATTTCCGCATAGCATATTATGCTCTTAGAGTGAAAACGGCAGGTTAAGCTGATATTTGTCTGCTCTCCTAGTTCTGCTTTTTCCTGGATGAGCCGCTGACAAACCAGTCCTTTACCATGCATTCAGGCAAACAGAAACTGCAAAATTCAGTAAAACATGCTTTTGAACAGAACTCTCAAAACAGTGCTTGTCCTTGTTGTTCTGCTTTCCTCTATCGGCTGCGACCAGGGAACAAAATCCCTGGCCAGAAAGCACCTGGTGCAGGGGCAGATAGTATCTTATTTTCATGACACATTCCGCCAGCAGTTCACAGAGAACACAGGTGTCTTTCTCGGAATGGGCAATTCCTTGCCCGAGCACCTGCGTTTCACCATCTTTACACTTCTGGTGACTGTTTTTCTCCTGTCCAGCCTGGCGTTTCTTTTTTAGCTCCCAGGCAGAACTGCGATTATTACTGGGAGCAGCCCTGATTCTTGGCGGCGGCATTAGCAACCTGGCAGACAGGCTCCTCTATGACGGCAGGGTGGTTATTTTATGAATATCGGCATTGGCAGCATACGCACCGGCATATTCAATGTTGCCGATATGAGTATCATGACTGGTGCCGGCCTGCTGTTCTTATTTCTCTTCTGCACCAGGATAGGGGAGCCATAAAAAATCTGTAAAAAGATACCTATATTTGACCCAAAAGGATCCGGGGATATCATCCCCGGATCCTTTTATCAAACGTATATGTTTCGTAGAAACTGTTTATTTTTTATCAAAAAGGGACAGAAATTCTCCATACCCTTCCTTTTCAAGATCATCCTTTGGAATGAAACGCAGGGCTGCCGAATTCATACAGTAACGCTTGCCGGTTGGCTCCGGGCCATCATCAAACACATGGCCAAGATGGCTGTCGGCCATCTTGCTCCGCACCTCGGTCCTGACCGTAAATAGTTTCCTGTCTTGACGGGTCACGATGTTTGCAGGTACAAGCGGCTTGCTAAAGCTCGGCCAGCCGGTGCCGGATTCGTACTTGTCCAGAGAGCTGAACAGCGGCTCGCCTGAAACAATATCCACATAGATCCCGTCCCTGTGATTATCCCAGTATTCATTCCTGAAAGCCGGCTCCGTTCCATCATTTTGGGTTACTTCATACTGCAGCGGGGTTAGCCTCTGCCTTATTTCGCGCAGACCGACCTCCTTGCGGTCCTCGCCCCATACCTCGTCCAGGTAGGCGTCACGTCCGGAACCGTGACGATAATACTTATAACGGATCGGATTTTCCCTGTAATAATCCTGGTGATAATCCTCTGCCGGGTAAAATGTCTTTGCTTCTTCTATCGGTGTGACAATGGGTTTGTCATACACACCTCGTTTGTCAAGCTCTGCCTTTGACTCTTCTGCCAGCCTTTTCTGTTCTTCAGTTGTGTAAAAAATGGCAGTGGTATAGGCATGACCCCGGTCCACGAACTGGCCGCCGGGATCGGTTGGATTTACCTGATGCCAGTAGACATCAAGGAGCTTATCATAGGAAACCCTTGCAGGATCATAGACAATTTCCACCACCTCGATATGCCCGCCAGCAGAATAGTTTTCATAGGTCGGATTCTCGGTGCTCCCTCCTGAATAGCCTGATGTCACTGAAAGTACACCGTCCAGTTCCTCAAAGGGCTTTTCCATGCACCAGAAGCAGCCCCCGGCAAAAATTGCCCTTTCCTTTGTAATCGTATTGTCGCTCATGGTCTGCATCTCCTTATTATTAGCGGCAAAGACCCCATGTACTGCCAGCAGCAGAACCAGGCCGATGCTCATCAGAGTTGTTATGGTCTTTTTCATTTCCCTACCTCCTGTATCATGCACTTGCATGTTTATGGATTTGATTTAAATTCCATTCTTTTATAATAAACACTAATATATCTAAATAAAGGACGCGTAACGCTATTGTAAAGATTATGTAAAAAACTGAACGTTTTCATGCAGGCTGAAATCTTATGAAGAGATGCGAATGGGCAACCGGTGATGAAACATATCTTGCCTATCATGATACGGAATGGGGCGTGCCGGTTCATGATGACAAAAAACTCTTTGAAATGCTCATACTTGAAGGGGCCCAGGCCGGCTTGAGCTGGCTGACCATTTTAAAAAGAAGGGAAAATTACCGGCAGGCATATGACGGGTTCGACCCGGTGAAAATTGCGCAATGGGATCAGGAAAAGATCGAATCGTTGCTGCGGAATCCAGGCATCATCCGCAACAGGCTCAAAGTTGCGGCGGCAAGAACCAACGCCAAGGCTTTTCTGGAGGTTAGCGGGGAATTCGGCAGTTTCGATGGATTCATCTGGTCCTTTGTCGGAGGCAAACCCATCCGTAATTCCTGGAAGACTGTAAAAGACATTCCAGCAACAACATCCACGTCGGACAGAATGAGCAAAGAACTGCAAAAAAGAGGGTTCAAGTTTGTCGGCTCCATTATCTGCTACGCCTTCATGCAGGCCGTCGGCATGGTGAACGACCATACCGTTGACTGCTTCAGGCACAAAGTCCTTTAAAAAAACATGAAATGAATATCATATTCAAACAACTTCAGATCTATGGATTTCTGATAACAAGAACAGGGCACCAGGTCCCGGCATATGAAAAAATGCCGACCTATTAAAGAACTGGCTCCAAAATGTCACAGGGACGATAGTCATGAAGGATTTAATAAGAATAATAGTTGCAGCAGCTGTCATAATCATTGGAGTAACAGATGCCATGGCGATAGAAGAGGCTAAATACGATGTGATTATCAAGGACAACCGGTTCGAGATCCGCAATTATGCACCCCACGTCCTCGCGGAAACCATCGTTGAAGGCAGCCTTGAAGATGCTGGAAGCAAGGCATTCAACAGGCTCTTCCGCTATATCTCGGGTGAAAACCGGTCACGCGTAAAAGTGGATATGACGGCTCCCGTGTCCCAAAAGTCAGCCGGAGAGAAGATCAAGATGACGGCTCCGGTAGGACAGCAGCCTGTGGAGGGAAAATGGGCTGTAAGCTTCATGATGCCGGCTGCATACACCCTGGAAACCCTACCAGAGCCGGAGGACCCAAATATCACATTGCGTCAGGTTCCAGCTCGACGGATGGCTGTGGTCCGCTATTCGGGTTTCTGGAGCGAGAAGAGCTACCAGCGTAACAAGGTGAAACTGGAATCATGGATTCATGGACAGGGTCTTACCGTTGTGGGCGATCCCATATGGGCCCGCTATAATCCTCCATTTACACCCTGGTTTTTAAGGCGCAACGAAATCCTGATCCCGGTTGATGCAGGCGCTGAAGCAGATCATTAGGTGCAGTGCATGGCTTTTTAGGCAGAAGCAGCACAGGATCAAGTCTCGAATATGAGAATGTGAGATCGATTGTTTTATGCACCAAACAATGACTGCCACATGGTTTGATGAAAATTGATATTTTGTATTTCTGCTCTTGATGTTTATCGTAAGGAAATGATGCGCGAAAAGGAAACGCTACATGGCTGAGCAGGTGTTGGAAGCTCGTGACCTGAGCAAGTCATACCGGGTTGACGCCCGGAGGATCACCGTGCTTGATACTATCAGCATGACGGTGAAAAAGGGTGAATTTCTGGTCATTGAAGGCAAAAGCGGCAGCGGCAAATCCACTCTGCTGAGCCTGCTGTCCGGTCTCGACAAGCCTGACAGCGGCCGGATCATCCTGCATGGTACGGATATCACCGGACTGAGCGAAGACCAGCTCGCCCCGTTCCGCAACCGGACAATCGGCTACGTGTTTCAATCCTTCCACCTGGTTCCGTCGCTGACCGCCCTGGAAAATATCATGTTCCCTGCCGAATTGAACCGTGATCCCGAGGCAGCCGCCAAGGCGGCAGAACTGCTCCGCCGCGTTGGCCTGCACCAGCGCGACGACAATTTTCCGCACCAGCTGTCGGGCGGTGAAAAGCAACGGGTCGCCCTTTGCCGGGCCCTGGTGAATAACCCGCAGATAGTCTTTGCAGATGAGCCGACCGGGAACCTCGACTCTGCCAGCAGTGAAACGATACTGCAGCTGCTCCTGGAGCTGCGGCGCGAACTGGATACAACTCTTGTAATGGCGACACACAGCAGGGAGATAAGCCGCACTGCAGACCGCATAATACGTCTGCTCGACGGCAGGATTTTTTCGTAACGTCTCGGTATTCTTCCATACATTCCGACTAATAATGCAGGTGCAATGCTCCACTTACGTTTCATATACAGGCAGATCAGGAGCTCCAATAAACAGGCGCTGATTTTTGTCCTCTGCGTAGCCTTGTCGCTGCTTACCCTGGTTTCACTGGGAGGTTTCAGCAGGTCGGTGCGCAATTCCATGCTCAAGGATGCCAGACAGCTGCACGCCGCCGACATCATTATACATTCCCATTATCCCCTCTCGCCGGACCTGGATGCGGCCATAAAAAGGTACGAGAAAAAGGGGCTGGCAGCAGGCGTTCTGGTGCATGAATTTTACACTATGGCCAGCAGCCCGATCCTGAAGAAATCGGTACTCAGCCATCTCAAGGTTGTTGAGGATGGCTACCCCTTTTACGGCAAGGTAGAGTTGGCATCAGGCCGCGAATTTTCCAAAGTTCTCACCAGAGGAGCAATAATCGTCGAACAGGCGGTACTTGACCGGTTGGGCGTCGGTCTTGGCGATCGCTTGCAGATCGGTTCGGCTGAGCTGACCATTGCCGACACTGTGACTGCGGAGCCGGACCGGCCGGTTTCCTTCTTTTCCTTCGGCCCGCGCATCTTTATTGCAGCTGCAGACCTGAATGGCCTTGACCTGATCAGAAAAGGAAGCCGCATCCATTACAATTACCTGCTCAAGGTCTACGACCCCGCCATGGTTGATGTCATGGCACGGGAGCTGGGAGCTGTTGCCGCAGAGCAACAGGAACGGGTCAATACCTTTGAAAACGCCGAATCAGGTGTCAAACGGTTCTTTGAAAATTTTCTTTTCTTCCTGAACCTCATCGGCATATTTACCCTGCTGCTGGCCGGCATCGGCATCCAGACCGCACTGCGCGCCCTGCTGCGGGACAGTGAATACACCATCGGTGTCATGAAGGCAATGGGAGCCACCAATCGCTTTGTCTGCAGCCATTTCATAGTGATGATAATGCTGCTCGGTACGGTCGGCACAGTTCTGGGGCTGGGCGTAAGCTCCCTGCTGCAGCTTTATTTTCCCATTCTTTTTGCCGGCATCCTGCCGGCCAGTGTCAACCTGGAGATCGCCTGGGGTGTGGTTTTCGAGGGGTTGCTGCTGGGCACCGCGGTGGTTGGACTGTTTTCCTTCCTGCCGCTGCATCGGGTCAGGAACCTCAAGCCGGCCGCTATTTTCCGCAAGGAAAGCAGTGCGGCTGAAAGGGGGCTGGATCAGTATATAGCCGCTGCACTCATCATTTGTTTTTTTACCGGTCTGACCATCTGGCAGCTTGAAGATGTCACCACCGGCATCTATTTCGTCCTCGGCCTTTTCGGCCTGCTTGGTATGACCACTTTTATCACCGGGGTCCTGCTAAGGATCCTGCGCAAAAACCGGCCTCGCACCCTGGCCCTGCGCCAGGCCTTCAGGGGATTGTTCCGGCCGAAAAACGCCACGCGCGCCATTATTATCACCCTCTCCGCCTCTCTTTCCGTCATTTTTTCCATCTACCTCATCGAACAGAACCTGCAGTCCACCTTTATCCAGTCCTATCCCCCTGATCTGCCGAATGCTTATTTTCTGGACATCCAGACCTCTCAGCGCCGGGATTTCGCCAATATTATCGGTACAGAAGCACAGTACTATCCCATCATCAGGGCGCGGCTCACCTCCATCAACGGGCAGCCTATCGACCGTGAGGCGGAAAAGCAGCGGAGAACGGATAACCTGTCCCGTGAATTCAACCTAACCTACCGCGACTACCTGCTCGCTGACGAGCAGTTTCGCCAGGGCAACTCGCTTTTTGGCGACAAGATTCAGCAACTGGAGCAGCACGGAGAAGCACCGGTGTCCGTCCTGGATACAGTGGCCGAAATTGGTGATATAAAGATGGGGGATCTTCTGGTCTTCAACATACAGTCCATTCCCGTCAGGGCCAGGGTGACAAGTATTCGCACCCGGACAGAATCCCAGGTACGCCCCTATTTTTACTTTGTGTTCCCGGAAGAGACACTGAAGGCGGCGCCGCAGACCATTTTCAGCTCGGTGAAAATAGACCGGGCAGTGCTTGCCGAGGTGCAGAACAGGCTGGCCGATGAACTGCCCAACATAACAGTTATCGACATCGCCAAAACCATTGAGGTCCTGGCCAGGATCATGCACAAACTCTCTACCATCGTGCAGTTCTTTACTTTCTTTTCCATCGTTGCCGGGCTGCTGATCATTATCAGCTCGATCTTTGCAACCCGGCTGGCAAGAATTCGGGAAGCCGTGTATTATAAGATACTGGGTGCCAGATCCGCTTTTGTCCTGCAGGTGTTCACCCTTGAGAACCTTGTGGTTGCAATGGTCTGCGGCCTGCTGGCCGCCCTCATCGCCCAAGCCGGCAGCTGGATCGTCTGCAGCCGAATCTTTGCAATTTCCTATGATCCCAAGCCCGGCAGCACGGTGATAATGATCACTATAACCGTTCTGCTGGTTATAGGCGTAGGGATCGGGGCTTCGCTATCAATACTGCAACAGAAACCCGCCGGTTTTCTGCGGGATGAGGAGTGAGAAATGAAGATACAGGAACAAAAACCCGGCTTGAAAGCGCTTTGCCTGCTCCTGCTCTTGGTTCTTGGTCTTACAGGCTGCGACCGGCGGGAAAGTCCTGCGAAAACCAGCGCGCAGACTCCACAGCCTGCAAAGATTTACGAAGGCACCATATTCGCGGTGGGCGACAGTTTAACCGCCGGCCTGGGTGTAGCGGCAGACGAGGCCTATCCTGCTCTGCTGCAGAAAAAACTGCAGCAGAGCGGTTACAACTGGGAGGTGGTCAATGCAGGGATCAGCGGAGAAACCAGCAGCGGCGCTCTTACCCGCATCAGCTGGATACTGGCCCAGAAACCTGATATTGTTATCCTGGAAACCGGCGCCAATGATGGCATGCGCGGTATCCCCATCAGGGTTGTCAAGGAAAACATCAGCCAGGCGGCCCGTCTTTTAAAGGAAGCAGATGTCGAGGTCGTTCTCGCCGGCATGCAGATGCTGCAAAATCTCGGGCCTGACTATACAGAGCAATTCGCCGCTGTCTATCCTGCCGTTGCCGAAGAACAGAACATCATCCTTATCCCGTTTTTCCTGGAACAGGTCGCAGGCACACCATCTCTCAACCTGCCTGACTTCATTCACCCGAACCCGGAGGGTCACCGTATCGTCGCCCAAACAGTATATCCCTTTATTGTACAGGCAATTATGAAAAAAAAGCCCTGAGAAAAAAATAAAGCGGCACCACAGCTGTCTTATTTTCCATTGCGGTCAGTTACGGTTGAAAATCAGAAGTTAATATCCGGTGGCAGTTTCCTGTATGCATCCCAAATCTTTGTTTTCATTGCCTCAATCCTGCTGCTTTCAAAATCACCTTCGCATATTTTGAACTCCACCAGCTCATTAAGCAATGCGTCAACCTCTGATTCCAGGAAGCGGCACCATTCTCCCCTGCAAATCCCGCTCAAATCTCGCACCTTATTGATATCATTCTCTAAAATATCCAAATAGGCATTCATCTGTATCACCTCCCGTTCCTGCGTTTAGCACTATTGCTTATAGTAATATTATAAGCACTGGAAACGGAAAAATAACGAGACTCTTTGCAATTAATAAACCCCGGACCGCTGACAAAAAAACAAGAAACGCAATGAAGTGTCATCCTGCAGAAAAAAATTATATTTGACTATTTGCAGAACATGGATGAATAATAGGTTCTCAAATACCATGCAGTGTTTCTTGCGTGACATTCCACCATGCAACCGGCGCAGAACAAGATATTATAAGCCTTATTACTTTTTTCAACACACGTTCAATGTCCGGCAAACGTGATACGATCATCCAGTGGGTTTCCTTGATAGCGGGCGGGTTAATCACCCTGCAGATTGGCTACATACTCTCAAGGGGTGAAGCATTCTGCTTGAACGACGGCTGCAGGGTTGTTGAAAAACTGACTGCCATTCCTCCCCTCTATATAAATATTGCAGGGCTGCTCTACTTTATTTTGCTTTTCAGCACCAGCCGCTGGTCTGAGGTCAGGTCAGGAACCCGCCTTGAGCAACCCCGCCTGCTGCTGCTTCTAGGCCTCGCCGTTGAGGGCGTACTGCTGAGTTATCAAATCTTTGTCATTCAGATTTTTTGTTCCTACTGTCTTGCCATCTTTGCCATAATTCTACTACTGAATATACTCTGCGGCTGGCAGCAGATACTTTTCGGCCTTCCTCTTTTCAGTGCCACGGTCGCATCCTTTGCAGTGCTCAATTTCAGCCCTGCTTCACTGCTTGCCCTCAGAAGCGACACCCTTGCCTCCGGCACATATGCAGTCAAGAAATGTGCCGCGCCGGCGAAAAAGCTTTACTTCTTTTTCTCATCTGATTGCCCGCATTGCAAAAATGTTCTCGCGCTCCTGGAAAATTGCAACAACTGTGAATTTCATTTCAACCCCATAGATAAAAACCAGACCCTTGCGATTCCCGAGCTGGAGTACACCCCTTCCTTCAACCCCTCATTGAACCGGGTTGTTCTGTCTATATTAAACATTTCGACCATCCCGGTGCTCCTCGTGCAAAACAATGATGGTTTAACCTTTATAAAGGGGGAGGAAAGTATTAACCGTTTCGTCAGCCGGACATGCTTCCGACAGGAGCAGGATCAATCAAGTGATTCGTCCCTGTATAACGTTCCGGCAGAAATGAATTTATATGATGAACAGGAAGGGGAATGCGCCATCGAGGTGGAGTGCCCGGATGAAACGGATACACCGCAGAGACCACCTCCACAGTAAGGGTTGCATTCCCGCATAATCCTTTCAGCGTGAAGTTGACAGGCACACTCCAGGATTCATCAATTATGCCTGATCCCTGGCATTACAATCTCAGGACATAGCGCAGATACGCCATTATGCCCGTGATGATCTGCGTCAGTGCCAGGACGAGAATAATCAGGTTGTTTAGGCCATGGATTGCTGGAAGAATTGTGCGATGCTTGGGATTAAGATACAGGAAAAAACCTGAAAAGATGCCGAACAGACCAAGGGGCAGCATTATCATGGCAACCACTTCATGCAGCCCCATGTCGGGGCTGAGCAAATAGCGGTTTACCATGATAAACCCGGCAGCAATGCCGCCCAGCATGGAGATAAGTGCAATGGAACCAGTTATGACATGGCGCCCCCGGAGAAATTTTACAGTTTTGCCCAAATGCAGGCTCCGGGTGCGTTGAAATCCCAGGTAGGCTGCATAAAAGGCAAGCAGGATGGCACCAAGCTGGGCAAAGGGATGAATGCTGAGTATGAGCTTCATGAATTCCGGCCTCCTGAATGCATTAGTTTTATGGCTACAAACTGCTTCGGCATATCTGTAACTTTATGCATTAGTCATCTGTTTGCAAGACCTTTCATTTTTTCCGGACCGCACTTTCTCAAGGAGATCAAGGACACATGGCTTACAACGAAAAACTTTCACAACGGATCAAGAGGCTTTTGCAGGAAACACGCGGCATAGAAAACAAAAAAATGTTCGGGGGCATAGGCTTTCTTCTTCACGGCAACATGGCATGTGGAATTTTAAATGATTATCTGATTATCCGAGTCGGACCTGACGGGTATGAAGATGCACTTGCCTTGCCCCATACCAGGAAATTTGATATTACGGGTAGAGCCATGAAGGGCTGGATCATGGTGGCAAAAGATGGCTGCAGTTCCGATGAGGAACTATCAGTCTGGCTAGGGCGTGGACTTGCATTTGCAGCTTCTTTACCGAAAAAATAAGCTTTGCCATCTTCTTGTTGTTCCTGCTGGAATTTTTGCAAACCGTTCTTATAGTTTCATGTAAAGCAAAACAAACAATGATCATTAAATATATGTCCGGGAGATGATACTATGCCGAAATTTCTCATAGAGGTGCCGCATGCAGAAGAGTTGCTGGCCTGTGCCCAGGTTGTTGAAAGTTTTCTGAATTACGGTTCACATTTTGCAACAAAAGCTGACTGGGGCTGTAGCGACGGGGTGCACAAGGCATGGATAACAATTGAAACAGACAGCAAGGAAGATGCACGCAACATCCTGCCCCCTGCCTTCCGAACCCAGGCCACAATTATTAAACTCAACAAATTCTCCATGGCTGAGATCGACGATATACTTCGGCAGCATGGCAAAAAATAGCAACCTCTTAGGATTCGATATGGGAAAACCCTTACTTATAAACATCTTCATGGCACTCCTGCTGTCAGTAGTCTGCATGACGTCTCAGAAAATTTATGCAGAAGAGAAGTTTGCCAAGACCCCAGCAGATTATGAGGGTCCATTCTACCCGGTGACCAGGCAGGAGGATATAGACAACGACCTGGTTCAAGTTAAAGGGCAGAGTGGAACTGCCCAGGGTGATATTCTTCACCTGTCCGGTGTTGTGGTAAATACCCGGGGAGAAGCCCTGCAAAACGTCACCATTGAAATCTGGCAGACAGATCCCCATGGCAGGTACAACCATCCCGGCGACTCCACCCCTGGAGTGAGGGACCCGAATTTTCAATACTGGGGTGCAACAACTACAGATGCTGACGGCAGGTTCTTTTTCAAGACAATTGTGCCTGGCGCCTACAATCCACGGCCTGCCCACATCCACTACAAAGTGTTGCAGGAGGGCAAAGTAATCCTGACAAGCCAGATTTATTTCAGGGAGCAGAATCCGACCAGGCTTCCCTCAATGACATCGCAAATCGAGTTGCAGACTGTTGACATGAAACCGGTCAATGATGGGGAATTTGAAACATTTTTCAGGATTGTACTTTGATCTGTGAGTAAAGACATGTCTATTGCAAAAATTACCCGATATCTAGCCCAGGCCTATGCCCAGCTGTCAAAAGCTGCCGCCCGCAAAAAAATATACTCCCGCAGGGCAGCCAGGGACGGCCGTCCGGAAATTGCCTGCTTCCTGCGCGCCATGGCCGAATCTGAAGCGATCCAGTCCCGGCGCCTTTTCAATAGTTTTATTGGTAAAATTGACACATCAGATGAATACCTGAAAACAATTTTTGAAAAAGAGGTGCCTGAATTACTGGCGACCTATACTGAGCTCTTTGAAAATGCCACAGCTGAAAGACCTCCCTTTCTTCATGCACTCTCGCAGCTGCGGTCTGCAGAGACCCGGCTGCGCTCCTTCTATGCTTCAGACAAAAAAGATATTACTGTAAATGGCAACACCTGTTATTTTGTCTGCAGTTTCTGCGGATACCTCGGCACGGACAGCCCCCCTGAAAAATGCCCCTTATGCGGAGCTGCTACAGATGCTTTCCGGGAAATAACCTAGACTAGAAATTCCTTTCTTCTGCCAATTCTTCGGAAAGTGAATAAATTCTTCAGATGCTGCGGGCAAACCCGTTGCCTTCTTGGAAACAGCATCCGGAGGCGCAAAGGGTTGGACGCACCCGTAAAAATGGGTTAAGCTCGCATGGCTGAGAAACTGTAAGGATTTCCCCCATTACAAGCCAAAATACTTTAAACCGTCAAGCCATGGAGCGAAGCAGAAAACCGCAACCTATATTTTTCTCATCAAAACAGATAATCAGTGATTTTCTATTAATCATTAGCGGTTGTATTCTCTGTGCAATTGCCATCAACGGCATCCTGATCCCCCAGCACTTTGCCACCAGCGGCATAACAGGCATTGCCCTGATACTCCATAAAATTTTCCCGCAATTTAATATCGGGGTCATTTACTTTCTCTGCAATGTGCCGCTTTTTGCCCTTGCCTGGATGGCAGTGGGCCGCAGGTTTTTTTTCTTCAGCCTTGTCGGCATGGCTGCCCTGTCATTTTCCGTGGCATTCATCCAGATTCCTGTCCACCTGGAAGACAAGATACTTAATGCATTATGGGCCGGGTTGATAAGCGGAACCGGGGTCGGTTTAACGCTCAGGTCATCCGGTTCGCAGGGCGGCATAGACATCCTTTCGGTCATGCTCCTGAAACGATTTTCCATCGGCATCGGCAACACGATCCTGGCAGTAAACTGTTTGGTCCTGCTCCTGGTCGCCCTTGCCTATTCCCTGGAAGCGTTACTCTACACACTGATTGTCATCTATGTCAGCACCAAGGTGGCAAGCATCGTCATTACCGGTTTCAGTCAACGCAAGGCCGTTATGATAATTTCCCCCGCATGGCAGCAAATATCCCATGAAATCCTCAAGGATATAAGGGGCGGGGTCACAATCATCAGGGGGGAAGGGGGCTACTCCGGCAAGGAGGAAAAAATACTTTACACTGTTGTCACCATAAGGGAAGTCGGTTCCCTTAAAAGACTGGTTCAGCGCATTGATCCCGATGCATTTGTAGTCATAAGCCCCACCCAGGAGGTTATGAACTACAGGATCGGCAACCAACCCCACTGGTAGAAATGCCGCCATCCTTTCAATCAAAAATTATACTATTCCCGTGTAGCCTGACAAAAGAATTCTATTTACAGATGAAACTCCTGGTAGTATAATTTCAAGTTAAACAAAATCAGCAATAAATCAGGTAGAAATACCTTTAAAATTTAAATTTCAGCCCACCCAACACTGGATGCCGTTCTTTTTCAAAACACGCTTCCGGTGCCATAGTGTATTGGCATTTTCTTGAGGATTCTGTCAAAAGGCAACCTTAAATCCCTTTAATTACATACATCCCCTGTCTCCGGTGGAACTCTCTTAAAACTGCCCCTCGGTAGCATAAGTGCTTCTGGTGCAAACAGGCAGAAAACTGTCTTTCCCGGCGTTTACGAGATTCGTGCAGCCGTGACAGGATATCGATAAAGGAGCTGCGTAGTATCTTTATGAATTCTAATAAACTTGTTGTTAACATTCTCGTCGGCACTATGTTTGCCGTGCTTACCTTCACATTCTGGGCTTTGACCAACCAGCCCTCCACCGAGCCTCCATGGCCCTCTTCGGTAGCTGGCATGTCATTTTCACCCCTGCGCCCTGGTGATGACCCTGCTGAAGGCCTGTATCCCTCCCAGGAGGAAATCGAACAGGATATCACTCTTCTTGCCGGCAAGGTACATTCCATCAGGACATACGGCGTCGGTGGCTCCCTGGGAGAGATTCCCGGCCTGGCTGCAAAACATGGATTAACAGTCACCCTGGGCGCCTGGTTGACCGGTGATGACGAGGGCAACCGGGCCGAACTGCAAAAGCTTATCGGAGTGGTTAAATCCAACCCGAAAACAGTCAAGCGGGTGATAATCGGCAACGAAACCATCCTCCGCGGTGAATTGAATCCCGAGGATCTGGCAGGATACCTTGATTGGACACGTTCCGAGCTGAAAAAACTTAAGATTCCGGTAAGTTCCGGAGAACCCTGGAACGTATGGATCGCAAACCCAGAGCTTGCCGGCCATGTCGATTTCATTGCGGCCCACTTTCTCCCATACTGGGAGGGAATTCCCCTCGATGAAGCGGTCGGCCACATAGATGCAACTGTCCAGCAGCTGCGGGGAACTTTCCCCAAACTGCCGGTACTTTTGGCTGAGGTAGGCTGGCCCAGCAACGGCCGGACCTTGCGGAGCGCCAGTGCTTCCCAGTCCAACGAGGCCATCTTTCTGCGCCGTTTTCTGGCCCGCGCCCAGCAGGCCAAATATGATTATTTCCTGATGGAGGCATTCGACCAGCCATGGAAAATGGACAGTGAAGGGTCGGTGGGTGCCTACTGGGGTGTTTACGACGTGTTCCGCAACCAGAAATTCGCCTTTACCGAACCTATTGTCCGTGTGCCTCACTGGCGCCTGCTCGCAATCACCTCAATGGTGGTTGCCGTTCTTGTTTTCGGCATGCTGCTCCTGGACAGCAACACCCTGATGGGCAGGGGCAAGGGTTTTCTGGCGGCAACATCGCACGGCCTCGGTATAAGCGTGGTCTGGGCCGGATATGAATATGCCAACCAGTACCTGACACCGATGACAATCATAATCGGCATCTTTCTTGCCATCGGCTATCTTGGCATCTGCCTTGTCCTGCTTGCCGAAGCTCATGAATGGGTTGAGACGAGCTGGGTGAATAAAAGAAGGCGTCTTTTCAACCCTGTAAGCAATACCCATGATTCAAACAATCACAGGCTGCCCAAGGTCTCGATCCATGTTCCGGCCTACAACGAGCCGCCGGACATGATGAAAGCAACCCTGGATTGCCTGGCCAAGCTCGACTATCCTGACTTCGAGGTCCTTATCATTGATAACAATACCGATGATCCGCTGACCTGGCAGCCTGTTGAAAGCCACTGCCAATCCCTGGGCAAAAGGTTCCGTTTCTTCCATGTTAATCCGTTAAAGGGCTTCAAGGCCGGTGCCCTGAACTTCGCCATGGAGAACATGGCTGCCGACTCAGAGGTCATAGCGGTAATTGACAGCGACTACCAGGTCAAACCGTCATGGCTCAAGGATCTGGTTCCTTGTTTTTCCAGACCGGAGATCGGCTTTGTCCAGGCGCCGCAAGACTACCGGGATGATACCGAAAACACTTTCAAAGCCATGTGCTATGCGGAATATCAGGGATTTTTTCATATCGGCATGGTAACCCGCAATGACCGCAATGCCATAATTGAGCACGGCACCATGACCATGGTCAGGACCTCGGTTCTGCGCAAAGTAGGCGGCTGGGCAGACTGGTGCATCACCGAAGATGCCGAACTTGGCCTGCGCATTTTCGAACACGGCTATGAAGGGGCCTATGTGGAGAAAAGCTATGGAAAAGGGCTGATGCCCGACACCTATACGGATTACAAGAAGCAGCGCTACCGCTGGGCTTACGGGGCTATCCAGATACTAAAGCGCCACCGGCGCGCTCTGCTCGGCGGCGGGAAAAGCAGTCTGTCCCTGGGCCAGCGTTATCACTTCCTGGCCGGCTGGCTGCCCTGGGTTGCCGACTCCATTAATCTTTTCTATACACTTGCGGCAATCCTATGGTCTGTCCTCATGATCACAGATCCCAAGCATGTGGATCCACCCTTGACACTATTCATGATCCCACCCCTTGTCCTTTTCTGCTTCAAGGTGGTCAAGCTTGTCCATCTCTATCGCTCAAGGATGCGGACAACAAGGCTGCAGACGGCAGCGGCAGCCCTTGCAGGCATTGCCCTGTCCCATACCATTGCCAAGGCCGTAGTGGCTGGATTTTTTACCTCTGGCAAGCCTTTTTTCCGCACACCTAAATGCGAAAACAGCCCTGCCCTGGTGCAGGCCATTGTCGCTTCCTTTGAAGAAATCTGCCTCACCCTCCTTCTGTGGCTTGCAGCTGTAGGCGTTATCCTGGGTCCGGGCAAGGATTTACCCGGTGCAATTTACTGGTCAGGAGTCCTTTTTCTCCAATCACTGCCCTATATCGCATCCCTGGTAATGTCTTTAATAAACGCCGTTCCCCTGCACGGGCACAGGGCTGTTTCCAGGCCTGCTGTGCCAGCTCCTTCAGCTTTCTGATAAGCGCAGAGCAAGAAGCGCAAGACCCGTCACTGCAATCCCGGCGGCAGTCTTGCGCTTCAGCCCATATCAGAGAAACTAACGCGAGCCGCATATAATTAAACAGATGTGAGCTGAAAGAGGAAACTTTCCTGCAGATATTTCAAGACTAGCCGGAGGGAATTGTCGAGCGGCACAATTCCATGCATTTATTCATGTTTTCCGAGGTGCCGAAAAGGATGAGCACGTCACCGCTTTGCAATTCGGTATCAGCTGCAGGATTGGGCTCCATTTTTTCCTGCCTGCGAATGGCCAGGATAGTTACACCATAGTTCTTGCGCATGCCGATTTCAGCTATGGTCTTGCCGGCAAAGAAAGAACCCTCTTCCAGCTGGATCACCTTCATCTCTGAATCAAACAGGCAGCCGCTCATATCGCAGATAGAAACCAGGGAGCGCGGCTGGGAGCGCAGCATCTGGTAGCCGTCTGCACGGACCTCGGTCATAAACCTGTCAATATCCTGCTGCGGTACAAGGTAATGGTGCAGAACCCTTATAAAGATCTCCACAGCAGTCTCATACTCTTCCGGAATTACCTCGTCCGCTCCCAGATCACGTAACGGATCGATCTCATTAACAAAGCGCGTCCTGACGATGAGATGAAGGTTCGGGTTCAGCTCCTTGATCTGACGGGTGATCTGGCGGCTGGCCACATAATCTGAAATGGCAATGACAGCGACTCTTGCACCGGCAATGTTTGCATGCTCCAACACCGGAACATGGGTGGCATCACCGTAAAGAATATTTTTTCCCTCTTCTTTTTCCTTCCTGACTGTCTCCGGATTTGTCTCAATAATCACATAGGGAATGTTGGCACTGATGGCAGCCTTGGTAAGATTGCGTCCGTTCAGACCGTAGCCGATAATAATAATATGGTTACGCAGCCCTTTTGCTCCTGCTTCTGTTGCATCCTCCGGCAGCGCAGCCAGGCCCCTCTTCATCCTGTCTGGAAACGGCAGACGCAGTATGATTTCAGCCAGCCGGGGGCTGAATGAAACCAGAAAAGGCGTAATGGCCATGGTAATGACTGCCACTGCCAGAAAAAACTGGTACCGTTGGCCGGCAAGAAAATCATGTTCCAGGCCCACCTTGGAAAGCACAAAAGAAAACTCACCGACCTGCGCCAGGGCAAAAGCAGTAAGGAGGGCACTGCGCAGCGAGACGCCAAGGGAAATGGCAATAAGCAAAATAAGGCCGAATTTCAGGAAAATGATGCCTACTGTCAGAAATCCTATGATTCCGGGATAGGCCAGGACAACCTTGATATCGAGCAGCATGCCGATTGACACAAAAAAGAAGCTCATGAATATATCCCGGAAGGGTGTCATGTTGCCGAGTGCAGCTGTGCCATACTCTGATTCAGAGATGACAAGGCCGGCAAGAAAAGCACCCAGCCCCAGGGAAAGTCCGACCAGCGAGGTAACCCAGGCGGTGAACAGGCAGATGGCAACGATGGAAAGCAGGAATAATTCGCGGCTTCTTGTCCGTGCCACTAAAAACAGGGCATGCGGCACCAGGTAACGGGCGGCAAGCAGGACGACACCGAAAATGAATATCGCCTTAACCAGGAGGACGAGAAGGGATTTGCCCATGGCAAACCCCTCACCGCCAGCACCTGCCAGAAAGGGGGTCAGGAGCATGAGCAGGACTACGATTACGTCCTGGAAAATGAGAATGGCAAGTATGTTCTCGCCATGGGGTGAATCCAACTCGGCCCGCTCCTGGTAAAGCCTGAGAACAATGGCCGTACTGCTTAATGCCATGAGAAAACCGATAAAAAAAGAGCGGTTTACAGGCAGGTCGAAACCGAAAATAAAAATGAGGCTGGTGATAATGATGGTAAGAAAAACCTGCAGCGAACCGCCAATGAGCACCTGGCGTTTGAGACGGAACAGCTCCTTGAGGGAAAATTCGAGCCCGATGGTAAAAAGGAGCAGGACCACACCGATCTCTGCCAGCAGCTCCACCTCGTGCACGCTCTTTAACAGGTGCAGGCCGTGCGGGCCCACCAGGGCGCCGGTTACCAGGAATCCGATGATAGCGGGCAGTTTTATCCTGTGGCAGACTTGGAGAACGATAATGGCAAGTCCGAAAATTATGGCAATATCCTGAAGGAGCTTGATCTCCATGCTACCGATTTCCCTTTTGAAAATCCGCTATAGTTCTAAAATTTTCTAATTATCTTCTTATAATAAACCGTTTAATTGCTTTGCCGTTTCACGAAGCCGAGCAGTACCCTGAAGGGCATAAACTCCGGGCAGTCACACATCGCGTGACCAAGGGAACGGCTGCCCTTCCTGTAGTGGTGTGGTGTTAACCACACGAAGCTCGTTTTCTTTGGGCAAGCTGCCTGTCAATCATCGTTTTGTTGTGTTAAACGATAATCGTCGGCAGTATCGTTTGCCGACAAAGAAAATGAACGATAGTATATGACATATTACTTTAATTATGCCAGCCTGCAATGCCAATTCATTTTATCTTACGTTTTCCTGCTGCCGGCACGAAAAAACAAGAAAAAAAATGAGCTTTTACACTTGCAGATTGGACTGCAAAATATTAGATAATCGAGAACGTTTTATTCTGGAAAACCTTTCACTTTTTCACATTTACATACAAGGAGCTTTACCATGGCTGATTTGAAAAAAATGTACACGACCATTCTCGGTGACCATTTCCCAATGGAGATGAAAATATCCTTCGGCGACCAGACCCTGGTCTACCGCAAACGGACCTGGGCCATTCCCCAGGAGGACGGCTCAGTGGACGAGCGCGGTATCCGCTACGGTGAAAACCCGGACCAGGAGGCCGCCCTTTACGAACTGGTCAACGGCAATCTGGTGCTGGGTGACTGCAGTTTCATCGGGCCCGGCAACGGTCTGGTTTCTGCCATACCCGTTGATGACATGCTGCAGGTGGGCAAGCATCCGGGCAAGATCAACCTGACCGACGTGGATAACGGCCTCAACATCATCAAGTACCTGATGGACCGTCCGGCGGCAGTCATCCTCAAGCATAATAACCCTTGCGGGGCAGCATACGGATCGTCCCTGGCTGATGCCTACAACAAGGCCAACCGGGCAGACCGCATTGCTGCTTTCGGTGGCGCACTTATCCTCAACCGGCCCTGCGACCGGGAGACGGCAAACCTGATCCGGGACAACTACCTCGAGGTTGTCTGTGCCCCGGAATTTGAGGAGGGCTCTATTGATATCATTGCGTCACGCAAAAACCTGCGTATCATCCGTATGTCCCGTATCGACAGGCTGGCAGAATTTGAAAAATTCCGTTTCGTTGATTTCAAGAGCTTGATTGACGGCGGCATCATTATCCAGCAGTCAGCTGTCAACTCGATCCGCTCACGGGCAGACCTGAAACCTGCTGTCTCCACTTACCAGGGCAAGGAATATAAAATCGAACGCACTCCCACTGACAGGGAGATTGATGACATGATCTTCGGCTGGGCCGTGGAGCACGGGGTAACCTCCAATTCGGTCCTTTATGTCAAGGACGGCTGCACCGTCGGCATCGGCACCGGCGAGCAGGACCGTGTGGGCGTTGCCGAAATAGCAGTGCACAAGGCTTATAGCAAATATGCTGATATGGTCTGTTTTGACAAGCATGGTATTCCCTATGCAGACCTGGCTCTCGAAGTAAAGCAGGGCAAGCGCGACAAGGCTGAGCAGGAACAAATTGATGCCAAGACTCAGGCTGAGAAGGCCGGACTGCCGGGCTCCGTCATGATATCGGACGCCTTCTTTCCTTTTCGGGACGGGGCCGATGTCGGCATCGAGCAGGGTGTCTCCGCCATCCTGCAGGCCGGGGGCTCCATGAACGATTACCAGACAATAGAGGCCTGCAACGAGGCCAACCCGCAGGTCACGATGATGTTCACGGGCCAGCGTTCATTCAAGCATTAATCATATCTCCACACCGATAATAAAAAAGCCGGGGCCTGAAATGCTCCGGCTTTTTTTCTCTTCTAAATACCTGAACGGAAGAGATTGATGTGCCTGCTGTCAACCGCCAAGGCGCTGAAACAATCAGACCTTGGCAAGATTTTTCCCCACCGCGATATTGACCACCAGGGGGACGTCCAGTTTCATCACGGACTCCATGCATTCCTTGATAATTTTCTCGCTCTTCCGCACCTCTTTTTCAGGCACCTCGAATACAAGTTCATCATGGATCTGCAGCAGCATCTTAGCCTTGAGTCTCGCCTTTTTCAGTTCATGATCCACCTTGATCATGGCCAGCTTGATAATGTCGGCCGCCGTACCCTGGATAGGGGTATTGATGGCCGTGCGCTCGGCAAATTCCCGCCTGGTCCGGTTGGAGCTGTTTATGTCAGGCAGGAGCCGGATACGCTTTAACAGCGTGGTCACATAGCGATCCTGTCTGGCCTGCTTGACAATATCCTCCATGAACTGCTGTACTCCGGCATAATGCTTGAAATAGCGATCAATAAAGGTCTGCGCCTCCCTGCGGCTCAAATTCAACTGGGAGGCAAGCCCGAAACTGCTCATACCGTATACGATGCCAAAGTTGATGGTCTTGGCCACCCGCCGCATCTGGGGCGTGATCAGCATGGGCGAGACAAAAAATATCTCGGCCGCGGTCTGGTTGTGGATATCCTGCCCGGAATGAAATGCCTTGAGAAGTGCCTTATCCTGCGAATAGTGGGCCAGGACCCGCAGGTCGATCTGCGAATAGTCACCGGCAACAAAGACATGTCCTTTCTCCGGAACAAAAGCCTGGCGGATGCGCTGTCCTTCCTCGGTGCGGATGGGGATATTCTGCAGATTCGGGTTGCTGCTGGAAAGTCGCCCAGTGGCTGTAACCGTCTGGTTGAAGGAGGTATGCACCCTGCCTGTTTCTGGATGTACCAGTGCTGCCAGCTTTTCCACATATGTGGACTGCAGCTTGCTCAGGTTGCGGTGGATGAGTATGGCCTGGGGCAACTCATGAAAAGAAAGCTTTTCAAGCACATTGACATCGGTGGAATACCCTGTCTTGGTCTTGCGTCCATGCGGCAGCTTGAGCTTGTCAAAGAGTATCTCTCCCAGCTGCCGGGGGGAATTGATATTGAATTCCTGACCGGCAAGTTTATATATTTCTTTTTCCAGTTCAGACAATTTTGCCCTGAATTCCTTGGACAGCTCCTGCAGAAGAGCACTGTCAACTTTGATGCCGGCCAGTTCCATCTCTGCCAGGATTGGCAGCAGGGGTGTTTCCAGGTCTGCAAAAAGCTCCCAAAGATTCAGTTTTTCAAGCTTTGGCCTGAACTCTTCCCACAGCAGGCAGGCGCCGTGTACATCCTCGCAGGAATAATTCTTGGCATCTTCAAGTGCCACATAAACAAAAGCTTCCGGCCGCTTATCACCCTTTGTCACCTCTGAGAAGGTTGTCATCTTCGTGTCAAGGATTTCCCGGCAGAGGTCATCCAGCTTGAAGGTGCGCCTGCCTGGATCAAGCAGGTAGGATGCTATCATGGTATCCCAGAGCGGCCCCTTGAGGGTGGTTCCCTCGCCTTGAACTTTGATGATGGAGTAGTCAAACTTGAGGTTATGCCCCAGTTTTGGCAGTTTCTCATCTTCCAGGTACTGCTTCAACACCTTGAGCACCTTTTTTTTGGCAAGCTGGCCTGGGAGAAGTTTGCCATCTTCCTCCTTGTGGCCCAGGGGAATATAAAAAGCCTGTTTTGCATTGATACAGACTGACAAACCGGCGAGCTCGGCAGAAAACGGATCAAGGTCAGAGGTTTCAGTATCAAGCACCATATAGTCTGCTTTTTGCAGGAGTTTTACAAGATCTGCCAATCCCTCATCGGTCTGCACCAGGACAAAACCTTCCTGACTGACTGTTGCAACAGGAATCTCGGCCTTCATGAGCCTGGTGAACTCCAGTTCCGTATACAGTTTTTTCAACTTGTCAATATCCGGATCAGGCAACCGGTAGTCATTGATGTTTTTCGAAATATCCAGGTCTTCTTTCAGGTCAATCAATTCCCGGGACAGAAAGGCATCACTTTTATGCGCTTCAAGATTTTCCTTCATCTTGCTCTTTTTAAGGCTGTCCAGATTCTCATACAGATTTTCCAGAGAGCCGTATTCATTGATGAGCTTTTCTGCGGATTTAGGTCCGATACCCGGGACTCCTGGAATGTTATCGCTCTTGTCCCCCATCAGGGCAAAAAGATCAAGCAGCCGGTCAGGCGGCACATTATACTTTTTCTTCACCCCCGCAGGATCCATGACCACGTCTTTCATGGGGTCCCAGAGAATTATATTCGCATTCACCAGCTGCAGGAGGTCCTTGTCGCCGGAAACCACAATAACCTTGTGTCCAAGGGCAACAAGTTTACGCGCCGCAGAAGCGATAAGATCATCCGCCTCTACTCCCTGCTCCTCCATGGTATGGATATTATGTGCTTCGACAATTTTCTTGATATAGGGAATCTGAACTGCCAGATCATCAGGCATGGGCGGCCTGTTGGCCTTGTAATCAGCATATTTTTCATGCCGGAAGTTGGGGCCCTTGGCATCAAAGGCTACTGCCAGAAACTCCGGGGATTTTTCCCTGATGACCCGCAGCAGGATATTGGTAAAGCCGTATGCTGCATGGGTCGGCAAACCATTTGCCGTGGTCAGTGGTGTAATGGCATGATAGGCCCGGTAGAAGTAGGCGGAGCCGTCAATGAGATATACAGGCGATTTTTCCGGCATGGGGGGATAGTAACAGGTGGGAAGAAAATGTAAAATGTAAAATTGAAAATGGAAAATGGAGAATAAAAAATTAAAATTTTCAATTTTACATTTTCAATTTTCCCTTCATAAACGTTAAAGCTACCTGCCCCACAACCAGGGGCAGCAGGCTCATGGTAAATATCAACAGCCAGCCGCTTCGGCCCGGGTTGGCAACATTCAGAACCTCAGCCAGCAAGGGCACATAAACTGTTGCAGCCAACAGCAAGGAACAGAGCAACAGTGCCCCCCAGACAAATGGATTACGGACTATCGCGTTATTGAAAAAACCGCTGTTTTTCTCGCGCATATTAAAAACATGCCAGAGCTGGGCAAAAGCCAGGGTAAGGAAAGAAACCGTGACTGCCTTTTTTTCGTCCATGTCAAAATAAAGCATTGCGATAGCCATGGCGCCGAGAACCGTTAGAGTTATAATAAAACCATAAACGGTAACTCCAAACCAGCGGCTTGTATTCATGATGGGATCGTCTTTTTCCCGCGGCGGCTGTTTCATGATATCCGGGGAACCCTCGCCTGCTGCCAGGGCTAAGGCAGGAAACACATCAGTGACAAGATTCAGGAACAGAATCTGCAGGGGCAGAAGCGGCAGGGGTACATTGGCAAAGGCTGCCAACCCCACGGTCATTATTTCACTCAGGTTGCAGGAAAGCAGATATACAACAAAATTTCTGATGTTCTTGAAAATGATTCTGCCCTGTTCCACGGCATGCACGATGGAGGCGAATGAATCATCCTTAAGGATCATATCAGAGGCCTCCCGGGCCACCTGGGTGCCGCGCAATCCCATGGCGATACCGATATCCGCTTTCTTTAAAGCCGGGGCATCATTTACCCCGTCGCCGGTCATGGCAACGATGGCGCCGTTATCCCTGTGCAATGCAATGATATCCAGTTTCTGCTTTGGGCTGACCCTGGCAAAAAGGCTGGCACCAAGCAGTTTTTCTTTCTCAGCCGGGGTCAGCAGGTCTGCAGCCCTGAGATCACTGCCATGGACAACCGGCGCATTGGCATCATCCACCAGGCCGACTGCATAGCCGATGGCCTGGGCCGTTACCGGCTGGTCCCCCGTAGCCATGATAACCCTGATACCCGCTTCCCTGCATTCCTGCAGGACCTGCCGCACATCCTGGCGGGGCGGGTCGCTGAGTCCGATAAGTCCCAGAAAAACCAGGTTTGTATAGGCAGGAACATCCAGCTGGTCTTCCTCTTTCTCTGCCAGTGCCAGTACCCTCAGGCCTGCTGCCGCCATTTCATCATTCTTCTTCAGCCAGCAAGTCCGATCCGCGTCTGATAATTCCTGTTTCCCATCTTTGGTCAGAATTGTGCCACAGCTGGCGAGAATACTTTCCGGGGCGCCCTTGGCAGCCACCCTGTAACCTTTTTCCAGGCGATGATAGGTGGCCATCATTTTAGTTTCAGAATCAAAGGCTTCCTCCCTTTCTTCAGGAAGCTTTTCATTCAGGCCTCTGCGGGTCAACCCGAACCGTGCCCCCAAGAAAAGCAGGGCAACTTCAAGGGGATCACCCACGACCTGCAGGACCCTGCCATCGTCCGAGAGCGGCAGTTCTCCATTATTGCACAGGACACCCACTTCAAGGGCATGGAGCAGCGGCTGGTGCTCAGCAGGCAGAAATTCCCTGCCATTTTCAGAGATAAAGATTTTGCCTTCCTCCCTGGCATTCACATTTATTTTCAGATACACATTGCCGAGGGCAAGAGCTGCGGACGCAAGGCGGTTTTCTGTCAGGGTCCCTGTTTTGTCTGTACAGATGACGGTTGTTGCCCCCAGGGTTTCCACGGCTGCCAGATCCTTTACCAGGGCATTACGTTTGGCCATGCGCCACACACCCCTGGCCATGGCAATGGTGGCAACGATGGGCAGTCCTTCTGGTATGGCGGCAACAGCCAGGGCAATGCCTGTTTCAATCATCAGAAATATATCACGGCCTGCCACTATGCCGGTGATGCCCACCAGGGCAGCGATTCCCAGACTCACCCAGATAAGCCAGTGCCCCAGTTGGTTAAGTCTTTTTTCCAGGGGGGTTGTCTCATCCACGGTTTCGTGCACCAGTGCAGAGATCGTGCCAAGCTCCGTGGCCATGCCGGTCCCGGTAACCACGGCTTCTCCAGACCCCCGGGTAACTGCAGTACCCTTGAAAAGCATGTTGGCCCGTTCAGCCAGGGGAACCTCCTCGGGCAGAATGTCCGCTGATTTTGCAACCGGGAGAGATTCTCCCGTAAGTGGTGATTCATCGGCCTGCAGTTTTGAGGAAGCCAGGATGCGCAGGTCTGCCGTTATAATGTCCCCTCCCTCCAGGATAATGATGTCCCCGGGGACAAGATCCATGGCAGGTATCTCTGCAATGATTCCATCGCGCCGCACCCTGGAATTGACAATACCGAGCTTGCGCAGGGCTTCAATGGAACGAACCCCTTTCAATTCGGTGATAAACCCGATAACTGCATTTATGAGAATCACGGCAGCAATAGCCAGTCCTTCAATATGGTCACCGAGGACGAAGGAAAGGAGAGAGGCAGCAACCAGAAAATAGACGATAAGATTTTTGAACTGATTGAGAAAAATCTCCCAGGAACTGCGGGGCTTAACCTCACGCAGGGCATTGGGGCCATACTGCCTGCTTCTTCTGCCTGCTTCCTCTGCGGCAAGTCCATGCTGCGGGTCAATATCTAATGCCGCAATAATGTCGGCAGCGGAAAGCGCCCATGGCTTCGGTACAACTTCTTTTTTTGAACTGCTGGGGATTTTTTCCGGCATGAAAGAAATTACTGTAAGAATCTTTTCAGTTCTGGGAGAGCTTCACCAGCACCAGCAGCAGTATGAGCAGGGAAGCCCAGATAATGATAGTGTAGCGCGCGGCTTTTTTTGCCTTTGATGCTTCCCACCAGTTTAAGGGCCTTACACCCTGAAACAGAAAGGTGAAGACACCGGCTAGGTTGATACAGATCATATTAATTGCTGCCAGTTCCAGGGCCTGCAGTGCCAGCAGGAAATTCCCCGAACCCAGCAGCAGGCCAAAAACAACCAGGGGCGGCATCAGGGCAACCGCAACCATGACCCCGATCAGGACTGAAGGCACACCGCTTGTAATGGATAAGGCCGCGGCAATCCCGGAGGCAAGGGCCAGGATTATATCTGCATAGTTCACAACCGTTCTGGATGCAATTTCACGTAGTTGCGGATCTATGACAAGAAAATATCCCAGGGTCAAGGCCACAGCAAAGGCAATAATTATGCCGATAATGTTTGTTTTCAGGGCATTTCTGCCAAGTGCGCCGTCGCCGACCGTGGTGGCAAAGGAGAGTGCCACATTGGGTCCCAGGAGCGGGGCAATCACCATGGCGCCGATGATGACGGCAACATTATCCTTGATGAGGCCGATGGCTGCAACTATGGCGGAGAGCACTATCATGATCATATAGGTGTTGGTCAGTTTTGAACTGTCAAAAACATCATGATACAATTCCTGCCTGCTGACCCGGAGAGGCTCTTTTTTCTTTTCCCCCTTCTCCTCTTTTTTGCTTTCTTCAGCTTTTTCCTCGATCTCTTTCGTGCTTGGGTAAGAGGCTTCCAGGGGCAGAAGCACCATGTGGAAATCCTCCAGGCCGCCGTATTTTTTTTCAAAGGTGTCCAGCAAACCTTCAGTCTTCTCGGCTGGTACTATCATCTTGAAGATATTCCTGTTTTCACAGCTGCATGTGAGCCAGAAATTTGTCACTTTTGCCTCCTCGACGATTGCGAGGACTTCACCGGTAGCCTCTTCCGGAACCACTATTTCCAGGAGACGTAATGCCATAATTGCTTTTATCCTTTTGAACAGTCAAGAAGTATCAAAATGAAGCCGCACACTTTTTTATGTTTTCATACTATGTCTATTCGCAAATAATTTCAATAAATTATGATACATCCCAAAAGTCCTGCCTGGGATGGCGCGCCTTTACAGAACCTCATGGCTTCAACGGGAAATATGATTCATCGAGCCTTTGCCGCTGCTGCAACTCTGCGAACCCGCAGGGAAAGTGTACTCTAACCCTTGCAGGTAAAAGCACTTTGCGAGTTGGGCATTCTGCTTTCCACCATCCAGGTTATCCTGACTTGTTAACGGTATCAAGCATTTAGCTTGACGAGCCTCTCTCTTATATGTCATTCTTTCTTATCATGTAATTGACATATGACCAATGGAGGAATACTGTTCATTCAGCGCCGGAAATTACCCGCACCTGAGAATTCTTCAGGACCGGGAACAGTAACGTAATTGCTTGAGGAACACATAGTCTATCATCACTCCTGTCACGGACGGAAAACGAACATGCGCCAGAAAAAGATATCCTTTTCAACCTCCTATTTATTTGTTGCGCTTGCGGCGCTCCTTCTCATCCAGTACTGGCTGTCGCCTAAAGTCAACAACGTCTCCTATACCCAGTTCAAGAACCTGGTGAAGGAATCCAAGATCAACTCGGTTGTTATCTCCACCAATCTGTTGAAAGGATTCGAGACCAGGCAGGATGCAAAGAAAGAACCCCTGTTCCCTGAAATGATCTACCGCACCCCCAGGGTTGATGACAGAAACCTCGTAGAATTCCTGGAAAGCAATAATGTTGATATCATTGCAGAAAATGAGAACACATTTCTAAAAACTATTCTTTCCTGGGTCGTGCCGGCACTCATCTTTGTCGGCATCTGGATGTTTGCCATCAAAAAAATAGGCCAGGCAGGCCCCGGCATGATGACCCTTGGAAAACACAAGGCGAAAATCGTGGCCCAGACCGACCTGGGTGTGGACTTTAACTCGGTTGCAGGCCAGGACGAAGCCAAGCAGGAGCTTCAAGAGGTTATCGAGTTTCTTAAAACACCGGAAAAATTCACCCGCCTGGGAGCAAAAATCCCCAAGGGCATCCTGCTCGTCGGTCCGCCCGGAACCGGTAAGACTCTGCTGGCCAAAGCAGTTGCAGGCGAGTCGGGCGTGCCTTTCTTTTCCATCTCGGGCTCTGATTTCATTGAAATGTTTGTGGGGTTGGGAGCGGCCCGTGTCCGGGACCTCTTTGACCAGGCCAGCAAAACCGCGCCCTGTATTGTCTTCATTGATGAACTTGATGCCCTCGGCAAGGCGCGCGGCTTAGGCGGCATCAGCGGCGGTCATGATGAGCGCGAGCAGACCCTGAACCAGCTCCTGGCGGAAATGGACGGTTTTGAAACCAACAAGGGCGTCATTATCCTTGCCGCTACAAACAGGCCTGAGATCCTTGATCCCGCCCTTTTGCGTCCCGGCCGTTTTGATCGCCACATCCTGGTGGACCGGCCTGATCTCAGGGAGCGCGTTGCCATTCTCAAGGTGCATATTAAAGACGTCACCCTTGCAGACTCGGTCGATCTTGATGTTATTGCCCGCCGCACCCCGGGTTTTACCGGGGCCGACCTGGCAAACCTGGTGAACGAAGCCACGCTGCTTGCAGTGCGCAAAGGCAAAGACAAGGTTGACACCGAAGAATTTGACCAGGCCATTGACCGGATCATTGCCGGCCTTGAAAAGAAAAACCGGGTACTTAACGACCGAGAGAAAAAGATCGTAGCCTACCATGAAACCGGCCATGCCCTGGTTGCTGCGTTTACAGCAACTGCAGAGAAAGTACACAAGATAACCATTGTACCTCGGGGCATCGGTTCTCTCGGCTTCACCATGCAGCTGCCCACAGAAGACCGTTTCCTGATGTCGAAAACCGAGCTGTTGGAAAAAATTGATGTCCTGCTGGGTGGTCGGGCCGCAGAAGAGCTGACCTTCGGCGAAATCACGACCGGGGCCCAGAATGACCTGCAGAAGGCGACAAATATTGCCCGCAGCATGGTTACCCTGTACGGCATGAATGAAAAGCTAGGCCATGCCACATACAATGAGCCTGGCGGACAATTTCTGCAACAGCAGCAGTTATTCCAACAAAAGGAGATCAGCGACGAAACCGCAAAACTTATAGATGATGAGGTACGGAACATCCTGGCTGAGCGCATGGTCGAGGTAAAGGATCTGCTTGCCACCAAAAAGGATCTGCTGGAAAAAGTCGCCAACGCGCTGCTGGAAAAAGAAACCCTGGAAAGTGAGGAATTCTTCGAGCTGGTGGGACTCCAGGCAGAAGAATCCAAACCCGCTGCAAAAGACGAACAAGGGAAAGAAGCGTGAACCGGGAAACAGGATCCCCCAAAAGTATTGGTGTTGTTCTTCTGAACCTCGGCGGCCCGGAACGGCTTGAGGATGTTGAACCGTTTCTTTTCAACCTCTTCTCTGACCGGATGATTATCCGCCTTGGCCCTCCTTTCATGCAGAAAACCATTGCCAGGTTCATTGCCAGGCGCCGGGCGCCCAAGAGCGCCCAGGCCTATGCCAAGATCGGCGGCGGCTCGCCCCTGGGCAGAATCACTGCGGATCAGGCGCAGGCCCTTGAAAAAGAACTGGCTCCTTCGGGCGACTTCAAGGTTTCCATGGCCATGCGCTACTGGCAGCCCCGAGCCCGGGAAACCCTTACAGCTTTGCAGAATGAGGGGGTGCGAAACATCATTGGCCTACCCCTGTACCCGCATTACTCCATTGCCACCACAGGCTCCTCAGTGGCTGATCTCAGGGAGGCCGGCCAATCCTTTGCACCTCCCCTCAGCATTGAAGCCATTGAATCCTGGCCGGTCCAGCCCCATTATATCAAGGCCCTGGCAACAACCATTATCAAAGGGGCGCAATTGTTTAGCAGTGAAAAAGCCCAGGTGGTATACAGCGCCCATTCCCTGCCGGTAAAATTCATCCGGGAGGGTGACCCCTATGTGGAGCACCTGAAACAAACTATAGAGGCTGTTGAAACCGTCACGGCCATGCCTGGCAGGTTATGCTACCAGAGCCGCAGCGGCCCGGTGGAATGGCTCTCCCCCTCGCCCCCGGAAATGCTGGAACAGCTTGCAAAGGAAGGATGCAAAAATGTCCTGATGGTGCCTATTTCCTTTGTCTCCGACCACGTGGAAACTCTCTACGAAATCGACATGCTCTACCGTGACATGGCAAAAGACCTTGGTCTGCACCTGGAAAGAAGCCCCTCCCTCAACCTCGAACCAGAGTTCATCACCGGCCTTAAAGAACTTGTTTTGGATAAGGCTAAGAAAACGCATTGGTTGTGAACAGGCTGCAATGTTTCATCAATAAGCCGATTAAAATCAAACCACCTGCAATAATTTATTGGCAATAGCCTCTCATCCAATCATAACACTTGACGTTATGCGTTATATGGCATAAAATATTTGTATGATCCGGTCATTTAAATGCAAAGAAACCGAAAAGATATTTAAGAGGATTTTTTCAAAAAAATTCCCTTCCGATATCCAGCGGGTGGCTTTACGAAAACTTCGCATGCTTAACAGTGCAATAATAATTAATGACTTGAAAGTTCCCCCTTCGAATCGTTTGGAATCTTTAAAAGGTGATAGACAGGGGCAGTATAGTATAAGGATCAACGAGCAATGGAGAATCTGTTTTAAATGGTCGAAAAAAGACGCATTTGAAGTAGAAATTGTTGATTACCATTAGGAGGTTACGCATATGAAAAAAATGAACCCTATTCATCCAGGGGAGATTCTGCTTGAAGAATTTTTAATCCCCATGAATTTAAGTCAAAATAAAATTGCCACCGACCTTGGTGTACCACCCCGCAGGATCAATGAAATTGTACACGGCAAAAGAAGAATAACGGCGGATACAGCGCTTCGCCTGGCCCATTACTTCAGGATGTCGCCACAATTCTGGCTGGGATTACAAATGGACTATGATCTTGATGTAGAAGAGGACCGGCTTTCTGATCGCTTAGCTGACGAGGTAAAAACATACAAAGCTGCATAACAATTGCTGCTTCCGGGGCAAATCCCGAGGAATCTTCTGCGGATAATATTACACTATATCTGAAATGTTCATGAATTCTCTCGGTTCAAACTTCGAGACCTGGTTCCTGCGCATGCGGATATTCATGAGCAGGCCGATGCCGATAAGAGTGGTCATGAGCGATGATCCCCCGTAACTGAAGAGAGGCAGCGGTATCCCCACCACCGGCAGAAATCCCATGACCATGAGCAGGTTGATGACCGCCTGCCAGAAGATGAGGGAAACAATGCCAAAGGCCAGCAGCACACCGAACTTATCCCGTGAAGTAAGACAGACGTTAATCCCCCAGAGAATCATGAAGAAGTAAACGGCCAGAAAGAAAAGAGAGCCGGCAAAACCCCATTCTTCTGCCCAGACGGAAAAGGCAAAATCTGTATGACGCTCAGGCAGGAAATGCAGGTGCCCCTGGGTGCCTTTCAGGTACCCTTTGCCGAATTTGAGCCCGCTTCCCACGGCGATTTTCGACTGCAGGATATGATAGCCGCTGTTGGTGGGATCGCTTTCCGGGTTCAGAAAGGTTTCGATGCGCTGTCTCTGGTAAGGCTTTAAGAAAAACATCCAGCCAACAGGTATTATGGCAGCACCCGATCCGAAAATAATGCCGATGGTCGACCATTTCAGCTTCACGAAGAGGATCATAGAGCCAAAAATGCCGAGAAACATTAGTGCCGTTCCCAGGTCGGGCTGCTTGAGAACCAGTAAAAAAAGAACTCCTGTCAGCCCGATGGGGACAAGCATGTCCTTGATGGCAAAACCGCGGCCCGTATCCTTGCGGTAATAATAACTGGCCAGCGAGATGACCAGCATAAGCTTGGCCGGCTCCGAGGGCTGCAGCCTGAAAAATCCGAAGTTGATCCAGCGCTGGGTCCCGGCAATGCTGCCTCCCATGAACAGGGCGACAAGGAGGAGCCCGACAATTACTGTATAGAGGGGATAATTCCATTTCAGCAGCAGCCGGTAGTCGAACAAGTGTATGATAATAATAAATGAAAAGCCGGCGAGAAAAAAGAAAAGCTGCCGCAGAAAGATCATGGTACCGGCTGATTTGCCCGCATATGTAGCACTGTAAAGATTCATTAGCCCCATGGCTGCAATCAGCAGCACAGCCACAAGCATTATCCAGTCAAAATCTTTTATCAGCTGCCTGTCAAAACGAAACATATTCCATCCCGATTTCTAAAGTTCTTTCTTCTTATAGCAGGGAAGCCTGGCCTGCCTTCACCTCTTCAGTCCCGTGTTCGTTTTTCTTGGCAAAATACTTTGCCAGGACTTTTTTCGCCACAGGGGCTGCGGCAGATCCTCCGTGACCACCGTGTTCCACCAGCACGGTGACAGCAATCTCCGGATTTTCAGCCGGCGCGAAACTGGTAAACCAGGCATGGTCCCTATGTTTGTATTCCACATCTTCCTCGCTAACCTCTTTAAACTTCTCCATTGTCACAACCTGGGCCGTTCCGGTCTTGCCGGCCACTGTTATGCCCTTCAAGCGGGCTTCTTTGCCGGTTCCGTGCCTGTCATTCACGGCACCGACCAGGCCGTCCCGGATCAGCTCCAGGTATTTATCCATGCCTGCAAGTTCCACCTCAACCGTTGGCGCAAAATCCTTGACAACCTGACCTTCAGGATCAAGGATTTTTTCAACCAGGAAAGGCTTATAGAGTGTACCGCCGTTGGCCAGGGCGGAAGTCATCTGGCAGACCTGCAACGGCGTCACAAGATTAAACCCCTGGCCTATGGAAATTGAGAGCGTTTCGCCCTCCTGCCAGCGCTCCCCCTTGGCCAGCTTTTTCCAGTTGGCGGTCGGGATCAGGCCTGACTTCTCATATTCGAAGTCGATGCCTGTTTTATGCCCCAGCCCCATGCGGTTTGCATATTCCGCCAGGGCATCCACGCCAACCCTTAGGCCAACCTGGTAAAAATAAACATCGCATGATTCAGCCAGGGCCCGATGCAAGCTTACAGGGCCATGTCCTCCCTCTTTCCAGCACCCGTACCTGCGGTTGCCGAAAACCATGGACCCGGAACAGTAAAAAACCGTATTGGCATCTATCACGCCCTTTGAAAGCCCGGCCAGGGCTGTGACAACCTTGTAGGTTGAGCCGGGAGGATATTGTCCCTGGATGGTTTTATGCACCAGGGGCCGTTTGATGTCATTGAGCAGGGCCTGCCAGTTGCTTGTCGAAATGCCTCCGACAAAATCTTCCAGGTGCACAGGTGGCGCACTGGCAAAGGCAAGGATACGTCCCGAGTTCACATCCATGGCAATAACAGCCCCGGCCTTGCCGGCCAGGGCATTTTCAGCCTCAAGCTGCAAATCAAGGTCAATGGTGAGCTGCAGATCATTACCCGGAAGGGGTTCTTTGCCCTTCAGCTGACGCTGCTCAAAACCATGGGCATCAACTTCCATATATAAGGTTCCCTTCTCACCCCGCAATTCCTCTTCGTAAAACTTTTCAAAGCCCCTCTTTCCTATCTGGTCACCGCCCTGATAAATCTCGGCTTTTGATTCATCAAGCTCTTCCTGGCTGATCTCACCTGTATAGCCGATCATGTGGGAGCCGAAATCCTCAAACAGGTAATTACGTCTTGGCAGGACCTCGATTCTTACACCTGGCAGATCGTAGTGGTTGTTTTCTATATACACCAGGGTTTTCCAGTCAATATCCTCTTTCAGCAATATTGGAATATGCCTGGGATTATCCGTTGCTTCCCGCACTTTTTTCAGCAGGTCTGCAATCTCCTCATCCAGGATAAGGGACAACTTCTTGATAATTTCATCAGGATCAGGAGAATCCTCTTTCACCCAGACAATATTGAAGCTTGGGCGGTTGGTGATAATCGTCCTGCCCTCGCTGTCCATGATATTTCCCCTTGGGGCAATAACGTCAAGCATGCGGACCCGGTTGTTGTCCGCCTTCGCACTGTATGCAGAGCCGTTGTGTATCTGCAGAAACCACAACCTGGTTATTATCACAGCAATAAAAAAGATGATGATCAATGTCGCTGCATCGGTCCGCTTTTTCAGCTGGGTCAGCTCATCGGCATCAATTTTTTTTATTTTTGTAAAAACCTGTTTTGGGGAGTTCATCGGGAAATTATGATTTGAAACGGTTTACGCTTTTTGTTCCGGGCAGACGGCCGGAAGCCGAAGTGCTCCTGTAAAAATTAGTGACGGCGTCAAAGATACCAACCACGGGACCTCCTATTACCGCCAGCATGAGCAATTGCAGGAGTATCGTCCCCCATGACCATTGGGATGGTGTTTCCGGTGCCTGAAAATAAGAAAACAGGAACATGCCTATGCTGACAAACAGATAACTGATGAGGGCCAGTGGCACCTGGTAGGCGAATTCATTCAGGGCAACCTTCCTGGAAATTCCCTTGATAAAAGCAAATACCAGGAGATAAATAACCGGATAGAGCCCGAGAAAAACACCCGAAAAAACATCCATGAGCAACCCCAGCAGGAGAATGACCACCGATCCCCGGAATATTTCAGGCTGGCATGAGATATGGACTACCAGCAGGAAGAGTATGTCCGGCTTCCCCAGCCAGACAGGCAGCAGCTGCAGAAAGGTTGTCTGCAGCACCAGGATCAGGATGCCGAGGATGAGAAAAATTGCAATGAACATGGATGGTGCTTTCAGTCCTCAGTGAGGGAATATTTTTTCATGATGATTATGAGGTACTCCAATTGAGAAAAATCAACTGCCGGTTTAATCGCGATATTCTGAAACATGCCGCGCCGGCTTTTTGTAATCTCTGCAACGGTGCCAACCATGAGCCCCTTGGGAAACACCCCTCCCAGGCCCGAGGTCAGCACATAGTCTCCCTTTTCAACCTCAGCGCTCTTCAAAACATAATGCAGGTTAAAGGTCTCGGGCCCCGATCCCTTGACAATGCCCTGCACCCTCGTTTTCTGGGTTATTACCTCAATGGCGCTGTTCGGGTCTGTTGCCAGGAGTACCTTGGAATAATTGGGTGAAGAGGTCAGGACCTGACCGACCACACCTTCAACGGTTACTACCGGCATGCCTTTCTGGACGCCGTCGCTGGAGCCGCGGTTGATGGTGAATGTACGGAACCAGAGTGAAGGATCCTTGCCGACAATTTCTGCCGACAGGGTTGGCGGCGGGAGGGATTCCTTCAGTTCCAGGAGCTTTTGCAGGCGCACATTCGTGGCCACGGCTTCCCGGTATTCTATATTGGCAGTTTTATATTGCAGCAATTCCTGCCGAAGCTGCTCGTTTTCCTCCCTGACATTCAGCAGGTCCGTGTATTTGTCCCAGATGCTGCCTGCGTAGTTGGAAACTTTGGAAATTGCGGTCTGGAAAGGACCTATGAGTTCAAGGCCCAACTTGTGCGGAATGGTGAATTCCTTGCGGCCTGCCATGGAGACGAAGAGAATGAAAATTGCGGTGAGGAGGCAGCCGAAAAGCAGAAAAACCCGTATATGCCTTGACCGTTTGCTTCTCTTCCGAATCGTGTTGCTCAACTGGAAAACCTCTTCTTGCCGAAAGCCTGCTACAACTTCATTATTACGGGAAATGTTACCTGATCGGCTCCACCGGTCACCAGTTGATCTTAACCTCTTTCAGGATATCGATGTTGTCGAGTGCGGCGCCTGAGCCAAGCACTACGGAGGAGAGTGGATCTTCGGCTATGATTATGGGCAGACCAGTTTCCCTGTTAAGACGCTGATCAAGGTTGCGCAGCAGGGCCCCGCCGCCGGTCAGAACTATACCCTGGTCAACAATATCGGCAGACAGCTCAGGCGGGGTGAGTTCCAGTGCCATTTTTACCGCATCAACTATGGCATCGACCTGTTCGGAGATGGCGGACTTGATCTCAGCCGAGTTGATGGTCAGGGTTTTCGGCACTCCTGAAACCAGGTCGCGGCCCTTTATGTCCATGGTTTCATATGGTTCCTCGGGCATGACATCGCCGATGGTGGTCTTGATCAGCTCAGCGGTACGTTCACCGATGGCCAGGTTATGCTTGCGCTTGATATACTGCAGAATGGCATCATCCATCTTGTCGCCGGCAACACGCACCGACTTGGAATAGACAATGCCTGCGAGCGAGATGACGGCAACCTCGGTAGTGCCGCCGCCGATATCAACTATCATGTTCGCGGTTGGTTCCGTGATCGGCAGCCCTGCACCGATGGCTGCTGCCATCGGTTCTTCTATCAGGTATATTTCCCGGGCTCCCGCCGATTCTGCCGATTCCTTGACCGCACGCTTTTCCACCTGTGTAATCCCGGAGGGCACGCTGATTATTATCCTTGGGTGCACGAGGGTACGCCGGTTGTGCACCTTTTTGATGAAATAGCGGAGCATCGCCTCGGTAACTTCAAAATCGGCAATGACGCCGTCTTTTATGGGGCGGGTTGCCACGATGTTCCCCGGTGTCCGGCCAACCATCATCTTGGCCTCTTTGCCCACGGCCAGCACCTTGTTTGCCCTGGCATCCTTGCGGATTGCCACAACAGAGGGTTCCCGCAGGACTATGCCTTTCCCTTTCATGTATACAAGGGTGTTTGCGGTACCGAGATCAATGGCCAGGTCGTTTGACAGCCAGCCAAGTATTGAATTTAAAGGAGAAAACATTGAAGAAGTCCTTTTTAAAAAATAATTAATGCGCGTAACGTTATCCTGAAATATGATGCCGGCAGATATGATCTAGCATGCTGCACAGCATAAGTCCATGAGAAACGTTGTAACTTAACAAAGTCTCTTGACCTTGGCAAGAGAGATGTACGAGCGGGAACCATTGCCATACCAGAAAAAACTTGACACATTCTTCCCTGGCATGGTATCCAAACACCTCTTTCCAAACAGGCCCTTTGCGGCAATGTGGGTGTGGGGCTATAGCTCAGCTGGGAGAGCGCTTGAATGGCATTCAAGAGGTCACCGGTTCGATCCCGGTTAGCTCCACCAAACCAACCATTTAGCAAATGCGGCTGAATA
>Ga0209742_10000069_pt1 | contig 57332 bp, 57 predicted proteins | sample DeeMarSeWOR38_10_FD_187462 | JGI IMG/M metagenome (GOLD analysis project Ga0209742, IMG submission 187462) | Marine sediment microbial communities from White Oak River estuary, North Carolina - WOR-3-8_10 (SPAdes) (version 2) | ecosystem: Environmental > Aquatic > Marine > Intertidal zone >...
CCGGGCCAGCAACCCCCGGGAATAGACCATTCAAACTAGTGAATGGGTGTGATCATCATTGATCCCCCGGATGAGGAGCTTGGAGTATGACAGAATTAAACCAATATCAAATATACGAGTTGCTGAACCGTCCCGGACCGCTGTGGCTGCGGAATATTGATCTGAGTGGAGCAGACCTGAGCAAGGCAAACTTGCGTGGGGCAAACCTTGGTGGGGCGAACCTTTCTGGCGCAAATCTCAGCGGGGCTGATCTAGGCCGGGCTGATCTCAACGCGGCTGTGATGGTTGAAGCCAATCTGAGACAGGCGAACCTAGAACAATCTGACTTGAGTAAAGCTGATCTGAGCAGAGCTTATCTAACACAGGCGGATCTCAACGAAGCGATCATGGTCGAGGCGATCTTGACCGTGGCTGACTTGAGCGGTGCTGATCTGCGTGGGGCGATCCTGTCCCAGGCTGACCTGCGCGGGGCAGATCTGAAACGGGCTAAGATGCGCTGCAACCTGGTGGAGGCTGATTTAACAGGGGCAAACCTCAATGAAGCCGTACTGGTTTTGGCAGTTTTGAGAGATGCCAACCTGACCGGGTGCAGCCTGGTTGAGACTGACCTGCGTAATGCCAACCTGACCGGCGTAAACCTGACCGAGGCGGATTTATCCAGAGCCAGCCTGGACGAAACCAATCTAACCGGAGCGATCCTATTGGGCGCCACCATGCCGGATGGCGAGAAACAAGATAGGTACCTGGAGCCCGCCAGTCAACCTGCCTAGGTTGACCGATCTCAGACTGGATTTTTATTGGTAGATTCTTATTGGTTGCGGGTGGGAAAACGAGCGGGCATAAAATCCCGCTCGTCTTCCTTATTAAGTATTGATCGTGAAGGTTATGGATTTCGTTGTTCTCAACCGGTTGTTTCCGAGACAGCATCCTGCAGTTCAGGCGCCCTACGATCCGCGTGTTCGATCTGTTTAGCGTACCATTTAATTCCAGGCAGGGCGCTCACGCCGTGGGCAAAGATGCTGAGCAGTACCGTAGCAGCTACAGTGTGTACTATAGTGGATTGGGTGCTCAGCTCTACTTCACGTTCCAGAAAGATCAAACCCAACACAATCGATGCCAAGCCGCGCGGTCCGAACCATCCCATGAAAAGGACCGAGGCAGGCATCAACCGTGTCCTGATCATAGCCAAGGCTACTGGCAGCATGCGGACAACGGTCAAACAGAGCACCGCGAAAATGAGGGTGGTGCTATTAAAACCCAGGATCATCGGGGCAACGATCATACCGAAGATGAAGAAGACGAAATAATTCAGCAGCTGCCCCCAGGCCTCGCTAAACTCTTCCACGTGAAAATGAGCATCTTCGAATCCGCGCTTGACCAGTAGCCCTCCAACGAAGGCGGCAATGAAGCCATTCCCGCCGATCAAGCTGGCGCCACCATAGGCCATCAATGCCAGGGCGAGCAAGCCTAGTTGCTGCAAAGATTTCTCGATCCAGCTGCGCTTGCCCGATTCACCCAGCAACCAGCCACCCAGCCATCCAACGACGATCCCAGTGAGCAGGCCAAAAAGAATCTGTGCAGCTGTATAGGTCAACCAGTCCCCGGGAACAAATGAATCAGCGGCGGCTGCAAAACCAAGAAAGAGGGTGAAGAAGGGCATCGATAAGCCATCGTTGAGACCCGCCTCCACATTGAGCGCCTGGCGGATCCGTTCCGGCACCAGGCGGCTATTGACGACCACCTGACCTAAGCTGGCATCGGTGGGAGCCAATATCACCGCCAGCAAGGCTGCCTCCCAAATCGAAAAACCATCAAATAACAGCACGGCCAGGACCGTTCCGGCCAGGATAGTCAGGGGCATACCCATTCCCAGCAAGCGCTGTGGAAGTTCCATCTCTTTGAGCAATTTACGCAGCTCAATGCGCGTGGCATCTGTAAAGAGTAGCAGAGCGAGGGTCAATTCTGCGATCAGCAAGACGGTATTCTCGTGAATTTCCCTCGTAGCCAACCTGGGGGAGATGATATAAACGCCTATCCCGGCCAGCGTGAAGATGATCGGGGCAGTTAAAATGGTCTTTTCGACGCGCTTTGAGACCAGGGTAAAAGCAAAAATCAGGAGCACAAATATTGCAGTGGGGCTCATATTCCTCTGTCCTTATGCTCTATTTAATCCTCATTCGCGTTTCAGGATCATGATCGAGATATCATCGACCTGCGGTTCAGCGCCGCTGAAACCATAGATCGCGTCCAGCAAGGCGTCCTGAATCCGTTCGGCAGGCCCTCCGACCTGGACCTGCATGATCTCAAGCATACCCTGCTCGCCAAAAAACTGCCCTTGTTGGTTTTGGGCATCCAGGACGCCATCGGTGTACAGCAGCAGATTTCCTCCAGAGGGGATTTGAATATTACCCGATTCCCAATTAGCCTTCTCGGACACCCCTAAGGGCATCCCGCTCCCCGGCAGCGGAAGGGGGGTTTGCACCTCTCCCAGATTGAACAGGTAGGGTCGCGGGTGTCCGGCGTTGCTGTACGACAGCTCTCCGCTAGACGGCTCAAGAATGCCGTAGAAGAGGGTCACAAAGAGACCGACTTCGATATCAGCCAGAATGCGCTGGTTGGTGACCTGCAGCAGCTGCTCAGGGTGGTTTGGGAATTCAACCGCGAAGGTGCGGATCAAGGTGCGGCTCAGCGCCATCAGCAAAGCCGCGCCCATGCCCTTGTCCACAACGTCAGCCATGACAATTCCTATTCGTCCATTAGGTAGGGGAACAAAATCGTAAAAGTCGCCCGAAGTTTCTCGAGCAGGTCTCCAGGTCGCTGCGATCTGCCAACCAGGTATATTGGAGGGGATTTCGGGCACCAGGCTGGCTTGAACACGCCCGGCTAGGGTCAGCTCCTGCCGGCGGAGACTGACGGTTTGTAGAGCACGCGTGGCCTGGTTTAAAAATCCGCCCATCTGCAGATCACGCTCCCGGTGATCGGGAAGTGCTTCCCCGACCAGATGATCGTTAAAGGTCACCACCCCAACCGGTTCGCCGCCTGGAACCATGAGCGGGATGGCGCGTAAGACGCGCTGGGCCTCTTCCTGGCCACGTAAGGCGACTTTGTTCCGGTAGGCGCGCGACTCGAGACGATCAGCAGCGATCGACAGCTCGAGATCGGATCTACCTGTGCTGTTTGGTGTCAGTTCTGTGGGGCTGATTAATCTGAGAAGTTCTTCTTGTGGGGCATGATACCAGATGTGTGCTTCCTTGATGCTAAACGCCGCGCTGAGACCGCGCTGCAGGAAATAAACTGCCTGGTGCAAATCCTGTGCTGCATAGATGGAGTTAATCGTGGCAGGTATTAAGTCTGTGCGTGATTCCTGGTTGCCACCCTGGATGCTGGATTCGAGGTAATCGATGGCTGTTTCCCAACGTCCTGCCATAGCGAGCACTCGCCCCACCCTGTTCGGTGAAAAATGCTGGCTGAGGAATTGGCGGTAAATTAAGTTCTGTACCCGGTAGTGGTCATCTGCCATCTTTTCGACCACGCCGGTCAGATAAAGCGGGTCAAGATCAGGAGAAAGGGGCAGGGGCAGTGCTGAGCGGGGGACGCTTTCCCCTTCAAGCAACAGTAGAATCCCTTGCAGCAGATCTGGATCCCCTTCGATCAAACGGACGGCTTCGATCAGGGGTGCATAATGGAAGACATCCTCCCTCAAGAAGCGATTGGTAACACTAGTAACGTCCCTGGATCGCAGCCGTGGGGAAGTCCTGGACTGCACGAGCTGCGTGCAGTACTGGCTGATCCTGCGCATGAGATAGACATCACCACTGGTGGCCTGGAGCATTTTGTCGATCGCAGGCCGGGTAGCATTGACACCCTCTTCTGCAAGGAAATCCAGGATCAATATTTGGCTATCATCTTCAGAAAGGTCGCCGATGAACACGCGGCGGGCGATGCCGCGGAAGGGGGAGGACTCGCCGACTGCGAGAGTAGCCAGGCTTAAGGCTCCGGAGACCACAACCGTCACCTGGTGGTCGAGCGTCTGCTGATCCATGTAAGCGGCGCGCAAGGAGGTCAGCAAGGCCTGAACGAGGTCGGTGGGCAGGGCTTCCAGTGGATCGATGAGCAGAACGAGATCGCCATCGATCGTTTCCAGGCAGTCTGAGAGGAAAGCACGGAAAACGGCGCTGCTGGCAGTTTCTTCATCCGGCAGGGTGAATTCACCTCCGGTGGATTCGGAAAGATGTTTCCCTGTCAGGCGGATGAGATCGGCGAAGAAGGTCCCCTGGGTGGTGGCGCGGATTTCATTCAGATCAACATATACACAGTTCCAACCTAGAAGGTGCGCCAGGTTGCGCTCGATGAACCGCAGCAGTACAGTCTTTCCACACAGGCGGGGGCCCAACAGCGCACAGTAGATCCGCTCTTCCACGCATTGGGTGATCTGCTCGACCGCCTGTCGATGGTAGCGGGCGGTCGTGGGAGCATCCAGGACCGGATTAAACCCGATCATATCCCTCATCCTTGACCTTGCGGAACAAGTAATCCAGGTCGTATGTCTGCTGAAGGACTTTCGTGAAGACTGGTGAGGTGAAGTAATACTCCTTACCTTTGCGGAGGATGACCCCCGCCAGGGTGAGCACGTTGCAAGCCTCATCGATGTCTTTCTGGGGCAGGAGAATGCCCTGCTTACGCAAGATATTGTCGATCTGTTCCTGGGTAAAGCCTTTAGAACCAGAATTCCCGGTGGAGATCATCAGCGCATAGATGAGCGCTTTCTCCCTGTTCTCCGTGTTCTGCATAAATGAAGTCAGCAGGTGGCTGGTGAATCCCTCATCCGAATAAACATCGATCAGGCTGTTCGGATTTATTTCGCGACCTCCGGTCTGGTCCAGGTGGCGCAGCAGGATCAGGCAGTAATACTGGATCAGGTTTGGGTGACCGGCGGTTTCTTCGTAGATGCGGCTGATGACTTCTTCCTCGTTGCGAAAACGGACGCGCAAGTTTTCCATCGGGGTGACGATCAGCTGGCGGGCTTGCTGGCGGGTGAATTCGCTCAGCCGGATCTCCTGGGTGAAGTTATAGAAAGGTGAGTCGAGCATGTACTGCTCTCGCATGGCTTCGCGGAAACCGGCGATAATGTACTGGCAGGCACCCTTATTGGAGGAGGCGCGCAGCATGCGGAAGAGCTCCCAATCGCCACGTTGCATGATCACCAGATTGTCGACCTCGTCGAGCAGGAAGATGATCTTGGACTTGAGCTGCTTGCTCATCCGTTCGAGGAAATTGGGGAAGAAGAATACGTATTTCTGCATTTCCAGGCGCGGCAGCTCGCGCGGGTTGAGCTTGCGCACGACTTCGCGGATATAGTCATCGGTGGAGAGCAGGTCGCTGCATTCCAGGTAAACCACGCGGGCAACCGCTTCACGCTCGATCAAGATGCGTTCTGTCTCCCGCAAGAGCGAGGTTTTGCCGATGCGGCGAATACCTAAAATAGCATGGTTGGTATCCGGATTGGCCAGGATGCGGGAGATCTCATGCTCGCGCCCAAAGAAGCGGCTGCCGGTGACCGGCGCACGTGTCTCGTACGGAGATAGATAAGAGATGGGCACCTGGGCTGAGATCATGTCCAGCAGCTCGCCGCTGGGCCGGCGAGAATGGATCACGTTCTTCTGTTCCTCTGCGCCGATCAAGACCAAGTTGTGATCCAGGTTGGTTTTATGCCTGAACAGCGGGAAGCTGTTGCCGTCGATCAGCACCAGAACGATCTGGCGGGTGAGATTGCGCTCACGCAGCACGTCCCCCAAAGATTGCATCAAGTGCTGAGAGGAGACGCCGTCCAGGTCCTTGGTCTGGACCCAGATCACCGGCGTGCGGTTGGTCAGGCGCAGCTTCCAGGAGGCCAGGTCTACGAAGAAAATCTGGTAACCCAGGCTGGGTTTCCCAGCGCGCACTGCGTAACCGAGCTCTTCATGCAATAAGCGCAGCAACTCCGGCCAATCTTTACCCATTGGTGGAGCTGCTCTTTGTACTTATTTGCTGGATCATATATTGAGAAATTATAAACGATGGTTGTCGAAAATTTTGTATTTGAGGAGTCAGGTTGGCGTTACAACTGAAGTGATGCGCTTCCGCCGCTCATTTAATCCTTCAAAGGTGAAGATGAGCAGTGCGATCCAAATTATTGAAAAACCCACCAGCCGGGTCAACGTAAAAGGCTCGTTGTAAAGGAACACTCCCAGCAAGAATTGTACGGTTGGGGCGATGTACTGGAGAATGCCGAGTAGGGTGAGAGAGATGGCCCGGGCGGCGCGGGCGAATAATAAAAGCGGGGTGGCAGTGATAATGCCGGCGAGTGCCAGCAGGATGGTCACGCTCAGGCTTACCTGGCCAAATGCACCCGCGCCCTGGAAGTCTAAAAAGAGCAAGTACAATGCGGCTGGGATGAACAGCAAGCCTGTCTCTAATGACAAGCCTTGCAGCGCACCCAGGGGAGCGATTTTTTTGATCAGCCCGTACAGCCCAAATGAGAAGGCCAATGCTAAGGCGATCCAGGGTGGGGAACCCACCTGCACCGTGAGGTAAATCACGGCCAGCGCCGCGATTCCAATCGCAGCCCACTGCAATGGGCGTAATCGCTCACGCAATATGATCACCCCCAGGGCAACGCTCACCAGCGGATTGATGAAGTAGCCCAGGCTGGTTTCAACGATCTGCCCGCTGTTGATCCCGTAGATGTAGACCAGCCAGTTCGTGGCCAACAGCAGGGCGGACAGGATGTAAACCAACAACAGGCGCGGATTGCGGAGTGACTCCCTTAGCTTGGGCCATTCCCGGCGCAGAATGATCAAAGACGCTACGAAGATGAACGACCATACGACGCGGTGAAGCATGATCTCCAGGGAGGGAACGACCTGGAGCGCTTTGAAGTAGATCGGGAAAAAACCCCACATCAGGTATGCGCTGACCCCGTAGAGTACGCCTCTATTCATTATCTGGCTCCGATGAACTCAATTTCATAATGGGTTCAATGATAACAGCAAAAGGGAGCAGTGATAGCCGTGAATATTTTAAGAAAGATTTTGGATGATCATCATAAATTATGATAAAATAGAACAATAGTTCTATTATTATGCTTGATTATGTTTACGTTTCATTTTTTCCAATTACCGAGATCTCGATATAACCAATAACAGAATAGAGATTATAGAAGCTTATGACCACTTACGAGACTCCCCACACCAGGCAGAGCTTTGATGGTCTCGCCTTCGTAGCGTTTGTACTGATCGCACTTGGAGGCTTAGTTATCTTCCGGGATGTCAGCTCAAGGAATACCGAGCCTGCGAAAGTCCAAGATGTGGATACCGGAAAAGGATCGATCGCACCCCTTCAGGAGAGCGATGAGGTCGGATCTGGAAGAGAAGTCCCACCCAATCTAGTCGATGAAAGCATGTTCGTCTCGCCCTATAAGGAATATACTTTGACCCAAGGTCCACATGGATTTTCATATGGTCACATGGCGATCGATATCGCTGCAGGTAAAGACGGTAAAATTAAATCCCCCATTTATGGGGAAGTGACCGAGTTATACGTTGACGAATACGGTAATCCCACGCTGGTGATCGAGAATGATATCTACCAGGTCACCATGCTGCACGGCAAATACAAGGTGGCAGTTGGGGACCAGCTCGAGCCGGGTCAGATGGTTGGCCGCGAAAGCAACCTCGGTTATACGACCGATATCAATGGACGTCCCTGCTGGAACCGCGAATGTGGCTACCACACCCACTTGAATGTATTCGACAAGCGCATAGGAAGTAATGTCAATCCAATACTACTTATTGGAAACTGAGATGGCTTTCCAACGAACAAGTCTCCACGCATAGATAATAATTTATCTACTCTTTTTGTGATTATCATGGAATGAGAGATTAATCTCATTTTGGAAACAGTGCATCTTTAATGATTCCAAATAATTCCGGTAGTGGCAGGCTTACTATCTCGCCATGATCTAGTCCTGGGAATTGGGTAAGGTTTGATTCATAGCCGGCTACTGTCAACCTCTGATTAAAGGTTTCAGCCATTTCAACTAACTCTGCAGTGCCTCCTACTATCAGGTCAAACTTGATCTCTGAATGGATCGGTTGGCGGTCAATATAGGTATAAGGAACAATTAGATCCCAATCTTCCGGTGAGGCCTTGGAATACAGGCTTTCTGGAATACAGCATTCGACGAGGTCGTAGGCACCATCAACACCAACAAACACGTCCGGGAAGGATGAAATCCCACTCACCAGACAATCGCCATCAAAATCGTCACCGGCCAGGGCCATTACTGCGCCTGCAGTGCCTCCTCCTGAATAACCCACCACAACCATACGCGCAGGGTTTCCATCATAATCTACCGATTTTGCCCGGGCGAAGCGCAGGACACAGGCTGCATCTTCCCAGCCTGCAATGATTATGTCCCTTGTAATTTGTTCACCCTTTGGTTCGCTAGAGCGCCAGGTGGGAGTAAATACAACTGCACCCAGCTGCGCGATGCGTTTACTGAACAGATTAAAAAGCTCCTTGTTCTGACCACCACCGTGGAGAGCAATGACAACTGGCCAGGGACCTGGTTCATGAGGTTTATACACATCCAGTTTCAACTGGCTGGTGTAGGGTATGTCTCTGATAACCTCTATCTGTGGTTGTGAAGAAAGTGAAGCGTTTGGAGTGGGGGTTGGAATGAAAACCTTCTTAGTGGGTGGTATTGTGGTTAAAGTGGGCATGGTTGGCAGTGCAGCTTCAGAATCGGGATGCGAGGTGGGATCTTTCGTTTGGGAAGAACTGCAAGAAACTAGCAATAAAAACAATACAACCGGACCAATAATTGCTTGAGCATGGATATTGATCTTCATTTTATAATCCTCTATATGCTTTTTGCCATCAGAGTCGTGAAATTATTATCTTGGAGTTATTTATGATTTGAGGAGAAACTTCACTTCATGTGAATGAATGGTTAAATGGAGAGCATAAGATTTTTCCTAGTATATTAAATGCGCCAATCAAAATCCTGATATACAATTATAAGATATGCGGTGATTGATTTGGTAAGGAAAGCTAATCTGTCTCAATTATGGGATAAAGACATCAGGGAAAATCGATACGCACACAAGCCAGGATAACTTGAAGGGTGGGTGAAATGGAAAGAATTCGGTGGATTGTGGCTGGACTGGGTCTGCTGATGGTCTTATTCGCTGTCTGGCAATTAGAGTCGGCAGATGCAGGATTAAGTGTCACTGTATTGCCAGCCGGAGACCTTCCGGTGACGCTGATCTCACCGGACGTGGAGGGGGCGCAGGAGCGACCCTTGGTGCTGATCGCGCATGGGGTGGCGGCTTCGCAAGTGATCATGCGTGGTTTTGCCCTGACTCTGGCGCACGCGGGTTACAACGTAGCTCTTTGGGATTTCGCCGGGCATGGATCTAATCCGCAGCCTTTGCCAATTGACCGAGATTTGGATTTGCTGGTCGCGGATGCCGAAGCGGCTTTTCAGTCCGCACGCGAAATCGGCATTATCTCTGGCCAAACAGCAATCCTGGGACATTCGATGGGCAGCGGTGTTGCTTTAGCTTATGGCGTTGCGCATCCAGAGACGATGGCTACGATCGCGGTTTCTCCCGTGTCCGGGTCAGTATCCCCTGAATTGCCGCGCAACCTGCTTCTTCTGGTGGAGGAATTAGATCAGCGTTTCGTCCGCAACGCAGAAGACCTGTTGACTCAAGCCGGCGGTCCAGGTGGCGATCCATTGGCCGGGACCGCGCGCCGGATGGTGGTCATTCCCATGGTGGAGCACATCTCGATCCTTTTTTCAACAACAGCGCATCTGGAAGCACGCCAATGGTTGGAAGCCACATTTGGACTCCAACCGGGTGCGGGAGAATACACTGACCGGCGCATACTGTGGTATTTATTGGGCGTGGTGGGGACATTTCTCTTCTTCTTGGCGCTGGCACCACTCGTCAGTCGTTTCCAAGAAGATGCTGATGTTCCTGAAGTGCTCCCACTGGTACGGCGGATCGGCGCGCTTATCGCTGGCGCGTTGGGAGCGGCGATACTCCTTTACGTGCTTTCGGGTGCGGGCTTGCAGCTGAATGACTTGCTTGGACTGTTGGTGGGTGGTTATTTGTTGGTCTGGTTCGCGATCGCTGGTGCGATCAGTATTTTGTTGTTGGGCAGCACGCCAGGACGACCATTCTGGCCGGTTGTAGCTTCGAGTTTGATGGTGTTTGCAACTTTGTGGTTCGGATTAGGGTTCTTGGGCAGTTATGTCTGGTTGCCGTGGATACTGATCCCCAAGCGGCTGATATGGTGGCCGATAGGGTTTGCCCTGGCTTTACCATGGTGGGTGGCGGTCGCTCAAGCGGTCTTGCCGACCCGCCGGTTGGGACGTGCTGCCTGGTGGTTAGGTTACAGCCTGATCTTCGTGGGGGCGTTAATTCTTGCAATCCGCCTCAACCCAGAGCTGGGATTCTTGATATTGATCCTGCCGGTCTTCCCCTTCGTGCTGGGTTTGCATGCTTTAGCAGCAGGACCATATCGTTGGCGAGCGTCATTCGCCCTCGGTGCGGCATTGTTCATCGGGTGGCTGGTGCTGGCGGTATTTCCCTTGCAGTAGGTGCTGCGATCGCGTGGAAGGATTTCCCTGAAGCCAACTCAACTATCCGTTTCCAGGATGAGGTCAGCCGCGATATGCACACCTTTTGAGATCACCTCACCGCATCTTTCAAGTGCTCCACAATTCATCCATTCCATTGCCTCAATCGGGTCGGCCAGGTTATATCTTTTGCCAAACTCAGCTTCAACAATATCACCACACATGGTGCTGCCGAATTCTTTTTCAAATTGGCGGCAAAACCTCCTCGCCGGTCGGAGTGAGTTCAAATAAGCTTGCCAATCATTCAGGTTCTCTTTATCCCGTCCATAGACCAACCCAAGCACCATCATACACCCGGTGACAGCGCCGCATGTTTCTCCCCGCAAGGCGATGCCAGGAAAAGGGGTGAGGGCTTTTAATATTGCATCGTCTTCGAGGTCAAATTGCTCTGAGAGAGATAAGAAAGTGGTTTGGGCGCAGTTGCCAGAAAGTGCCAGGTTCTCAGTTACGCTTTGATCAAGACTTTTATATATCTCTTCATTATTTTGGGCTGCCATTTTCTGTGCCTCCATTTGGACCAAAGGGGAGTGATGCAAATCTATCTTCTACCTCTCGATTGATATTGCTCGTAATAGATGATTTTGATGTTTCTCTATTCTACACTGCCTATACTAAGCAGAAATAATCCCAGGTTTCCACCGCTAACGATCTTTTTCTTCTCCACATTTAATCTGTATCCAGTTATCAAACCTAGTAAACCTCCATTGGCAAGGAATTGGCGATAATTTTTGAAATGCTCTCTGCCGGCAGCGATCTCAAAAACTAGGGCAATACTTTTATACATCCAACCTTTAGGAAAACGAATGGGTCCGGGGTGAAAATCGGTGACCAAAATATGACCTTTCGGTTTTGAAACGCGAATCATTTCGCTTATGACTGTGGATCGGATCTGGTCAGGCATTTCGTGCAAAGTCATCATTGTGGTTACCAAGTCAAAAAAATTATCCTCGTATGGCATGTATGAAGCGTCACCGAGAATGATCTCAGCTTTGTCTCTCAGCTTCTTCCTCGCCATTTCAACCATTGCAGGAGATAGATCAATTCCAAACACCTCGCATCCAACAGGATGGTAAAGGGATAGATTTGTCCCAGTACCACAACCGACATCCAATACGCGCATCCCTTCCTGAGGAGGATACATTCTTAATCCAATTTGCCGCACAATGGTGTTGAAGGGTTCGACATATTTGTCATAGTTTCTGGCAGACTTATGATAGGGATCATTAACCATCATTGCCTCCAACAATTATGATACAACACATTCGTAATCAAAATCTGAAGGCTTTGCAGTTTAATGTCAACGAGACGTAGATACGGATGGAAAGTCGTAGATATAAGTATGGGATCGATTATATCTTTCAGATGGATGGCTAGACAGAGGTAGATCATCCTGGGAACTTATTTTGATACTGAATGAATTGCCTGTGGACTGATTCAGCGAACCCAACCCCCAGGCTTCAGCAAACTCATTGACCGGCAAGTTGTTGCCATTGGCAATTTGCGCTCTTAATCTTGCCAGGCTTTCATAAGGATTCAATCTTTCATCCAGGGGACAGGTGCTTTGGTGGCATTGCGGGCAGATGTAATAAGCTCTGCGGTAGCGCACCAAGCCAAATTTGGTACTCACAGTCGCTACCCGCTTGGAGACATAATTGGCATCCGCTCCACACCAGCGGCACTTCGTGGCTGGGTCTAGTTGGGTATCTTCGCAGGTCTCTAACCATTGCTTTATCAAAGTTCGACTTAATTGGCGAACCTTTACCTCTACGAAATTCTCCAATTCATCCAAAGTTGAGGGTTCTTTTTCGCTTGCCTCTTCATTATTAAGGTTTATCATTCCTGAACAATTTTCATGTTCAAACATGCGATCCTCCATAGTTGCTTCAAAAGATAACGTATTAACTAGCATCATATCTGACAAGCGTTGCTCAACGTTGGTTCAACGTTTATTTTCAGAAAACCTTTACGTATATATCGGAAACTGGATAAATAAATCAGGAAAGTATAGAACCAGGATGAGAAGAAATATTTTTTATGGTCAATTCAAGCCAGAAAAAGAGATGATGTCAAGGATGGTATACTTCCAATGTCTACAAATCCAATAAAATATTTCTTATTCACCAACACAATACCAACATGCTAGAGCTCCGATTCTTGGGCAATTTTGACATCAGAATCGATGGAGAGCCCATCAATCTCCCTTCCCGCAAGGCACAATCTTTATTAGCCTATCTTGTTTTAAATATGGGTGGGAAACATCGCCGGGAAAAGTTGGCAGGTTTATTGTGGCCCGACAACAGTGAGGATAATGCTCGCACTAAGCTCCGTTATGCACTATGGAAATTGCGTAAGACGATCGGGGATCAATACTTCCTGACGGATAAGATCACCATTGGATTTGATCCTAATTCAGATTTTTGGTTAGATTGCTCCATTCTTGAGGGTGATCATCCGGAGAGACTATCAATCCCAAAACTGCGAAAAATGATCTCCCTTTATGAGGGCGAATTGCTGCCTGGTTTCTATGAAGATTGGGTCATTCTGGAACGTGAACGCCTCCAGGCATCCTTCGAACAGAGGATCCAAATTCTCCTTCAGCGGCTGATAGACGAAGAACGTTGGCGAGAGGTTCTTGAGTGGGGAGAACATTGGATCTCGCTGAGCCAATCACCAGAACCTGCCTTCCGGGCATTGATGGTTGCTCACAGTCAATTAGGCGACGTATCGAGCGCATTAAGTGCCTACCAGCGTTGTACGCAAATCCTTAGAGAAGAACTGGGGGTTGAGCCTTCCAAAGAAACGCAACAAATTCATGAACTAATCTTAAAAGGGGAGAAACCCCTTGATACGATGCCACGATTGAAGACTTTGATCCCTAGTTCCAAAGATTTCGCGGAAGAGTCTCCCTTTTACCTAGAGCTGGAAGAAGGGTTACCGGAAGGAGATGGGAGTATTTTTGTCGCCCGAGAAAGCGAACTTCTGCAATTGGAACAGCGTCTTGAAGTGACTCTCGCTGACCAGGGCCAGGTAGTGTTTGTCCTAGGAGATGCAGGGCAGGGGAAGACCTCCTTATTATACGAATTCAGCCGGCAAGCTCAACGAGTGAATAAGGAGCTGGTTGTGGCATCCGGAAGCTGTGAAGCCCATACTGGTTTTGGCGATCCTCATTTGCCATTTCGAGAGATCTTGGCTTTGCTTACTGGTGATGTCGAAGCTAAATGGACATCCGGGACGATCACCAGGGAAAACGCCCATCGTCTCTTGAAATTGATGCCTCAATCTGTTCAAGCATTGCTGGATCTGGGACCCGATTTAATTAATACTTTTGTGTCTGGGGCATCCCTGGAGCGGCGCAGTTCAAATTACGCTCAGGATAGCCCTGAATGGTTGGGAAGACTGCAGGATCAAATAGAACTCCGCCGGGAGAGACCGAATCCAATCAATATCGAACACAGTGACATCCAAAAAGATCTGTTTGATCAGTACTCAAAAGTCATACATAAACTGTCAGGTCAGCAACCGCTACTGCTGGTGCTTGATGATCTGCAGTGGGCAGACCTGGGATCCATCAGTCTGCTTTTCCACCTGGGTAGACGGATAAAAGGGCACCGCATCTTGATCCTGGGCGCTTATCGACCCGATGAAATCACTCAAGTCCGGGATGGCACGCGGCATCCGTTGAACCAGGTGCTTACAGAGTTTAAGCGTACGTTTGGTGAAACTGATATCAACTTGGACAAAGCTGATGAGCTCGAGGCACGAAAGTTTGTGGATGCCCTCGTAGATACGGAACCGAACAGGCTTGGTGAAGAATTTCGTCACGCTTTGCATCTTCACACCGGAGGGCACGCGCTTTTTACCATTGAGCTGTTGCGTCAATTAGAAGCTCAAGGGTACCTGCAAAAAGATCAAGAAGGACGCTGGGTTGAGAGCCCAGAACTTAGCTGGGATACATTGCCAGCCAGGGTGGAGGCCGTAATTGAAGGAAGGGTTAGTCGGTTGCCGACTGAATTGAGAGACATATTGGATAAAGCAAGCGTCGAAGGTCAAGAGTTCACTGCAGAGATCGTCGCTGAGGTGAGTGGACTTCCTGTGCAGGAGATCGTTCATCGGCTCAGTCATGAATTGGACAAGCAGTATTTATTGGTGGAAGCCAGTGGTATCCAGCGCATTGGACAGCAGCGATTATCGCTTTATAGATTTCGGCATATCTTATTTCAGAAGTATGTTTATGAAAGCCTCGATGAAGTGGAGCGAGTGCATCTTCATGAGAATGTCGGCTTAGCGATTGAGCGGTTGTACCAAGATCAGACAGGACAGGTTGTGGTGCGTTTAGCCCGTCACTTTGAAGAAGCGGGAGTTAATGACAAAGCAGTTGAATACCTGCTTGAAGCAGCTGATCAAGCAAAACTTTTATCTGCCAATGAAGAAGCGATCAACCATTTGACGAAGGGCTTAGATCTACTCCATGGCTTTCCGATAGAATCCAAGCGTTTAAGCCAGGAACTGGCGATACAAATCTCCCTCGGCGCGCCTCTGGTCGCCACCAAGGGTTATGCTGCTCCTGAAGTAGAAAGCACTTTCGAGCGAGCCAGGGACCTTTGTGAACAGATTGGTGAGATCGAACAGCTTGCTCCTGCGCTGTGGGGGCTGAGCGCTTTTTATCAGGTAAGGGCAAAACACCTGGTAGCAAACGAGCTGGCTCAGCAGATTTTGGCTCTTGCTCAAAGTGGAGAGAATAATGACCTGTTATTGGTCGGTCATTGGACTGCCGGTATCACACAAACTCATTTGGGCGAATTTTCATTGGCACGTGACCATCTTGAAAAAGCCCTTGAGATATATAATGGCGATCGACACCTTGCTTTTACCTACCTTTATGGACAAAATCCAGGGGTTACATGTTTAAACTATCTGGCTTTAAACTTATGGATACTAGGTTACCCAGATGAAGCTCTTGAGAAATGCGAACAGGCGATTTCTCTGGCAAATGATATATCTCACCCATTTAGCCAATCATTTGCGCATGGCATGGTGTCATTGCATCATGCTTTGAAGAAAGATAGTGAAGCTGCCAGTTATCATTCAGAAGAAACTATTAGGCTTTCAAAGGAGTCTGGATTTCCTTTTTTAATGGCATTAGGATTAATCATACGAGGTTGGGCGAGGGCGGATATGGGCAAACCGGGGATTGCAATCAATCTAATGCGCAAAGGTATCGAGACCATGGAAAAAATTGGTGCTGAGATTGGGCGACCCTTATTTCTTTCACTGCTGGCGGAAGGATACTGTAAAGCAGAGCAGAACGACGAGGGATTGGCGGTCACCATTGAAGCTCTTGATACAGCCGGCAGAAACGGAGAGTATTGGAACATAGCTGACCTTTACAGGCTCAAAGGGGACCTGTTGGCAATGAAAGATGGCAGAGGTGCTGAGACAACTGCCAGTTATCGACAGGCGCTTGAGATTGCTCACCAACAAAATGCGAGATCTATAGAGCTGCGTGCAGAGAAAGCTTTGGCCAGTTATTTGGAGAGGACCAATTAGGCTGGGAAGGTGCGCCAGGATGAAATTCGGTCTTTCAATCCCCCAATTTGAACACTTCGCTGATGTCAGGCGTTTGGCAGACTTGGCGAGAGAAGCAGAGAATGCTGGTTGGGATGGTTTCTTCGTCTGGGATCATATCCTGTTCGATAATTTATGGCGGCCGATGGTTGACCCCTGGATAGCTTTGGCAGCGATCGCCATGCGCACCAATACGATTCGCATTGGACCCATGATCACACCGTTGGCTCGCCGCCGTCCATGGAAGGTAGCTCGTGAGGCGATCTCACTCGATCAATTATCGAATGGGCGCGTAATCTTAGGGGTGGGTCTGGGTGCTCCGGAACTTTGGGAGTTCGGTTTCTTCGGCGAGCAGACTGATGCGAAAGTCAGAGCCAGAAAACTGGATGAAGGCTTGGCGATCCTGGAGGGCTTGTTGGGTGGGGAATTATTCAGCTTCCAGGGTGAGTTTTACCAATTGGAGCAGATGCGCTTCCTGCCAAAGCCAGTCCAGTCGGCGCGCATTCCGATCTGGGTCGGTGGGACATGGCCTAACAAAAAACCCATCAGACGCGCGGCGAAATTTGACGGATACTTCCCGGATGCTGTTTTGTCTCCAGTGGCACCTGATGATTGGAATGACATTTCCGCCATGATCGAGACTCACCGCGAAAAGGAAGGTCCTTTCGATTTGGTCCAGTATGGTGTCACACCAGGTGATGACCCTGCGAAGGCAGCTGCTCGTGTGGCTCCATATCAGGAAGTTGGTGTCACTTGGTGGATGGAAGGGATCAGCCCTTATGATTACGGCTTCAAAAGGGAAGACAAATGGACTCCGGAGATCGTCGAGGTGTTGGTAAGCCGTATCCGCCAGGGCCCTCCAGGGTGAGTGAACAGATACATTGGGCGATTAACATTCGGATGAACGATCGCCTGAGCACAAAAGGAGCTCATCAATCGATCATGGCTGATATCACAGAAGAAAATGACAATGTTGGCCAAGATTACGATCCCTTGGGCCTTATTGTCTCCCTTGGTAAAAATACGCAGAGATAAACCATTCCAGATGGATATTGATAACGTCTACAAGCGGCCTGGGTTTCCACTCAACACAGGTTGAATCTGGCCTCCGAAATACACGCCCAATTAGCCGATTACTTTGAACGTTTTGGAGTAGAATCTGGCGGCAACCTACCAGAAGGTGAAGAATTTCCTCTTCCATGAGAACGACTCGCAGCCTGTTCGAATATATGCGATATGGGTTGTAAGTCGGTCGAAAAGAAATTTAGACAAGAGGCAGAATAATGCGCTAATCAGGCAAACTTTCGAAATTTTTCCCGGTTATTTGACAAACGCGACTTGTATGATTTAGGGGTGTTTACTATATCGGTTTACTTAAATCAATTCACACTATCTGTTTCGACAGGAGGATGAGAGCATATGTTTGAAGGTATTCTAGTATTTTTTGCCGGGTTGTTAGTACTGTTCTTCGGTAAGCGCTTATTTTGGCTGGCAGCAGGGTTGATCGCGTTCATATTTGGTTGGCAGTTCTTTGCAAACCTCTTTGGCTCAGGAATATTTGCATTAATCCTGGCTGTAGTTCTAGGTATCTTCTTCGCCTGGCTGGCGGTTAGATTCTTCCGCATCGCGGCTTACGTGGTTGGTTTTTTGGCTGGAGCATTTGGATTCCCTTTCCTGCTGGGCCTGTTCGGGATTGATTTTAGCTGGTTTCTGTTGGCGCTTATCGGCGGTGTGATCGGTGTGATCCTGGTATCGGCAGCACTAGACTGGGGGTTGATCCTGATCACGGCTTGGGTTGGGGCGGGTGCAGTTTTGTTTGGGTTGCAGCAGCAGAATTGGTTAACGATCAGCGGTACAATTGAGACCGTGATTTTCTTTGGCTTGCTGATCCTGGGTGTAGTTTGGCAGGCTTCACGCAAGTGAATTAGAAATACATCAATGGTAATATTGGGCGTAAATCCCTAAGGAGGTTGAAAGATGAGTGAACTTATCGTTTTTTCTTTCGAGAATCCAACCGGTGCTAAAGAGCTTGAGACTGAGTTGGTTGCTGCCCAGGATGCTCAGAAGATCGAAGTTGGTGATGCTGCTATGGTCGTGAGGGCAGCAGATGGAAGGGCGGCGCTCAACCACGCCACTAAACTGGTGGGCCGGGGGAGCCTGGGGGGCATTTTCTGGGGTTTTATGTTTGCTTTAGTATTCTGGGGCCGCTGGTGGGGATTGTCCGTGGGAGGGGCACTTGGTGATCTGGGCATGGATGATGATTTTGTCAAGGAGGTAGGTGATTCGATCGGCAGAGGTCATTCTGGGCTGCTCGTTTTAGTCAGGGATGAGATGGTGGATGCAGTTCTGGATATGGCTGAGGAGTACCAATCGAAGGTTTCCCGTACTACCTTCTCGGAAAAGGATGAAGCGCTGCTTAAAACGATATTCCTGACGTCTCGAGAATAGCTCCTCAATATACTTCATCAATTACATACCTATATCGTTCCATAAATATTCAAACGGCAGGGTTGCCAATCCTGCCGTTTTTGGTTTATCTTGCTTTAATTCTGGTCTTATTCTTTTCTTTGGAACTCTAAAGTAAACCGCGCACCTTCTCCAAGTTCACTTTCAACAGACAGGCTGCCTCCCTGGGCTTCGACCAGGCTCTTAGTAATCGCCAATCCTAATCCGCTTCCTGGAGCTTTGTGAGTTCGCCCTCGGTAGAACCGCTCAAAAATATGGGGCAGCTCTTCGGGATGGATGCCAATTCCGGTGTCGCGCACCCACAGTTGGATGGTCTGAGCCGATTCTCGAGCGCCGATTTCCACCTCTCCACCGGATGAGGTGAATTTTAGCGCATTATCCAGCAAATTGGATAAGGACATTTCAAGCCGTGGAGCGTCGCACCGTAAACTTAACGATTCGTCCGGATGGAGTACATTCAACAAAACATTTGCCTCCTCAGCTTGGGTCCTGAAGGGATTCGCAGCAGCTTCAAGTAGTTCACCCACATCGTGGTCGGCGAACTCCAGCTCTACTAATCCAGCATCTAGGCGCGAGAGATCCAGCAGGTTGCCGGAGATCCACTCTAGTCGTTCCACCTGCAATTGGCTTTCAGACAAAAATTCTTCTCGTGTTTGTGGGTCATCTGCGGCAGGACCTTGGATCAATGTCAGGAAATTCTTAAGCGCGGTGACTGGTGTGCGCAGTTCATGTGAGGCATCCGCGATGAAGCGCTGCAGGGCGTTGCGTTCGTTCTGCAGCTGAGTGAAGCTGGATTGCAGCTGTTCAGCCATCTGGTTGAATTGAGCAGCCAGTTCGGCGATCTCATCACGACCTTGCACAGGCGCGCGCACAGAAAGATCTCCTCTACCCATCTGGCTGGACGCTTCTTGGAGACTGTGCAAGGGTTTGGTTAGCCGCTGGCTCATCACCAATCCAACAATGACCGCCAGCAAAGTTGCCCCAGCGCCTGCGACGAGGAAAGCTTGGCGGGTTGTCGCCAGGGCTGTAGCGCTGAAATCCTGACTGGCGCTCAGCTCTACGTAGCCCAGTGGTTCAGTTCCCTCCCCAATTGGTTCTTTGATCACGTTCGCCGAGCGGGAAGTCTCTATGTATTCAGGTTGGGATTGATCAAAGAAGCTTTCATCCCTTGTCCTGGGCACTCCAAATGAAAATCTTTCCCCCCAGGGTCCAGAGGCTTTCCAGACGAACTGATATCTTGTGTCCGTTGGGAGGCTTTCCAGTATTTGAGTGTTGTCTCCGATCCCATCAAAGGGGAAGGGGTCACCTATCACTGGCATGATCAAGTTGAGCCAAGCCTCGTTTTGAAAGGAAAAGTGCTCGGCTCCTTCGGGAGGGTAGATCAGCACCAGCTCTTCCGTCGGACCCGGCAGACCAGAATCCGCCAAAACTCGCTCATGCCTGTCAAGGATGCGTACCCGCACATCTCCCAAGAAAGAAGCTGCCCTGGTGAGTGAATGGATATGTTGGGAAGGGGCATTAACCCACATCAAAGGCAGCAACTGTTGGGCTAGATTCTGGGCATTAGCTCTGAGTTCTTTGACTTCTTGTTGTTGAGTAAAGCTACGCACGATCTCTGAAGTCAGCACACCGACAATGGTGACTGACAACAGGGTTAATAAAACATAGCTGGCAACGAGCCTCCAGCGTATGGAATGGAACACCTCAGGCCTCGTCGCCGGGTACCGCGTCCGGCCCTTCATCACCCCGGGGGAAATCAAACTCGAAGTGGAAGGGTCCATCCATTGGAGGCGCATCACCTTCGAAGCGCATGAAACCGCTCACGGAGACTCCCAAATAGGCCTGACCTTCATCATCTGGATTTTCACCCAGGGTGATCTCGAACTGCAGGGCTTCATCTTCACCCGAGCGGTAAACGGTCAGGGTGATCTCGTCACCAGGTTGATATTCACGGATGCTGTCAGCGAAGGATTCCGGTTCTCCAACCGGCTCGCCATTCAGGGCGGTGATCAGATCGCCTTGCTCTAACCCGGCTTCTTCGGCTGGACTATCCACGGTAACAGAACCGATCAGGACTGCTCCTTCTATACCTTCGGGTAAGACAGGGAAATCGTGCATAAACGGCATGAAATCCTCAGGAAGTCCATGGAACGGCATCCCTTCTCCTTCAAACTCCGGCAATCCGAAATGGAAATGAGGTTGAATACCTTCAGGAAGTCTCTCTCCCCTGAATCGGAAGAAGGGTTGTGCTCCTTCTGGAAAATCTTCGAGACCGGGGATGGGCATGAAATTTACACCCAGATATGCCTGGCTTTGAACATCCGGATTTTTCCCTAAAATAATGGTTACCTGGAGAGAATCTTCTTCTCCGGGCCGCATGATTGTAAGAGTGAGCTCATCTCCAGGTTCTCGGGATTGCACAGCATCTACGAGATCATCACCTGATCCGATCTCCTCTCCATTGATGGCAGTAATCCGGTCACCTTCTACCAATCCAGCTTCGTCTGCAGGGGTATCGGGTACAACTCTCGTAATCACGATGGAGGGCGCAAGCAGGAGGCGTTCGGCATTTCCCTCAACGAAGGGTTGCAGGTCGAACATTCGCCTACGTTCAGGCTCGATCCCGATGAAGACACGCCCATCTCGCTCTTCCAACTGCAGAAGCACTTCATCGATTTCATCGCCATGTTGTATGGTCAAACTGACTTCTTCCCCTGAATCCTTGCCTTCGAGAGCCTCAATTAACTCAACAGTAGAATTGATATCTTCTCCATCAATGGCCAGGATGATATCCCCACGCTGGATTCCAGCTTTCTCCGCAGGACTATCCGGTTCAACAGACGTCACTAAAACACCCACTGCAGATACATCGGGTTCCTCAGGACCAGATAGGATGGTTTGGGCATTTGCGACCGGCTGTGCTCGCAGGGCTAAATAGGTTAGACCAGCGCCTGTAACTGCACAGGCGATCATAACCACGCCAAAGGCGACTACTCCGAGTAAAATCCACAACCAACGATTTTTCATCTCTTTCTTTCTCCTGGTATGAATTGAATAACTTCTACTTATTTTATTGTCAGTAGGTTATGGAATTTTGTTAAAATAATTAAGATTTCGCAACAAATTTCAGGGGTTGAGTTGGAATTTATAGCCTACCCCGCGCACCGTCACCAACCAACGTGGCTGAGCCGGATCCTGTTCTAACTTCTGGCGTAGGTGGCGGATGTGAACATCCACCGTACGATCGCTGCCGATGTCGCTCTCATAGCCCCAGACTGCATCGATTATATTTCCTCGGGTAACCGGTCTGCCTGGGCGGCCGGCGAGATAGCGCAGCATACGGAATTCAGTGGGGGTCAGGTAGACCTGGACACCACCTCGAGTGACACGTAGTTGTTCCAAATCGACAACTATGTCTCCAAAGATGATCTTCTCACCCTGAGAGGCTTCGGCCAGCTCGCCATAAGCGCGTCGCAGCAAAGAACGGATGCGAGCGATCAGCTCGCGCAGGTTGTAGGGTTTGACCACGTAGTCATCAGCTCCTAGCTCAAGTCCTAATACTTTATCCATAGGCTCGTCCAGGGCGGTAAGCATCAGAATCGGCTGTCGTTTCCCCTCCTGGCGTAAGATCCGGCATACATCGAATCCACTGATGTCCGGCAGGCGGATATCAAGCAAGATCAACTTCGGATCTTCTGTGCGAGCCATCTTCAAAGCATCCTGCCCATTCTCAGCGCATAAAACCGAGAAGCCTTCCTGCTGGAGTGCATATTCCAATCCGCGCGCCACTGCTTTTTCATCTTCGACGATCAGTATTCGTTCACCCGTCATCTTGTCACCGTAGATCGTGTTTGATTATAGATAACTTATGATACCCGATTTGCTTTCTCCTTCCTAGAGAGAAGGACCGCAGTAAGATTTGGGTGAATTAATCTTAAACTGGATGGAACAAAATCCTCTCCAGCTCAGTCATTATATTAATCAGGAGAGATTTCGAGATGGCAGGTATATTGGCAGTAGTGTTATTTATTGGACTTGTGGGGGCGCTTTTGTGGATTCTGATGGACCAGATTTGGAAAGACAGGAATATTGGTTCTTGAATTCATAAACACTTGTTTGTTGTGAATTACACTTCTTACAGGGGATAAGTTTTAACTGCAAATGCCCATTTAAGTTTCTGGGGAAATTGAATATAGTTGCCAAATGGTGAGGGATACGCCTTATAATAGGCGAGATTTTATTGTCTGCGCGCTGCCTTTTTTTACTTCCTTGGGATATTTGTTTATCGGTGCTCGGGAAGTGTTAGCAGGATAATAAGTGTATGGAGGTTATAAACCACAATGCGTGGCGATGGTAAACAAACCAGGCACCTGGTGCTGAGCAGGCATCTTGAGCGCCTGGAGCGAAAGATCGATGAATTTGAAGAGCTAGACCGCCGCTATTTCTGGGTGCGCCTAAGCGTATTATTGGGTGGAGTTCTGGTAATATTCATCGCATATCTTTACCGCCAATCAAGTTGGATGATTTATGCCGGGTTAGCTTTTCTGGTGATCTTATCCGTGGTTGTTTACTTCAACCGCAAAGTGAAACAAAGTATCCTCCGCTTCAGTCTTTCGCAAAACTATTTCGCCAGCCAGCTGGCGCGCATGGACCTGAATTGGACGGAGATCCCTTCTCCGGATACCAGCCCACCCGAAGGTGAACATCCCTATGCGAGCGATCTTGACATCATCGGTTTCAATTCCATACACCAATTGTTGGACACTGCAAACTCTTTAGGTGGCAGCCAGCGATTACAAGATTGGCTGCTCAAACCTGTTCCCGACCTGGGGGAAGTACTCACCAGGCAGGCCACAGTGAAAGAGATCTGCGCTCTCTCTGGCTTCCGCAGCAGGTTGGCTCTCAACAGCAGTTTGGTTTCTATTGAAGACAGCCAGCCGTGGGATGGTGAGGGATTGGTAATGTGGTTGGAACGCAACGTAAATGCGAAACCTCTCAAGCCGTTGTTAGCGATACTAGGTACACTGGCTCTGGTAAACCTTACCTTGTTCATCCTTTTCGCTTTCAATCTGATCCCGGCTTGGTGGGTGATCAGCCTGGTGATTTATGCCGCGATATACCTTTTTGCCTTCAGGAATTTTAGAGATGCTTTTGGTCAGGCACAGTACCTCTCAACGACATTGGAGCGTTTCAGGGCGGTCACGCTATACCTGGAGCGATATATCTACAAAAAGGGTAGCCACCTCGAACGGATCTGTGAACCATTATGTAAGTCCGATCGGCGACCGTCAACATATTTGAGACGGCTTACGCTGATCGCTTCGGCGGTCAGCATTGGTGCTAACCCGGTTGTGTGGCTGCTGCTCAATATATTTATGCCCTGGGATGTATATTTCAATTACCTTCTGGAGAGGTACAAAGCCAGGATGCAGGAACTGCTGCCCCAATGGCTGGATGTATGGTATGAGTTGGAAGCCTTGAATTCACTTTCGAATTTCGCTTACCTGAACCCGGATTACACTTTTCCTCAAATCATGAAGCACGAGATCACAAACGAGCGTGTCTTCCACGGAGAATCTCTTGGGCATCCTTTGATCCCTGATGAAGTCAAAGTCTGCAATGATTTTGCCTTGGGGAAAATGGGCCAGGTGGCGCTTATCAGCGGATCAAATATGTCAGGCAAATCCACTTTCTTACGCACAATCGGGGTGAACCTTTGTCTGGCGTTTGGGGGCGCCCCGGTGAATGCGGTTTACCTGAAGACGGACCTCTTCCGTTTATACACCTGCATCCAGGTCACCGATTCGCTGGCGGATGGGATCTCTTATTTTTATGCTGAGGTCCGCCGCTTGAAAGCCCTCTTGAATGCCCTTGAAGTGGAACATGAATTGCCTTTATTCTTCCTGATCGATGAGATCTTTCGCGGCACAAACAATCGCGAACGCCAGATCGGAGGGCGGGCTTTCGTCCAGACTCTGGTCGGTGGGCAGGGGGTGGGATTGATCTCGACCCACGATCTGGAGCTGGTTGTCTTCGCCGATGAGCTCTCGAATGTGAACAATTATCACTTCCAGGAAGAAGTAACCCAGGGTCGCATGCTGTTCGATTACTGTTTGCGTCCTGGTCCCAGCCAAACCACGAACGCATTGCAGATCATGCGCATGGAAGGCCTTCCGGTGGTCGATAAGTTCCCAACAGAGAAAGAATAAGATCCTTCAGTTTTCAGCAGCAGCGCTTGTTTGTTAACCGTTATCAGGGTTCGTGTATAATCACCAATGGATTTTTATTGAACCCTAATAATTTGCCTTTTCCTGGATTGAGGAAACATGGAATTCATAAGAAATTTTTTGATCGATATGGATGGGGTGCTGATCAGTGGGGACACGGTTATACCAGGAGCGAAACTCTTTGTCGAGCGTTTAAATGCCAGTCAAGCCAAATACCTGGTGCTGACGAATAACCCGATTTATACCCCCAAAGACCTGTCGCACAATCTGATGAAGATGGGATTGGATATCCCTCCAGAATTAATTTTCACCTCGGCTATGGCGACCGCCCAATTCTTGCAGAAGCAGCGCCCGAATGGGACGGCGTATGTGATCGGGGAGAGTGGATTAACTTCTGCGATGCACGAAGCGGGTTATATCATCACTGAGCATGATCCTGATTATGTCGTGCTGGGTGAGACGAACGCTTTCAGTCTCGAGAATCTTACTAAGGGTATTCGTTTGATCATCGATGGGGCGCGCTTCGTGGCCACCAATCCCGATCCCTCCGGGCCAACTGAAGCCGGTATCGTCCCAGCCTGCGGCGCGGTGGCAGCCATGCTGGAGAAAGCCACCGGGGTGAGTCCATTCTTTGTGGGTAAGCCGAATCCTCTGATGGTGCGCACAGCGCTCAATTACCTGGGAGTGCACTCCGAGGAGACTTTCATTGTTGGCGATCGTATGGATACCGATATCATCGGTGGGGTGCAGAATAGCATGGACTCGATCCTGGTTTTGACCGGAGTCACCAAGCCCGAAGAGATCGAGCGCTATTCCTATATCCCGACTCATGTGTATGATTCGGTGGCTGAGATCGAGGTGGGATAAGAGTGGTTTGCCTGCAAGACCCTAATCCTAATGAGTCTGAAGCGATTCGGCTTCATAATGATCTTTAAGAGTCCTCTAGGCAAATTCAACCAACCTGGCAAAGATCCTTGATAACCAGGTTAGCACTAACCGCGTATCAGTCGCGCTTTTCCCTCAGGCAAGCAGACCTACTGACCATGATCACATAGACCCCCAAACCTGCACTGGCCTGTTGGGAGAATATTTATATGGATGTAAGTTTACTCAGCTTACTGCAAAGACTCAACAGGGTAATCTGATTCAGTCCTTGCCCTCATACTTGAAGGATACCTTCACTTTCGCTCGATAGGCCTTTACTTCGCCATCCTCAAGTTGCATATCCAGTTCCACTACTTCAGCAATGCGAAGATCCCGCAAGGATTCTGCAGCTCTATCCACGGCGGCAGCTGCAGCCTTTTCCCACGACTCAGTGCTGGTACCAATCAGTTCAATTACTTTGTATACGCTCTCCACTTTATTGACCTCCTCTTAGGAAAAGTATTCGTTAAAGAATCACGATAATTGATTATATCAGTAGAGATGTATCCAAAATCTATTAGCTCTCTAATGAGTCATTCAACAGCCCAAAATTATGTGCAATTCTGTTGTGCTAGTCAGAGGATCTCTTTTCCCTCGTTCACAACGATCCCCAAGACTGTTACTGGAGAAAAAGCAGATCACCTCTTTTAATCAATTTTGACGGTATGAGGTTCCGGATTTTTTATCACTCCATTTAAATCAATTTTTCTACAATGAAGAGGAAATCGACCTTTGCTGTCGCTCCCATTCCCTGAAATGTAGGTTTCACATTTGGGACGATGGATACGATTTCTCCTTTCAGGCTATTCAAGTACTCCTCAAGTTTTTCTTTGTCCGTGTCCATCTTAAGATCGAATCTGTGTACCTTGTATTTCATCTTATTCCTCGCAATTTTCTCACTGAATGCAATTTAATTTCCAAAAGTTCTTCAGAAAAACCTACACCTGCATATATTATACAAAGAACTTGTAAAGAATTGATGTAGAAACAATCAGCTTAAGGGGCCATAGTATAGCCAAGAGTGATATTTTGGATCAACGCATTGAAATTTATCCCTTATGGATGCTGAACATGAGCTGGTATTCCCTTGATTTTTTGTCTTTGTCAAGTAACGAAGCAGAGAAGATGGGATTGATATAATATTCCCTACTAAAACCAGGAGGCGATCATGGCGAAGGTAAACAGTGTTTACGAGAATGTCACCCAGCAGTTTGACAAAGCAGCCAATCTGATGGGTTTAGACCCGGATGTGCGCATCATACTGGCTGAACCGATGAGTGAGATCGGGGTTAACTTCCCGGCATTAATGGACGATGGTCAGGTGAAGATGTTCAGAGGCTACCGCGTCCAGCATAACAACGTGCTGGGTCCTTTTAAGGGAGGCTTGCGCTATCACCCCTCAGTCAACTTAGACGAGATACGCGCTTTGGCGACCTGGATGACTTGGAAGACTGCTATTGTGGATATTCCACTTGGTGGCGCGAAAGGGGGTATCCAGATCGATCCCAACAATTATTCACCCTCCGAGCTGGAGCGCATCACCCGTCGTTTCACGTTTTCACTGGGCGGCAACATCGGTCCTGATTATGATATCCCTGCTCCGGACGTGAACACGAATCCACAGATCATGGCCTGGTTCATGGATACATTCTTGCAGATGATGCCGCCTAATGAACGACAGGGTTGTGTCCATGTGGTAACCGGAAAACCAGTCGAGTTGGGAGGCAGTGTTGGGCGGGATAAAGCCACCGGTCAAGGTGTTGTTTACCTGATCGAAAAGTGGGCAAAGGATAATGATTTTAATCTTGGAGAAGCGACATATTTCGTGCAAGGATACGGGAATGTTGGATCCTGGGCTGCCCGGTTAATGTATCCGCTCGGCGCTAAACTCTTGGCTGTCGAAGATGCTTTTGGGGCGATCTTCAACCCGGATGGCATCGATCCAGATGAACTTTATCTACATACCCAAGAGCATGGCGAGATTACTGGCTATCCATATGCTGAGGCGATCGATCACCAGACCTTCATGGGTACGAGCGCCGATATTTTCATCCCAGCTGCACTCGAAAACCAGATCACTGCGGAAACTGCACCGCTATTGAGCGTCAAGCTGGTCGCGGAAGGTGCCAATGGCCCCACCGATATTGATGGGGACCGGATCATGGCAGAAAATGGAATTGCTGTTCTGCCAGATATCCTATGCAACGCGGGCGGAGTTATCGTCAGTTACTTTGAATGGCTGCAAAACAAGCGCAGGGAGTATTGGGATTTGGAGGAGGTTGATCGCAAGCTGCACAAGATCATAATCAAAGCTCACGGCAGAGTTAATAACACAGCGGCTGAGTATGATTGTGATTGGCGCACAGCTGCATATATCGTCGCCCTATCGCGGCTGGAAAAGGTGTACAAGGGACGGGGGATCTTTCCGTAAACCTGCGAAGTTGCCATCAAGTAATGACCTGATCGCTTAACTTTGCCCCATCGGGGATAACAGCCTGGCGCAGTACGACCGCGTTCTGGATATGAACATCATCCCCAATGCGTACATTTTGTTCAATATAGACATCTGGACCGATAATACAACCTGAGCCGATGGAGGTCCCTTCTTCAATTAGAAACGGTGGCACAATATTCGTGTTTAGGCCAACAGCACTGGGGTATATATTGATTTCTCCTGCGCCGCTTCTGAGCAGATGCAGATTCAGCTCCAGGAGATCTTCTGCTGTGGTCAGAGTAAGATAGCTTTGAAAGTAAATACCGCTAACAATCTTGCCCTCCCTGATCATCATCTGGAGAGCATCTTGAAGCTCATATTCACCGCGCGCTGATTTTTGTAGCTGGGGGAGGATTTCCAAAATCCCTTTTGATAAACAGTACAAAGGTAAACTTGAAATGTTGGAGAGCGCCTGATCTGGATGTGGCTTCTCAATGATGCTTGTCACCCGATCTCCTTCCAGGGTGACGATGGCCGTCTTCAAACTGTCCTCTCTAGATATTCTGATCAGGCTCAACAGCCCCCTCAAATCTGGTCGCTCTCCCCAGCGATTGATAAGGCTTCGGACATCTTCTTTGGTGACCAGATAATCGCAGGCGGAGAGCACGAAATCCTCACTGATTAGCGGCGCAGCATGCATAAGGGCATCCGCCATGCCCAGCCTCTCTGGCTGGTCGACAAAATGCACGTTGACATCCATTGTCAGATTATGTTGGAAGTGCTCCCTGATCTCGCTGTCCTCTGGATTAACCACCAGGATAAAGTCACGCAATCCGCATAAGGCGAGGTTCTCTATGACGCGTTCCACAATTGGCTTCCCGAGGATCGGCAGCATTGGTTTGGATCGGGTATCGGTGATAGGTCGTAAGCGGGAACCTCTACCAGCTGCTAGGATGACAGCTTGCATGATATTCTCCACGAATCATGGATCGCTTATTGGTGCCTGAAAGTCAAACCATCTCGTGAAATGGATAGTTGGTACGATCTGGCTTCCTGCAAGTTGTTGGCCGAAGCTATCTCTTTCCATAGATTGATCAGGATCTCTTCATCCCCTGGATTCACCAATGCAAAGACGGAGCCGCCGCTACCCGCTCCAGTCAGCTTGGCACCCAGCGCCCCAAAATCCTTGGCGGCATCAATGAACAGATTGTTAATTTGGCCAGCTCCATCTTCGAATCCACAATAGCGCATCATCTTGTCAACTAAACGATGATTCTCATTCATCAGCTGACCGAATAAATGTAGATCGCCCTGCAGTAAAGCAATTTTTCCCCGCCAGGCGCAATCCCAAGCCGCAGACATGCTGGACACCATCAGCGGCATATCGCCTCCTGTCTCCTGCCATTTTTTGTGCTCTGCTAAGAAGCGTGGGCGCATACGCCCGTGAACATCTCCAGAATCGTGATGCACGCCCGTTGTCACCGCAACCAATGGCAATGATTCAACCGACTCATCCAGACGTTCGTAGGTCACAAAGGGTTCCTGCCCAATATCGGCGTGGTAGAGTTTGCTGCGGTAATCCAGATAAGCCAATCCACCAAAAAGAGGCACGTATCGATCAGCGTAGCCGCAGGTGATACCCAGTTCAAGCTCTTCGACCCGCTGTGCCAGCTCAGCTAAGACGTAATCATTGTGTACTCGCCGGTCAAGTCCATAAAATTCTCGCAGGGCTGCTAATGTCAGTAGTACAAGTAATGAAGAGCCGCCCAGGCCGCTCTGCCGTGGGACATCGCTCCAGACTCGCAAATGGAAGCCTCTTGTGGATAATTTCGCTTTGAACTCACTACTATATGAGAAAAGCCTGTTTTGCGCGGCTTTGAGCAGGTCAACTTCCCCGTCATAAGGCAGGGGTAGATCTTCTGGACGGAATACAACTGGTGGATCATCTGATTTACCCATTTCCAGGGAATAATTTTCTTGCCAGTCGATTACCGCATGGCCTCGGATATCCACTGCTGCGGAGATGGTCGCGTAATCGCCTTCGTTCCCATCCGTTGGGTTGCCAAGGATGTTGATCCGCGCCGGAATTGAGAAGTGAATGGACATAGGCTTATTGTTACCTACTAAATTTGGGTATAAACGATGAACAAATCATTCTGGGAGTGTTTCCAAAATCCCTTGCTGATGTGTTGATCATCCCTTGTGAAGAGCTGTGAGATCTAAATCCAGATATCCGCAGCTTTTGTGCGTTCACCACGCGTATCTCCTGTGTTGATCGTTCCGGCTGGCTCTACCAACATGATGTGGCATTCACCCTCGGCGATCGGTTTGTGCTCAACGCCTCTGGGGACAACACACATTTCCCCCTCATTGAGCTTTGTGTATGAATCCCTGAAATCAATGCGCATGCTGCCGCTAACCACGATAAATACCTCATCAGTCTCGGGATGACTATGCCAGACGAACTCACCCTGGATCTTTGCCAGCTTGAAATGGTAATCGTTCATCTGAGCGATGATTTTCGGTGACCACAGTTCATCGAACTGTGAAAACTTTTCTTCCAGGTTAATCCCTTCCATGTTCATGACGATCCTAAAAAATAATTATTTATCCACCAGGTATGAGGATATATGCTAGCACTAGGCCTTCTTTATAGGTGGATTATACAATTGAATAGTAGGGAGTATAGGGAATAGGCACTGAACCGCATTTCCAATTATTGGGTGAAAATTTCAATGGGGTTGATACTTAATAAATTAAGCACAACAGTTGGGATACTTGATGACGAGAGTATGTGTAAATATTCACATATTGCCTATCATTTCTTTACAATTTCTTCACTTGATTAAGTTAGGATTTGAAAGTGAGATTTCACGAGGAAGAAAAAAGTTGGTTAAGGAGTTTGGTATGTTAATGAGCAGAGGAATATCCAAAATCACCCAAAGAAACTGGTGGATTGATGCAGTATTATTCAGCAGCGCGTTGATCGCTGCCATATCAGGATTGTATTTCCTCTATTTTCCATCAGGTGGTTATCAAGGCGGAAGAAATCCCTACTACAACATACAAGTCTTGTTTAGCCGCCATACCTGGGGTGATCTACACATGTGGGGTGGAATTGTGATGATCGCTGTAGCTATGCTCCATCTAATTCTGCATTGGTCGTGGGTGGTTAACATGACTCGTCGCATATTAAAAGATTTAGCTGGCAAGAATGGGAAAATGAACCAGCGGAGTCGTTTGAATTTACTTCTTAACGCAGTTGTTGGGCTCAGCTTTTTGTTTACTGCAATCAGCGGTGTATATTTCCTGTTTGTTCCCAGTGGGCGTGCGACCGTTGATCCAATGTTCCTATTTAGCCGCATTACCTGGGACCTGATCCACACCTGGGCAGGGGTAACCCTGATCACAGCTGGGGTGATTCACTTTGCTATCCACTGGCGGTGGGTAATTAATGTGGCGATGGGAATTTTGAAGAGGCCAACATCCGATGAGATGTCTACCCCAGGCCAGCGCGTTCTCACTGGGAAAGTTTAAGAAATCAGTTAATCCGATTTACCAATAATGCATCAATAAATCATTAAGAATGAAAGGAACGTAAAGATGATGAAAAAAATTATCGTGATTGTATTGTTAGTTGGTTTGTTTGGAATTTTGCTGATAGGTGCAGTCAACCGCACATTGGCAAGAACAGAGAGTGAAGGTAATGGGCAAGGTCGTAGCAGACAAGGCTCAAGTATAGATGAGAATAATTTGTCAACTTTTGCCGGTGGCAAAACTGAGCAAGGCTGGGAGAATAATGGTAGTGAGTGGGGCCGTGGTAGGCAGGGATTGAGCGATCAAGATCGCAACTTATCAGCAGGCAGCTATTCATATACTGAAGCAGGTAAGAATCGGGGTTACCGACAGGGCAGGGATGAGGTGACAGGTGGTCAAGAATTCATACCCGCTGGAGAGGGTGAATTAAATGAAGCTGACCAAGCGGCTTTGATCTTCATGCGTGAAGAAGAAAAATTAGCGCACGACGTATACGAGGAGATGCACGAACTATGGGGGATACCCATTTTCCAGAACATCAGCGCCAGCGAGCAATCACATACAGAGGCGGTCAAGACCTTGCTGGATGGTTATAATGTGCCAGATCCAATTCATGATGAGCTGGGCGTTTTCACCAATCCCGATCTGCAAACCTTGTACAATGATTTGGTTGTGCAGGGAAGCCAGTCGCTTTCCGAGGCTCTAAGGGTGGGTGCTGCAATTGAAGAGATCGATATACTCGACCTGCAAAAACGGATGGCACAAACAGAAAACGCCGACATTCAGCATGTTTTTACAAACCTGCTTCAGGGCTCAAGCAATCATCTCAGGGCGTTTACTTCGACTCTGATGACCCAGACTGGCGAGACGTACCAGCCACAGTATATGAGTCTGGATGATTACCAGGCGATTATTGGTGAAACGATAGTGAGTGGTGGTCAAGGTAGAGGTGGAAGGGGCGGTCGTGGAGGAAGACCCTAATCCTGTTAGCTTCTCATCTAAGAGAAGACACTATGCTGACCTTAATACTGCTGAAAGAAAGTCAGGCGACCCTCAAACTGGTCTTTTGAGGGACGCCTTTTTTTCTATTGCGAATATTGGAATGATTAGCTGGTTTATTCTTTGTGTTTATTGAATTCTTTGCAGCGTACCTGAATAAGATGGATTGCGCCCGCAGATCCAGGGCAGGTCTACGGCTACTTTTGCATTAAGCGTGTTCCCATCTGCTGAGACCGAACTGTTGATATTCGCGCCGATATTGAACCCGCTGACGTTAAAAATTGTATTCATAGCCAGCTTATTCGGATTGCTAGCATATGTCTTGCCGCTGGCAGATCGCGCCATCGAGGGGATACTTGTCTTACCGCACCTGCCTGCATCCACGAATAATCCCTCCCCGAGATAAAGCTTGCCATTGACCAGGCCATCTCGATGGGTCATCTGCAGTGCAATCGGCGCGCGACTGTTATTGTCGCCTTGAATTACCCCGTAAAAAGTGCCTTCAAACGGACCAGCTTTCGTTACACTGGCGAAGCCAGAGGATGCAGCTACATCTGCTGCCAATACTGAACCAGCAGTCAACCCGAATACCGACACCAATGCTGCCAGCATACCAAACATTATTTTTTTCATCTGTGAATCTTCTCCAAGTTAAAAGTACTGCCGCATACCTGAAGAGTTTAGCAAATTTGGGCTGCTTTTGTCCTTATGGGAACCTAATCCTCAGCTTAAGTGAACCTTAATCGGTGATGGTTAATTAGATGATTTAATCCGACCTCGATATTTTTCCACATATTATCGTGATATAATTCATCTTAATTATCCTATATCCCCAAGGTTTTTAAAAAATTGATTCTTATCCCAGGGTATAAACAAACGCGTTAAATTAAAGGAGAATTATGCTTAAGCAGATTTGCATCCCAAAACTGTTGTATTTATTATTGTTATTTGTCTTCCTGCTGTTGAGCGCTTGCAGTGCCCAGTCAGAAATCCCTGAAACCTCAACACAAGTCCCTACAGATATGCCTGCTGCAACCACGACATTAGCAACATCGGATACACCCCTACCAACCCCTACCGAAGTCCCGACGGATACTCCCGAACCCACAGAAATTGAGCCAACAGAAGAACAACCGACTGATATAGAAGAAAGACCTGACATAACGATTGCACTGCCGGAAGGTGATGCTGAGCGTGGTAAGAACCTCGCCTTGAAGTGGCGCTGTTTCAGCTGCCACGTCACATACGAAAATGGGCCGAGATTTGGAGCAGAACAGGATCTTCCCGCGATGCTGGAGCGCGCAGAGATGAGAATTGCAGATGTTGCTTATACTGGATTCGCAACGACCCCAGAGGAATATTTAATCGAGGCGATTATTGATCCATCCGTTTATATTTCTGAAGGAGAATGGGAATATGCGATGGCTGATGACTATGACGAGGACTTATCTGAGAAAGACCTGGCCGATATCATTGCATGGATAATGACGGTTGAATGAGAGCCTTTCCACAAATCTGTTTAACTCCTCAATAAAAATGTTTCGAAGTGAGGATATTGGTCAATGGACGTTTGATAGTCAATTCTACCGCTGAAAAAATGATTTTTATGATAAAATCTTTCACCATGCGTAACAAAGTCTTGTCCATCCATCATCATCATGCTAAGAAAAAGCCGATAACCTTCCCGGGCAAGACTGCTTTAATACGATCCTTCGTCAGTTAATTTTCAAGTTTGTAGACCAAGCGCTCCCCGGAAGAGGAGCGCTTTTTTATTTTGGAGAAACCGATGGAAGAGAAAAACAGGAAAATAAGAATAGCATTACCCAGCAAGGGATTGTTGGCGGAAGGCAGTAGGCAGCTGCTTAAAGATGTGGGTTTACCGATTTATAATCCCAATCCGCGCCAATATATTGCCACGATCCCGCAGCTTCCTGGAATTAAGGTGATTTTCCAGCGTCCCGGGGATATCGTAATCAGTGTGCGCGATGGGAGCGTGGATTTTGGTATCACGGGTAGAGATATTTACCTTGAGAAGAAGGATTCTAATGGGAAGATCTTAGAGCTTCATAGCAAGTTAGGATTTGGGAAATGTTCGCTTAATGTGATTATCCCTGAAGATTGGGCGGAAATTAATTCGATGGCAGATTTACAGAGCTTTCAAAAGTCATTAGATCGGCCGTTAAAAGTTGCGACCAAATTCCCCAATCTCGCGGAATACTTTTTTTTCACTGAAACTGAGATCCCCATTCAGGTGATACAGGCAGAAGGCGCGGTGGAGATCGCTCCGACGGTTGGGTATGCCGATTTGATCGTCGATCTTGTTTCCACTGGGACCACACTGCGAGACAACCGGTTGAAAAATCTTCAAGGTGGGAAAATAATCGATGCAGAAGCCTGTCTGATTGCCAATCGCGAGCGCTTGAGGAAAAGCTCGGCCACTTTGACGATTGCTACGCAGTTGTTGGAGGTAATTGGGGCTCACTTGAGAGGGAGAGACAACCTAGCGGTTTTCGCCAATGTGAGGGCGAACAGCATGGACGAGATTTCCAGGAAGATTTTTCAGAAGGAAGTAATCGGAGGTTTGCAGGGACCGACTGTGTCCGAAGTTCTTTCTCGTGGTAAAGACACTTTTTTTGCCATCCACGTGGTCGTAAGAAAAGACGAATTACATAAAGCGATTGGCGAGCTAAGAGAAATTGGTGGAAGTGGTGTTGTAGTCTCACCAGTAAATTATATTTTTGAAGAAGAACCGCAAGAGATAATCAACATGATGGCGGCATTGGATGAAGAATGATGAATATTTATTCCGTAGCAGAAGCCAAAGATACGATTTTAAAGCGCAAGGCGTACAAAAGAATCGAGTATTCTCCGATCACGGTCAAAAAAACTGAGGAGATATTTGGGCGCGGTGTACGCCCTCACCAGGCAGTCGAGACAATTTTGGAGTCGGTTGAGCATGAAGGTGATCAGGCGATTCGAAAGTGGTCTCGAATTTTGGATCATTATGATGGGGTTGAGATCGTCATTCCGGCATCCAAACTTGAGCAGGCTTGGATTAACCTACCGGATGGGATAAAGGATGCGATGCAGACTGCCATCGACCGTATCAAGACCTTTCATAAGAAGCAGACTATATTCAGCTGGATCGAGGACGACATGGGCGGGCAATTGGGTCAGCAATTCAAACCGATCGATCGAGTGGGAGTATATGTGCCCGGAGGAACAGCGCCGCTTCCCTCGTCCCTATTAATGAGCGTAATCCCTGCCCAAGTTGCTGGTGTTAAGCAGATTTTTGTAGCCACGCCGCCAGAACCTGATCTGTCTATTTTGGCAGCAGCCTACCTGTGCCAGGTGGAAGATGTCTATCAAATCGGTGGTGCACAATCAATCGCTGCATTGGCGTTTGGCACTGAAACCGTTCAGAAGGTAGATAAGATTGTAGGGGCCGGTAATCTGTATGTGACGCTTGCCAAACAGCAATTGTTTGGGATTGTAGGAATTGAGGGTCTGGCCGGACCAACGGAAACCATGGTAATCGCTGATCAAACTGCAAAACCTGCCTGGGTGGCAGCAGACTTATTAGCGCAAGCTGAACATGATGTCCAGGCCAGTGCGATTTTACTTACACCAGATCTTGAATTCGCTCAAGCAGTCCGTGATGAAGTGCTGACGCAGTCAAAAAGCTTGAGTCGAAAGGATATTATTCTCGCCTCGCTAGAAAATAGAGGTGGTATTGTGGTGACGGAATCGCTCAACCAAGCTGCTGAATTGGCAAATGCTTATGCAGCTGAGCATTTATGCCTATCTGTCGATCAACCTGAAAAGCTGATGGAAAGAATCAACAATGCAGGAGGGTTCTTCCTGGGTGAGTATTCGTTTGAAGTTTTGGGTGATTATGTGGCAGGGCCCAGCCATATCATGCCCACAGGTGGCACCGCCCGTTTCGCTTCCCCGTTAAATGTGCTGGATTTTGTCAAGATCTCTAGTGTGATTGGGCTTGATACGGCAACAGCCAAAGAACTCAGTGAAATAGCAGCAGACCTAGCAGACTTAGAGCATTTGACTGCCCATGCCTCCGCTGCCAGGGCTAGAGTGGAGGACAAATGACTGACAGCATAGGTTTCATCCGCCCACATATCAAAGAAATGATTCCATATGAGCCGATCTTACCATTTGACGTGCTTTCTGAAGAATTAGGAATCCCAGCGGATCAATTAATTAAACTGGACGCCAATGAAAACCCGTATGGACCTTTGCCAGAAGTCAATGAAGCACTTGCTACTTTGGACATACTGCATATCTACCCAGATCCAGAAAGTCGGCGGATAAGGAAACTTCTGGCAGACTACCATCAAATTAAAGAAAACAGTATTGTTGTTGGGGCTGGAGCGGATGAACTGATTGATCTGATCATGCGCATCGTTGTAGAGCCAGGAGACAAAGTGATCAACTGTCCACCAACCTTCGGGATGTATGCCTTCGATTGCGCGGTGAACCAGGCCAAATTAATATCTGTTCCGCGCCGGGAAGATTTTTCGCTTGATTTGCCAGGTATATTGCGGGCAGTTGAGAAGCATCAACCCAGAATGCTGTTCCTGGCGAATCCAAACAATCCTGATGGTGGAATGATCTCAGAAGGGGAATTCCAGCAATTATTAGCCCTTCCCTTGCTATTGGTGATGGATGAGGCTTATGTACAGTTCGTCGAAGAAGGCAGATCCGTATTGAATGAAGTGGAGTCAAACACTAATTTGATTGTATTGCGTACCTTCAGCAAATGGGCTGGTTTAGCCGGTCTACGCATTGGCTATGGCGTTTTCCCGCAGGGATTTGTCCCCATGATTATGAAGGCTAAACAACCGTACAATGTTTCGGTAGCAGCTGAGCAGGCAGCAGTGATTACGTTGCAAAATATTGCTAAGGTGGATGAGTTTATTGCCCGGATCATCAAACAACGCGGTCAGCTTTATAAAGATTTAAGACAATTTGACTGGCTCAAACCCTATCCATCTCAATCAAACTTCATTCTTTGTCGGGTGGTGGGTATATTGGCTATTGATGTCCAGCAGCGTTTGCGAAAACAAGGCATCCTGGTCCGTTATTTTGATAAACCCGGGTTATCCGACCATATTCGCATCAGTATTGGGACAGAGGAGCAAACCGAAAAATTGATCTCTGCATTGAAAGGAATTGGTTGATTTATGCGAACTTCAAGAATCGAACGAAAAACTAAGGAGACGAACATCCAAGTGAAATTAAATTTGGATGGTTCCGGGAATTACAAGATCGATACGGGGATTGGATTTTTTGATCATATGTTGACCCAAATTGCCGTTCATGGCTTGTTCGATCTGGAATTAAAGGCGATGGGGGACCTCCATATTGACTCTCACCACACTGTGGAAGATTGCAGTTTGGTGCTTGGTACGGCATTTAAACAGGCCTTGGGGGATAAACGCGGCATTGTGAGAACCGCGTCTGCTACAGTGCCTATGGATGAAGCATTGGGACAGGTAGTAGTGGATTTTTCAGGCCGTCCTTATGCTGTACTTGATACAAAGTGGACTTCTCCTATGGTAGGTGGGTTACACACGACTTTACTGGAACACTTCTTTGAATCCTTTGCCGCAGCCAGCGCGGCAAACTTACATCTGATCGTGCATTATGGTCGCGATAACCATCATATGGCGGAGGCGCTGTTCAAAGCCATGGCGCGGGCCATGGCTGAGGCGGTGGGTATCGATCCACGTAGAGGGGAAAGCATTCCCAGCTCCAAGGAGATATTGTCATGATCGCGATTGTCAATTATGGATTGGGGAATTTACACTCGGTTCAGAAAGCGGTATCACATGTGGGTGGTTCTGCATCAGTGACTGACGACTCTCAAGTGATATTGGAAGCGGATAAGGTCATTCTTCCTGGGGTTGGCGCGTTTGCCGATGGAATGGAGGGCTTGCAGTCTCGAAGGCTAGTGCCGGTAATGCGAGAAGTTGTGGCATCAGGGAAGCCTTTGTTGGGAATATGTTTAGGAATGCAGCTGTTGTTTGAGGAAAGCGAGGAGCAGGGTCAGCATCAGGGTTTAGGCTTCCTGGCAGGAAAAGTGGTCCTTTTTCAAGGTCCCGGTATCAAAGTACCACAAATTGGTTGGAACCAGGTGAGGGTCAGCAAATCATCAAATCTGATGAATGGGATTCAAGATGGCGATTACTTCTATTTCAACCATGGGTATTACTGCATTCCTGAAGATGCTGGAGATGTACTTACCACGACTGACTATGGTGTTCGCTTTGTCTCTTCAGTAGAGAGGCAGATGATTTTTGGGGTGCAGTTCCACCCTGAGAAGAGCCAGAAGATCGGGCTGCAAATATTGAAGAATTTTGTGGAGCTATGAAATGAGCAAATTCGTCGTGTATCCAGCGATCGACCTGCGCTTCGGTGAGGTGGTGCGCTTGCGTCAGGGAAAGGTAGATCAGCAGACTGAGTATGGGAATAAACCAAGCGCTGTAGCTAAAGATTGGATTGAGCAAGGCGCAGAATGGCTGCATGTGATCAACCTGAACGGCGCCTTCGGAGAGCGGATAGAACAAAATGAAGCCGCCATTGAAAATATCATCGCAGTAGGTAAGGATGAGGTGAAGATCCAATTGGGAGGTGGGCTTCGTTCGTTGGAGCAGATCACAGCTGCGTTTGACCTGGGCATCACCAGAGTTATTTTGGGGACATCTGTGATCGAGAATCCTGCTATGGGGATAGAGATGATTAACCAATTTGGTGGGGACAAGATCGCTTTTGGATTTGATGCAATTGGTCAGGAACTGATGAGCCGTGGTTGGCAATCACGTTCAGGATTAAGTATGACTTCTCTGGCTGAAAAGCTGGCTTTGGCTGGTGCACAAACCATAATTTATACAAACATCAAAAAGGATGGCATGCAAACGGGTGTAGATTGGAAAATCGCTAAGCAATTGGCAGATGAGACTGGTTTGTGTGTGATCGCATCTGGGGGTACAGCCACACTTGAGGATATCTCCAGAGTGCGAGAAGCCGGGTTGGGGGGGGTGATTGTAGGTCGAGCATTGTACGAAGGGAATTTTTCGTTGAAGGAGGCGCTGAATGTTCGCTAAACGGATCGTGCCATGTCTAGACGTCAAAGATGGTCGGGTGGTCAAGGGAATTAATTTCATCAAGCTGCGGGATGCAGGAGATCCGGTTGAACAAGCCAAGGCATATGACAGGATGGATGCCGACGAATTGGTATTCCTGGACATCTCTGCCACGCCAGATGGCCACAGGACTACATTGGAGGTTGTGCGATCGATTGCGGAACAGGTATTTCTGCCGTTGACAGTTGGTGGAGGCATCCGGTCTGTTGAAGATATCCGCCAAACCTTATTGTCTGGCGCAGATAAAGTCAGCATTAATTCCGCGGCTGTAAGAGATCCCAGGTTGCTAGTAGAAGGTGCCAGGCGCTTTGGCAACCAGTGCATTGTTTTGGCAATTGACGCAAAACGCCAAGCGCATAATGAATGGGAAGTATATGTCAATGGAGGCAGAAACCCAACCGGCCTGGATGCCGTTCAATGGGCAATGCAAGGGGTTGAAGCCGGTGCAGGTGAAATCTTACTCACAAGTATGGATCGGGACGGAACCCGGGATGGATATGACCTGGAATTAACAGAAGCGATTGCCTCGGCCGTGGCTGTACCGGTGATCGCCAGCGGAGGCGCAGGCAGTAAGCAAGATTTTGTAGATGTATTTCGTAAAACTCAAGCGGAGGCGGCTTTAGCAGCAACCCTGTTCCACGACAAGATCCTGACGATCGGTGATTTGAAAGGATATCTAGCGGAAAATCAGATCCCCATCAGGCCAGTGGCCGAGGATAGATGATATGGAAGCACTGAAATTTGACTCCAACGGATTGCTTACAGCTGTCGCCCAGGATATTAATAATGGTCAGGTACTGATGGTCGCAATGATGGATGCCCAGGCGGTGGAGTTGACGGTCAAAACAAGGCGGGTGCATTTTTGGTCTCGGAGCCGGAAGAAACTGTGGCAGAAGGGTGAGACCTCTGGAAACATCTTGGATGTGAAAGGGATCAAGATCGATTGCGACCGGGATGCTTTACTGTTGTTAGTCATTCCGCGTGGTCCGGCATGTCATACCGGAAATACAAGCTGTTTCTATACAGAATTTGGTGAATAAGATGTTACGTAGACTATTTTATATCGTTGAGGATCGGAAAAATTATCCGGTCGAAGGATCGTATACAAACCAGCTGCTAAATGGTGGCTACGAGAAGGCAGCACAAAAAGTCGGTGAAGAGGCTGTGGAGGTGATCATTGCCGCGAGCGAGGAAGGTAATCAGCGTACGATTGAGGAGTCTGCTGACTTAATCTACCATCTGTTTGTACTGCTGGTCCAACAAGGGATTTCACTTGCTGAGGTTGAAGCCGAATTAGAAAGAAGGCATATGGAATAGGTTGCTTAATGGACATTCTGTTGTTTGACATGGATGGGGTGCTGGTCAAGCCAATGGGTTATCATCGCGCTCTGCAAGAAGTGGTTCGGTTGGCTGGGATCAAAACGGGGTTTGGGGAAGTACTGCTAACAGACGAGCAGATCGCTCGATTTGAAGCTTTGGGGATCAGCAGCGAGTGGCACTCTAGTGCGTTGTGTTTCGCAGCAATGGTAATAGCGCAGCATGGAGGGATGGTAATTGGAGACAATCATTCGCAACCCATGATCTTAACCCTCGATGAATTATTTGCGGAGATTGCTGCCCAGCCTTTGCAGAACTCGGCACTGCACCGCGCGCAGGCAGCTGTTGAAAATCTGACAGCTAAATATGGCGTCCCAACAGATCGTGTAAGAGATCTCGTGGTTGAGAGCGAATCGATCCAGTCTTCACTTACGTTGAACTGGTTTCAGGAACTGATCCTGGGAAGCGAGAACTATACGAATATTTATCAAAGAAAGCCCCAATTTCGAACTGATAGCTATTTAAGTTTATACGATGAAACTAAATTGGAAAAATCCTTGGCAGATAAGGTTTTAAGGTGGGCAGAAGGATCAGATCATGGTGCAGCAATTATGACTAACAGACCCTCACGCGGACCGTTAGATTCTTCAGGTATGCCTGACGCTGAGATGGGCTCGCGTCTTGCAGGGTTGGCGAATATGCCAGTGGTGGGAAAAGGAGAGATATTGTGGTTGGCAGCTAACACTGATCATAGAGTAGAAAATATCTCCAAACCTGTGTGGATGCATGCCATGGCAGCTATTCTTGTGGCGAGTGGATGGTCGGCGGAGAGAAGCCTGAAATTCGTCGGTGAGCAACCAGAAGAGTGGGATACATCTGTTCTCAATTATTTGAACAACGCTAGGATTACTGTCTTTGAAGATACTCCAAGTGGGTTGGTTTCTACGCATAGAGCCTGTGAATTGCTCAATGATTTGAATTTGGGAGTTGAGGTACGAAAAATCGGAGTTGCAGACGAATTATCAAAGCAGGCTACATTATCTGCCCAATTTGCAACTGTGTATCCTGATATCAATCAAGCGCTAGAGAGTCTGTATGACTTTTGAACGTTCCCCAGCTATGGACACCTTTAGCAAGGTTTTGGGCTGATATCCAGTCTCCATTTCTATCTGCTGTACACCAAAATATTCGATCTTTTCAGCAACACATACAATATCGATGATCTCCCCCTTTGCCAATTGAACTGCCTTGATGAGAGCCAGTAAGGTGCCGCCGGTACTGATCATGTCATCGACGATGATCACCTTGTCGTTTTCTTCGACCCCATTCAAGTAGAGTTGGCCGCTGGCGTATTCCATTTTAAAATCAACAGAGATCTGTCCTTCTAAACCAGCTGGATACCAGCGTGCCATTCCAAAGGGCAGCCTTGTTGCAAGGGAGGTTGAGGCGACAAGTATGGCGCCTTTGTCCTCTTCTCCTATTAATTTAGTTGCCTGACCAAATTCACCTTCTGCGACAATCCAATCGGTAGCTGCTTGAAGTAGTTCAACCGATGTGGCTGGAATCTGTTCGGTGAGAGAGTTAAGCAAGAATTTGTATTTTTCAAACTTGATCAATGGTTGGTTATCGAACGCTTGGATGACGAGTTGTTTATTTACCATTATGAATTTCCTGATTTGAGAAGTGAATCATCTGCTTTTTTTTGAAAGATTATATTTGATCCTGATAAATGTAATGTCTGTTACTCTCTCGATTAATCTCCCGCTTTTTTTATTTTTAGTGCCAATATTAATCTTATTCGATTTAATATTTCTGAATCTGAAATATTGTAAACCTGCTAGTCATCGCACGGTTCGAAATGGTGCCCTGAGCGGATCTGCTCCGAACCACCTTTCCCAATATATTGGTGTAAAAATCAAAAATTGGAGTGATGAGTCCTGAATTAATTAACTAATCGCATGATAATTTTGATCGACAAATACTCGGATACCGTATGTATTACCTAATCAACAAATCGAAATATGCAGGAGTTCGCTCAAGATTGTCACAAAAGGATCAAATCTATTTTTGGGGAGACCTGGTTAGCAACCGGAGGCGATCAAACTCATTGCAGGTGTTCCACCGCTCTCGAACATGGTAATATTCTGCAAAGACCGAAACTATCTAGCAATTACCTGGTTAGTAAAACCAATGGATATCTCCATATTATCCACCAAACTTTACCTCCCTAGTGAATGAATAAATCTGATCTCTGGGCTCGTCGTGTTAATTGGGATTGCAGCTTGAGGGGGAATTTGAGCTTTTCTCCAAGAAACAAACGAATAAAAGGTGTTAAACATTGACAAACCTAATAGAGAATACCAATTGGCTTGTTTTCTGGGTGGTGGCGGCAGCACGTATTCTCGTACCGCTCACTATCCCTCGCTATCCATTGCCTGGGATCATCGCCTCACTGGTCATCGATGCCATTGACCAAACGATCTTCCAGCAGTTCCCAGGCTTTAATCTAGAATTTTATCAGGGGTATGACAAGGCTCTCGATATCTACTACCTGACCATCGCATACATCTCAACGTTGCGCAACTGGAAGAACCATTTCGCGTTCCAGGTCAGCCGTTTCCTCTTCTATTGGCGATTGGTCGGTGTGGCGTTATTCGAGCTTACTCAACTGAGAGTGCTGTTGCTTATCTTCCCCAACACCTTCGAATACTTTTTCATCTTCTACGAAGCTTATCGCCTGCGCTGGGACCCTGTGCGGATGTCCAAGAAGCTTTTAGTCAGCGTTGCTGTTTTCATCTGGATCCTTGTTAAATTGCCACAGGAGTATTGGATCCACATCGGTCAAATCGACACAACCGATTGGATCAAAACCGGCCTGTTTGGTGTCCCTGCCAACACCTCATGGAGCAATATTTTGCAAACATGGCCTGGGGTATTCCTGGTTGTGTTTATCGTGATCGGACTTGTCCTGGTTGTTATCTGGTTGTCCCTCAAAGGACGCTTACCACCCGCTGACCGAGCCCTGGCATTCTCCGCTGATGCGCACCAGCCGGCATTTACTTCAGAACAGGTCCGCAGTGCTGTGTTTAGCGAGGCCAGAAACATCATCGATGCTGCGCTCGTCGAGAAGATCATTCTGGTCACCCTTGTGAGTCTCAGCTTCGCTCAAGTGCTTCCTGGCGTTCAGGCCACTGACCTGGAACTAGCCCTTGGTGTGGCTTTCATTGTGATTCTGAACACCGTGCTGAGTCACTGGCTCGCGCGGCGGGGATTCGGAAGGGCTTTTACATTGGGACAATTTATTGTGCTGGTTTCTATTAACTCGCTTGTGATGTTGGCATATTCCATCCTGAGAACAGTTCTGGGTGATCGAGTTGGTATAGCGAACGCAATTTTTTTCGTGCTTCTATTTTCACTCCTTGTCACACTCTTCGATCGATATCGACAGGTCTACTTGATGCGCTTCGGCTCGAGGGACCGATCTCGCCAAGAGCCGCCTCTATCGGGAGCAGCAGGAACTGTGGAAAGGGAGTTGTGAACTGGAAGAATCTTTCTCTGAGAGACTTATAGTGGTGCACCTGAGAGGATTCGAGTTGTATTTGGGCCATCTGGAATCCAATCTCAGTTATTTTGCGTGCTCAAACCCTCTGCTGGGCTAAAAGAGATATCCAGATTCAAAAAGAGTCATCTATTATGCTCGATGACCTCTTTTGTGGTGTGACCCTGCGAGAATCTGAGTCGAACGCTGTCCTCGGGGGGAAATGTTACTTCAACATTAATTTTTAGAATGATAATTATGACGTCTGGATTCGTCAGGAAACGCTAGCCCTACCTGTTCAGCATATCGTATGGGGGTATGAAAACTCACTCTTTCGAACAATTTTCGTGGTAATTTCGCCCGGAACAAGAATGTTGGAATAAGCGTCTTGATTGTGAAATATTTCTCAAGTCTTGTATAATAAATTGGAGGCCGAAATGATAAAGACCATAAATGCGAAAACTTTAATGGTTATTTTAGTCACAGCACTCATCCTCTCAGCATGTTCAAACGTTGAATCAACATCATCTGATCTCGAAGAAGCAGATGAAACCGTTGTTGGTATGCCAAATCCATCAGCGGTTTATTGTGAAAGGCTCGGATATTCAACGGAAGCTGTCGTGAGGGATGGTGGAGCGGATGCGGACTGCATTTTTCCTGATGGTTCTCGCTGCGGTGCATGGGACTTGTTTTCAGGACGCTGCGGTCAAGAATTCTCATACTGCGAAATGCATGGCGGCACGATCGAAAAAGGCGCCAACATAGGAACCTGTCGTTTCTCTGATGGCTCTTCTTGTGACGAATACCAGTATTTGTTGGGGGAATGCTCACCGGGAGATAATCCTGGGGAAGTATCTGAAGATATCGTATCCTCTGAGGAAGAGGTCATTGAGATCCATGATTATTCAGAAGCCCGTGATTTTTTAGCTGCATACTTTCTCAACCAATACGGAATTGAACATACAGAACCCTGGATGGAACAAAACATCACCCCCGAGAATGCGGGCCCGTCTTCAACCTATCGGTATGTTTCGGGACCTCTGACAATTGTGATCACTGCTGAAGCGTCGGCACCTTATCCTTCAATGTACACAATAGACGAGGCATCCTTTATCGTCAATGGCTTCTACTGGGAAGGCACGTTGAGTTTTGATGGAAACATTACAGAAACACTTGTACATCCCCCTGGAACAATCCTCAACGAGGCACAAGCGCGGGATGCCATACTGGAATTTATTGGTCAGACCTACGATCTACCAGTATTTGACGAGTGGACTGACGAAGGGTTTTCACACACTGGCGATACTACACTATTGAAAATTTTCACTTCAGACCTTTGGATTGTAGAGGTTGAGTTTGAACCTTCTGCCCCCCTGGTGGCAAAATACCATGTGACTGTTGAAAACCTCTCTGAAGGGCTCCGATGGGAAGGTGAGATAACTTTACGTGGTGAGATTGAGGAGATTAGTTTTTCTAAATAATTGCAAAGGTAAAACCAATCATGCGGTTTTGAACCTGGATTATAACTAATCCGGAAATTAACTGAGGATCAATTGCATCGGCAGGATTACTATAACAGGAGTATTAATATGAGTAAGAAAATGAAAATATCCATGCTGGTATTCATTACCGTTCTATTTGCAGGCTGTAGTACCGCTACAGAAGTAGATACAGAATCAGAGGAATGGAAGACTTTTTCCAATGATCAATATGGATATTCGTTTGAGGTGCCCGCATTTTGCTTTGAAGGACCTCTACCTGGTGAATGCAAACAGTCTCCTCCAGAGGAAAGAGCCGAGGAATGTTTGTGCTTTGTAGACGGAACCAATCCGGATAGTGTTATGTTCCAGAACATCACTATAACAAATGAAGGATTCCCTATGGCATCTATTTCGATTACATCCCCTGATACCCCTGCATATTCACCAGCTGAGGGTGCGGATTTAGTTTCATTCATTCAACAAGAATGGAGTTGGATGGATCTTGAAGAATTACCAGATGAGCCGAACTTGGATTTAGATGGCCTCCCTGCAATCAGTATGGCTATAGCCGCATCGCAAGGTGGAGCAGCCGCCCAGGAAATATTTTTCATCAAGGAGAACAAGTTGTTTAAAATAACGATGATTAATAACTTAGATGAAAGAAATATGGCTTTTTACGAGCATTTTCTGGAATCATTTGAGTTCAGTGATTAGAGCAAGAAACAAGACTCAAAACTAAATTAGCTGATTTTCTATCAATAGAACCAATTTCGATCCCCAATTACTCCAGCTTTTCCCTATATTCAAAGCATGTGGACGCAAATAATCGCTCGATAGGAATATCAAGCGATTTTTGTAGACGGTGTTGGACTCTATCGAACTTAAATGAGAGAGTGGTTATCCAATCACTCTATCATTATCCTTGTGCATGGGCACAGGGACGAACCGCCTTTCCCATCTTTTTGGGGTGAAATCATAAACGGGGGTATTGAGTCTCGAAGAGTTTACCTGTTCTGAATGATAATTCTCGCATCAAAAACCGTCAAGAAACTCTGGGAGCACCTATTCTTATTCGATGAATAATTAATATGGGTAAGGTTCCTACTCTAGATTGTGGCTACAGCAAATACAATAATCTTGGTTTTAAAATTCCACAGATATTAATATCAGCTCTTAAAGGGCGATCAAGGTGCTATAATGCCACAAACCAGAGACGCGCTATTTTAATAAAAGTACCTTGGTTAGGAGAGAGACATGACAACGAAACCGAACATCTTAATGATTGTGACAGATCAGGAGTATGCCCACCAGGCGTTACCAGCAGGTGTTACTCTACCCAATCGAAATCGATTACATAATCGGGGGGTAACATTTAATAATCACCAGGTAACCACAACCGTCTGCACCCCCTCTCGGTCAGTGATGTGGACTGGCCAGCATACACCCTTTACGCGGATGATTGATAACACCAATCTCGCCTGGATCGAGGATATGCGCTCTGATCCTGAAACCTTACCAACAATCGGTCATATGCTCCGCGAATTAGGATATTACACGGCATATAAGGGTAAGTGGCACGAATCGGAGTTCGCTGAGGGAGACACAACAGATGCAATGGAGCCTTTCGGCTTCGCTGATTTCCAGGAGTGGGGAGATGCTTATGGAGAGCCCTTGGATGGTTTTACCAAGGATCCAATGACTGCGAAGGAGGCAATTAGCTGGTTGATAGATCGCTCTTCAGAAATCGCTGAAACCCAGCCCTGGTTCATGGCGGTGAACTTCATCAATCCCCATGACATTATGTATTTCGACACGGATGACGAAGAGATGGTGCATGTACGCGGTATGTTCCCCATCTTCGGCGCACCTGATACCCCGCTGTATAACCAGCAATGGCCGACTACCCTGCCAGCATCATTTTTTGACGACCTTTCGGGGCAACCTCAAGCAGTTCGTAATTATAAATTATCAGGCGACGGAACCTTTGGCCGTATCCCAATGGAACGGCGTGATTTATGGCATAACCATGTCAATTACTATATCAACTGCATGATAGATGTTGACCAGCACATCGGCTCAGTTTTGGACGCCCTCGAAGAGAGTGGACAAGCCACAAATACGATTATTATTTTCACCTCCGACCACGGCGAGATGGGCGGTGCGCATCATCTGCGCCAGAAAGGCAGCGTGGCGTTAAAAGAAACGACGAATGTGCCCATGATTATCTTAGATCCGAGCAAATCAGGAGGAGTCAGAACCGAATCTGTGGGTTCTCATCTCGATCTTGTGCCGACGATATTGGCCTATGCCGGTCTATCAGATGAAGAACGAAAACAGCGCTATCCATTCCTGAAAGGGTATGACCTATCTGGTGTGGTTGACGATCCCGGATCAGATGGTCCAAGGGGTAGTTCGAAGAATCCCGGTAGGGGGGCGCTATACACCTACGACATGATCGCCTCGGTTGATGCCCAATGGCTGCAGCGCAACGCTCCTAGGTTACTGGATGTGGCTGCGGCTGAGGCAGGTATTGAATTCGTACGCGGTAAAGAGTTCCTTGACAATGTCAAGGAACTAGAAAAACCCAATATGGATAACCGTGAGCTCTTCAGGGGTATCTTCGATGGGCGATATAAGTTTGTGCGCTATTATGGCCTCGCTCATTACAATCTACCGGAGACTATTGAAGAATTGTTTGGTAACAATGATGTGGCTCTTTATGATCTCTTAATGGATCCAGAAGAAATGAATAATCTGGCCGACCAGGATAATCCAGACTTTGATGAAGAACTGCTAGCTTTGATGAATGCAAAACTCAATTCACTGGTTGAAGAGGAGATTGGAGAGGATAAGCTTATTTTCGAGCCATAAAAGTTGGATTAAGAGAGGAAAAAAACAGGCTTGTGATGAAATCTCTCCAGGGTTGGTACATATATTTATTCCGGGGTACCTTTGCTATCATCCTGGGTATACTACTATTCACTCAAAGAGCTCAGTGGAACGTAGTCCAATACATGGGATTGTTTTGGTTGACTGTTGGTCTCACGAATATTTCTTGGGCACGTTCAAGGGGTAGGGAAACTGGCTTAGCTCGCTGGTCCCTGGTTGCTGGTATCTTAGGAGTAATTGCAGGCACGATTGCTTTATTGCGACCGTTGTTAGCAATTTATTTTTCAAATTTGGTGATCGCATTGTTGTTAGGAGTTTTAGTAATATTCACAGGTCTTCTACACATTTTTGGGGGTTTCAGAATTAGCTCTTCTTATGGATCCCAATGGGCCTGGGGTAGTTACCTGGTGGGTTTTGTTCAGGTGATCCTGGGTGCAATTGTTTTAATATACCCCTGGGAACCCATCCCGATAGTCTGGTTAATTGCTAGCATCTGGTGCATAATCACAGGGATTTTATTGTTACTCGATGCCCGACGTTTGCGAACACAGGCAATTTTTGATCAAGAAGAGGGAGTAGAAGCATCACCCAGATGAAGACAGCGAGATGATCTGCAAGACGCACAACCATGAGATAAATTCTTATGTTGAATGATCACAGGAGTTTGTTGGTTTTTCTCATGTTGAATGAGAATTCTCTTTTATCACCAGGAAATCGGCTTCCCGTCTCTGAAAAAACCACCTGTTGGACCATCATCAGGCAGGGTGGCAGCCCATACAATACCTTTTGCCCCCTCGTTTGCGGGGCGGCCACCTGAGCCACCCATGTCGGTCGCTACCCAGCCAGGACAAATCGCGTTGACCAAAATCCGGTCACTCCGAAGCTCATCGGCCAGCATTAATGTCAAAGCATTCAGGGCTGTCTTGGTCATACGATACGCGGGTGTCCTACCCTTCATTCCCTTGAGGGCACCCGCACTACTACTCACATTCACGATGCGGGGGTGTGGACTTTTTCGCAGCAGGGGGATAAATTTTTGACTCAATCGCCATGGACCATATACATTGGTCTCAACCGCTTCCTGCACGACCGCTAAGTCGGCATTGATGACACGTTGCCACGTATCATAATGAATGGCAGCATTGTTGATCAGCACGTCCAGGCGATTGAACTCACTCTCAACGTAGACATAAAGTGAGGAGGCGTGTTTGGGGTCAGTAACATCGAGTTGGCATGGGATAAGGTTTTCATTACCTAATTCTGCGGCCGCGATTTTCGCCTTCTGTAAAGACCGTGCAGTTAATAGCACCAGGAAGCCCTGTTCAGCGAGCTGTCGACTTACTTCTTTGCCGATCCCGCGATTCGCACCTGTAACGATTGCGATGGGTTGATGTGAGACCATTGATATTTATTTGCGTAAATTTTGATATCTGGTATTTATGCCCCTAGTTTTTGGGGATTCGATCGCTCGACCAAGGGGCTGGGGGAGCCACTACCAGCTTTGCCAGATGGATCAAAACCTGGTCGTAATTTACTCGCCAACCAGCGAAATCTCGCCAGGCCTGGTCTTTGTCAGGGAGAACAGGCACCCCGTTATCGGCTAAATGTTCGTAGGCAGCATCAAATTCTGCGCGGGTGATGCTGATCGGATCATCAGGTGTCGGACTAGGGTTGTAGTCAATACGGAAATAATCAGCGATATGGCGCAGCGCCAGGTATCCAGCCCGAATGCAGAGATCTGCCTGAAAATCCTGAGGAATATCTACCGTTGAACGGGCAAGAGCGGCAGCATCCAAGACTGCCCCTGCAGCGGTGATCCAGGATTGGTCTGGTTGTGGTGAACGGAAGAAAACCAAAGCTGGTAGTGAAGAATGGCTTTCCTGGAGATCTGAAAACCAGGTCTCCCAGGCCCGCCACTGATCGGTGAGGCGATCGAGCCCATGAATGCGGTTGAAGCGCAAGAGCATTTCGACCGCCGAGGGAGGTGTTCCGGCTCGTACCTCTAACAGGGAGACGGCTGCCGCACGTCTCTGAAAGGCGGAGTACATGCTTGGCAGGTAGGCGATCAGTAAAGCGATCAGCAGCAAACCGAAGGTGGCCTCTGAAAATACCAAGTTAAGCTGCCAGAAATCTGTCGCTTTGGCAAAACCCAGCGTGAGCAGGGAAGAACCGCTGAGCAGGAAGGCTTCATACCAGTTTGGCACACCCAGTGCCCAGTACATGCTGGTATATCCGAGCGTGACCAATATCAACCAGACAGGTAGTAAGGTGAGTAAAGCAAATGGGGCATAGTAAGCAAGAATGCGGTCACGAGCGCGATAATTAGAAGTAAATCGCAAGCGCAGATCGAATATCCCGCGTACAAATCGGAAAACTGTGGTATAGATCGCGTCCGGTGCGGCGCGGGGCAGCACCAAAGTCCTGATTGCTGAGAGCAAGGTGAAGCCCACCAGCAGTGCACCGAGGATGAAGACGATCACACGCAGGAGAAGGAACATTTGGATTAGCTGTTAAGTGATTTTGGAGTATTACTCAAATTTATATTCCCAAGGATGATTGCTGATTATATCAATCCTTCCTGGTTTGAAATCAATCAACGATCAATACCATAGATCCCTGCAGCCTGCCTTCTCGTAAATCGTCCAGGGCTTGGTTGGCGGTTTCTAATGCGTAGGTGTGGATCTGAGTTTCCACAGGTACCCGGGGAGCAACAGCCAGGAAATCCTCCCCATCTTTGCGGGTCAGGTTAGCCACGGAGCGGATCGTGCGTTCCTCCCAAAGCAAACGATAGGGAAAGGAGGGGATATCGCTCATGTGGATGCCACCGCTGACTACTGTACCGCCTCTGGTTGTGGCTCGCAGCGCGTCCACGATTAATGATCCCACCGGGGCGAAGATCAAAGCCGCATCAAGTTCTTCAGGAGGTGCCTGGGTTGAATCACCGGCCCAGACGGCACCCAATTGAAGGGCGAATTCCTGCGCCTCGTTGTCGCCCGGTCTGGTGAAGGCGAAGACACGCTTACCCTGGTGGATAGCAACTTGAGCGATGATATGGGCCGCGGAGCCAAAGCCGTAGATGCCAATTCGATCTGTGTGCGCACCTGCCAATCGGTATGTCCGGTAGCCGATCATGCCGGCACACAAAAGCGGTGCGACTTCACGGTCGGCGTAAGCTTCAGGCAATGTGAAGCAGTAGTGCTGATCAGCAACGGCATACTCAGCAAAACCACCATCGATGGTGTAGCCAGTGAAGAGAGGGTTTTCGCACAAATTCTCCTGATCCCGCTGACAGTATTGGCAGGTGCCGTCCGTGTATCCCAACCAGGGTACGCCGATACGCTCTCCCAGTTGGAATTGATCGACATCCTTTCCCAGGTCTACGATAGTGCCAACGATCTGGTGTCCCAGAATAAGCGGTAATTTTGGATTCTTGAGTTCGCCATCCAGGATGTGCAAATCTGTCCGGCAGACTCCACAGGCATGAACTTGCAGTAAAACCTGGTTCGGTCCAGGTGCGGGTACTGGAACTTGTTTCAGTGTTAATGGCTCTCCGGGTGCTTCCAATAGCATAGCGCGCATCGTCTCAGGAATTTTCATCTTCATTTATATTGGGTCCTCTAAGATTTATACCCGATCCCTCTCAAGAAGTCCTTGCGCCAGGCAATATCCTCTTCACCTTCAATCCCGCGTGGTTTCTGACCATCGATCACACCTAGAATGCCGCGCCCCTGTTCAGTCTCGGCCACGATCACCTCGGTTGGATTGGCAGTGGCACAGAAAATTCGGCACACCTCAGGAACCATCTTGATCGCATTCAGCACATTAATAGGGAAGAAGCCATCACCCAGAAAGAGAATAAATGAATGCCCGGCGGAAATCGACATGGCATTCTTCTGCGCCAATTCGATCATGGCATCATCGGTACCAGACCAGCGCACCAGGCACTTGCCCGAAGCTTCACAGAACGCCAACCCAAATTTGATACCCGGTACTGCTGAGACCAGCGTTTCATGAAGGTCCTCGACGGTTTTAATAAAGTGAGTTTGTCCAAGCACGAAATTGATCGTGATAGGTTTTTCGATCTTGACGGTTGTCAGGTTCATTTTCTATATCTCCTCGTTGTTTCATACAATTGACCTTAGGTTGTAAGACCTGAAGGATTTATTTGATCTGCTGTTTGAACTTTAAGGATCTGAAAAGTCAGGTTGTGAACTATTCGATCACCACATTTATAACCTTTCGGTCTACCCTTAGATGTTATTGATCTTTTCCATAATTGATTTTAATTATATACCCACGCCTCGGCTTTATAAGACCTTTAAAGGCGAAAATAAACCATGGAACTTATCGAGAAGCGGTTTAATGAAAATACAGGTGATGGCTTCGGGAAAGAATTTGGGTGGACTGTGGGAAAGGCAAATTAATAATCAGAATCTCCAGAGATCTCGGCTGATGAGGTTAGCGCTGCTTGAGAAAACAGAATGGGATTTAGTCAGGAGTCGAACAATCTGATGACCGGAGAGTTTAAAAAAATTTCCTATCCCGCTACTTCCAAACAGGTGACGGGCAGGTAGATAATATGGAATTCAGAGGGACGAGAGTCGAAACGAGTATTTATGAGGGCGCATTGATATCCTTGCGGAACTTGGCCCGTGATTCTACTTCAGCGAGCTTGAGCGAAGCATATTGGCATGCTTCACGCATGAGCTGCTCTCTTTCACCATCTGGTAATCTGCTCAAGTCTTCCGGTTTGTACCCTTTACTCTCAAGATATTCCTGGATGAACTTCCTCTCCAGTGTGGATTGTGGACCCTCGGCGGCGAACTTATCAATGTCAATATCTGCTTTTGACGCGCACATCTGGCACCTCCAATATTATCTTAGCATATAAGCGGGCAGATCGATCAACAGATCTTGGTGATTTTTTAGCGAAAATTGGATGTGGGTAATGCTGGTTAGGTGTTCTGTTTTAATTCAGCGATATAAGGCAGCGTGCGGTGTCGGTCTGCAAAGTCAAGCCCATAGCCGACCACCCATACATCAGGTATTTCGAATCCCAGATAATCTACCTGCATATCCAGACCTTCGCGCTGCTTGCGAACAAGCACGCAGCTGTGTAAGGAGGCTGGTTTGCGCCATTTTAATAATCGGTTGAGATAGTCAAGGGTGTTACCGGAATCGACGATATCCTCCACGATCATTAGATGAAGACCTTCAACGGGTTCTCTCAGATCCATTAATATACGTACCGCCCCTGAGGAAGTGGTCTGACCATAGCTGGAAACGGCCATGAAATCCACCACGTGGGGGATCGTTAGATGGCGGGTGAGGTCGGCCAGGAACATGAAAGCACCCTTGAGGATGCCAACCATGTAAAGCTGCTCTACATGGGCGAAATCAGAGGAGATCTGCTCGGCCATCTCCTTCACCCTGGATTGAATTTGGTCAGCTGGAATGATCACCCTAGCCAGATCGGTATGCAGTTTATTCATCATATGTCCTCCTGGAAAAGGATCATACCACTAACCAATTCCGTTGTGCATATATCACAAACCTTGAGGGAGATCTATGAACCTACGTTGATCTTAAAAAATTTTCATTGGGCCGGGAGCGCTCTGATATTAGGCTGTTTGCGTTGATTACGCAATAGAATGGTCCCCACAATTAGGAAATATCCAATGTAGGCAAGTACCTCCGTCAGAGATGGGTTGCCATTGTAGCCGAAAAGTGCTTTCATGATTTCTCCAGCCGGTGATTTATCATGCAGGATGTGGTTCACATCCCAAACGGGTTCGATGATGCTGGGGATCCACCCGGCCTCATTCAACTCGTGGACACCATGAGCAACTAAGCCTGCCGCGAAAAGGAGCAATAATACATTCGTAACGATAAAGAATTGCCGTAGGTTGAGCCGCCGGGTGGAGGAAAAAACAAGCAGTCCTAATGCGATCGCGGTGACCAATCCCAAGATGGCGCCAACCAGGGTGACCAAGGGGCTGGTCGCCAAACGAGTAGCCATCAGGAATAAAGCCAGTTCGATTCCCTCACGGAAGACCGCTAGGAAGGCCAGAAAGAAAAGTGCTTGACCGCCTTTTTGCAAAGATGCCTGCCTGGTCTTGGTTTCGATCTCGCGCCGAATCTCGCCACCTTGACGCTGCATCCACAAGATCATCCAGGTCAGGATTCCGGCCGCCAGAAGCATTGCGATGCCTTCGAAAGCCTCCTCAAGCACGCCCTCGAATTCCATGCCAAGTAGATTTAAACCCAAACCTGCAAGGATGCTTAGCGTTACCGCGAGGCCAACTCCGCGCCAGACAACCGGTTTTAAATCACTTCGATGCAGCTTGTGCAAGGCGCCCAAGATAATACCAATGATCAAAGCTGCTTCTAAACCCTCACGCATAGAAAGCAAGAAACTGGGGAGCATCGTTTTGTGTCCTTTCTAAGATAAAGTCTAAAAGTAAGATAAATTATTAAGACTATTCTGGAGAGGGAGTTTGAATTGGCAGTATTGGCGCGATCATAATCTCTCCAGCAAGTGCTTCTGAAATTTGGACGAAGCCATCATCGATCGCAATTAATCGAGACCCATTTTTCCCGATACCATTGACAATAAACTTGGCTCCTGGGCGGAGACCTTGTTCTTGTAGGAAGGATTTTGCAGCTGTCTGTGATTGGATTTGGGTAATCTGTCCTTCAGAACCCACTTCGAGATCTAACAGAGGAACCCAATCCTGGATCCCTCGTTCGCTTTCAGCCGGGAGAATTCGCTTGCCATCTGGACTCACGGTTGGTTCTCCTAGTAAGATGGATAGCCTTTGCGCGATCTCGTCGGTAGTTACATGCTCCATGGTGCAAGCCAATTCATCGGCTTCATCAATTGGCATGTTTAACTGTTCCACCAGGAAGACTTCCCATAAACGCCGATTGCGCAATGTGCGTGTAGCGATTTGGCTGCCTTGGGTAGTCAGTTCTACACCCTTATAAGGCAGATAACGCAGCAGACCGGCTCCCTCGAGTTTGCGGACCATTTGATTGACAGAGACGGGTAAAACAGACATCTCCTGGGCGATTGCAGATAGGGGGATGGGTTCAGGATGGCCATCTTCGATCAAGGTGGCGATGGTGATCAGATACATCTGTTCGCTTTCGCTGGTTCGCTCTTTTATATGGTCAGCCATAGAAAAACACTATTTATTGTTATGGTTGACCATAATATATCACCTTGGCATAAATAAGACCATGATCATTTGTCATAGAATTGCACGCCGATTGTCATTGAATCACCCTGATTCTCTCGCTGAAAAGGTATTAATAATTTTCAAAGTGGGAGGTCATCTTGCTTAGAACCTCCCCGATGAGAGCAATAGAATCGAATGAGTGTAGAAGAGTGATGGATCACTTCAGAGGGTGATTAATATTAGGATAAAATTATGCAATGCAGAAATTATTCGATGATTACTTGAAAAACCTAAACGAGCTTCACGATGATGTTCGCAGTGCCATTGAGGGGCTTCCTCTAACAGCGCTCGATTGGACTCCGTATCCTGGCTTCAACTCGATCAGCGTTTTGGCAGTTCATATTGCAGGTGCGGAACGTTATTGGCTAAGTGATGTCATTGCTGGCATTGATTCCGGTCGTGATCGAGAAGCCGAATTTCAGGTGCGTAATTTGAAGCCAGAGGTGATAACGGGTCGACTCACTGATAGTTGGGGGTTCGTTCAAGGTGTGTTGGCAGAGCTGACCCTGCAGGATTTAGATGCGAAGCGCATTTCACCCAGAGATGGGCGCGAAGTTGCTGTGGGTTGGGCATTAGGACACGTTTTAAAGCACACAGCCCTTCATGTTGGCCATATCCAGATCACGCGCCAGTTGTGGGATAACCAATCAGGGAACTGACTACTCCTGGATCACAATCGTGCGGGCGATTATATCGAAACCCCTCTGGTGCTTTTCCGTGAATGGGATAAAAAGGGCGTCTATTGGCAGCATCTCGAAGTAAAACGATAGTCTTCGTAGAAGCGCCTCCTTGTAGCCAATTGGCAGACCATTTTCAGCCAGTACGCGCAGCTTGAGCAAACCCTTGCCAGGAGTTTGGCCA